>ERZ779622.477-NODE-477-length-23602-cov-6.258504_pt1 | contig 23602 bp, 36 predicted proteins | sample MGYA00514188_ERZ779622 | MGnify/ENA primary metagenome ERZ779622 (study PRJEB29562, sample SAMEA4376702) | mouse gut metagenome | isolation source: Cecum | study: EMG produced TPA metagenomics assembly of the A DSS colitis mouse model was used to assess the... | reverse complement strand
CTATCCACCTTGGAAAATTCCCGGATAAAATCATCTTTTGTCAAATAGGTCTGCATGATGGTTTTTATATCTGCCCGCAGTTCGTCATAAGATTTCTCGTGTACGCTGCGGGGGGTATAGTCCCGCTCTATACGCTCAATGTCACTAGCCAGCTTGTCCTTGTCCTTTTCGTAAGGCTCCTTTTTAACCGTGGTTTCATCCAGCCTTTTGACAGACTCATCCAGCCGGTCTACACGCCCAAAAAGGGAGCGCTTTAACAGATATATCAAGGCCCCGGTTGCAAACCCCAAAAGCAGCACCACCAGCCACCATGTTCCATTATCAAACGTCACACGAACACCCCCGAAAAAAGAAAAGGTATGATTGATTTGTCTCAATCATACCCTCAAAACACGCAAGCGGTCAACGTAAAGCGTTTAAGTTTTTTACTTTACAATAGGGAGAGCTGCCCATCCATAGGGCGGGCACGGACGGCCCGCACCTTATCTGATACGATACTCCTTATTGTGACTTCTGTCAATCCGTATTTTTGCGCCAGTTCCCGGAAGTTGTACCCGTCAAACTCAGCCTTGATTTGTTCATTCCTTTCCATGCGCTCGATTTTGTCCGTTTTTGGAATATAGAAGTAAGTGCCCCCATACTCCTCCATTAGCTTTTTGAAATTGTCCTCGCCTATCAAATCAGCTATTTTCTTCTGTTCCTGGCTCAAATCTTCCAGCCAGCTTGTTTCCGGGGCACTCATCGCAAATCACCTCCCGGCGGGCTTTTTCCTACATTGGCCACATACTTTTTCAGTATTTCAATGAGCCGGTTGCAGGTCTCAAAGTCTATCCAGGCAAAAGGCTCCTTTGGCAGGGCGTCTATGTGCAGCTCCTTTTTCAAGATACCACACAGGCGCTGCCCTAAAGTGGCCCTGCTGGGCGCTGTGTCCGCTTTTTGCAGCTCATAGAGTAAAGCCCATACCTTGCGCTGCTGGGCCGCTGTGGCCCCGCCAGGGCGCTCTGTGTGCGTCTTAGGCTTACGGCGCGGGGGAGGGGTGCCCTGGCGCTGCTGCAGGTCGTTAATAACCGCCTGGGCCTCGCTGCTGGTGAGCGCCCTTACAGAGCCTTTCCCGGTAATGGCAGCCACCAGGGAGTGCAGGGCGTCCTCCTCGTTGCCCCGCTCCACAATGCCCAGGGCATTGCCTATGGCGTATATCTTCCTAATCTGCTGCCCGTTAATGACTGCCATAGCGTCCTCCTTTCCCCGCTTATGCGGGCTGTTCGGCCTCCACGCCCACCTTGATGCTTTCCTCCACGATAACGGCGGCCCGGATGATGTCCACGGCCTCCTGTGTGCTGCCCTGCCAGCCTGCGGCCCGCAGCACCTGGGTGAGCCATTCCCAGTTTATCACCTCGGCGGCAAGGTAAGCCCAATCGCTGGCCTCCTGTTCCGGCAGGCCGCCCACCTTCATGAGCGTGGCCTTGTCCCGGTTGTAAGTGCCCTTGAGCCGCTTCTGCAGGGTGGCCTGCACCTTGGGGTCGCTGCTGATTTTCTGGATCAGGCTGTCTAAAGTCCCCTCTGTGTAATTCCCCTGGGCCACCATGCCCAGCAACTTTTTGCAGGGGGCGGTCATAGTGTCGGTGGTTTCTGTCCTGATAAAGTCCCCGGCCACCTTGCCCAGCACCTCTTTGACCATGGTAAGGGATACCGGCTTGACTGTGGCGGCGTTTGTCACCGTCACCCGGCTGTTTTGGCTGCCCCAATAGGAGGCGGTCAGCAGCTTGGTGTCCTTAAGGTCATCGGCGGCCAGGGTCTCAAAGTACCCCTTGAGCCAGTCCATGCGCTCCTTGATCCGGCTGGATTCAAGGGTCAGGGCGGCGTATTCGTCCACATAAGCCCTCACCTGTTCTTGGCTAATCATCTCCGGCCACCTCCCGCAGGCCCTGGCGGCACTCCCGGCAGATGTCAAAGCCCTTAAACTTTACCACGCCCTGGGTGCCGCCGCAGATATTGCAGGCGGGCAGGTGCTTAGAAAGCAGCAGGCCCCCGTCCTCTGTCGTGGTGATATCCAGCGCCGCGCCCCCCTGCAGGCCCAGCTGGTGCCGCAGCTGCTGGGGGATGGTCAGGGTGCCCTTTTTGCCCAGCTTTTTCTGTGCGTCCATCCGCATACCTCCTTTGTGTTTTCCTCACTCTGCGTTTATCCGGGCTTGTGACCGTTGCCCTAAAGGGCAGCCGCATTAAGGCGGGGCCGAGGCCCCTATAGCTTCAAAACAGGCATTATCACATCTTCAATCAATTCCCCCCAGGTGTAATTATCCCGGCCCTCTGCCTTAAGCCGCTGTGAAAACCTGTCCATTTCTACCGCTAACTTGAGCAGCTTAAGCACCCCCACCTCCTCCGGGGAGACTTCCAGCATATCCGGCCCCACCATACAGCCGATGGCCTTAAGGAGAAAAAACTCCCGCCGGATGGGTTCCATGGCCCCATATTCTCCCCACACCTCTTTGGCAAACTTTTTGCGGTTCAGCCGGGGCTTGTCAGGCGGGAGTATCCCTTTCGCCTGCAGCTCCTTTTTGATCTGCGCCCTTTCTGCCTTTTGGCGCTGGGTCATGCGTTTTTGCTTTTTGGGTGCCATATTGCAAGCTCCTTTCCCAATCCCCAAACCCGGCAGGTGCAGCAGGCCCGCTCCCCGGTTTCCAGTATCCTGTCGGCTTTCCCACACCTGCTGCGGGTGTATAGCCAATTACAAGCCATCCGCGCCCACCTCCCTGCCGAAGATGTCCAGCTGGCCGTCCAGGTTCTTGTCCTCCATCCACCAGCGGAAAACATCATCGGCGGTTTTCCACTGGCAGGGCTTGCCCTGTGCTTTGCGTTCCTCCAGCATACGGGCAAAGGCCCTGCGGTACAGGTTTTCAAACTTTGGCCATTGCTGAAATTCATGGTATCGGGCCTTGCTGGCCATGGGGCAGCCAATGCATCCCACCCTAGTAAACCCCATGAAATAGCAGGGGTTTATTTCAGCTTTTACTTCCCTCAAAAACTGCCACACCTCCCGGTTTGTCCACTCTACAATGGGGTGTATTTTGATTTCGGCCTTTATCTGGCAGATGGCCACGATTCTCTCATCCCCATTGTCAAAGTCGAATGTGAGCCGGTCCTTTTTTGACTTCCCTTGTGTCTCAGCCACCTCTGCGCTTGCCCGCCCATTGCTTTCATGCTTTCGAATTCCTAACACCACGCACCTATGTGGGCTGCTACCCTCCTTCAAAACTTGGCAACAGTATCGCATTGTACGTGTTGGGGGCATGAGTTTCTGGGGGATAAGCGCCCACATGGAGGTGGGTTGGCCCTTATATCGGGGGTGCAGTATTTCACACTTGACGCCCTCCAGCTCCAACCTGCGGAACACCTTGCGCACATGGTACACAGTTTCCGGCGCGTCTGCGGTAGTCAAGCTGTGTATGACCTCAAAGGGCACCCCGGCCCGCCTGCAAAGCTCCAGGCACACTTCGCTGTCTTTACCGCCAGAGTAGGTCAGCAGCAGGGGCTTTTGGTAATAGAACTCGCTAAGCTTTGACGCTTCCTGCAGCCGCATGATGGCTGTATGTTCCAGATCCATTCCCACGCCCCTTTCTGTTTTCCTCGCTCTGCATTAACACGGGCTTGCGACCGTTGCCCCAAAGGGCAGCTGCATTAAGGCGGGGCTTACGGCCCCATATATTCATTAACGGCCCTAGCAGGCTCTGCAGGCCCAGCCTCTACCTTGCGCCTGCCTATGCACCCCCGCTGGTAGCCGTCCTGGTATCCGGCCTTATAGGCGGCGTCTGCAGCCCGCTGGGTGGCTGCCGCCTTGCCTATGTTGTATCCCAGGTAAAGCAGCAGCGCCACCAAGGGGAGGAACAGCGCCTCGCCGCCCGGAGAAAATGGCCGGCCCTTCACAATCTCAAACCCCAGCCGGATATACATACCGCTCAAAAGCCCCGCAAGCGCCCCTAAAATCAGCGGTAAAACCCTCTTAAAAATCATAAGCCCCTCCTATTTCTCTTTACCCATACGGGCAAGGATAATAATAGTTGCACAAATAATCGCTGTAATAAGTACCCCTGTCACGCTGATCCCCCCTTATACCACGCCTATACCCATATTGCGGGCCATGTTATAAAGCCCAGTATAGGTAATGTCCTCGTTGTTTACGGCGTTGTTATAGACATTCACCGCGCCCCGGACGCCCCACTTGCTTTGACAGATGCCATGCAGGAAAGCGGCCTCCTTTTTCTGGTCTGCCTCGGCCAGTTTGGGGAAAAGGGCCTTTACGTCCTCGGCTGTGACCTTGTGGGTGCTGTAAAAGCGGTTCATGCGGATACTGGAGAACAGCTGCGCGAACCGGTCCTCCTGCTTGCCCACCATGCGGGTATAGGTCTCGGTGTTGCCGATCAGCGCGATGCCCACGCCCTGCTGCCCGGTGATGGGGTTGGGGTCTGTCCATGTGCGTATCTCCTCCAGCGCCCGCAGCTGCAGGTGCTGGGCCTCGTCAATGATAATAACCCGGTTGGTGCCCTCCAGCTTCTCCCGGATGGAAAGGGCCAGCTCCAGCTTGCTGCGGCTTTCCGGCACCCGCAAGGCCCGCGCCAGCATCTTCAAAAGGTTGCCCAGGGTGCCGATGCTGGGGGTGGCCTGTATGTACACGCTGCTGGTGGGGTTGTCCCTTACAAACTTTTCCGCGCCCTTGGTCTTGCCGATGCCTGCGTCCCCATGGATAATGACCATGCCCTTTTCCAGCTGGCAATAGCGGATCAGCTTGTATACGTCCTCGGAAATGGAGGTGGGGATATAGTCCTGGATGGGCTTATAGGGCAGGGCCTTTTCGGTGCTGGCGTCCTGTTCGTCCTGGGCCTTGAAAAACTCCTCCAGCTTGCTTTCCAGGGCTGAAATATCGCCGTTGTCGTACATACTGCGGCGATATTGGGAAAGGGCCGTCTGACTGATACCCATAAGGGGCGCGGCCTTGGCCTGGCTTAGCTGCCTGTCCTGCAAAAACTGCGTTACCCTTGCCTGCAATGCGCTGTTGTAAACCTTACTCATCATAGGTTCCTCCTTGTTTTCTGAGTGCGTTTCTATTCATAACATCCAGGTCAGGCCCGCCCACCGCTTTAAGCAGCGGCTCTTCGTTGGGCCTTTGCAGCTCCAGCACCTTGGGCTGGGGTTCCGGGATGATCCGGGCCATTTTGCTTTCGTGGGCCTGCTCCATCACCAGTTCCAGGGCGGTACGCCTGCCGAAAGCCTGTACTGTGCTGGCCTCCAGCGCCTCTTTAGTAATGCGCTCCAGCCGCCGCACCTTGCCCATGGCCTGCTTGACTTCCTCCTTACTGGCCCCGTAGGTGAGCACCGCTGTATTATCCACCGGCACCTCCATGATGAAACGGTCTTGCAGGTCATACACCCGCACGGCGCTCAAATCTTCCGGGTCATAGCGGAAATACACCTTTTCGCCCATATAGTTAAAGATAAAGTCATCGTTCCAGTAATCCAGCCGCTGGCCCGCGATGTCCAGATGCACCCCGCGCCGAGTGACCTTCTGCACCCTGGCGCTACGCATGAGCATGAGGCTTAAGTCCTCGGCCCCGGCCACCCGCTTGGTGTGCAGGTTCTCATTGTAGACCTGTTGCCGGGGCTTGCCACGGTCTGCGGCCACCTCGCCGCCATAGGGCTGCTGGTTGAAATACCAGTCCAGCAGGGTCTCCACCGTATCCGTGAAAGAACCGTCCAGGGGGATTTCCCCGTTTTTCAGCACACTCTTAAGCTTTTCCGGCTTTTCCACCACGTTGCCGCCCGTGTAGGTCTCGAACAGGCGGGAAAGATGGTCTTTTACATCCCGGAAGCGCCGCTCTATGATTTTCGCCTTGGCGTTGCGGACGATGGCGTTGGTCATCTTGATGCCCAGCCGTTCAAATACCGGGGGCACTTCAAAGCGCTCCTCGCCGTCCTTGGGTTTTTTCTTTCGATGGCCCAGGCCGCCAATGTCATGGGTCAGGAACTCGCGGCCATTGTCAACGTAAATATTCTCCGGGATGCCGTATTTCAAGATGCCCTTGCGCAGCGCAATAAGCGTTGACTGGCTGCTGGGGGCCGTGGTGACGTGGCACCCGGTGAAGATGCCCGACCGGGCGTCAAAGAAAGCCGTAAGGTACAGACGATGGAGCTGGCCGTTCTCGCCCTGGGTGATAACGTCAAAGGTGTGGTTGTCCGCCACCCACCACTCATTGCTGGCCATTTCCTCATATAGACGGTGTATGTAGGGGGCGCAGCGGTCACGGAAAGCCTTTTGACCTTGACGGCCCAATACTTCCATGGGTTCGGGGATGTCGCGCTGTATCCTGCGCCAGAAAGTGGAATAGGTGGGGATATCCGCCACCAGCTCCGGGGCCATTTCCTGGAAGTATCTCAAGGTGTACTCATAGCACTTTTGTATGGGATGCTGGGCCTCATCCAGGTAAAAGCTTTGAAACACATCCCACACCACATCGGCTATGCTGCTAGCGCCCTGGCGGCCCTTACCGCGCTTATCAATAAGGGCCTCCGCCCCTTGCGTTTCCAGCTGTTTCTTTTTGCGGTAAAGCGTCTTTACAGAAAAAGTGTGCTCTGGATCGGTTTTAGCACAAAGGGCTATAAACTTGTCATCGGCCTCGGCTTTATCGCCTGGGTAGTGGTCGCGGTAGTTTTTCCACTCCTTGAGGGTCTTTTCCCACCACATGATTTCCTGGCGTTCGCTGTCTGTGTAGTGGTCGAAGGGTTTGTCCTTTTTGCCAGTAGATTTTGCCGCCTTTGGCAAACTGGCCTTAACCTGGGCAAAGTATTTTTCTTGTATAGGTTTATCTAAGTCCTCGACTGAAAACACATACTCAGGGGAATTGAACTGATTATAAACACAGTCGGATTTCAGTTTATTGCTTTTTGCCCAACGCTGGATAGTTCTTTCATCTTTGTTATAAAGTTTGGCTACTTCTCTTGTTGTAAGACGAGGCTCCATTGTTCCACCTTCTTTGTGCCCCTTAAAATCGACTAAATCAGCATTTACTGTTGCCCATGCACAGGTCGCATTGGGATGGTAGTCAAAACCATCTTATTCCATTTCCAAACCCACAGAAGACCTTTGTAGGGGGCAACAAATACATCTTCACCTTCATGCTCCCAAAGCCGGATGTCAGTATAGCTTTCATCGTTATATTTGATCTGACCTCTAAACACCGTGGCTATAGTTTCTGGCACATCCTCGCCTAAAGAGGGGCGGTCACGCCAAAGTCCAGCCCAAATATTCACGAACAAGCTCGCGTTATCACTATCCCCTACATTGATTTCCATAAAGCTATCATCATTAAAATAGATATGAATGATATCACGCCTATAAAGTACAACTTCATCCACTTCGGGAAATGCACTGGTAACAGCAAGACTCAAAATGTTGACAAAGTCTTTTCTTTCCATTTATCATGCTCCTTTCGCTTCTGTAAAAATTTCTTCCACCTCGCAGTCCAAGGCCCTGGCTATCTCCCTAGCCCGCAGGTGGTTGATACGCTTGGTTTCTCCCCGTTCGATTCTGAGGACTGCGTTTCCAGGCAGCCCTGCACTTTTGGACAAGGCTTTCATACTAAGGCCAGCAGCTTCTCGCCGCCGTTTCAATTCCTGCACGTTGGTAACAAGAAACATTTACGCTCCTCCTTTCGGGTACTCTAGTACCCATATTGATATTATAACGGGTACACTCGAGCCTGTCAAGTCTTTTTGAAAATTTTCCTGTACACCTGTACCCATTTTCTGATATAATAGAGCCAAAAACACAAAGGTGGCTAAAATCATGTCTTTCGCGGAAACATTGAGGAACTTGCGTCAGTCAAAAAAACTTAGTCGACAAGGTCTGGCAGATGCTACAGGCTTATCTGTCCATAGCATCGCTAGTTATGAGAAAGGACGGCGGGAGCCAAACTCTAAGGCCCTTACTATACTTGAAAACTATTTCCAGGTTAGTGGGGCATACCTGCGTGGTGAAAGCGCAGATCGCTCTCGGCCTGCTGCATGGGAGGACGCTGAAATAATGGAGGCCGTGCGGGAAAGCCTGCCCAAGCAGCTTGCTGGGCTGAATGATCTACTAAAAGAGTGTGCCGCCTCGGAGCAAAAACACACCTTTGATATTTTGGTGGAGCTAGGCCATATCCTAAAGATAAAGGATACCAGCCAGCGGGCGGCGGCCATGGAACTAATCCAGGCCGTCTTTGCGGCCACTACACGCTGCATAGATGTCTGCGCTGGAGCTGGGGAGGATATTGATCCAGAAACACGGCCCCAGCAGGCACGAGATACCGCTATGAAAAGCTATGCAGAGGCGCTCCAAAAGGCTTTTTTTACTCCTCAATAACTACATTTGTACCAAACAAATATCAGGATATCACAGGCTTTTCGGTTTGTGACAGTTTTGGGACAGAATCCCGTTTTTCGGGATTTTTTCCCGCTTTTGTGCTGGTGCTCTAAGTCCATTAGGTGTACGGCGAGTGGCCGTATACCTGATGGGAACAAAAAGTGGAGACGGGGTCACAAAACACGACGGGGTCTCTGACATCTTTTAGGGCGTCCATTTTTATGGACATCCTTTGTGCTTTTCCATCTGTGAGGGGATGTACTTTGTGTACACCCCCTTGCCCTATTTCCAGCTGGGGCACTCAAAAGGTGATCACCCTTGTGACACGCCCTTTGGGTGGGGGTGGTGCAATCTACCCACCTAGGGGTCGGTAAAGCGCCAAGCCCATTCAAAGGGTGTAAGTCTAATCTACACCCTTTGAACATAAAAACGCGAGAGGGGGTCGTGAAATACGACCCCCTGCTAGAAATGTAATGAGCCTACCCGGAAGTTAGGGTCATATCCTCATAGAGAAGCTGCATAAGTCTGCTCGCCAAAGGGGTGACTGTAGCGTTCACCCCTCGTAGCATAAATAGGTGGGTGGCGTTTTACCACCCCCTTCTAGGTATGGAAAGGGGGTCTATTTTATGGACACCCTAGCTGATATTTGAGGAGAGGTACTCTGCAAAACGGGGAGTACCTCCAGGCTTTTAGAAGTCGTTTAAGCGCCCTCATTTTGTGAGTGATAATAAAAATCAGCTCCGACATTTTGAAAATTTTTCGCCTGGACAAAACACCCCGAAAACCTAGTGTTTTCTAAGCGCCGACACGGTTTCTTAGCCCCGACAGATTTTGTCGGGGCTGTTTTCGCTTAAAAACAAAAAATAAGCCCTTTAAGCGACGTTTGTATGCGTTCGCTTAAAGGGCTGCTGTTGTTTTCTTAAAAGCCGCTTAAACCTCGCCAATGCTAGGTTTGTGCGGTTTCTTAAAAGGTTTGGGCGCGGCCTTAAATGCTCCTAAAAGGTAAATTTGAGCGGTTGGTGGCTTTGCGCCGCGCAGCCCGTTTTGGGCCGAAAACGGGCAAAAAAATTTTGCAATCCCATTTTACGAGATTGCAAAAATTCCATCAATATGCAAGCGGTTTTCCGCGAAAAAACCTAGTATTTAAGCCGTTTCCCGGAGTTTTCCACATTTTTTCATGTTGAAAAGTAGGGCCGTCCTGGATTTCTCAGTCTTTACGAAAACTTACACGCGGACAAATGGGATTCTGACCTTTGAAGATGCAGATGAGTGGCAGAATGGGGGCGACTGATTATGGCGAAAATTATTGTCACTAGTAGGTATATGCGGAACACCCCAAAGCGTTCGGCCACGGACTTGGTGAAATATATGGGTACCCGCGAAGGAGTAGAGAAGGTGGCAGAGGCCATTGACAACTACCCAGCTACCGTCCGTCCTCAAAGATTAGTGCAGGACAGCATCAAGTTTGACTCGTCTACCAAGGACTATGGTGAGTACCAGGACTACGAAAGTTCTCCTACCAAGAGCAATGCCAGCGAGTTCATCGACGCATTCATCGAACGTAATGCTGACCGTATTGGCGAGCTGGACAAGCTAGTTTCCTACATGGCGGAGCGGCCTGGGGTAGAAAAGTTGGGGACCCATGGACTCTTTAGTCAGACCGATGACAAGATAGATTTGGATTCCGTTGCTGAGGAAGTGGGTCAGCACAAGGGTATCATCTGGGCACACGTCATCAGTTTGCACCGCGAGGATGCTGAACGGCTGGGTTATAATAAGGCCGAGGCGTGGCGGGAATTGGTGCGGCGCAACGTTACTGAGTTAGCTGAGGCTCAGAAAATCGACATCAGTAACCTGCAATGGTACGGTGCATTTCACGACACCGCGCACCATCCGCATATGCACTTGTTGGTCTATTCCAAGGATGCAAAACAGGGTTAGTTGACGAAAAATGGGATTGCTGAACTGCGAAGTGCGCTGGGCAATGACATCTTTCATATGGAGCAATACAAACTGTTCACGATGGAAACAGACCTCCGTGACCGCCTAAAGAGGGAGAGCCGGGAAGAAATTGAGAAACTGTTTGTAAAAATCCGCAAGTCATATACGCAAACCACTGAGATTGAGATGCTGTTTCTGAAGCTGGTTTCACAGCTGAAGACCTTCAAAGGGCACAAGCAGTATGGATATTTGCCGAAAGAGGTTAAGGACACGGTCAACAGAATTGTGGCTGAGTTGGCAAAGGACAATGGCATTGCAAGGCTCAATTCTGAGTGGAATAAGGTCAACCGTGAGAAATTATCACTGTATTTTGAGAAGAAGGGGCCGGACATTTCCCTGGAGGATAACACTGAGTTTCGCAGTATTTAAGAATGTGATTGTCAGGAGCGCGACGCTAGCAATGAAGATTATGGAGGTGGAACACTCTCAAACGTATGATGTGGGTGGTTCGATTCAGTCGGTGGTCAGTGCTCTGTGCAAGCTGATTTCAAAGAGCTGTGGCAAAAAGATAGAGCGGCTGAATACTCAGATAGATCGCAAGCTCAGAAGTAAAACAGAGCAGAAGAAGGCGGCGCATGGGTTGAAAACAGACCGTGGCGTCAAACAGGAGATGGATGATGAGGACTATGGGATGAGGATGTAAGGAGGTCAAAATTTGCGCCGCAAAACAAAGAATACGGTTTTGGAGAAACCAGTAAAAAGTAAGAAAAATGTCAGTGGACATAGGCGGGTACTATGTGGTAGTGTTGGTAGTCAGAAAGGGGGCCGATTTATGGCAAAACGCAGAGCAAATGGCGAGGGTAACATATGCAAGCGCAAGGACGGCCGCTGAGAAGGACGCTATACAGCAGGCCGTGACCCAGAGTCCAGCAAGGTGATTTACAAGAACGTGCTTGGTAAGACGCAAGCAGAGGTCAAGGAGAAACTTGCCAGGGCTATTGAGGACAACAAAGGCTTGGATATCGTTAAAGCTGGTCAGCACACGGTAGGCCAATGGATGGACGTGTGGTATGAGAACTACGCCAAAATCAAAGTGCGACCATCCTCACACAAGACGCACAAAGGTTATATTGAAAATCACATTAAGCCAAGCATCGGCAAAATCCCGCTCAGTAAGCTGACTACGCTGGAAGTGCAGGCACTTTACAGAAAGTTGCTCACCAGCGGTAGGGTAGAGCGGACAGGGTCCAAGCGGCAACCCAAAGGCTTGAGTGCTAAGACTGTCCGCAATATCAATCAGGTGATTTCATCAGCTATGGAGTTAGCCAAAAGCCAGAAACTTATCTTAAGCAATCCCACAAACGGTTGTGCGTTGCCAAAGGTTGAACATCAGGAGATGAGAACGCTAACCGCTGACCAGTTGGCCGCATTCTTTCGTGAGGCCAAGAACAGTGGCGTGTTCGAGATGTACTACCTGGAACTGGCGACAGGGCTACGCAGGGGAGAGCTGCTGGGCCTAAAGTGGGACGATATCAACCTGGAAGCAGGCGTAATTCAGATAAAACGCCAAGTAGCGCGGATCAATGGGGAAGTAGTGGAAGCCCCGCTAAAAACTAAAAATTCCTACCGCACCTTGTCCATAGGAGCAGATGCAATAGAAATTCTTAGGGAAAAGCAGAGTAAAGTGACAAGTGAGTATGTGTTCCCCTCGTCCAACGGCGGGCCAATCTCGCCGGACAGCGTTCTGCATATGCTCCACCGGGTATTGAAGAGAGCTGGATTGCCACCCTTGCGCTTTCACAATTTGAGGCACACATTTTCGACCCTGGCGCTCCAAAATGGTGTAGACATCAAGATGGTATCAGGTATGCTGGGCCATTACAGCACAGGGTTCATCCTGGACACCTACGCCCACGTTACCACCGCCGCACAGAAAGAAACCGCCAAGATGATGGGCAGCCTCTTGGGGAATAGTATCCGGTAGTTTCCGGTCCTATCCCCGTATGGGTCAGGCAAGAGAAAACACAAAAGAGAATCCCCGGAACTCCTAGAAGTTCCGGGGAAATTTGGTTGCGGGGGTTTGCAACATATTTTACCCAAAATCCTTTTTGGGTGGCCTGTTGAAACCTAATCGCAGGGGCTGTGTATACATTTGTGTATATAAGCGTGTATATACATGCGATGCTGGCTTGTCCAAATTATTCCCCATCCACCAGCCTGTTAAGTATCCTTTCAAGCGTCCTATCTTTTGTCATCGCTCCCACGATGCAGCCTGCTGTCTGGCGGTTTGTGCAGAGTTGTACTGCCATATGGGCCGTGTATGTCCGCTTAGTACGGTCAACCCATGCAAGCGTTACCTGTTGAGGATGCTGTCTGGCGTACCGCGCCGCCTTTTCCGCCAGGGTCATAGCCGTTGCCTCCTGCTCTTAATCAATTACAGATAGATATTGGAAACGTATAGTGCTGCTATTCAAAATCCTTCAATTCTCTGTTTGGCACAGGATGGCACAGTACAGACAGTGCGCCGCATAAGCCGTCATATTCCGGACGGTCGGGGATGAATCTGTCAATGTTCTCTTCCAGCCCCTGCTCTTGGAAAAGGCAGATAGCGCCTGCAGGGTCTGTGACAGTTCTGCTGCCATCTGAAAAAACCACGGTAATCTTACAAGACCTGTTCCTGTCGGCAATCTGCTGGAGAACATCCAGCCGCTTCAAGATTGATTTATCCATGTTCGCCTCCGATCTGCCCTTCCAGTTCATCCAGGCGGGCCAGAATGTCGCTTGTTTCCGTCAACTTCAAACCATATTCCAGTATGCTGCGGGCTGCAGAGATGCGGGCTTGGCTGTTTTCTCCTGTGTCCTCCACAATCTCCCGCAACGTGGACAGGGCGGGCGCTATAGCCTGTTGGGCCTGCCGGGCGGCATCCTCCACAAGCCCGGAAAAGGCTTTTTTATATTCTGCCTGGAAAGCCGGGTCGGCCAGATAACCCCGCAGGGTTTTGGAAGTAATCCCAGCCGCCGCAGCGGCCTTTTCCCTGGTGGGGGAAGTCAGTAAAGCCAGAAGGGCTTTTTGCTGTTTAGGCGTCATTGTCCGCCTCCTTTTGTCGGTAAAAATCGGTAGATATTGATAAAATGGGGCGCACAGGCTTTTGCCCATGCGCCCTTGTGTTACGGCTAATATGCCTTGCCCATCTGGAGGATAAGCCGGGCCGCTTCCAGCCGTTCGGCGGTGGTGGCAGTCGTATCCTCCAAAATCCCTTGCAGGCTCTCAATAGCCCGCGCCCGGTTTTGTGCGATTTCCAACCGGGCACTCTCATTCGCCAGCCGGGTTGCCTGGGCTTTCTTGTGTGCTGCGTCCATAGGCATCCTCCTTATTCGCTGGGCGGCGTGACGGGCTGGGCCTGGTAGTAAATGGCCTTTGCCTTGTTATCCAGTACAAAAGCGCCGTAGCAGATACGCCCCTCTACCAGAGAACCGGAAATACCGGGCGGGTTTTCGTGGACAGTGTAATCTTCAAGCTTTACCGGGGCCACAGTGGCACAGGGATGGGCTACCATAAAGCCAAATCCAGCGGGAAGGCGGTTGGCGGGTATCTTCTGCACTGTCATGCCGTCCAGCATAGCGATTACGCCTTTCAGCCGCAGATCGTTCCCCACGTCTGTCTCCATGACGATATCCTTGCACTTCTTCAGCAGTACATAGACGGCGGGAGTCACCACCAGTACGCGGCCTGTTTCGGGGGCTTCTGCGTTGTCCAGGGCTTCGGATGCCGCCAGAATCTCGGTATATATGTTGGTGACGGTCAATTCCTTTGCTGCGGGCTTGTGGCCTGCCTTTTGGTACATGACACTATAAGTATAGGTGTCTACCTCAGGTATTACCACTTCCCGGTTCTGCCGGGCCAGGGCGGCGGCAGCGGCAAGCTGCTGGGCAGTTTCGTCCGTGTCCAGCTTATCAATGGCAAAGGTAAAGCTGCGGTCTTTGGTCAAGGCGAATTCTTCCGTAGTGGCGTCCAGTGCGGCGATGGGGCCATACCGGCTCCAATTCCCGGTTTCCGGGCCGATGCGTCCGTAGTCGTTCATGGTGCTGGTAGATATTTTGTAAATCTTGACCGTATGCGTCCCTGTCCAATCAAAGTCTGTATTGGTCAAAAGGGCTTTCTTGCTTTCTGCGGTGAACTGTTCATCAACATATGGCTGAAACTTTGTTACGAAGTCAATAGGCATAATATTCTCCTAAAATCAGATTTTAGGCTTGAAAGCATCGGCAATTCCATCATAACCACTTGTGTTTATAGGAGGAAAAGGCGTTTCTGCACCCCGTATTTCAATGGTTTCGACAAAATCGGCCCATTCGGTTTCAATTGCCTTTACCAGCTTATTAGCGTCCACAGCTTTGCCGCTTTCGTCCAGTTCTAAAGCGTCGATTTCGGCAGCGGACACCTTTAGCACCGTGGCAACCCGCTTTTCGGAGACACCAGCTTTCGCCAGCAACTCGCGGTAGGCGTTTTCTTTTGCCTGATGGGCCTGGGCTGCTTTCATGCCGTCGTACTCTTGTTTAAGGGCCTCATACTTGGCCCGATAGGTGCTATCGTCTGCCAGCTTTTCCCGTTCACGGGCCAGCCGGTCAGAAACGATCTGGTTCACCTGTTCTTGGGTGAACGTCTTGCCCCCTGCTGCCTCCGGGGTGGAGTTGATGGTTTGTGCGTTTTCTTTCATTATAAAAAACCTCCGTTTTACGCCAGGGTCGGCTAAAATATATAGAAAAGTATAGAAAAGGCACGGGTATCCAGCCGTTAAGCTGTTTCCCGTGCCTTGAAATGGCTCTGCCTATTGGCGGTACTCCGTGCCTGTTTCTTATAAAGAAATTATATCATAGAAAGAGAAAAAAGTCAATGCAAATCCCCGTGGCCGCTAGGCTTTTTGCTGTTTCCAATAGTCAAATACGCATGGATAAACGGGGGATGCCGCTGGCTTTTATGCAGCTTGGTGACGGGGTATTTGGCACGTATCTGGGCTATCAAACAGGCGGCTGCCGGGGCCTCTGCCTGCTGGTATGTAAGAGAAATTTTCATGATACCACCCGTAGTGCCTGCTGTTTGTACTCCGCCTCTTTTTCGACCAGCTGTGCCAGGGCTTTTGCAGCTAAAGCCGGGAAGTTAAAGGGCGAAGTGGCATGGATGCACACGGCGAAATGCGGGAGAGGGCTGGTGCTGCTTGGTTGCATCAAAAAGATATCTACGTAGTCCTCGTCGTTTGGGTTCAGAATCGTTGCCCAATAGGAAAGGCCCAGTGTGTCGGCCTGGGTGGATAAGGACATAGGTTGTTTTTTCATCTTGAAAACCTCCTAAAAATGTGATATTATGGAGGTGGAAATTAAGCTTGTGAAACCATTTCCACCCCGCCGCTTTTTGGTGTTGGCGCACCGAAAGCGGTTTTTTCTTTAATACAGCACTTCATAAAAACGCATTTCCCGTATTTGCCCGCTGAAAAAATGGTTGACGTTGTAGTCGCTGCCCTCCCAGTTTAGCTGGAAATATCGGTCAATCATGGGGCCATAATCCTCTGGGGTCAAATCTTCCTCTGTATCGTACCGACTCTCGCAGTTTATGCATGGCATGCTGTCCATTATATTACGAATCTGTTCACGCTTTATGTGGGGGTGCGGCCTGCCAAAACACTGCTCATAAACACGAAAATAGTAATGGAACACATAAAGATAATCCTCCAGCTCCCAGGGGTCGCTTTCTTTGTACTCGCGCTTTACCATACTGTCAAAAATTCGCAAATCCATTCTTTGAAAACCTCCGCCTCCGACTCGCAAACGCGTCAGCGTTTCGAGTCATTGTACATTTTAGCAGGTCTGAAAAGACCATTTTAACTGTCTGTAAGACCTTTTTACCTTATATTCTTCTGGTTCTACTTCTGTTTCTGGTTCTTCTTCTGTACCATACGAAACCACATGGTATCGGTCGATATTGTCCGATTAACCCTCATTGGGCTTTCTGGCTGTTATACGTTGTAAGTACTTCTCCCACGCTTCCTCCATATCTGGCATGAATGAGGCGAATGCCACATTTTCAATTGGGGATAGGTCGCGGGGCTTTTCGCCGGTTTCCAAGAAATCCCAACAGGCAAGAAGAACATTTACGGCGGTTTCGGGGGATAGTTGCCGCACTAACTCTCTACGCTCAATTTTCATTTTGAACCAACTAGGATGCTTTTCTTTCTTCTCGCTCATGCTTTCACCCCCTTTCCCTCCACAGCATCGGCAACCCGCATAATTTCCCCGGCCCTGCGGCGCATAGACCCGATAAATCGGGTCAACTCTGCATCATCCCCGGCAAGGTAGTAGCCGTTTCGATTGTCCGATAGGATGGGCACACCCCGAAGCCGTTCGGCCTGGATAAGCCTGCGCACTTCACGCCCAGGCATGCCCAGCAAGGCCTTTAGCTCACGGATGGTCAAGGCGTTTGCTGCGCCAATATGTAGATAGTCTGAAACGGCGCAATGTGGAAACTTGCTCAATCTCCCACCTCCCCCAATATCGCCGACCTGCCGAACTTTTCCAGCAGGAACCGCGCTATGGCATCCGCTGGTATGTCTGCAAATACAGACTCTTCCGGAACCATATGCGCTTCCCCATCCGGGCCTATGCGGTATGTAGCCCGGATGGGTATACGGCACATTTCTTGCTCCCTCATGTCTCACGCTCCTTTCTCAATGATATCGCGGCCTAAAACAGCCGCCAGCTTTTCCGCCGTAGCTTTGGAACAGCTTTTTCCGCTTCGCACGCTGGTAACAGTCATTCGGGAAAGGCCGGAACGCTCTGCCAGTGCTAAAACAGTGAGGTCTTGCCGTGCCATTTCGGCTATCAGCTTTACGCGGTCTATTCGCATTGTTTCACCTCCAAACTTGAGCATTTGCTTAATAACAGTATACCTTGAACAATTGCTAAAGTCAATAGCAAATTGAGCGTTTGCTAAAATTTTTCTTCCGTTTTTTGTGTAAGCATGTTATACTGTTTAGGAAGGGGGTGGTTGGATGACCACGGGCCAGCGCATTAAGGCATCACGAAAAGAAAAGGGAATAACTCAAGAGGAGTTAGGAAATATATTAGGTGTTTCTGGCTCGATGATAGCACAATATGAAACTGATAAACGCAATCCCAAAAGAGAAACTCTTGTAAAAATAGCAGATGCTCTTGGTGTATATTACCTCGATTTATATGGAGACGAAGAAACCGCGCTAGTTAAAACAGGTGTTGAGCTAGGAAAAAACGTTGCTAAAGCAGCTACCAATATACTAACACGTATGGAAGTTGTTGCTGAATTTGAAAGTCAAGGGTACACTTTTGAGCCTAATGAACGTCGGTTAGTCTGTGTATTTAATAAATTGAATATGAAGGGGCAACTTAATCTTTTGCGCTTTGCAGGTGATATGGCAGACATGCCACAATTCCTGTTAGAACCGCCCTCAGAATCTTCCAACGAGGAAGGGAATGAAATTACCCCAGAAGAATAACAAAAGCCCCTTACAGGGCCGCAGAGAGCCAGCAAACACTATTTACCAAAAAGGAGGTACTATCATGGAATACACAGTGAATTTTACTTGGGACGATGAGGCCAGTGTTTGGGTTGCCACCAGCGAGGATATTCCGGGCCTTGTGCTGGAATCAGGCTCTTTCGACGCCCTGGTGGAACGGGTACGCTTTGCCGCGCCAGAGCTGATTACATTAAACGGGCAGGAACCGGCCCGCGCCACCTTGACCATTATGTCCAAGCGGCAAGAGAGGGTGTTGGCATAATGGCAGAGTATGAGAAAAGGGTGCGGGATATCTTGACCGAAAACGGCTGCACGTTTTGCCGCCGCGGCAAGGGAGACCATGATATTTGGTATAGCCCGTTGACGTGCCGGCACGTTACAGTCGACGGGAAAATCAAGTCTCGGCACACAGCAAATGCTGTTTTGAAACAGTGCGGGATTGACCACAAATTCTAATTTCAAAGGAGCGTGACAGCATGAGTGAGGCAGTTATCTACGCCCGGTTCTCATCGGATAAACAGACAGAATCCAGCATAGAAGCCCAGGTGCGGGCCTGCCGGGAGTATGCTGCTGCCCATTCGCTCCATGTGATGGAAGTATATGCCGACGAAGCTATCAGCGGTGCCGGGGCCAAGACAGCCAGTCGCAGGGCTTACCAGCGTCTTTTGCGGGACGCAGGTAAAGGACAGTTTGATACCATCCTCATACACAAGTATGATCGCATAGCCCGCAACCTGGGGGAACACGTCAACCTGGAACAACGCTTGAACAAGCTGGGGGTTACCCTCATAGCTGCTGCCCAGGACTTCGGATCTGCGAAAGAGGCAAAAATCATGCGGGCCATAACCTGGAGCCTGTCGGAGTATTACTTGGATAATCTATCTGAGGAAACCAAAAAGGGCCATCGGGAAACGGCCTTAAAGGGGCTGCATAACGGCGGGTACGCTCCCTTTGGGTATGACGTGGTAAACCAGCAGTACGTCATTAACAAGCTGGAAGCGGGCTATGTGCGCAAGCTTTTTGCTGCTGCTTTGGAACGTCGGGGCTTTGTTGAAATCATTGGGGAAATGGATGCTGCCGGCATCAGGGGCAAGCGTGGCAGGCCTATCAAGTACCCGCAGATTTATGAGATTTTGCGCAATGAGAAATATACCGGGGTGTATCTTTACTCTGCCGATGAAGAAAAAGACAGGGAGAAACGGCGGGGAAAGCCCCACGCCATACGTATAGAAAACGCCCTGCCGGTAATCATCGACAGGGCGCAGTTTTTGGAGGTGCAAAAGATTATGGATGGACGCAAGCAGACCGGACAGAAAGCTAACTACCTTTGCAGTGGGCTTGTATACTGTACATGCGGGGCAAAGATGCACGCTATGAAATCCGAACGCAAAGGGCATACTTACCACTATTTCGTATGCTCCAAAAAATGCGGTGCACCGGTTATAAAGATGGGGGAGGTAGACAAGGCGGCATTGCAGTACCTCCATGACTTACTAACCGAGGAAAACCAGCAGCGCATTACCCAAGCTATCCGCAAGTACCAGGCCGGGGACGGTGCCCGTATGGACGAATTTAAGGCCGTGCTGCAAAAGCGCATAGCCGAAAAGCGGCAGCAGTATGACGCCCTGTTGGCCAATCTTTCTACAGGTAGGCTGCCCGCCTCCGTCGTGGCCGACATCGGGGAGGAAATGGAGGCGCTGAAGTCGCAAATCGCGACCTTAGAGAACACTGAACCGCCCAAAGACTTTACCGTGGAACAGATTCGGGCATGGCTGGAGGCCATCAAGGCCGCGCCGGATGAAAAGGCCGTGCATCTGCTTATTGAGCGTATAGGCATAAAAAACAAGACCGTTTTCAACATACAGAGTACATTGGAAACGGTCTTGAGTGAAAGTGGTTGCGGGGGCAGGATTTGAACCTACGACCTTCGGGTTATGAGGGGCTAATTATAAATTTAACTGTAAATAAATACGCTAAATCAACCGATTTCTAAGGGAATACAGTATATTGTTTCATCGTTATACGCAGTTTGCCCACACTCCCCTGCCCACGATGGTTGAGGCTGGGGTCAAATTGGGGTCAACATTTTTTATACATTTCCTGTTGAAACCCATTTTTCATTTTTATGCAGTCCATATTCATCATGTATCCAGGAACACATTCAGCTTAGCAGTTTGACATTCATGGGTTCGTAAATTGAAACCATTGCCTTTGTCTTGCTGGTAATCGAATCGCCAACCTTAAAGAAAGCATAATTTCCAACTATTTCTATCCGACTAATATGGTAGTAGACATCATCCTCCTTAAAAATATGTGTCTCTATTTTACGGTCACCACATCCTTTTGCAAGGATTGCAAGTTCTTTGTTTTCACATGAGAAATACATAAGTTTGTATTCACGCAAACTATTCGAGCCAACTTCCCCAATAAATACCCAGCCTTTCAGCAATGAGCGCACAACTGACTTGTAAATCGCTTTACGATAAATTGTTATGTCCGATTGTAGTACCTGAAATTCTGTCGGCACTTCAAGATTTACTGAGAAAACAGAATATCGGGAATAGTCGTATGAACTATTCGTTTGATTTTGTGCCAAAATGTACAGTTTGGCGTTAAAAACTACTATATGCTCTGCTTTAAACCCCTTGGATGATTCCAAAACAATTTCCATATTTCTTTTTCCTGGGACAAATTTAAGTAGTTTCCATTTCGCGTTGTCAGACCAGCCGTCATTATACACAGACCATAAAACTTCGTTGTGAAAAAAGCTTAACTCAGTAAGCTCTTCCTGATTCATCCCGTCAGAAATATCTTTTCCATTCCAATCCACCACCATCGGGGGTGAATTAGAATATATAGAATGCAAATATATTCTGTCTTTTGTGGCATCTATTATCTTGCAATAGTCATTCCTCTTGACTATAAACTTACATGTCTCTGTTTCTAGGTCAAGACTGAACAGCTCATTATTTTCTGTAAATATTAGCACTTTGTCTCCTACGTGATTTGTGCTGCTCCAACCATCATTTACGATGGTTCTATCTATATTCTGAATGACCTTTTCTTCGCCTGTCATTTTACAAATGGTGCGTAAAGTATGAAGTCGATCTAGTTTGTCTGTCTTTTCGATTTTTTCCCACTTTATCAAAATGTATTTTTCTGTTTCAATAACGTCATCAGTAACAAATTCATCTTCCGTATAAAGTGCAAACATTACATCTTTGGGGAAGTCATAGATTTTCTTTGCCAATTCCTCTGACATTCCTTTTGCTCTGGGACTTGAATCTTCTTCCCTCAGTACATCTCCCTCTACCTCTTCCTCCACCACATACCCATACTTCTCTGCCAGCCCTCTAGCCCCGGTAGCCTTATAAAGCCTCTCGACCTGCTCAAAGATAGCCTGTCTGCCCTTATTGTTCACGCTGAAAGCGTCCAAAAACTCCTGTTGCAGCTCGGTTTCGTCATAGCTGTCCCCATCCTGCAAATAGAGGTATTCCATAACAGCCTGCAAAATAGCTTTCTGAGCGGGGATGTCCTCTATGTTCTCGATTGCCAAAGGGTCAGTACCGAAGGGAGGCTCCTTGATATCCAGATAGCGCTGTATAGAGCGCAAATAATCCTGCTGGTGCTCATTGGGGGCCTTATCTGTAGTCAGGCGGAAAAGAGCGCCGATAAGGAAAAGCTGCTCCTCCTTATCCAAGTCCTTAATATCGAACGGGGTGTACACTGTGTACAACTGTGCTTTTTCCTTTGACTGTAGATAGTCATACAACCCGTCAATATTGACATTAAGGCTTTTTATTGTCTCTGCAAAGTCCCCACCCTGTTTCCGCACTTCTTCCAGTATCTGGTTGATAGCGTCCTCCTGCTTTTTCCCAAAAGCCTCATACGCCTTTGCCGCATCTGCCATACCCTTTTTGTATTTCTTATTGAACATTTTGCTTTCCCTCCATAAAGTCATATTGGTTTCCGATTACCATTTTATAAAATTCTTCCTGCAAGAAATCCCGTTTTATCTCGTGGATAAATTTATAATCGCTCACAAGCCTGTGCAAAGTGACGATAATACCACCAATGTCCAGCTTAGATACATCCTTTGTGATAGCCACAACCAGGATATTGCTGCCTGTTGCCAGCGCGTTAGAATAGCTCAGTATTTTTCTTGTGCGCACTTCATACATACTGTGCGGGCCATCTCTATCTTCATTGTAGAAAAGTTGATGGATGAAGAAAATAAGTTGGTTTATCAATGCAGCTAAGGCTGCACCCCACATTACGCTCCAAGTGTTGATGTGCCATTCTGAAAGCATATTTTTTGCCAAGTCGTTGTTTACGGTCATTATCAGCGGAATCGGAAGTCCCTGCTTTGTAAACATATCAGAGCCGAAATGGATGGCTTGGCGTGCTACAGATGCCCCTAGGAGAAGCGGGTCTTTTTGTGCATACGTTCCAGCCTTTTCAAGCATCCCCACAACCCCCAGGGGATAATGCCGTATAATGGTGCTATTACTGACTTGATAAGTTTCAAGGTTATACTTGGTAAGCGAACTCGTCATGATATTAGCTGTCCCAAATATCCACCCTAAAACCGGGTCATGGCCCAAAGTGCGGTAACGGTGGGTAGCACCCGCGATTTCTGTCCCCGAAATATGTGCTCCCGTTGTAATTACATCATATGGAACGCTTTGAAAAAGAACTTCTTGCCACGATGGAGGAGCTACCCTCCCCAGCGTCCCCCCATAAATATCCTTCATCAGCTTATCTCCTCGATTGCTAGAGGAGAGTTTTACTTTTCCTGCTTCGTCTTTTATATCTTGCAGACGAAACATCTCGTTTGAAAGAAGGTACTGTCTAGCACACTGTAAAGCTGTACAGAGGAACAGCAAAACAATATCTCCCCCAGACAGCTTTGTTTTTTCTTTGAAATCCCTGTCTATCTTGTCAAGCACATACCCAGCTTGTCCAGACATTTCGACCACTCGGTCATATTCGTCTCTAACTTGGGTCAGATGCTCTGTGATTTGTTCCCGTTCTGCCAACTTCTGCTCTGCTTGGTGGATAGCCTCGTCCTTTTGCTTCCGCAGACGTTCAAGCTCTCGGCCCATTGTATCACCTGCCCTAAAATCGCTCTTTTCTCCATTCTTTGGAAAAAATTGAGTTTCCCTCTATATTTTACCACCTAGAGTTTATTTTGTCAATATTTCCAATAAAAATCGAATTTGGCGCTATAATCAAGTGAAAACAACTGGTGAGGTTTCCTTATGATTGGAGAGCGCCTATACGACTTACGCAAGGACTTTGGGCTGACGCAGGACGAGTTAGCCGCGATACTGAAAATCAACAAACACTCCATTTCCTCCTATGAACGCGACAAGAGCGAACCGCCAGACGCTATCAAAATCGAGATGGCTAAGTTTTTTGGCGTGTCGGTTGACTACCTGCTGGGCCTTACAGACGACCCTAACCCTTATAATGGCAAGCATCCTGTCATACGACTGCCTATTAACTTCCCGGAAAGCGCTAAACGAAGCTTGTACGATTATATATCATTTCTAAAAAGCAAGTATACGGATAGACAAGATTAGGATGCTTAAAGAGTAGATAGGCTAATCTCGTAAATATGCACGATTTCATGTGTATATTATCTCTTTGAGAAAGCGCAGAGCCTTAATCTCTGCGCTAATGTAGTCTATGGAGGGAAGAAGATGAGTGAAGCTGCTATTTG
>ERZ779622.476-NODE-476-length-23616-cov-5.418828_pt1 | contig 23616 bp, 20 predicted proteins | sample MGYA00514188_ERZ779622 | MGnify/ENA primary metagenome ERZ779622 (study PRJEB29562, sample SAMEA4376702) | mouse gut metagenome | isolation source: Cecum | study: EMG produced TPA metagenomics assembly of the A DSS colitis mouse model was used to assess the... | reverse complement strand
CCTGTGTCGCCAGTACCATCTGATAGGGAAGCTCAAAAATCCTTTGAACCAACTCAGGCGTGATATCCACCGCCGTCAACAGCGCTCCGCACACCCTCTGTTCCTCCAGATGCTGCAAAAGTCTGAGCTCATTCTCCTTCTCACCGCCGGACTCGCAGACAAGCAGCGTATATCCTCTCTCCTGGCAGACATGGTTGATGCCCTTGATCAAAGAAGCGATAACCCAGTTTGAAATATCCGCCACGACAATACCGATGATATTCGACTTATTCGTTGTAAGCCCGCGCGCGAAGGTATTCGGTTTAAAATTTGTTTTCTCAATAACTCCCTGCACCCGTTTCTGCAGCTTGGGACTGACCGCCTTGGAGCCATTGATCACTCGGGAAACTGTCGCGATTGAAACCTGCGCCTCCCGCGCAACGTCTTCAATAGTAACTGCCATATTTCATCCTCTTTCTGAAAAGGCTTTCCTGATAAGAAAAGTGTATCATAAACTGATAAAATGTCAATAGTTTTTTGTAAGCGCTTACAATTTCTGTTCCTCCAAATCTTTTTTCCGGAACAGTTCCGGATAAATCTTTTCCAGGAAACGTCTCATCATCCATCCGCCCGCCATCGCCGGACAGGATACCCAGAACAGCAGCACAATCGGCAGCATGGAGATCAGAGAGGAGGCAGGCATCATGGCGATCGTCAGGGGGGACGCCGTCAGCAGCAGCACCGCGATGTAAACCGGAAATTTCGCCAGCGCCAGCAGCGCTCCGTCTCTCAGCATCTCCTTTTTCCAGGCTCTGCCCCTGGCCAACATCGCAAACTGATACATCATAAGGCCGAACACCCAGATGAAAAAGGCGATATACAGCCCCGCCCCCAGCAATCTGACAGAACTGTCGGAAAAGAAAAACAACGCCGCGTGATGTCCCAGTACGGCAAGTACAATCAGAGAGGCAGCGCCGATCAGGCTCGCCGGTTTCCAGACCTCCCCGAATTTTTTCAGAAAAAACCTCGCGGAAAACTTCCCTTCCTCCAGAAGCAGGTCAAACACGCAGGACAGGAGCGCCGTGTAGGCCGCTCCTGTCGTCACGATCGGAATGCTGGTCAGAAGAAAAAGAATGTTCATAACCGCCAGGTTCATCAACATCTGCAGAAATCGAAATAATCCTGAATCCGGTCCGAATATTTTTTTCATTGTTCTCTCCTGAGTCTCTCCACAAAATCCCCGATCCGCTCGATCGCTATCTTCAGGTTTTCCAGAGAATACGCGTAAGATATCCGAAGAAATCCCTCGCCGCAGGCGCCGAAAGCCGTCCCCGGCACCACCGCCACCTTCTCTTCCTTCAGAAGCCTTGTGGCAAACTCCTCGCTGGTCATGCCAAATTCCTGAATGGACGGGAATATATAGAATGCGCCGAAAGGTTCAAAGCACTCCAGTCCCATCTCCCGGAAAGCATGTATCAGATAGCGGCGGCGCTGGTTGTATGCCTCCCGCATCTCCTGCACGTCCTCATCGCCGTTCTTCAACGCCTCCACCGCCGCGTACTGACTGGTGGTCGGCGCGCACATGATGGCATACTGGTGCACTTTCAGCATCTGCTCGATGATGGCAGCCGGTCCGCAGGCATAACCGAGACGCCATCCTGTCATGGCGTAGGCCTTTGAGAAGCCGTTGATCAGGATCGTCCGCTCCTGCATTCCGGGCATCTGAGCGATGGAGATATGTTTCTCCTTGTAAGTCAGCTCCGCGTAGATCTCGTCGGACATGACAAAAATATCCTTCTCCACACAGACCTTCGCGATCTCACGCAGATCCTTCTCCTCCAGGATGGCTCCCGTCGGATTGTTCGGAAAAGGCAATACCAGAATCTTTGTTTTCTCCGTGATCGCGTCGAGCAGTTCCTGCGCCGTCAGGCGGAACTCGTTTTCCTCTTTCAAATTGATGATCACAGGCACGCCGCCCGCCAGAACCACACAGGGCTCATAGGACACATAGCTGGGCTGGGGAATCAGCACTTCCTCCCCCGGGTTCAGCATCACACGCATGCCGATGTCGATCGCCTCCGAACCGCCCACTGTGATCAGGACCTCCTTCATCGGATCATACTCCAGATTCTGACGTCTCTTCATATAGTTGGCGATCTCCTGCCTCAGCTCCTTCAATCCGGAGTTGGATGTATAGAATGTGCGCCCTTTCTCCAGAGAGTAGATTCCCTCATCCCGGATGTGCCAGGGCGTGTCAAAGTCCGGCTCGCCCACCCCCAGCGAAATCGCATCCGGCATCTCACTCACAATATCAAAAAATTTCCGGATACCCGAGAACGGGATATCCACAACCTTTTCAGCTAACGGATTTCTCACGGTGTCACCTTCTCTCTTGTATCTTCATATTTCTTTTCCAGAATCGTTCCATGATCCTTATATTTCTTCAGAATAAAATGCGTCGCCGTGCTGATCACGGTATCCAGCGTAGACAGCTTATCCGAGACAAAGGATGACACCTCCCTCAGAGTTTTTCCCTCCAGAGATACCAACAGGTCATACCCGCCGGAAATCAGATAAACCGCATGCACTTCCGGATATTTGTATATCCTCTCCGCAATCTTATCGAAGCCCTGCCCTCTCTGGGGCGTCACGCGCACCTCGATCAGCGCGGACACTTTCTCCACACCGACTTTATCCCAGTCGATCATCGTGTGGTAACCGCAGATCACGCCTTCCTGTTCACACTTCTGCAGTTCCTCAATGATATCCGCCTCTTCCACTCCCAAAATAACCGCCAGCTCTTTTAAATCGATACGGCTGTTCCTCTCAATAATCTTTAATAATTGTTCTCTCATATCTGTTCCTTTCTCACCTTATTTTGCGGGGTTTGCCATTTTTACAGCAGCTCCAGCGCATCCCTGTAATGTCTCTCAAGGAATCTCCGCTCCTCCCCATTTATGACAACCATGTCATTATTTCTTCTCGTAAAACCGATCACCTCGGAAAAGATCCCCTGCCCGGCGAGCCTGCTCTTCAGTCTGCCTCCGTTTTTCGACAGCAGCAGACAGCTTCCCGCAGAAAACATCTGATAGGGATTTACGTCAAAAAAGTTGCAGATCTCTATCGTCTCCTGTTTTATCGGGATCCTTTTTATGTATATTTCCAGTCCGACGCCCGCCAGCTCCCCCATATTCCGGAGACCCGCGAAAACACCGCCCTCCGCGAGAAGATACATCCCTTTTATCTCCTCCCCGGAAAAGGAACAGGTGCTGGGGTCATCGGACTTTCCGGCCGGTGCGGCCTCCGGTATCTGCCAGATCTGCCGCTCCTGGCCTTTCGCTTTCTCCAGAAAGGAGGCCGGATATCTGCTCCGCAGCTTCTCCGAGCTGTCGCGTGCCAGGATCACGGAGCCGTGCAGGCCCGCAAACCCCGCCATAACGACATCCATGTCCCCAAACATCGCCCGCTTTTCCCCGGCGGACATCGTTTCCGGATCGTCAGCTCCCTTCCAGGCTTTCTCAGCCCGCTCAGCAGAATTGATAAAAAGGGCTTGGTTTCTTTCCGCCAGGCCCTTCTCCTTCACAATTTCCATTAACCTGTCAGCCATCTGTCGCACCTGTCCCCGCATCCTCTGTGACGCCAACGTTCAGCCCTGCCTGCTGCGCCGCCAGTGCCGCCTGCTGTGCCGCCAGCGCTCCCGCCACCGATTTCACATAGTCGATACTGCCTGTCGCAATGGCCGCCTGAATCTGAGATGCCATATTGGGGTCTGCTGTCGCCGTGCCGACAGTTGCCGTGCGGGGAACCGCCGTATAGTGGCTGCTGTTCACCTGCTCTCTGCTGACTTCTACACCGTCCTCCGTCACCACCTTCCACAGACGCGCCTTATAGCCCACATGAACGGACTGCACGTTCACATATCCCACCGGATCCGCGGTCGGTATGATCTTCTCCGTGGACGGAACATTGGTCTCCAACACTTCACTTTCGTAGGTCACTTTTCTGTTCGTGGGCCGATCCTCCACGCCGTAGACCGTAAAGGTGATCGTCTTCTCCGGTGTGGTGACCCCTTCTATATAGATCGGGTACTCTTTATTGTTGGTAAATTTAAAGTCCTTTCCCCCGGACTCGGAGATCGCCGCGTCCTCTGAGGGCTCCACGTAATTCACGATCATCGAGTGGTTACTTCTCTCATCCACCTGCAGCTCCGCCCTCAATATCGCATTGTAGAGCGTCGTCGATACCTGGCAGATTCCGCCGCCCAGACTGTTCACGACCTGCCCATTCAAATAGGAACCCGCGAGCTCGTAACCGTTCTCCACGGAAAAAGGGGTGATCAGTTCCAGCACGGAGCACTGCTCCCCGGGGTAAAGCGTGATCCCGTTCAGATGACTGCATCCCGTCCTGACGTTGGCAACTCTGGACGGGCCGGAGGATTTGTAGGATGTAGTTGCCGTCCCCAGCACATCCTTCACTTTATTCAACGTCTCCGCATCTCCCCTCGGTTCTTCCACCGTCACCACAAGGTCGATGGAGGCGTTGCCGTAATCCCAGCTGCTCTGCAGATAATTCAGGATGGCTTCCTTCGACTTCGCTATATCCAGCACACGGCCGGTCTGCCCTTCCGTGATCTGAAAACCGCTCTCGGTTTTTGTGAGAGACGCCTCCACTGCCCCCTGATTATAGGTCTCGCTCAGAGAGTTTAAGATACTGTCCAGCACATCGCCCTGAAAAGAAATATTTAACGGATAGCTGCGCCCCTGTTTTTTCAAATCGGCAAGCGCTTTGTAGCGCTGCACAATATTGCCCCGCTTTCCGAGCATCGCCGCCTCTTCCAGCGATCCGTCGTTCTCCCATGTAATTCCGAACTCCCCCGCCGTTCCGACCGTGTCCTGACCGCCCTCCAGGCGGAGCGTGATCGGTACGCCTTTCAGGGTATCCACAAAGGCTTCCACTTTGCTCTCCGCCTCGGAAACTGTCATTCCCGACACATCAACATCCCCGATCGATACACCGGCTTCTATTTTGCTGTCTTTTCCGGCTGCCTGGACGTTCAGCCCGGCGCCTAAAAAGCAGGCGGTAAATACCGCCGCTATCACTATCTTCTTCCAACCCTTCTGCATAATGATCACCATTTCTTCATCTGACACTGTTTTACTGTTTATACAACTACCATTTTATAATAAGACTCATTCGCTTCCAATGGGTAATATACCTAAAGTTATCTCACTATTTCCCAAAATATTATTGATTTTTTTGCGAACTACACTATATAATAGTGGGCAGAGCTCACCTTGCGAGATTTGCTCCGCAAACTCGGTATCGTGAGTAGAGCTCTACACCAGATACAGCAGTACGGATGCCAGCATGGCAAACACTATCAAGATAATGATAATGCTCGAGATAATACGGACGGATTTTTTATTTCTATTAAAACGGAACATGTCTCTCTCCTGTCCGGGAATACTTTTTTCGGCATTTACTATAAAGAATAAGAAAGGATTCCCTGTATATATTTGGGATAATTATATATGAAATACCCCTTTTTTGCAAGTTTTATCGTTTTCGGTTTCCTGTTCTCCTTCTCTCTGAAGAGGAGAACGAAAAATGAAAAAAAATATGTGGACAATTTCTGGGAGCGGGAGCGGCAGGCTGACTCCACCAGGCGGAAATCTCTGGAAAGTCTGGATTATGTCGCCGTCCCCCTCAGCGAGCTGCCCATGGATGTGCTCGCCGGGTATCCGGAAATAGACGAATGCCACGATAAACTGCGGGAACTGTCCGGCAAAAAAATTGTCAATTTTGCGGGATATTCCAACACCGAATTGAAACTCACCTACGGAGCGCCGAATATCAGTCTGCTCTCCGAGTACGATCAAAATTTTGAGGAGCTGGTCACTCTGCTGCAGAAATGGGCTTCCATTTTGCTGCAAAACTGGGGGGAGAGCGCCGGACTCTGTCCGGAGGAGGAGAGAAAGCGGGCGGCAAAAGCCGTTCTCGCCTATGCGGTCTCCATCGGCACCGACATCACCGCCTCCTACGAAAAGCTGATCAAACTTTACCGGGAAAACGGCGAGGAAGACCAGCTTCCCGGTCTGCGGAAAAAAGCGGAGGAGCTCCGCTCCCTCTCCAAAACCAGAATACTGGCTCTGCTGCAGGATATTTGAAATCCTCCCGTCTCATCCTCTGACCGCTCTGTGGGCGCTGAGGATCCGATCGATATGGCGCCCCGCCTCCGATTTTGTCAGCCTCTCCACATCATACTCCGGAGTGATTCCATACTGCTCATGCAATTTATAAAGCAGCCCCTTCTGGGGTATCGTGGCGGGACTGTCCTTTTTCACCTGGCAGATCAGCTCTCTGGGCGCAAAGTATTCCCCGGACACCTCCCCGAACTCCTCGGATAATTTCCGATACAGTTGCCCGGCGGCCCTGGCATCCCCCACCGCTCTGTGAGCCTGCAGCGGAATATCATAGAATGCGCACAGGTCGCCAAGCCCCTTATGCCCGCATTGTTTCAGGCAGGCCCTGGCTATCCGGAGCGTATCGATCCCGTTTTTCTCAAACTTTCTCTTCCGGTAGGAAAATGCCCTCTTCAAAAAAGAATAGTCGAAGAGCAGATTATGTCCCACTAAAACCTCCTCCCCCAAAAATCTCTCCAGATCGTCCAGAATCTCCTCGATGCCCGGCGCCTCTCTCACATCCTCATCCGTGATCCCCGTCAGCTCCATGATCCTCTCCGGCAGCCGCACGCCCGGATTCACATAGCTCGAAAAGACCGCCTCCTCTCTGCCGTCCACAAACTTCACGGCGCCGATCTCGATGATCTTATCCATTTTTGCACTGAGCCCCGTCGTCTCCAGATCGATGGCTATGTAGGTATCTATCATATTTTTCTCCATTCCTTTCCTCTTTAGATGATCGCGTACTTTGCCTCGCGGGTTAAGGGACTGCGCTTTTCGTAATCAAACAGCACAAAATGTTCCTCCCCGGGGCGGATCCTGTCCGGATCCGTCTCCCGCAGCCACTGTCTGTCCCAGACCGGATAGCAAAAAAGATCCATATGCGTCATACGGGCCATCTGTCTGCTGTCATAGCCTTTTGAGACATACTCCGCCAGCAGATCCGGGGTCTTCTCCTGCTCCCTGTAGAACAGTGTGATCTCCTGAAAATGATCGCGGATATCCCTGGCAAACGCGGGTCTGCTCCTGGCCTTCTCCCGCAGATAAACGTCGAAGGTGAGCAGCTCCCGAAACAGCGCCTCCGCATTTTCCCCCGCTTCCAGACCTCTCACAAATTCCAGCAGGATCTCATAGCGGTAATTCCTGGAAGGACTGTTTACGAAAAAACCTCTCTCCCTGTAAAATTCCGCGAGAGATAAAAACATATCATAAGGGGTTTCAAACCATTTCTGAAGAGCTGTCAGCGTATGGCCAAACTGGCCGCTGTTATAAAACAGTTCCAGCATTCTCTCCACCCGTTTTAACTCCTGCAGTTCCTCATAGGAGAGCCATCTTGTGTAAAGCACTTCATAGGGCGGCTCAGACTGGTACACGATGCCGTACTCCTCCGCCCTCTCCCACATTTCAGACCCCTTCAGCACTTTCAAAAATCCGAGCTGGAGCTGGTCGGGCTCCATCCCGTAGACCTCATTGAAGGAACGCCGAAAACTTTCCAGGCCTTCCCATGGCAGCCCGGCGATCAGATCCAGGTGTTGATGGATATTCCGGAAACCGGAAACAGACATCACCGCCTTTTTCAGTTTCTCCGGATCAGCATGGCGGTGGATCGTCTGCAGCGCCTTTCGGTTTGTCGTCTGCACGCCGATCTCCAGCTGGATAAGCCCCGGCCTCATCCCTGAAAGGAGTTCAAGCTGCTCCTCCGTCAACAGTTCCGCCGATATCTCGAAGTGGAAATTTGTGACACCATTGTCATTTTCCAGCAGAAATCGCCAGATCTTCTCTGCGTGGTCTCGATTGCAGTTGAACGTTCTGTCAATAAATTTCACCTGTTTTACTTTTCTTTCCAGAAAGCAGCGCAGTTCCCGTTTTACCAGTCCCAGGCTCCGCAGACGCACCTGTTTTTCTATGGAGGAGAGACAGTAACTGCAGCGAAACGGGCATCCTCTGCCGGACTCATAATAAAGGATCTTATTTTCTCCCTGGGCTTTTTCCTCCTCCTCCAGATCCTCATAATAAAAGGGAATCTTATCCAGGTCAAGCGGTCTGCGCACACCGAAATCTCCTTCTTTCGTCACCGTGCCGGCAATTCTGACCGGCAGCTCCCGAAGGTCCCCTCCACGGCCCTCCGCTCCCACATACAGTTCCAGCAATTCCCGAAAAGTCTCTTCTCCCTCCCCGGACATGATTCCCGTCACCTCCGGAAGCTCCTCAAAAATCTTTTTATATTCATAGGAAACCTCAGGCCCGCCGAGCCAGACCGGCACATCGGGCCGTAGTTTGGAAAACTCCCGCACCAGCCTTTTCACCACTGAAAAATTCCAGATATAGCAGGAAAAGCCGATCGCGTCCGACTTTCTGTCATAGAGATCGGCCAGGACCTCCTCCATCTGCTGATTGATCGTATACTCCGCCACCTCGATATATTCCCGCAGCTCTCTCCCCGCATAGCCTCTCAGACTGTAGAGCGCAAGCCCGGTATGGATATATTTTGCATGAATTGCCGCCAGTAAAAATTTCATAGTATTCTCCGTCTGTCTTATCATACATTCCGTATATTCCATTCTAATCAGGAAATCCGCAAAAGTCAAAACTTTAAAAAAAGAAGCTGCCCCGCCAAAGCAGGACAGCCCCTTTTGTGGATTTATTATGAGAGTAATCAATCCTTCATCTTATCTTTGTTGTTGAGGATCTCAAATACGACCGCCGCCAGAAGTACGACACCCTTGATGACCCTCTGCCAGTTCGCATCGATACCCATCAGACTCATACCGAGGTTGATCACACCGATCAGCGTCGCGCCGACCACCATGCCGAACACCGTGCCGGAACCGCCGTACGCGGAGACGCCGCCCACTACGCAGGCAGAGATGGCGTCCATCTCAAAGTTTGTTCCCGCCGTGGCATTGGCCGCCTGGAATCTCGCGACGACCGTGAAAGCGCTGATGACTGTCAGAACCGCCATATTCAGGTATGCCATGAACATGATCTTCTTCGTGTCGATGCCGGAGAGCCTTGTCGCCTCCCTGTTGCCGCCGATCGTATAGAAATAACGGCCGATCGTCGTCTTGGAGGTAATAAACTGGTAGACTAACACGACCGCAACCACCCACAGCAGTACCGTGGGAAGTCCGCCGGACAGCGCCAGCTTATAGGAAAACAGCAGAATTACCGCAACGGAGACCACCATTTTGGCGATCATAGCCGCCATGGATTCCACTTCGTAGCCCTTCTTTACCCTGTTTTTTCTTCCCATGATCATCACCGCGATCACCACAGCTCCCGCGACAACGCCGATCACCATACAGGGTACATTGAACACACCGATCGCCGTCTCAAAAATTTTTCCGGAGAAGATGCTCAAATAGCTCTTCGGGAACGGCGCGATGCTGCCTGTCGAACTGTTTGCGCTGAGAAGCGCCGTCGCCCAGCCGCGGAATGCCAGATAGCCCGCAAGGGTAGCGATCCAGGGCGGAATGTTCATATAAGCGATGATAAAGCCCAGGATGGAACCGTAGACAATGCCTACAAGCAGCATAGCCAGTATGGAGATACCGGTTCCCATCTCCTTTGTCACCATGCAGATACCGCCGACGGCGCCCACAAAGCAGACAAACGAACCGCAGGATAAGTCGATATTGCCGCCGGTCAGCATACACATCAGCATACCGGTCGCCAGAATATACACGTAAGCGTTCTGTGTGATCAGCGCGTTAAAATTCAGCGCCGTAAACATCTGTCCCTTTGTCATCAGTGTAAAGAAAAGAAATACCAGGACCAGGACAAATATCATTGTATTTTTTCGGAGTACTGTTACAGCATTTTTCATTCTCTTCATCCTCCCCCTCAATTCTTTTCTTTCTTGGACATCACGTCAAAGATAATGGCGATCAAAAGAACCAGTCCCTTTACGACGCTCTGGTAGTTCGCGTTGACACCCATAATACTCATACCCTGATTGATCACGCCCATAAGCGTGGCGCCGACTACCATACCTATGACAGAACCCACGCCGCCGTAAGCGGATGCGCCGCCGATAAAGCACGCCGCGATGGCATCCATCTCATAACCCTGCCCATAGGTGGGCTGCGCGGAAGCCGCTCTGGCGATTGTCAGGATGCCGGCGAGCCCCGCCAGAAGTCCCATATTCGCGTAGGCGAAGAAATAGATCTTCTTTGTGTTGACGCCGGAAAGTCTGGTCGCTTTTTCATTGCCGCCCACCGCGTACAGATAGCGGCCGATCGTTGTTTTACTTGTGATATAAGAATAGACAAGCAGTATGAATGCGATCCAGATCAGCGCCGCCGAGATACCCCTGAAATTTGCCAGCTTGTAGAACAGCCAGATGATCAGCGCGCCGATAACAATCACTCTCACCAGGTCCCCCGTCAGAGAGCCCGTCTCATATCCCTTTTTCTTTCTGGAGACTCTGTTTTTCATTGTGATCAGAACATAGAGCGCCGCAATCAGCACACCTGCGATCACGCAGGTCATATTCATTGTCTCTCCCCCGAAAAAATCAGGCACGTAGCACTCCGCACCGCCGCCGAATATATTTAAGAAGGCCGTATCGGTGACGGAAACCGCATAGCCCTGCAGCACGACGTTCGAGAGTCCTCTGAACGCGTACATACCCGCCAATGTGGCGATAAAAGGCGGCACTTTGATGTAGGCGATCCAGAAACCCTGAAACATACCCACCAGAAGTCCTATGACGAGCATCACGATGACAGCCAGGATCATATTGGTCCCGTTCGCCATCATAACGGCGCCGATACCGCCCACGAAGCAGACGACGGAACCGACCGAAAGGTCAATGTTGCCGCCCGTCAAAATACACAACAGCATACCCGTCGCCAGCACAAAAACGTAGGCGTTCTGGGAGATCAGATTGTTGATATTCTGCGCAAACAGAATCTTTCCCTCGGTTCCCACCTGGAAAAATATGATAACCAGAATCAGGGCGATAACCATGGTATACTTTTTTAAAATATCCGCAATTTTTATGTTTGCCATCTCTTATGCCCCCTCTCCCGATTTTAAGATACTGCTCATGATCAACTCCTGCGTCGCCTCCTCCGCATTCAGCTCCCCGACAATCCTCGCCGCGTTCATGACGTAGATCCGGTCGCTCATGCCGAGCACTTCCGGCAGCTCGGAGGAGATCATAACCACAGATTTTCCCGCCGCCACGAGATCGTTTATAATACAGTATATCTCGTATTTTGCGCCGACATCGATACCTCTTGTGGGCTCATCCAAAATCAGCACGTCCGGGTCTGTGAACATCCACTTCGCCAGCAGCACTTTCTGCTGATTCCCGCCGGAAAGGTTTCCCACGTTCTGTTCCACCGTGGGACACTTTGTCTTCAGTTTTCCCCGGTATTCCTCCGCCACCTGGTACTCTTTATCCTTGTCGATCACCTTGTGATTGCTGATGCTGTCCAGGTTTGCCAGAGAGGTGTTGATCTTGATGGAATTTGACAGTACCAGACCGTTTCCTTTTCTGTCCTCGGTCACATACGCCAGTTTATTTCTGATCGCCTCCTGGGGCGTCCTTAAGCGAACTTCTTTTCCGCTCAGCATAAGCGTTCCGGTGATGTTCGTCCCGTAGGACTGTCCGAAGATGCTCATGGCAAGTTCGGTGCGCCCCGCGCCCATCAGACCGTAAATGCCGACGACCTCCCCCTTATGTACATTGAAGGATACGTTATCCACCACTTTCCTCTCGGGATAGAGGGGATGATAGACGGTCCAGTTTTTCACTTCCATATTGGTATCGCCTATCTTTATATCGCGGCGCTTCGGGAAACGGTCCGTGATCTCACGGCCTACCATCCCCTTGATAATTCTATCTTCTGAAATCTCCGTGGTATGCTTATCCATCGTCTCGATCGTGGAGCCGTCCCGGACCACCGTGATCTTATCCGATACATAGGCAACCTCATTTAACTTGTGAGATATAATGATCATTGTCATACCCTGTTTCTTGAACTGCAGCATCAGGTCAAGAAGGGCCTTGGAATCGGTCTCATTCAAGGACGATGTGGGCTCATCCAGAATCAGCAGTTTCGCGTTCTTCGCCAGTGCCTTCGCGATCTCCACAAGCTGCTGTTTGCCGGTTCCTATTTCTTTTACAAGTACCTTGGAAGATTCGGACAGCCCCACCATTTTCAGATATTTATCCGCTTCCGCATAGGTCCTGTCCCAGTCGATCGCCGCCTTCTTCCCCTGCTCGTTTCCGAGGAACATATTCTCGCCGATAGACATGTATGGCACCAATGCCAGTTCCTGATGGATAATAACGATTCCCTTCTGCTCAGAATCCTTGATCTTATTGAACTTGCAGACTTCACCATTGTAGATGATATCCCCCTCATAAGTACCATAAGGATAAATACCGCTCAAAACGTTCATCAGGGTGGATTTTCCCGCTCCGTTTTCTCCCACCAGAGCATGGATCTCGCCTTCCTCCACCTTCAGGTTTACGTTGTCAAGCGCCTTTACACCAGGGAAAGTTTTGGTAATATTCTTCATCTCAAGTAATACTCTCGCCAAAATAACTCCCTCCAATCATTACTGTCTACTCTCATAATCCAAGTAAGGTTCTCTTACTTTAGTACAGGCGGGTATGATAACCCGCCTGTATGTTGTTCTCTATGTTATCTCCATAGAATACTGCCTTATTTCAGCTGATCCTCTGTGTAGTAACCGGAGTCGATCAGCAGCTCTTTGTAGTTGTTCGCATCCGCGAATACGGGCTCGCAAAGGAAAGAAGGAATAACACCTGTTCCGTTGTCGTATGTCTCTGTATCGGTTACTTCCACTTCTTCGCCGTTTAAGATCTGACCAACCATCTTAACAACCTGAGATGCCAGAGTACGTGTGTCCTTAAATACGGACATGGACTGTTTGCCGGCGATCATGTTCTTTGTATTCTCGATATCGCAGTCCTGACCGGTAACGATCGGATACTCACCGTTGTAGCTGTTTGCCAGAGCTGTCTCAACACCGAGCGCTGTGGAATCGTTGGAGCAAAGCCATACGTCGATGTTTGTACCGTCAGCGTAGAAGGAGCTGATGATATTGTCTGCTCTGGACTGAGCTGTCTCTGTCTTCCACTGAGGTGTACCCACTTCTTCAAATTCGGTCTGGCCGGATTTTACTACCAGCTTGCCGGACTCAATGTAAGGTTTCAGGGTATCCATAGCGCCGTTGTAGAAGAAAGGAGCGTTGTTGTCGCCCGGATCACCTGCTGTGATCTCAAGGTTGAACGGACCTTCCGCGTTGTCAAGATCAAGAGTATCAACGATGTACTGACCCTGTGTCACGCCTACTTTGTAGTTATCGAATGTTGCATAGTAGGAAACCGCATCGGAGTTCATGATGAGACGGTCATAAGCGATTACCGGAATATTGGCTGCTTTCGCCATATCCAGAGCTTCCCCTAAGGAAGATGCCTCGATCGCTGCGATAACCAGTACATTAGCGCCGTTGGAGATCATGTTCTCAATCTGAGAAACCTGAGTCTGAGGCTCGTTGTTTGCGTACTGAAGGTCAACTTCGTAACCTGCCGCTTCCAGTTCGGACTGCATGTTCGCGCCGTCCTGGTTCCATCTCTGCAGATCCTTTGTCGGCATGGAAACGCCAACCTTTGTTCCTGCTGCCGCTGCCGGAGCTTCCGCTGCATCCTCTGCGGGTGCTGCTTCCTCTTCTGCAGGAGCTTCCTCTGCCGGAGCCGCTTCCTCAGTTGCCGCCGCGGGTTCTTCTGCTGCAGAATTGCCGCATCCGACAAGGAGAGCTGCTACCATTGCTGTGCTAAGTAAAACACTAAGTAACTTTTTGGACATTTAAATATCCTCCCTTTCATTTTTTTGTGAACTCTCTTTCACGTTTTCTACTTTAGCACAATTTCACTAGCATTAACTTGTCAGTTTCTTCACTTTTTTATGTTCTTTTCCTGTCAGGATGCACAAATCTGGATTATTTTGTCATCAGAAATGTGCTGACCGCAAAAAAATGCTATTCACTCCTGCACATTTAAATAAACCTCATTTTTTTGATGATATTTTCCGATGATCACTTCATCCATATTCTCCTTTGTCACCGCCACCGGGTCCAGTTTCTCAAAGGGAACGTCGAAGGTTCCGTCGTTGACCACAGACTGCGTTTCCGGCATCTCCCCCTCCGCCAGCGCCACCGACATCTCAGCCGCCCTCTGCGCCAGAAGCTCTAACGGCTTATAGACCGTCATATACTGCGTTCCCTCCACGATTCTCTGGCAGGCCGCCAGATCCGCATCCTGCCCTGTCACATAGACCTGTCCTGCCAGGCGGTTTTCCGAGAGCGCTTTCACCACCTGCGTCGCGATATCGTCATTGCCGCACATAATAGCATCCGGCACATTGCCTTCCGCCAGATAATCGCTGACAAAATCGAAACCGACCTCCGCCAGCCAGTGGTCCGCATAGCCCGTCTCATCGATGAGGATATCCGATCCCCGCAGCGCTTTCTTAAATCCCCCGAAAACCAGTTCCACATTGTTGTCCGTGGGAGATCCGTTGATGCATATGATCGTCCCCTCATCCTCCAGAGCTTCCCGGAGAAGTTCCCCCATCAGTATCCCCACCTTCTCATTGTCAAAGCTGATATAGAGGTCCACATTGGCATCCAGGATCAGCCTGTCGTAAGCGATCACCCTGATTCCCGCCTTCTTCGCCTTCTCCACCACTTCACTGAGCGCCCCGCCGTCGATTGCTACGATAACAATGACATCCATCTCCTTCTCGATAAAATACTCGATCTGAGATATCTGCCTGCTCACCTCGCCGTTGGCATTCTGCACATTTACCTCAGCCCCCAGCTCCTGCGCCTTGGACACAAAAATGTCCCGATCCCGCTGCCACCTCTCGATCAAAAAAGAGTCCATCGAAAACCCGATCTGTATCGCGTCGCTCTCTTCCACCTCCGCGTCGTTTTCCCTCACCGCCTGTCCGCACCCAAAAACTGACACTGTTGTCAGAATCAGGGCAAAAATAAGCAGTGATACCTTCCTTATCGCCTTTTTCATGTCTGCATCCTCCCGCAATCCGCTGTGCGTCAATTTGTCCCCACATTCTCCTTGTACTCTGTCGGAGAAACCCCCTGATATTTTTTAAAGATACGGCTGAAGTAATTCGGATCGGAATAACCCACCTCCGCACAGATCTCCTTGATGCTCTTATCCGGGTTCCTCAGCAGATGTTTTGCCCTGTCCATGCGCCGTCCCGTCACATACTCCACGAAATTCTCTCCGGTCTCCTCCTTGAACAGTTTGCTGAAATAATAAGGACTGATATTCAGCTCTCTTGAAATGTCATCCAGCGACATATCCTTATAAAAATGACTGTCAATATATTCTTTCGCCTGCCGGATCAGATCGTTTGTGTGATCTTTGCTCCCCCGGACCATCGTCCCCGCGACGCTGCGCATTTTATCCATAAACCATTTTTTCAAAAGATCGTAGCCCTGTATCTCCGTCACTTCCTGCAGATAGGTCTTTCTGCTGCTGAACCGGTACAGATGACCGCCGCCCCGGTACATGATCGACTCGCCATTCATGACAAACTCCAGCACCTTCAGCTTGATACTCATCTCGTCATCACCGTACTGGCTCACCATCCAGTCAAAAAACTTATCGACCTGGGCGATACACTCCTCCGTCTTCCCGTCCTGCAGCTTCTCAAAGATCGCCTCCTCCGTCTCCACCGGATAGTTCTCCTCGTACTCCACCGCGATCGGCAGATCATCCATATGCGCCACACTGCCCTTTGTCGCGTACAGCGCTTTCAGCGCCCCGTCGTAAGAATGAAGCGCGTCTTTCAGTCTGCAAACCCCCCCGATTCCGATGCGGAAGAAAATACCGGTGGCTTTGTTCATGTTCCGCACCGCCGCCCGGGATTGCTCGATCGTCTCGATCCTTCTGTTGTAAGGCATCTTCAGCTCGTCCGCGGGCATAAACACCGGAATCTTGTTGGCGCTGACATTTCCCACGATCGCCCCCGGGAAAGTGTCTTTCAGGATCTCTCTCACTTTGGAATAATAGTCCATCTGCGCCTTCACGCTGGTCCCCACCGCGTTTGTCATATAGTTTCCCTGCTGCCTGTCCCCGAAGACGACCGCCAGCATATAGCCGTAGACCGACGTGATCCCCAGCAGACTTTTATAGTTCTCGATATCCTCGTCAAATCTCTCCTGCAGCAAAATGGAGTAGATAAAACCGTTCTCAATGATGGGCATGACCGTCTCCATGCGCTCTTTTATCTGCAGGTCGTTCTTTCTCCTCTCACGCCTCGCATCGATCTCCTTCATCGCTCTCTCGATCACATCCACCACGACTTTCTGGTTGACCGGTTTATTCAGATAGTCCAGCACGCCGAGGCCGATCGCCTCCTTCGCGTAGTCAAACTTATCGTAGGCGGTGAGCACCACAAATATAACATTCGTCGAAAATTTGCGGATCTCCCGCATCGCGTCGATCCCGTTGATTCCCGGCATCTGGATATCCATAAATACAATATCCGGCCGGAAGCGTTCCGCCGTCTCGATAGCGCTCAGCCCTGTCTTCGCCGTTTCCAGTTCATATCTGCCGCTGAAATTTTTTTCTATAATAAACTGCAGAGAATTCAGAACGATCCCCTCGTCATCCGCCAGCAAAATTCTGTACATGTGTATTCCCTCTTTTCCGCGTAACCGCTCTGTGCCCTATAAATGCAAAGGCACTTTTATGATAAATTCCGTCCCCTCATCTCTGCCCGCACTCTTAATCTCCATCACATCCTCCCGGCCTGTATAAAGTTTCAGCCGCTCTATCACATTCCCCAGACCGATCCCGTTGGAATTGGAGCGCAAGTCAACCTCCTTTAACTCCCCGCACAATATCTGAGAAATTTTTTCGCTGCTCATTCCCACGCCGTTGTCCCACACAGAGAGATAGACAAACTCCTCCTCCTGATAGACCGTCAGTTTAATCTTTCCCTCCCTGCCGATATTCCGTATCCCATAGTTCACCGCGTTTTCCACGATCGGCTGCAGGATCATGCTGGGCACCTTCACATCCAGCACCCTGTCGTCCACCTCCTTCTCGAAATGGATCTCCCCCGTGAAACGCACATTCAAAATATAGATGTAATTATCCACCAGCTGTATCTCCTCGCCGATGGTCGTGTCCTGATTCATCTTCTTAATATTATAGCGGAAAAAATCCGCCATGTTCTCAATAAATTCCGTCGTCTTGTCCGCACCCTCCATCATGGCGACCTGGGCGCCGGCATTCAGAGTATTAAACAGAAAGTGGGGATTGATCTGTGCCTGCAGTGTCATGAGCTGCGCTTCCCGCATTCTGTTTGTCATCAGCAGTTCCTGCTCTTTCATGCGGCTCTCCCGTTCCATGCTGTTCTTAATTTCCTGAATATAGATCTGAATGCTTGTCACCATCTTCTGGAAAGCTCTCGAGACGATCCCGATCTCATCTCCGCTCTCCATATTCTCTATTTCCACGTCAAAGTTTCCCGCCGCCACCTCGTTCGCCGCTCTCGAGAGTACGATCAGCGGTTTCGTCATATTTCTCGTAAGCATGGAAACCATGATCATGTTGATAACGCCGATCATCGTCAGTATGATCGTGCTCACGATCTCCATATAGCGCAGGGAGGAGAGCAGTATCGTGTAACTGCCCGAGTTGTTTTTAAACTGCTCGTTGTTCAGGGAATAAATGCAATTCTGAATATCCCCGTAAATTTCCGTCGCCTCGTCATAATAGATCTTATAGCGCTCCACATTCCTGCCGCGTTTCGCCTGCACGATCTCATAGACTTTCTCCAAATAAGTCTCCGACTGCGCCTTGATATTTTTCTCCGTGATCTTCGCCGGATTGTTTACCACCCGCTCATTCAGTCCTTCCAGCAATTCTCTGTACTCCTGATCGGCGCGGTAATAGGAATCCAGAGAGTCCGAACTTTTCGTATCCAGATACGCCCTCACAGACTCATGCAGCGTCTGCAATGCATCGGAGAGTTCGTTCAAATTCAGGTTGCTCACATAGACTTCGTCGACACGCGCCATCAGCGAATTGATATTCATATACATAAACAGATTCATCGCCAGAATGATGATCAGCGTGATCGTGAAGGAGACGATCAGTTTGATCTGTATCGAGGCATTGTTCCACTTAGCTACCAGCATCTTCCACCTCCTGCAGAAGACGTCCCGCCTCCTCATTTCCGATCACATGGGTGCTGATCGGTATATAAGAACTCGTGTAACCGCTGTCCAGGTATTCCGTCAGCGCCCTGATACACTGTTTTCCCATCTCCTGCGTATCCACCTGTATCGTGGAGTAGATGATCTGTTTCTCTATCGCGTCCAAAATGGCGCTCGTGGAATAGTAGCCCAGAATTTTCACCCTTCCGACGCGGTTGTAGTCCACCGCCGCCTGGTAGGTGCACTGCGTGTAGACTTTGTTCAGACAAACCATGATGTCAGGCAGATTTTCACTGTCGATAAAAATATCCCGAATCGCCTCCTCCGCGCTGAACGCCTCCGACGTGTCAATTTTCCTCACTTCGATCTCCGGCAGGTTCTCTTCCCCCGGCTTCGCCTCGGATAAACTGTCCCGGATCGCGAAAGTGATCAGATTCTGTTTCGACTCCTGCATGGTGTCATCCGCCAGAATACAGATTTTGGGATTCTGTATCTGCTCCGCGTCCACGATCTCTAGCACCTGTTTTCCGTACTCCAGCCCCAGGTCATAGCTGTTCACACCCACAAAGCACTGTCTCTGCGAGTCCTCGATGTCCTGCCGCAGGGAGATCACCGCGATCCCTTTATCCACCGCCTCATTGATTCTCTCCACAGTCTCCTCATTGTCCTCCCCGCAGAAAATAATTCCGTCTACCAGAGAGTTGTTGGCTATCCGCAGCAGATCCTCCGTCTGATAATTTACATTCAGATTTTCTCCCAGGCGCTCCACATAGGCGTTGGATCTTTTGCCCTCCTCCTCCGCCGCCGCGTACACTTCATCCCAGAACTCCTGCTCCGCGTTGTCCGTGATGAACACATAGTGCCTGTCATACATTTCGTAGGTACCCTTGTCCGCCTCGCTCACGGTTTTCATTTTCGTGGAAAAATACACCGCGCAGGATATCGCGGCCGAGAGCATGACGACAAAGCCTGTCAGCATAATGCGAAAGGCTTTGTCCGCCGAAACATTTTTAACGCGCTTTTTTTCTTTTCCCATAAGATCTGCTTGCTCTCACTATTGATAAATGAGCCGTCTCTGTCATTTTTTCGAGACGGCTCATATCGTTTTTACAATACACTTTAGCAGAACGGATTCTCTGTCGGATACGGCAGGCTCTTCGGCTGGTTGTAGTTGATGTCCTCCACCGGAACGCCCAGATATTTGAACACTTCAAACAGAGATTTCCCGTAGTGGCCGAACGCAACCGCGCCGTGATGAGGATAATTCTTCTCGATCAGCACGTGACGGTAGAATCTGCCCATCTCCTTGATAGCGAATACGCCGATGCCGCCGAAGGACTTTGTCGCCACCGGAAGTACCTCGCCCTGCGCCACATAAGCGCGCAGCTTGTTGTCCGCTGTGGACTGGAGACGATAGAACGTGATATCGCCCGGCATAATGTCGCCTTCCAGCGTTCCGTTGGTCACTTCGACCGGAAGATTTCTCGCCATGATCATCTGATATTTCATCTCGCAGGAAGCCAGCTTCTTCGAGCAGGTATTTCCGCAGTGGAATCCCATGAAGGTATCTTTGTGCGTGTAGTCGAACTTGCCCTCGATCGCCTCTTTGTACATATCGGCCGGCACGGAATTGTTGATGTCGAGCAGTGTAACGATATCGTTGCTGACACAGGTTCCGATAAACTCGGAGAGACAGCCGTAGATATCCACTTCGCAGGATACGGGGATGCCCATGCCTGTCAGGCGGCTGTTCACATAGCAGGGAACAAAGCCGAACTGTGTCTGGAATGCGGGCCAGCATTTTCCTGCGATGGCAACGTATTTTCTGTAGCCTCTGTGTTCCTCCACCCAGTCGAGCAGCGTCAGTTCATACTGAGCCAGCTTTGCGAGCACTTCCGGCTTCTTGTTGCCTGCACCCAGCTCCTCTTCCATCTCCTTCACCTTTGCAGGAATTCTCTCATCCCCTGCATGTTTGTTGAAAGCTTCAAACAGATCCAACTCGGAGTTTTCCTCGATCTCAACGCCCAGATTGTAGAGCTGCTTGATCGGTGCATTGCACGCCAGGAAGTTTAACGGTCTCGGGCCGAAGCTGATGATCTTTAAGTCGGAAAGTCCAACGAGCGCTCTCGCGATCGGCAGGAACTCGTTCATCATATCCGCGCAGTCCTCCGCCGTCCCAACGGGGTACTCGGGAATATAAGCGCCGACGTTGCGCAGTTTCAGGTTGTAGCTTGCGTTCAGCATACCGCAGTAAGCGTCGCCTCTGCCGCCCACCAGATCGTTCTGGCTCTCCTCAGCAGCCGCGCAGAACATCTTCGGGCCGTCAAAATGTTTCGCCAGAAGGGTCTCGGATATTTCCGGGCCGAAGTTGCCGAGGTATACGCAGAGCGCGTTACAGCCGGCTTTCTTAACGTCCTCTAAAGCCTGCACCATGTGGATCTCGCTCTCCACGATGCAGATGGGGCACTCGTAGATGTCTTCCGCGTCATATTTTGCCCTGTAGGCTTCCACAAGCGCTTTTCTTCTGTTTACGGAAAGGCTCTCCGGAAAGCAGTCACGGCTTACGGCTACGATGCCCAGTTTGATTTTTGGAATGTTGTTCATGATATTTGTTCCTCCTTAATAAATTGTGTTTTTGTGTAATGTTACTTTGTTTGCAATGCCGAACGTCGGGAAGGAGATTCCCTTCTCCGTCGCCACGCTTTCGCTCCGTAAAAAGCGTAGCGGACACTAAGCTCGAAAATACCTCGCTAAGTGCCGACGCTTTTTAAGGGGCTCCTTGAGAAGGGAATCTCCTTCCCGACTAGCTGCGGTATTTTAAACAAACTTAGTTATGCAATACAGCTTCTATAAATATAGTAGTAAGTATAAATACATGTACTATACGGAGATGTTCTCCCCGATCAGTCCGATGTGTGCGCCTGCGTCGAGGCCGCCCTCAGCGTGACCGATCAGCCATTTGTTCTTTGCAGTGATCAGAGCGTCCTCATAGCCCGCATGTTTGCTGTCGAGGGGCAGGTTCGTGTCCTTCGGGAGAACGATTCCGCAGCGGAAGCCGTTGTCTCCCACACTGCAGGGCGCGTAGTGGAGTGTCGTCGCGTACAGTTCCACACCGGTTCCCTTCGGGCACAGGAATGCCTCGATCTTAGAGGTCTCGTACGTGTAGTCGTCGGTGATGTCCTGCTGACTGCCAAGCAGTAAGATCAGGTCGTCCGCCGCGATATCCACCTCCGAAGAGCGGTGGTATTCCACTGCGTTCAACAGATGGTTATGTCCGTTACAGTAGCCGATCTGAATCGGCAGTTCTCCGTAGTACGCCGTCTCCAGTTTCTCCTTCACCGGCAGCGCCTCCAGAATGTCCACTGACGGCTCATAGACCACACCGTCGGGAAGCGGCGTCTCCGCCAGTTTTGCCACGAGTTCGGAAAAATCAAACTCAGAGATCACTCTGCCGTATTTCCGAAAAGCGGCGTCTGTTACTTTTTTGATTTGCATAATACCTCTCCTTTTGTTTATTTAATAATTTCAAATATCGGTTTGCACGCCGGATAGATCTCCTTGAACTGTTGATATCTCGCGTCGTATTTCGCGGTCAGTTCCGGGTCGGGCTCTACCGTGTCCACGACCTTCACCAGCTTTTCGGCGGCCTCCTCCACGGAAGCGAACTCGCCGCAGCCCACGGCCGCCAGCATACCGCCGCCGTATCCCGGGCCCTCCTCGCTCTCGATCACATCCACCTTGATGCCCAGTATATTGGCGATCATCTTCTTCCATAACGGGCTCTTCGCGCCGCCGCCGCAGATCTTTGTCCGCTCGATCTTTATGCCCAGAGATTTCGCCACCTCGAAGGAATCCCGTAGCGCAAACGCCACGCCCTCAAGCACCGCCTGCGTCATATCCGCCCTTGTGGTGTCCATGGTCATGCCGATAAAGGTGCCTCTCGCATTCGGATTGTTGTGCGGGGAGCGCTCTCCCATCAGGTAGGGCAGGAAGTACACATGATTCTCGCCCAGCTTTTCGATCTGAGCCTGTTCACCGCCGAAATCCTCCGTCTTCAGGATATCCTCCATCCACCATTTGTTGCAGGACGCCGCGCTCAGCATACAGCCCATCAGATGATAATGCCCGTCCGCATGGGCGAAAGCGTGAAGCGCGTTATATTTATCCACGCCAAATTTCTCAGAGGATATAAAAATGGTTCCGCTGGTGCCAAGGGAAATGTTGCACATGCCCTCCCCGACCGTACCGGTTCCCACTGCCGCCGCCGCATTGTCCCCCGCCCCTGCCGCCACTTTCACATTTTCCGATAGGCCCAGTTCCTTTGCAATTTCTTCCTTCAACGTACCCACGCACTCATAGCTCTCAAAAAGTTTAGGAAGCATTTCCTCCCTGATACCGCAAATATCGCACATCTGCGCAGACCATTTCCGATTCTTCACATCAAGAAGCAGCATACCCGAAGCATCGGAAAAATCCGTGCAGTGAACCCCCGTCAGCTTATAAGCAATGTAGTCCTTTGGCAGCATAATCCTGCAGATTATTGCAAAATTTTCCGGCTCCTTATTTTTTACCCATAAAATCTTAGGCGCCGTAAATCCCGTAAAGGAAATATTCGCCGTGTACTCGGAAAGCTTTTCCTTTCCAATCACATTGTTCAGATAATCGCATTCCTCAAAAGTCCTTCCGTCATTCCACAAAATTGCCGGGCGGATCACCTCATCCTTTTCATCCAGGATGACAAGGCCATGCATCTGACCGCCAAAGCTGATTCCCGCAATCTGGCTCTTATCAGCCTCTTTCACCAGCTCCTTTATCCCTTCCATCGTCTGAGCAAACCAATCCTCCGGCCTTTGCTCGGACCAGCCGGGATTGGGGAAAAAGATGGGATATTCTTTGGATACAATCTTTTGTATCTTCCCCTCTCCGTCCATAAGCAGCAGCTTCACTGCGCTGGTTCCCAAGTCAACGCCTATATACAGCATCATAACCCTCCTTTTTGTATATCCCTTTTATATGACTTTTTTGTATACCCGCTATTATTTAATCTCTCCGGGTTTAATTCCCCGCAGCTCTGCTGCGGGGAGTTTCATTTTATGTGGCTGCCTCACAGCGCAAAGCAAAATTATACTTCCACCGCCTGCGTCATTTCTTTTAACTGATGCAGTATCACCAGCGCGCCATTTTCTATCCTTTCTGCTATCGCCGCGCCGTCGCCTGC
>ERZ779622.470-NODE-470-length-23767-cov-7.238993_pt1 | contig 23767 bp, 27 predicted proteins | sample MGYA00514188_ERZ779622 | MGnify/ENA primary metagenome ERZ779622 (study PRJEB29562, sample SAMEA4376702) | mouse gut metagenome | isolation source: Cecum | study: EMG produced TPA metagenomics assembly of the A DSS colitis mouse model was used to assess the... | reverse complement strand
CCCCTGAAAATCATGCAGTTCGCTGATCTTTACATTTTCCGTCTGTACATTGTGGTCGAAAATCCCACATATACTCTTTTTACTTGTCTGCTCCATCTGTTTGTCCTCCTACTTTTTAATTTGATTATTAAGGTGTCTGATGAATGCTGGCAATTTTAAATCAAAAAGACCGCCTGCTCCACACCATAAGGATATAGAAAACAAGCGGTCTAAATGCGAACCAAACATTCGCATGACTTACCTATTATTCAGTTGTTGATAAAATTTTTCTGTAATGATTGAGTTTGTGAACTATACATTTTTGTGTCCACTCATACGAGTTCCATAACTACGGACACTTTAATCTCGTGAGAAATCTCCTTTTTCTTTCCAATTTCAGGTGTTCGGTTAAACTTAAAAATCCTCGCAAAGTGCGTAAATTCAAGGATTTCTACAAATCCTTCCTTTGTAGACAACATGCGACTTCCACATGCACCGTCCCCCCAAACTGGTCCACCGCCCTCACCTTACTAAGCTCATACCCCCCATCGCACAGTATCCGCAAGTCACGCGCCAGCGTAGCAGAGTCGCAGCTTACATAAACAATACGGCCGGGTGCCATTTTGAGCATGGTGGCAAGGCAGGCAGAGTCGCAGCCTTTGCGGGGCGGGTCTACTACGATAACATCAGGGTGGCGCATAGCGGAATCTGCTTTTAAAATGTCAGAGCTGTCATAAAAAGAAGGAAGCACCTCCTCCGCTTTGCCTACAAAGAATTCTGCGTTTGTAATATCGTTGCGGCGTGCATTTTCTCTGGCATCCGTAATTGCCTGCGATATCACTTCTACGCCGTAAACCTGTTTGGCACGACTTGCCAAGAAAAGAGAAATGGTGCCGATTCCGCAGTACAAATCCCATACCGTCTCCTGCCCCGTCAGCCCTGCATATTGCAGAACAAGACTGTAAAGCTTCTCCGTCTGATAGGGATTTACCTGATAAAAGGAAAGCGGGGAAATGGAAAATTCGAGTTTTTCTCCGGTAAACGCCATATCAGCCTTCGTCATATCCCGCACTCGTATGCTGTCCGAAATGCACTCTTTTCCCCAAAGCGTATGGATTTCTTTTCCCATAATGACATTGGTTTTTTCTATGTTGATACTAATCGACACGCTTGTCATATTTTTTATCTGAGAGAGCCGCTTCAGCAGTTCCTCCTGATGCGGAAGATAGGATGAGACAGCAGCCGCAAAAGACGCTTTCCCAGACACCTTTGACTTATGAGAAAAAGCTGCATTCTTGCCCGACATCCTTTCCTCTGTCTTTTTTCGGTAATTTAACACCAGACATACCATAATCTCCCCACTGTCAAAGCCGGTACGTATCAGTACATGGCGGACCAGTCCTTCCCCGCTCTTTTCATCATAGGGAGGCACATGAAATTCCCGCATGTAAGCAAGAATTGTCTCCAGTATCTCCTGATTTTCTTTCCTGCCTAAAGCACAGTCCGTATTGGCAATAATGGTATGGGTTCTTCCGGCATAGAATCCTGCGACAGGGTTTCCTTCCTTATCTGCGCCAATGGGATACTGCGCTTTGTTGCGGTAATGAAATGGCTCTTCCATACCTACAATCGGTTCCGTCACGCTGTCTATTTCCGCTTCGGAAAAGCCGCCGATGCGCAGCAGATTGTTCCTTACCTTATCCTGTTTAAATAAAAGCTGCCGCTCATAGCGCATCGCCTGAAGCTGACAGCCGCCGCACTGCCTGTGAAAGCGGCAGACAGGCTGTACACGAAAAGGAGAAGGCGACAGCACCTTCTCTAATTTCGCGTAACCATAATGCTTCTTGTTTTTTATCACTTTTGCTTCTACCGTATCACCGATTATAGCATCTTTGATAAACAGGGGAAAGCCTTCGGCTTTTCCTATGCCCTCCCCCTCCGCACCCATATCTTCTATTGTCACAACAACCTTATTATTCTTTTTTAACTCCATTTTTTCCCCATTTCTGGCTATTTTCTGACACCTACTCCCCCATGTCAGCTTTTACCGGCATCCCGCGGCAGTTAAAGCCAACGCCTGTCATTCCATCCTTGTCACCCTGAGATTTGATTCAAAGGAACGATTGTAACCAAGCCATCCCGTATCTGTGGCAGCGCCGAAAATTTCCGTCATGGTTTCCAATTTGGCGTCGGTATTATCAGCCATATTCAGCGCCAAAGCCTCCATCAGTGCCGGCTTTTTGGGGGAACCGTACTCATATTCTCCATGGTGCGCCAGAATACAATGCCTCAGTTCGGACGCCAGTACCTGCGGGAACCCCTCTATATGCCGTATCTTTTCTGCAAGCATCTCGCAGCCTATTACGATATGTCCTAAAAGCTGCCCATCATCCGTATAATCGTTTTCGGGAAAAAGAGAAATCTCCTTTGTTTTTCCAATATCGTGAAACATGGCGGCAGGCAAAAGCAAATCTCTCTTTAAAAGCGGATACGTGCTGCAAAAATAATCGCACAATTTCGTCACACTCAAAGTATGCTCTAACAGTCCGCCCACAAAGCCGTGATGCATGGTTTTTGCCGCGGAAGATTTGCGGAATTTTTTGATAAACGCAGCATCCTCCACAAAAAAGTCTCTTAAAAGCTGATGCATCCATGGATTCTTAATCGAATCCGCAATTTCTAACAGCTCCCTGTACATCTCGTCATTGTCTTTGCTGCTGACCGGCAGATAATCGGCAGGGTCGTATTCACCCTCCCTGCACACACGGATTCTCCGCACATTGACCTGAAGCGCACCTTGAAAATTATGTACTTCTCCATAAACCTCAATATAATCCAGCGTGTCATAATCTTCAATGCCGGCGCTGTTAGGCTCCCATATTTTTGCATCGATGGTGCCGGTTTTATCCTGTAAAATCACATTTTCATAAGGCTTTCCATTTTTCGTCATAGCCGACAGCTTATGCTTACAGAGATAAATATCCGACATTCTGTCACCATCATTGTAATCTTTGATATATTTCATTCTAATCACGCATTCCTTTCGTATTACCAGACACACATAGTAATGAAAATTTTTATTTTTTACACTATCCTCCATGCCAAGGCATTTTGTGCGTAGCCACGCAGGCCGGATATTATATGCTTCCTCAGTCAACCGTACCCAGCGTAATTTCCATTTCCATCTCCCGATAACTGTTTTGGGAAAGCCTCTGCACCGTTACCGTTATCGTCGCACCTGCCTCTAACCGGAGCAGGGTTGCCGCATAATTGTTGAAATTCTCAATGCTGCTGTCATCAATTTCCACTATCACATCTCCACGCTGAATGCCCCCCAGCATAGCAGGAGAATTCATATCGACTTCCCGCACATACGCACCAAAGGGCACACCCATTTCCTGATTTGCCTCCGGCGTCACATCCATGCCGCTGATTCCCATATAGGCAGGCTCCTTGCCGTTTGACATGTTTTCTATCAGCTTTCTCAGCTCGGAAATACCGATTGCAGTCACTGCATTTTTCATGTCAGGGGAAATCCTGTCGCTTGTAATAATGCCGACTATCTGCCCCTGCATATTAAACAGCACACCCTCCGACTCAGGGCTGCCGTATATATCTGTCGTCAATAACTTATAGTTAGCGTCAACCTTATTCAAAACGCTTCCTGAGGCCGTAATCATGCCATAACCCGCAGAGCCGACCACTCCCATGGGGCAGCCCAGCGCCACCACCGGTATCCCCACCGGATTGCGCATATTAGAGGAGCCCAGCGTTGCCTTCTCCACTTTTCCTCTCGTCTCCTCCAAAACATCAGCAATTTCCACCGAAATAATCGCAAGCCCTGTCTGTCGGTCCGCCTGCTTTATTACAGCTTCTGCCTGTGTTCCGTCAGAAAAAGTCACAAGAATATTTTCCGCCTGCTTTATGGTATCCCGGTCCGTCAGGATTAAATACTCCCTGCCGTTGCTTTCCACCACCACTCCATAAGTCTGTACTTCACTCTCATAGGTATCGTTCAGCCAGTCCACATCAGAGGTTACGCCGGTAACCGTCACCATGGAGTGGGAAAGCGACGCCGTATAAACTGCCATCGCATTATAAAGCTGAATATAATGCTTCTCATCCAGCTTTATATTTTCCAGAATTTTTTGAATCTGTTCCCTATCAAGAATCACCGATTCTACCGCTTCCTGCAGCGAGGGCGGCTCTTCCTCGACCAGCATATCCTCCGGGTTCATTTCCTCCGACTCCTCAGGAAACACCACTGTCTGCGGCTTTTCCTCGGGAGAAAGCCAGTTGCTGAAAACCGGCTCTAAAATCAAAAAAGTGAGACAGGCAATCAATCCAAAAATCACTGCCATGGCGGCGGTCGTCACCGTCCGGCGCAGCAGCTTTTTTTTATTGATAGGTCGTTCTTTAATTTTTTCTATCATAAAATCGGACTGTTGGTTCTGTTTGGAATCCTGCATATTGGCAATTCCTCCGTTCCTTTTCCATTCCGTCTTCCGGCATCCTAATCCTTATTTCATTAAAAGTATATCCGATAGTGGGAAAATTGTAAACAATAGAATCCATGCTTTGCGAGTCTTCTATTGTCATAAACAATAGAATCCACGAAAGAACCGCCGCGCCAGCAAAATAATGCTTGGGTGCGGCGGTTGCGGAACGCTCTATGAAAACAAACCTTTTATGGACTTTGCAACACCGGAAAGCTTATCGGCGGACAGCTTTCCTTTTACTCCCTCTACTACCTTTTCTACCATGTCGTCCGGCAAATCCACGCCAATCAAATCTTCTACTGTTTTGGTCGGATTCTTTTCAAACTTCTCCATGAGTGACTTATCCCTGGTGACCTTTTCCACAATTCCTTCGATTTTTTCTTTGATATCCATGTCTGCTCCACCTTTCCATCAGCATCTTTCCAAAAAGGATATGCTGATACGTAAAATCATTTTTTTAATTTTACGATAGAACAGTGAAAATAGCAAGAATCAGCCGTATACTTTTGTCAAAGCCATACTTTTGTTTTGCCTGTTTACCGGATTTCTGACGTTTTATAAATAAACCTTACGCTTCCACCCGACGTGCTGTTTTCGCCTGTGTAAGAGTTATAGTTTCTGGAAACCTGTGTCATTGCCTGCATTCTGGAAAGCAGCTCTTCCAGATTACCGTCAAGAGCTTCCGTCAGCCTGCTGATTCCTTCTTCGTTAAAGGTAGTCAGACCATCTCTTAGTTCCATCGCGCCCTTCTTCAGTCTGGAAATGCCATCCCTCATGGCAGCACTGCCTTCTGCAAGACTGTCCATACCTTCCTTCAGCGATGCGGCGCCTGTATAAAGAGTTTGTGCACCCTCAGCAAGCTGTCCGGCGCCTGCCTGAAGCTGCGCCGCTCCATTTCCTGCCTGTGAAACGCCGTTTGTGTATGCAATTAATCCCTGATAAAAGGTATTATAGCTGTCAAGCTGCGCTTTTAGGGCAGCAATTTTACCGGCACCTTCATTGACACGGTCTGTCGCATTTGCAGTCTCCTCAGCTATTTTATTCACAATATCGGGAGACTGCATATTCTGCTCGATTAACTGCTTTTCCTGCGCTGCTACGCCTGCCTCTATTGTCTGCTTTATCTGCTCGCTCTGCATCTGTGCTTCTACCGCGCTATCCACTGCAGCAATAGCCTGCTTCTGCTCCTCCGGCGCTGCAGCTCCTGCTGCCACAATCGCCTGATACTGGTCTTCGCTTAAACCCGCCGCCTGCAAAACGCCTGCAAATACCTGTTTTCTTACTTCCTGCGTCACGCCGGCTCTGATTGCCGCTTCATTTGCTTTTACCTCTGCGGCAACCTTGTCATAAACTGCCGCATAAACCTGACTTTCCACAGAAGAAGGACTCATGGAAGAGGAAATGCCGCCCAAAACCTGACTGTAATTGTCAATTGTCAGCGTGGGCACGCTCAAGCCATTTGCAGCAAGCTGTCTGTTGGCTTCTGCCAGCAGCGTATTAAACACCTGTGCCGCACCGTTTCGCAGCTCGTCGTTTTTGGATGATAATGTTTGTAAGCCATTTGCCAGACTCGCCGCACCGTCGCGCAGACTGTCTGCTCCTTCCTTCAATGCCGCAGAGCCCTCTAACATCTGCACAGCACCCGCCTGCAGCGCGGAAACGCCGTTCTGAAAATCTCCGGATTTTGCATCAAGCTCCGCCAACCCACTATACAAAGCAGAAGAACCGTCCATCAGCGCCGTCATACCTTCTGTCATTTCCTCCATGGCCGCTTTCAAATCATCGACGGCACTGTCATCCTCTACATGGATGCTGCTAAAGATTTCATTTGTAGCAATAGAATAAATACCATCCAATTCAAAATTTATCACATCTGCCTCTATTTCTACATAACCGGAGGGTCCGTCTTGTAGTGCCAGATCTTCTTTCAGCCCCGGAAACGCAATTCCTACCACAACACACCGACTCCCATCCTCTATAACTCTTCCTGACGATACTGTCACATTTTGAAAACGTGACCCGTCAAGGATTGTACCTGCGGCAACCGCAAACGGCACAAATATTTTTTCGGTCTTTCCCTGTACATCTGCCATTTCGTACTGATTTACGGTATAATCACAACGAATCACTACATGACCGCTTTTTCCGCCAAGCTCTTCTTCTGCAATTTCTTTTCCGTCCAAAAGATAAGTGATTTTCATGGAAAGCGGCAGCCTATTTTCCGTATCTTTGGCTTCTTCCACCAGTTCTTCTCCGTCATTTATGATTATTTTCTCTACCGCTCCGTCCGTTCCGGCAATCACATAAACGATTTCTGCATCTGCCCCTTCCTTTTCTCCAATCGGCTGCCAGACGCTTTTTACCCCTTCCGTTATTTTGTCCTTCACATCCGTGTCTGCAGCAGTATTTGCATTTGCCGCATATACATTGACTCCCGCCGCGCCGGCAGCTACTACTGCCGCCAGCATCAGTGCACTCATTTTTACCATTTTTTTATTGACATTCCACATATACTTTACGCTTCCTTTCTCTTTTTACAAATCCAATACTTGTCACACAAATCGCTTTATCAAACAGCATAAACATAGCCGGCAGTACCAGAATCACACTACACATACTGATGATAGCGCCCCTTGCCATCAGGCTGCACAATGCGCTGATAATATCCACATCCGAGTAAATCGCCACGCCAAAGGTTGCGGAAAACAGCCCCATTGCGCTCACGATAATGGAAGGCACCGATACCTTAAGCGCATTTCCCACAGCCGTCCTTTTGTCCCGCCCCTCATACCGTTCACTCTTGTAACGGGTTGTCATCAGAATGGCATAATCCACTGTCGCGCCGAGCTGAATCGTACTGATACAGATGGGAGCAATAAAGGGAAGTGACGTCCCCAGATAATGCGCCATTCCAAGATTGATAAAAATGGAAAACTCAATCACTGCCACGAGGATAAACGGCAAGGTAATACTTTTCTCCACCAGCGCAATGATGATAAAAATTGCCGCGATAGAGACTGTATTGACAACCTTGAAATCCTCGTCCGTTATCTCAATCAGGTCTTTCGTACAAGGCGCTTCTCCAATCAGCATACCTGCCGGGTCATACTTTTTTAAAATAGCATTTAGCTCTGCAATCTGGGCATTTACCTCGTCGCTTGCCGTCTTGTACTCGGAATTTACCAGCAAAAGCTCCCATTTATCACTTTTTAGCACGCTGCTAATGGACTGCGGAATCATTTCCTCCGGCACCAGAGAGCCAAGCACCGACTCCATACCCAGCGCATATTTGATGCCGTCCACGGCTTCCATTTCTGCAAGCATCTGCCGTACCTCCTGCGCCGGCACGCTCGCATTTACCAGCACCATATGCGTCGCCCCTACGCCAAAGCTCTCCTGCAGCTTTGTATTGGCAATTACATATTCCATATCCTTCGGCAGACTGTCGCCCAAATCATAATAAACCTCTTGATTGGTTTTACTGTAGCCAATATACGCCGGCGCCAGTATGACTAAAAACAGCGCAATAAATATCCAGAATTTTCCCGTTACAAAACCGGACAGACGCTGCGCCTGCGGTATCAGGGACTTGTGATGGGTCTTGTTCAACAATTTATCAAGCGCCAGTATCATTGCCGGAAGCGTGGTGACGCAGCCGATAACGCCAAGCACAACGCCCTTCGCCATTACAACGCCCAAATCCATGCCCAATGTGTAGCTCATAAAACAAAGTGCAATAAATCCTGCCACCGTGGTAATCGAACTTCCCACCACAGAGGAAATCGTTTTGCTGATTGCCTCTGCCATGGCGGTCTTATTGTCCTGACAATCCTGTTTCTGTTCCTCATAGCTGTGCCATAAAAAAATCGAATAATCCATAGTAACGGCAAGCTGTAGTACTGCGGAGAGCGCCTTTGTCAAGTAAGAAATTTCTCCCAGAAAATAGTTGGTTCCCATGTTAAGCAAAATTGCCATGCCAATGCTTATCAGGAACACAAAAGGAATTATCCAGTTATCCATAAACAGCATCATCGCTACACAGGCAAGCAGAACTGCCAGTCCCACATAGAGCGGCTCTTCCTTCTCGCACAAATCCTTTAAATCCGTCACCATGGCGGACATGCCGGCAATAAAGCACTGCTTTCCGGCAACGCTGCGGATTTTACCGATAGCCTCCATCGTATCATCCGCAGAAGTGGATGTATCAAAAAAGACCGCCAAAAGCGTTGCATTTCCCGCATTAAACGCTTCATAATATTTATCCGGCAGGATTTCCATCGGCACCGACATATCCATCAGACTGTCATACCAGAGCACTGTATCCACATGGTCGATTTCCTCGATGGAAGCCTTCAGCGCCGCCACCTCCTTTGGCTTCATATCTTCCACAATGACAAAAGAAAATGCGCCCTTTCCAAAATCCTCCATCAAAATATCCTGCCCTGTTACCGTATCGATGTCCTTTGGCAGATACGTCAGCATGTCATAATTGATTCTGGTGCTTTCCATCCCGATAACGGAGGGTATCAACAGAAGCACCGCCAGAATCAGAATTGGTATCCGGTATTTTACAACCGCTTTTCCAAATTTCATTTCTCCTCCATTCCTTTCCCGCACAGGTCTTCCTTTATCATATAAGCCTGCCGCGTATGAAAACTTTTTTCCTATTTGGTATACTGCCGCATTTGACCGCGCATACCGCAATGCTCAGATTCAGCGCGCCGTCTAAAAGAAAAGCGATGCCCGCTGCCAGCGCCATATTTTCTTCATGGACAGCCGGATAGAACACAAGCCAAACTCCCACAATGCTGGCAAGCAGCGCAAGGCTTCCGATAAGCCACCATGGTTTTATGCCAAACTTTTTTGCATCCACCGCCGTCTGCAGCTTTAAAAGTCCGTCCGTCAGCATCAATATACCAAACAACTGCTCAAAGCGATGCGGGCTTCCGCCTTCTTTTACCAGCATAAACAGTCCGATGACCGCCGCAAACAATCCCATGGCAAGATCAAACTGAAAAGCAAGCTGGTATATATCTTTTGAAAAATAGCCCGTCAGCTTGACGGCGCCGCACACTAGCAGCAGACCGCCGCAGGCATTCGTCAAAGCAGCGGCTGACACCTTCCTGTAAAACAGCAGGAATATACCCGTCACACAGAATACGGCTGATACCAGAATGTATCCTATTTTGGCAAAACGTACGGTTTTCGCAGTATTCATAAGTTCTTCGCCTCCTTTGCCCCTTATTCTATCCGTCCCCGCCGCCCTTGCAAACAGACAACAAAAGAGCGGTGTACAAAATTCGTACACCGCTTTCCGATTATCTGAAATTTGTGCATTTGGAGCAAAATGCCCAAATCAGCTCTCCGCTCTCTTAAGTGCTTCCTCTATATTACCCTTTAGCATTACACCCAGCCGCCTGATAAGCGGCTCCGGCGCATACTTCATGCCGCTGTTCAGCCAGTCCAGCGTCATGCCCACCAACGCTGATTTATAAAAATCCGCAATCAGTTTTTTGTCCTCCTCCTTTGCCCTGCTGCCCGCCGCTGCCGCCTCCACATACTGCCGCATAACATCTCCGGCAACATGATACAGGTACTTTTCTACCTCCTCCCGCCGTACCGAATTGTAAATATGATACACTACTTTTTTATTCTGCAGGGCAAACTGCGCTCCCTCAATAAAACCCTCCTCCCACGAAACTACCGCCTCCTGCTTCAGGAGCACCTTCTCCGCTTCCGCATTCAGTATCTGCTTTACCAGACTGGGAATGTCCTCAAAATGATAATAAAAAGTATTGCGGTTGATGCCGCAGTCCTCCACAATATCCTTAATCGTAATCTTATCCAGCGGTCTCTCATTTAAAAGCTTTATCAAAGACTCCGCTATCGCTCTCTGCGTAAACTGTGCCATCACGCACCTCCGCCTACATCCGTCACACCGGATATTTTCATATATGTTTGAAAAATTATAGCACAAGAAGCCCGTCAAAGTCCAATGAACAAATTCTAAAAAGTATTGGAATATCTGCATTTTCCTGCTACAATAAAATTGATTCACAAAAAACGCTGATAAGGAAAACATCGGCATGGAGGATAAAATGATTTTAAGCGTCAGCCGCAGAACAGATATCCCCAATTATTATTCCGAATGGTTTTTAGACAGACTAAAGGAAGGGTACTTATATGTCCGCAATCCGATAAACATACATCAAATCAGCAAAATCACCTTATCTCCAGAAGTGATAGACTGCATTGTTTTTTGGACCAAAAATCCACAGCCAATGCTTGCAAGGTTGCATGAACTGGAGCCTTACCCTTATTATTTTCAATTTACGCTTACCGGTTATGGCAATGACATAGAGCCTCATGTACCCCACAAGAAAAAAATCATAATTCCGGCATTCCGGACATTATCCCGCAAAATCGGCAAAGAAAGGGTCATATGGAGATACGACCCTATTATTTTTACCGATAAGTATAGTCCTGCCTATCATGTAAAAGCCTTTGCGCAAATTGCAAAAAAATTGCATGGATGCACCTCCAAATGCGTTATTAGTTTTGTAGATATTTATATGAAAAATATAAAAAACATGAAGACCTTACACTCTTTTTCTCTTCCTGAAAACGATTTACGCTCCTTTTTAAAAGAAATTGCTTTTATTGCCCAAAATCATGATATAAAAATTGCAAGCTGTGCGGAAACCATCGATTTGTCCTCCTGCAAAATAGAACACAATTCTTGTATCGACAAAGAATTAATCGAAAAAATTACAGGATGCAAAATACGGGCAAAAAAAGATAAGAATCAGAGAGAAGCCTGCGGCTGTATGGAGAGCATCGATATAGGCACATACAATACCTGTAAAAACGGCTGCCTATATTGTTATGCAAACCATAGTGAAGAAAGCGTTTCTCAAAACTGCAGCTTATATGATGTAAATTCTCCGCTTTTGTGCGGCAGGATTACAAAAAATGATAAAATAACAGAGAAAAAAGAAAAATCATGGAAGGAAACGCAGTTGACTATCTGGGATTCCCTGCTTCAAAATTGATGAAAAATTTGTCTAAAAAATAGTAGAATGGTTTGCGTAGGGCAGGGGCTTCTCTCGCCACAAAGCCGCATGAATTCTACGTTTATACGATTTTTTACATGTCCATATCGGTGATTACAAAGTATAGTTTGACGCTTTTTTGACGCCCAATCTCTATGAGAAAATATAAACAATTATAATAAGAAGCGGGAGTTTGTTGCATCCCAAACCCTTTGCTGGTTTCCAAAATGGGTACTCATTCAAATCTGTAGTCAAGTTCGTAAGAATGTGGTATAATAAATGTGATTCAGATACGATTGTTATTAGTTATGACGGCTATACGATTTATATAATGGAAGGATCATTAAGATGACTGAAAAACAGCAAAATGCATTAAATACAATTCTATTGGCTTTGCCAGAAGATTACCGTGAAAGTTATCAAGAAATTGCCAACTATGCTATTTCATTAGGTTATATGCCTGTTCTTAAAGGTAGTCGCAAGGACTACGTAGATTTTATTAACTCTAAGTTAAAAAGAACAATATTAAAAATAACCGCAAACCCTGATTATCGTTGTATAGCAATAAAGTTTTATGCACTTTCGGAATATAATGGCCTTTTTCAAGATGCCATTGATGAAAGACTTGCTTATTGGAACAAGTTGGGATATGAAGCTAAATGCTTTGGGTGCGGCAAATGTGATGGTACGCATGGCTATAAATGCATCACGCAAAGTGGTAAAAAAGCCTTTCTGTGCGGTTTTGGAGTTGTTCCAATACCTACATTTAATGCCGAAAACATAGAAGAAATAAAAAAAGCCATTAAAATACAGGACGAGTTTTTTAAAAGGTAAACAACCACTCATCATGAGCAAATAGCGCAAGTGAGAGTAGCAGGGAGCAAAAGCAAACCATGCTTTCGCTCCCTACAATTTACGCAGTAGGTGCGATAAAAGTCTGCAGCTATGCGGCATTCAGCGTGCGATTTTATGTGGCTGGGATTTATTATCGTTTTTAATAAACACTTATAGGAATTTATAAGGTAGGTTTTGTCTATCAAATCAATAAAAAATTGCGGAGGAAAATCATGTTTATTGATACCACGTTTTTACGGAATGACGAAATACAATTACTGTTGGAAGAAACAGTTGACGGAAATGACGAAAAGGGCTGGGTTCCCGCATATCACTTTGCGATTTGCAGACAGGACGGAACAAAGGTGGGCGCTTGTGATTTGCGTATCGGACACAATGACAAATTGTACTATGGCGGAAATATTGGGTATCGGGTAGAGGAAAAATACAGGGGGCAGCATTATGCCAAAAAAGCGTGCCTGTTACTGTTTTCACTGGCAAGAAAGCACAATTTAGGATATGTGATTATTACATGCAATCCTGACAATTATGCTTCCCGAAAAACTTGCGAATATCTGGGCGGCAAGCTTTTGGAAATTGCAAAATTACCTGAAGACAATGATATGCGGGATAACGGCGAAACAGAAAAATGTATCTTTCAATTCCCATTATAAATACAGGCATCTAAATCAGCAAAATAATAACTTATCTGAATCTCATGTCAAAAGGAAAGGAAAAACTTATGAAGCATTGCGGAACACAAAGATTAGAAACGGACAGACTGATTTTAAGAAGATATACAAGTACAGATGCTGCGGCAATGTATCAAAACTGGGCTTCGGACAAAGAAGTCACAAAATTTTTGACATGGCCGACGCATTCCAGTAAGGAAGTAAGCCAATACGTCATAAACAATTGGGTAAATCAGTATTCCAGCGAAGCGTATTATCATTGGGCTATCGTCCTAAAAGACAATGGGGACGAACCGATTGGCGATATTGCCGTAGTCGATATGAAAGAAAGTACCGCAATGGCACATATCGGCTACTGCATTGGAAGAACCTGGTGGCATAAAGGGATTACCTCGGAAGCGCTGAATGCCGTTATGAACTTTCTTTTTGACGTGGTAGATGTAAACCGAATTGAAGCAAGACATGACCCAAGAAACGCCAATTCCGGCAAGGTCATGCAAAAATGCGGAATGCAGTATGAGGGAACTCTGCGAAGTTCTGATTGCACTAATCAAGGAATTTGCGATGCCTGCTATTATGCGCTGTTAAAGCCGGATAGGAAAATCAGGAAAAGTAGATGGATTTAAAAGATTTAACTAAAGAATATGATAAACTTCAAAAAGAATATGGTGCTAAAGAATTAGATTCCATTTATAATGGCGGTTGTGATAATAATCCTGATATATGTTTTGTATTTATGAATCCGACAGGACGAAATATTGCCTCATCAAAAGATTGGAAAGGTTTGAAATCACCTTGGATTGGTACAAAAAACATTTGGGATTTATTTATTGAATTAGATTTATTAGATAAAGAAATATATTCTAATATAAAATCTAAAAAGGGCATTGAATGGACAGAAGAATTTGCTGAAAAAGTTTATGAGGATGTGAGGAAACATAAATACTTTTTAACGAATCTTGGAAAGTGCACTCAAATTGATGCCAGAGCACTGCCAGATTCAGTTTATAAAGAGTATTTGCAGCTTTTGAAACAAGAATTTAATATTATTAATCCTAAAGTTATTATTTTATTTGGTAATCAAGTGAGTTCTATTGTATTAGATGAAAGAATTTCCGTTTCACAAGTTAGAAAAAGGTGTTTTATAAAAGATATTAATGGTACTAAATATAAATTTGAAACTCTGTAGCGATTCTTTTAGGTCGGCAGGCACAATATAGATTGTTGAGCCTGATTTTCTCTGTAGTAGCGCCAGTGCCCAAGATAGGGCGGCAACAAATGAAGTTTTCCCGTTTTTTCTCGGCACATAAATAAAGGCTTCCTTAAACCTTCGGATTTTTGTCCCTTTGAGGAAAAATCCCAGCAGGTTATAGATAATAAATTTCTGCCACGGCTCCAGCAGAAGCGGCTTTCCCCTAAGCGGCGCGCCGTCCAGATCCTCTCCCTGCGTATGCCGGCATGTTTTTTCTATGACCTGTATTACAAAATCCGCAGCCTTTGTATCAAAATCATAGGCAGCACTTAAAAGGTCGTCCTTGAAGCGCCGGCATACCATTATCAGTTCATCACACGCAGCCTTTTCCCCAGAAAGTATGCTTTCGACATACTCCATTACCTCCGCATAGTTTCTGGCTTTTGCTGTTGCAGTTCCTGTCGTTTTACGTTTCAATCCTGCTCAGAGCTTCCGCAAGTGGCGACAGCTCTTTTTTCCTTTTTGTTTTACCCTCCGGCATGTTTGCCTTCGGGTTCAGGCAGAGCCGGTCTGAATATTGGAGTATGTCTTTCCGCAGTGATTCCAGCGTTGCAACGAGCGGCGCTTTTTTCTTACCTCCCTCTGCCGTGTATTCCTCAATCCTATAGCCGGCATCCTTAAATGTTTTTGTGAGCCTTGCGTACTGTTCCATCAGCTCGGCATAAATATCAATACAGGCGTCATACTCGGGCTTATAGGTATTTAATTTCTTCATGTCTTCAATCGTATTTTTCTTGATTGTTTCCTTACAGACTGCCTTTCCAGCCACTGCCTCGCCGCTAATACACTTGCACCATTTAACACTAAAAGCAGGCTCGTTTCGTCCAGTTGTCTTAAAATCTGCACTGTCATTTTTATTTTCTTTTCTTTTTCATCGCTCATATGCTTTCTCCTTTCTCCCGAGCTCAACTTAGTTATAAAGTATCATAACCAAATTATATTGTCAATATATTTTTCACAACTTAGTTATATTTTTGTTTGACTTTTATAAAATTTGTTGATATATTTGTTTGCAGGAGGACATTTATATGGATAACATTAATGGAAGAATAGAATTACTTATAAATAATTTGCATATAACTAAAACAGCTTTTGCAGCTAAACTCAAAGTTACACAAGCCTATATATCTAAATTAATAAATGTTGGTGGAAATCCGAGCGAAAGATTAATAGATGACATATGTGAAAAATACAATGTAAATGAAGAATGGCTCCGTTACGGAACTGGTGAAATGTTTCGGGTGATACCAGAAGAAGATGAAACTGCTGCCATTGTTTCCAATCTGCTAGAAGAAGATAATGCTTTTTATGACATTATAAAAGGCATTATGAAGACTTTTGACAAATTAGACCCTACATCACAAGACACTCTTATATCATTCAGCGAACAACTACTACATAATCTCAAATCAAAAAAAGAGGGCTAGCGTCCTCTTTCATTTTTTCTTTTTTCGTGCTGGATAATCAAATAAGAAAATGGAACGCAAGGAAAGCATGACTGATTAAAATATGTGGTCCTGCATAGAATATTGTAGGATAAAATTATATAATTTATATATTCTTCTCTTGAAATTATATAAATTATATAATATAATAAGAGTGTAAGGAGGAAGCCATGAAAGGAAAGGAACTTGTGAAGCTACTAAAAAAAGAGGGATGGGTATTATACCGGATAAACGGAAGCCATCACATCATGGTGAAAGACGGACAATCAGTATCCGTTCCGGTTCACAATACAGATATCCAGAAAGGCTTGCTTCATGCACTCATGAAGCAGACGGGGCTGAAATAAAGCCCCGCTTCCCAAAACCGAAAAAGAAAGGAGTTATTTGTTATGACAAAAGTATATCCTGCCATCATACACGAAGAAGAAGGCTATTGGGTAGAATTTCCCGACCTGTCCGGATGCTTCACAAATGGAAGCACACTGGAAGAAACTATGGAAATGGCTAAAGAAGCGTTAGGGCTGTACCTTGTCAGCCTTGAAGAAAACGGACAGACAATCCCTGAACCATCTAACATTGCCGACATTTTAACAGACGAAGGGCAAACAACTTATATTTCCACCGACATGAACGCATACCGCCGTGACACACGGGCTATAAAGAAAATGCTGTCCATCCCTGCATGGCTGGCAAAAGAAGCTGAAACAAGAAATATCAGCTTATCAAAAGTATTACAGGAGGCTCTTCTCTCCAAAATACAGGCTTAAAAAGAGGGCTAACGCCCTCTTTTTTTCATGTGTCTATGTACAATCGTATATATCTGTATCAAAAATCTATTATCCGATTCATCTAATTCCCGCAGCATATTGATGACAAGTTCCTTATAGTCCGGCACATCCACACATACCTCTCCAATACCCTTTACCCATGTCCTTTTATCCACTGTTATCATTCCTTCCCTTTTCCAAACAAACGTTCTGTGTTTATTTATCATATCACACTTAACCTTTCATTGCAAGGATTTTAGAACAAGTGTTTGTATTTGTATGAAATCTATCGCAATACCGATTTGGAAATAAAACCAGCTGCTTTCCTCCCCTCTTTTTCCCCTATGATTATCGGTAATCTGTTTCTTCTTAAATAATTTCAAGAATTGTAAAACATCCCATGCATATATTAAACCACATAAATTATCTAAAGTATTCTGGTAATTTATGGTATTTTTTTTAAATATTGTTTTACTTACGCTATGGTTTATGATATACTCAAGCCATCGACATACTATTTATTTTCATATAAATTCCGTTAACCTGCCGGACTTATTAGATATTGCGGTAAGTTCAGAAAAATCACTAGAAGAAGAACTTAATTATTTACACGAATACAAACTCTTATCTCCTACTAAAAACACAGTGCCTAAATTATACTACGTAAAAAACAACAATGCTTATTTATGCAGAGTAATTGGCTATGAAAGTAATTATGAAACATGGAGTAATACTGTTATAGATTTTGGAGAAGGTCCGCATTTTATTCACAGCGATTACTTGAGAGAAATGCAAAATCGTGAAAGAAAAAAAGGTGAATCTTTAGATAAATTGCCTGACACTTACGTTATTTTTAACCTTGAAACCACAAGTAAGTATGCGCGAACTTGCGAAGTTATTCAAATTGGAGCTATTAGGATTGCAGATAATCAGATAACCGAAACCTTTTCATCTTATGTAAAACCATTACATCCGATCCCCGCCTCTGCTACTAAAATCAACGGCATAACAGATTTGACTGTATGTATGGCTCCTGATATAAAAACCATTCTTCCTGAGTTTTAAAAATTTATTGATAGCGATTGCATTGCCGGATACAATATTGCTTCATTTGATACTACTATCCTTTACGATTTAGTAAAATCATTGTATAACGCGGATTTTACTAATGATTATTTTGACTTTTATCACTTATATAAACGTTCCATTCCAAAATCCGATATAGACGATTACAAGCAAACGACTATTGCCAAGTATTTTAACGTTGACTTTTCATCTGCACATGATGCCTTGGCTGACTGCAAAATATCTTTTGATTGTTATATGGCTTTTCTTAAACAGCAGGATGTTTTTTCCGAACAAACTACTTCTCAAGAAAGCGATAAAGATACGACTCTTGACACGAAAAATCGAATAAATTATATCCGTACCGATTTTGACCGAAAGTTATTAGAAACTCTTGAACTGTATATTGCTAAGGAAAAATTGCCTCCTCAGTCTTTATATTTATATTCAAACGGAAAAGAAAAAGAAACATCAAAGTCCATTTGTATATATGAACCACCATTTCCAATCATCCCGTATGAAACACAAGTAATAACCAAAAACGCTGTTTGCTTAAAATATTTAGAAAAGGGCAACAAAGTACTATTATATATCGTCCCCCAGCAATATGAAGACATACCTTATTTTTATTCAGAAAACGTTGAAGCACGATTAAAACAAAGTAGTGGAAACTCCTTTTACGAAGTGGCAGTTTCTGTTAATGACCCTTTTCTGTTCGAATATATAGTGAAACTTGTGGATTTCAATGTAAAAAATTATACTCCCAAACAATCCTTTGGTTGTTGTAGCAAATTTAAGGAATGTTCTGATGCACTTGAATGTGTGCACGAAAACAAATTATATGCCGCAGGATGTAAATACAGAAAAATAAATCTAGAAAACGGCAGAATATTTTATGGAAAAAACAGAAATATCGACTAGAAAATCAAACCTTTGTCTATGAAAGAAAACAGCACCTCCCACTACCCCGAAGGCGCTGTTTCCTTTTTGTTACCGTACAACGTTCTTTTTACTGCTGCGTCCTACCATATAATCCATTGACACGCCATACAGCTCACACAGCATATACAGCCTACGCACGGGCATACTCCGCTTACCAGTTTCGTAAACGGAATATGTCCTCTGGTCTATTCCGATTTTGTACGCCACATATTGCTGTGTGTAATCATGGTCTTCCCTCAAGCCGCGTATTCTTACTGTCATTACCGCTTCGTCCATCGCTTTGTCTCCTTTACCCTTAAAACTGTTGTTTACGGTTACAGTCCTATTGTAACGTGAAATTGTTTAAGGAAAATGAGCACAACTATTTACGTTGGGATATTGGCAGTTGCTGCTATGTATGTTAATATTAACTTGAACATTATAATAAATAAAAAACCGCTTCCCCTGCATATAGGAAACGGTTTTTATACCATCATACCGGAAAGCCGATATAACAGATCACCTTTGACACATTTATTGTATCATCTTCCCCGGTATACCGCAAGCATTTACCGGCTATTTTTATACCCAAAATACTGAAATAGCAGTATTATAGCCAGTGATACCACAGGAGGATACTATGAAAATCGAAAAGCTCCCATCAGGCTCTTACCGAATCAGAAAAATGTACAAGGGAAATACCTATTCTGTAACGTTTGACAGCAAACCTACTCAGAAAGAAGCTGTGCAGGCTATGGCAGAACAACTAAATAAAGTATACAATACAAATAAAACCATGACCTTTCAAACAGCATGCCAAAAGTATATAGAATCAAAGAGAAATGTGCTATCTCCAAGTACAATCAGAGGGTATGCCGGTATCATGAAACAAATTCCTGGTGGATTATATCAAAAAAATTTACACGACGTTACTGTGCTTGACGTGCAGGAAGAAATCAACAGGATGGCAAAATCACATACACCAAAGACTGTACGCAATCATCACGGTTTTATATCTGCCGTTTTAGGCATGTTTTACCCTGACCTTAAACTTACCACTACTCTGCCGCAAAAAGTAAAAAAAGAGCCTTATATACCATCATCAGAAGATATTAAGCGTATACTGGAATACGCAAAAGGCACACAGTTTGAGGTGCCCCTCATGCTTGCCTGCTATGGAATGCGCCGGTCTGAAATATGCGCATTGACCCTCGACGACATATGCGGTGATATTGTCCACATTAACAAAGCCTTGGTACAAAACGAAAGTAAAAACTGGATAATCAAAACCACCAAAACGACTTCCAGTACACGAGACATCATTCTCCCTGCAGATATAATTGAAAAAATACATCAGCAGGGATATGTATACAAGGGACACCCGAATAGTATAACCTGCTTTCTTTTTAAAACGCAAAGCAGTCTGGGTATACCAAAGTTTTCCATACACAAACTACGGCACTATTTTGCAAGTGAAATGTCTGCTCTTGGGATTCAAGAAGCCGATATTCTCCAGATGGGCGGATGGGAAACAGATTATATAATGAAATCTGTATACCGTCACTCCATGATGGAGAAAGAAGAAAATGCCAAAAGGGAGGCTGCAGTCAGACTACGCAATGCCCTTTTTTCTTAGAATTTTCATGACAAAATTCATGACAAAAAATGATACTTTTTTAATAAGTACATTACTTTTTCTCATAGTATAATGAAACTAAAAAAACGTGATTTCTCCTTATTTTTAAAGAAAAACCACGGTTTTCTAAGCCTTATATACGAGAGCAGCTAGCGGGAATCGAACCCGTCTCTCCAGCTTGGGAAGCTAGCATTCTACCGATGAACTATAGCTGCATATCTGAAAAGCATTATACTACACCTTTCAGAAAAAATCCATAGAAAAAATATAAATTTTTGATTTACTCAGCGCTTCCCACAGCCTTCGCCAGCTCCTGCAGCTCTTTTTCCACCCGCTCGTCCATGGTGGAACGAATCGTCACTACCGGCTCTAAAATCCGGATATCCTTCATTTCTTCCAAAAGCTTACGCATCCCCTTTGCCGCCATAGGCGCCCATGAGCCGTTTTCCACCAACGCCACCGTTCTCTTCTGGAATGCTTTCGCCTTTAAATGATGCAAAAAGTCTTCCATACATGGGAAAAGCCCCCCGTCATAGGTCGCGCAAAAGAGCACCGTTCTGTCATACCGAAAGGCATCCTTGATAACCTCTGCCATATCCTCTCTTGCAAGGTCTGCCGTCACTACCTTTGCAGCCCCATTTTCCCGCAGCATAGCGGCAAACGCCGCTGCCGCCTGTGCCGTATTGCCATGAATAGAGGCGAACGCAACCAGCACACCCTTATCCTCGGGACGATAGCTGCTCCATGTATCATATTTTTCAATGTAATAAGAGAGGTTTTCTTTCAGCACAGGCCCGTGCAGGGGACAAATTATCTGTATATCCAGCGCTGCTGCCTTTTTCAAAAGCGCCTGCACCATCGCCCCATATTTTCCCACAATGTTATAATAATAACGCCTCGCCTCGCACGCCCAGTCCTCATCTACGTCAAGCGCGCCAAACTTTCCAAATCCGTCCGCAGAAAACAGTACCTTTTCTGCCTGCTCATAGGTCACCATAACCTCCGGCCAGTGCACCATGGGCGCCATAAAAAATTGCAGCGTATGCCGTCCCAAAGACAAGGTTTCTCCCTCCGCCACCACTACTTTTTTGTCCTCTGTATCCAGTTTAAAAAACTGCGGCAGCATAGAAAAGGTTTTCGCATTTCCCACCAGCTTTATATTCGGATATTCGGAAATGACTGCCGCAATGCTGCCGGCATGGTCCGGCTCTAGGTGAGAAATCACAAGATAGTCCGGTGCGCTTCCCGCCAGCTCCTCCTTGACACGCAGCAGCCATTCACCGGTCTTTCTGGCATCCACCGTATCCATCAGCGCAATTTTCTCATCCATAATCAAATAAGAATTGTAGGATACGCCGTTTGGCACAATATACTGTGATTCAAACAAACCGATTTCCCTGTCATCCACCCCAACATAACGAATGTCTTTTGTCACTTCTGTCCTGCTCATAAATCTGATTCCCTCTCTTTGCTTATTTTGTCAAATTACTCTGTGTCAATTCCCAATAGCTCCAGCCCCTGCAGAATATTTTCCTCCTGCAGCGCGCCTACGCCGTACGCCGCCAGATTCCCCTCTGCATCGATAAAATAGGTGGCTGGTATGGAACTTACATAGTAAGCGTACGCCGCATCCTGTTCCGTATCAAAGTAGACAGGAAAAGTATATTCCGCATCCTGTATATAGTCAAGAGCCGTATCCACTGTTTCGCGTCCACCCGTTAGATTTACCATCATAAAAACGACATCCTCGCCATATGTGTCATACATATTTTGAAAATAAGGCATCTCGCTCTTGCAGGGACCGCACCAGCTCGCCCAAAAATTCAAAATAACAGGCTTACCTGCAAAATCCGAGAGTTTTACCTCTTCCTCCGCCGCATTTCGCACGGTAAAATCGGGCGCCTTCATGCTTTCATCTGCCGCGCCGCCCTTTTCACCGCTATCCTGCTCCCCGCCAGCCGTTCCACCGTCCTTTTCTCCATCTGTCACGCTGCCGGCATCCTGTCCGCCGGTTATTCCTGCACCGCCTTCTCCTTCACTCCCTTCTTCCCGTCCCTCTTCCTTATCAACCTCTTTTAATGCATTGGGACGATATTTTTCTGCAAGGTTCCTGTAAAGGGCGGCACTCCCTCCCAAAAGCAGCGCCAAAACAAGGATTCCGACTGCCAATTTTCCATATTTTTTCATTTTATTTCCTGCCTTTCCAGCATTGTTCTATTTTCTTTATTGTACGTCTCCCTTATGGCGCCGTCTCTTTATGGTACTGTCTCCCTTATGGTGCTATCTCTTTATGCACTGTCTCCCTCATGGCGCCGTCTCTTTATGGCATTGTCTCCTTTACGGCACCATCTTCTCTATGTTTCCACGGACGGCGGCGCCCTACGCAGCGCCGCCTAGTATGGCGAGCAGCCTGCCGAGCAGACCTGTCATCATACTGATTCCTACAAGAATAAGAAAGATGCCGCAGATACGGTTAATCCACAGATAATTTTTTTTGATAAACCGAAAAGTTTCTTTTAATCTGTCCAAAAGCAGCGCGCTGGCTAAAAAAGGAATTCCAAGTCCCATAGAGTACAAGAAAAGCATCAAAAGCCCCTCCGCCATGGTTCCCCGCTCCGACGCCAGCATAAGCGCCGATCCCAGAAATGCGCCAACACAGGGCGTCCAGCCGATTGAAAAAATCATGCCAAACAAAAACGTGGAAACAATATTTTCCGGCTTTACCTGCACATCCAGTTTTTTGGTACGGTTTAAAAACCCAATTTTCAAAATCCCGCTGAAATTGAGGCCAAAAATCACTACAATGCCGCCCGTAACCAAATTCACCGCCGTTTTATACCTTTGCAAAGCGGCGCCCACCGTTCCCGCAAAAGCGCCCAGCGCCAGAAAAACCACCGTAAATCCTGCAATAAATGCAAAGGCATTAAAAAGTGTCCGCTTCCTGTTATTTTCTCCGCCCGCAAAATAAGAAATGTATACCGGCAGCATCGGCAGCAGACAGGGTGAAACAAAGGTGATAATGCCCTCCAAAAACGCTATAAAATACTGCATCTTATATTCCTTTCCCCATTTCACAATTCTCTATAGATTCAGATATCAAAATCTCCAATCAGAGATTTTGATATCCCAATCCTTTTTATTATGGCTGTTTTCCCCTATTGTAAACGGTTTTCCTTTGTTTTACAATACATATTCACAGCAAAAAACAACAAAGCCGACGGCTGCAAAATCTCTCCGCAGTTCATCGGCTTTGTTTATATCAAAAAAGAATCCTTGTGCAAAGGCCGCTCCGCATTTTCTGCAAATATTACCGCAAAACCACCACACTGTACGAAGGCATCGTAAGCGTATCTCCCTCCAGCGTAACCTCGCCTCCATCCGCCGTCAAATATCCTGCAATCTCAGAATATCCGTACTTCTCCGCAGACAGCACTATCTCTTTTGCATCCGTCTCTGATAAATTGTAAATAAGGTATATCGTAGTTCCATTGTAAGTTTTGGATATTGCTGCAATATCCATATCCGTAATTTCTTCCAGTCGTTCCACGGTTCCCCTTGCTATCTCGGGATTTTGATTGCGCAGCAGAATCGTATCCTTAAAGAAATTGTATATAGACTGCGGATT
>ERZ779622.465-NODE-465-length-23870-cov-11.990468_pt1 | contig 23870 bp, 4 predicted proteins | sample MGYA00514188_ERZ779622 | MGnify/ENA primary metagenome ERZ779622 (study PRJEB29562, sample SAMEA4376702) | mouse gut metagenome | isolation source: Cecum | study: EMG produced TPA metagenomics assembly of the A DSS colitis mouse model was used to assess the... | reverse complement strand
TGCTTCAACTGAGGTGCCATTTACAGCCATAGCGATCGTCGTTCCGTTCTCTTTGGCTGCTATGATATAAGATGCCGGTGTCTCACCTGTGTACGTGTACGCATAGACAAGTTTCTGCCCTTTGGCAAGACTGCCCTGTTCTGTGGCGCCGATCGTAATCGGCTTCTCTGCAAACTTTGTTATGGTCAGACTGTAGCCTTCTGTATCACTATCCTGACCTGTAACTCTGAATTGGACGGTCTGTCCTTTCTTTAATGAAACTTCTGCTGCATCTTCCGTCCATGCTGTTGCAGTCGTGCTCTGGTCTTCATTTACGGTTACTGTACGTGCCTGATATTTTGCGGTTCCGTAAATATGGTATTTCACCGCGGTCTCGCCCTCTGCGGGGTCTTCCTGTGAGGTATACTGATAATATGCATACTCATTCGTTTTGAGTCTGCCCTCTGCCGGCGTATCCAGTGCCATTGCGCTGTACTCAACTGCACGGATGGTCAGATTTACCGTGCCTGTATCAGTATTTGTATTTGTCACCTTAAACCGCAGGCTCTCACCTTTCCCAAGTTCATACTCTGATGCTTTTGCAAGCGCCGTAACCGTTGTGCTCTTGTCTTCGTTCACGGTCACTTTGCTGACTGAATAACTTGAGCCGAATACATGATAGGTTGTTGTCTTCTTCTCCTCGGCTGCCGTATCCGTAAACTCATAATATACGCTCTCGTCTACCCTAAGGGTTCTTGTTGCTGTTTTGCCCAGTGTGAGTGGTGTGTATACGACCTTTTTGACAGACAGTTCGTATTTTTTTCCTGCTCCGCTTACTGTAAAGCGTACCTTGTCCCCCTTCTTTAAGGTCAGCTCCTTGCTGCCGGTTCCGAGTTTACCGGATTCAGCCACCTCTTCCTTACTGCTGTTATCTTCACCTTTTACTGTGATGATGTGGCTGTATTTGCATGTCTCACCATCAAAGAATATGGTGTATGCGGTTCCGTCTTCTGCTGCGTCACCTGCTGTAAACTCATAGCCTGCTTTCTGCTCTGCGATGAGTTTGCCAAGCTTGGTCTCATTCAGGGCAAGCGGCTCATACGTGATTTCGGGTTCGGTCAGATCTTTGACCGTCAGCTCAAAACCTGCGTTTTTGTTATTTTTATTCAATACAGCCAGCCTGAGCTTCTCGCCCTTCTTTAATGTAACTTTACGCTCTGTGTCTGTCAGTGCTTCAAACGCTCCGAGGTTGCCATCAGCGCCAATTCTTGCTACCTGTATAGAGCCAATGTTAACCTTGTCGCTTTCACTGTCAAGCACTGCATGATAGGTAACTCCTGTCTCGGATGCTCCTTCTGTAAATTCATAGTACGCCTTTTCGTATGCATCCAAAGTGCGCGATACGGGTGTATCTGCATTGACTGGTGTGTATTCAATCTTCTTGACAGTCACTTTGAAGCCTGTATTCTTTGTGCCTGTATTCTTTACTTTGAGTACGAGCTTCTCATCTTTATTTAAGTTATATTCCGCATTGCCAGTAATCTGTTCATTCGAGAGCTCAGCGCCATCTTTGTCTAAGTACTTTATATTGGATTGAACTTCTGTTCCGCTGATGTAAACCTGATAGCCTGTGAGTTCTGCTTCTGTTGATGTAAACTGGTAATATACTGTCTGATTCTTTTCAAGCGTTCCCTCTGCTGTCACGCCTGAGGTCAGTGCTGTCGGATTCAGCTTTGTCACTGTCAGCTGATAGATGCCTGCCTTGTTCCATATGTTATTCTGTATTGTGAATTTACACTTCTCATCCTTTTTGAGTTCAATCTCCTCGCCGTCGCTATAAGGATCAAGCGTACAGTTTGAACCTTCAAAGCGGATGATGTAGGTGCCATCCTCTGTGGCAGTAAATGTATAGCTTGCCTTTTCCATGCTGTCTAGTGTACCTGCTTTTGTCTCATTCACTGAAATTGTTAAATCAGCATCAGCCTTTCTGACGATCAGCCTGAACTGTGCCTCTTCATACTTCTCAGGATTTTTGTTATCCTTTGGCATATTACTTGTCAAGGTGAAGGTCACAGTCTCATCCTTTTTACGAGAATACATATATGCCTGATTTCTTGCGGTATCTGTCTGCGGAGTACTCCATGTTTCATCAAAAACAGATATACTATTGTTAATGGATTGTACTGCAATATAATAGTCGCCGTCTGCCGGAATTGTATATCGTACATACGCCTTTTCTGTAGTAAATCCATAGTATCCGTCAGCTGCTGTCACGTCAAAAGGTTTCTCTTCTGTGTTTCCGCCATCGAGAGATATGGTATTTACCATTTCAATTTTCAGGGTGTATGCCTTTTCTGTTCCTTTTGCAACAGTCACAACAACTCTGTCGCCGGCATTCAGTTTTTCATAAGCTGTACCTGTTATATTCTGCTTTAACGTACTGTTCCCGTCCTTCATAAAAGGCTCTACAGAATATGTAACAGCCGGTTCACCGATGGCTGTAATTGCATACAAGCCTTCCTTGTCTGCGCGGAACTCATAGTAGCTGTCGTCTTTTGTATTTCCGATGCCGCTGACTTCCTTGCCTAATGCCAGCGTGTCCGCAGTGCTCACTTCATCAATGCGGAGTGATACGGAAGCCTTGCCGGACTGTTGTGCCGTAACCTTGATTGTCACAACGTCATCCTGATTTAAGAAGGTTGTGTTTTTGCTGCCACTTGCCGTAAATGACGGAATGCCGTTTTCAAGAATTGAATCTTTACCAAGCTTGGCACTCACGTCAAAACTGCCACGGATTGCCGTTGCTGAAATCTTGTAGATTCCGCCGCGCGGAACAACAAACTTCACTTCCTGCACTTCATCCTTATACTCAAAATCAAGTACCTGAACTCCTGTCTGTGTCACTGCCTTGGATGCTGTATACTGGAGTGTATAGGTCTTGTCGCAGTTTACATTGATATAGAGCTTTGAGCCTGCCTTCATGTATTGCTCGGTCAGCCTCTTTCCTTTGGTGTCATCTGTAATATGATAATACCATTTCATTACAGGTGCCGTTTCACTGTTGTCAATCGTATTTCCATATGCATCTGTCAGTGCAAACTGATATGTCGCATCTTCTGCGGCATTGAACTGATACCATCTTGACGGATTGTCCTTCTCGCCGATTGTTACCGGCTCGAGCTTCACGGTCTTTGTAGTCTCGTTTTCGGGTATCGTCTCTGCGTCGATATTCACTGGTTGAACAGGTGCGACTGTTACCGTCACGGTCTGCGTATCCTTTGCCTTCTTGTCTGTGTCTGCCGGCTTATATGACAGCGTACCGATCAGTTTATCGCCTTTGTTCAGTATGATTTCTTCCCAGCTGCCTGCCTCGTCCACTATCAGGTCTGTCTCGCCATTACCATTAATTCTCTTTACGGAAAGATTCAGTTTCAGATCCTTGTCGTCATTGTTTCTGCTGATGAGATATCTGTTGTCCTCTGTCGCGAGATAGCTGAACTTTCTGATCTCATTTTTGCCGAGCGTGACTGGGTCCGCAGTCAGCGGCTGTGTCTCGGATACGGTAAACTCTACGCTGACTTTTGTCTCCTTGATACCGTCATTTCTGATGGTGAGTATCTTCTTACCATTCAGCTCCTTATCAATGATGTAGCCATCCGCTGTTTTATACTGACTGAAATCTGAGCTGCCATCCAGCTTGATCCACAGATCTTCTCCCTTGCTGGTGTCTGTGATTTTGATACAATAATCACTCTTCTTAAATGATTTCAGTTCAAAGTATATCTTTTCGCCTGCGCCAAGCGCTACGTCTTTGGCTTTCGGCTCCTCCTTGCCCGGTTCCAGCACAACAGGTTCGATTTCCTTTATTGTGACTGTAAGCGTTACGGCAGTGCTGCCTTCGTTTGTTATCGTGTAATCGCAGGATGCTCCTACGCTAAATGAATTACACTCATAGAAGCTGCTGCCAATCTCTGGTGTACCATTATTAACCTTCAGTACAAGCTGTGCATCAGGCTGGTTTACACTAAAGCTGTAATAGCCTGCCTCCAATGCACGATAAGTCATTGTCACAGACGCGCCTGCATCGATTGTGACTGCATTGTCACCCAGCTTCAACGCTGTGTTTTCTGTGATGTCCAGACTGCATGACACACCCTTTTTCGCACTGGGTGATGTTACCTTTAGAATCATGCTGCTGTTCTTTGGCAATGTGTATGATCTGTCTTCTGATAATGTATCCCAATTATTCGCTGTCTTACCAGTTACATACTTGATCTCGGGGATTGCCGTGCCATTTGTTAAATCTGTAACCTCAAAGCTGTACTTCTTTGCCTCAGTGGTACTCAGCTCATAATACTTTGTCTCACCGGCCTTCAGCTCGAGCTTATTCTTGCCTGCATTGAACGAAGTTGTACTGATCAATGACGGTTTGTACAATTTCACATTTGCTGTTATGCCTTCATCAGTTCCTTCAACTTCTACTGTCAGTTCTGTGTTCTTTTTGTAGTAATTGCCATTTTTCGCTGTATCTTCTCCATAGTTCCATGTAACAGAAGCGATCTCCTCGTCATATTCTGCCTTGAACTCATAGCGTCCTGATTCAGGAATGATGTACTTAAATGTCTTTGTTGTATCATATGTTACCTTGATCTCTTCAACATCTTTATCCAGCGGTTTTGCAAGGGAGGTAACTGTAATTGTTCCCTTGGTTTCACGTACTTCACCTTCTGACTTGAAGGACAGCCTGAAGTACTTTGTCTCACCTTTTTCAAACTCTACAGTGTCATTTGGTGTCGAAACCGTTGTGTCACTACCGAGCACTTTTACTGAGGGAAGCTCATATGACAGACCACTCTGCTCATTCTTCTCACAAACTGTGGTAATTTCATACTCTCCCTTCACCGGAGCGGTAAACTTGACTACCTTTTCAGCGTCTTTGCCGCCCTTGTATTCCAGATGGAACGGATAAGACTGCCCTGCTGTCAATGTATCTGCATTCAGATTTTCCGCCTTTACAGTGAGTGTACCGTTTACAGGATTGTCACTCTCAGGGTCTTGTATTTCAACCTTGATGTAACGGACGTCACCTACCTTTAAGTCCACGGATGCTGTCTGACCATCAGATGCCTGATCGGATACCTGTTCTATGGAAGTGAGCATTGTCACCTTCGCATTATCGGTCTTACTGTCCGACGGCTCCCATACTTTTTCATATGTAGCCCCCACAGCTGCCGTAAATGAATAGTAGCGCGCTTCTTCGCTCTTTGCTGGAAGCTCTACGTGCTCACCCTTGTTTACAGACAACGGCTTCACGTCAAGTGCCTTCACGGATACGGTCACATCGGATTTCACGGGTTCTTCTGTGCCGTCTTCCTTTGTGATATCTGGCAGTTTGTTGTCAGACTTGAGTTGAAGTGCAACGGTCTGTCCAGCCTTCATGCTGAGGATCTTTGTCCCGTCCGCGCTAACTGCCTCGTACATCGGAATTATCTCAAACAAGTTCTTATAAAAACGAATTGCTGCTTTATGTACCGGCGTCTTATCGTTTTCAGCCCTTGCAGCCACCGTCACGCCAAACTCATAGAATCCTGCCTTGGGTGCGGTAAAGGTGTACCACTGCTGTGTCTGATTGTCAATGCTGATCGTTGATGTGTCCGCAAGCGTTGTGACTGGCACCTGTACAACTGTCAGTACAGCGTCTTTTGCCTTGTCGTCGCCTGCCTTGCCTGCGCCTGCTTCTATCTCGATATAGATGCTGTCGCCTGCCTTCAACTTAGCATCAGAAGCCTTCGATACTGTCAACGTATTTGCATTCACATTCCTAATAATATTATAGTCCTGATCATAATACGCCGAAATCTCTGTACCTTCCTCACCTGTCACAGCAAAGATAAACTGTGCCTTTTCCGTGGTGAATGCGGGTATAACGTACTCGACTATTTCTGTATTTCCTTTCGGAATCGTAATGGTAGAATTTTCTACTTTTCTGCGCTCTTCTGCCTCGACTGAAACTGTGATGCTAAATTCTTTTTTTGCATCTGTGATTTCAGGTTTCGCCTCGATAAGCAGACAAATTGTCTCGCCTTCCTTGAGCGTTATAAAGCGGGTTTCTTTCGAGTCTGTATCTGCTGCCTGTGCAGCTTCTGATGATCTCATTGAACCCTTAATGCTAACATGAGTTCCCTTAACCTTGTCATATGTCAGCTTATATGCGCCGGCAACTTTGGCTGTAAAGCTGATATATTCCTTTTGGTTGTCCTTGTCAAGTTTCACGGTGCGCGCTGATGCACTTCCAAGCTCTATGGGTTCTGCTTCAGCGACAACATACATCTTGCCAGCCACTTCTGCCCGAATATATATTGTCTTACCTGCCTGCATAGAACAAGCATTATAATATTCGTGTTCTTTTCCATTAAAATAGACTGTATACCAGTTGTCCTCCCATGCTGTAAATGCTACATAACCAGCCTTTACCTCAAGCGGAGCTTCCTTTGTATGCTCTTTGGACAGCCGTGCAAACTCTTCACCTTCTACTTTGACTGTCATTGCACCCTCTAACTTGAAATAAACTTTCTGGTTTGCCTCAAGGAAAATCGAATTGCGGTCACCGCTATAAATTATCCTGCCATTTCTGCTGTCATAAAATTCTGATATTGACAGTTCCTCCCAATATTCATCCTCTTCATTTTTTGCAAAATACGTGAAGGTGTACTCCCCGTAATGCGGTGCTGTAAAGGATATCCAAGTCCATCCGTCCTGAATCGTTAGTGGTACACTCTCAGTCAATACTTCAAGTTTTCCCTCATAATATGGATCATACAGCGCAAGGATGTTCTCATAGAAGCCCTCATCCCATGTCGGCTCATAATCTCCGCCGTAACTGCTGCCGTCTTTGACTGCGGATACGGATACTGCCCATCTCGCTATGACCTTCTTCGTCACCTTCGAGGTCACAGTGATCGTGGTCCTGCCCTTGCTGACTGCCTTGAGCGTTGCTGTATAGGTGCCTGCGTTTGCCTTGATTGTGGCAGCTTTTGGATTGCTGCTCTTCCATGTCAGGGTATCAGAAACTCTGTCCCGCGGCAGCTCGCCAAAAGAATCCTGCAGTTTCAGGGTATAGGTATTTCCAGAGATAAATCTGTATGTATCTGCAAATGCATCTTTTTGATCTGATTCTTCAGATTCCTGATTTGCCCCCTTTGTTACCTGATTCTTTTTCGATGTAATATCAATTCCGTTTCCGCCACGCCGGTCTATAGAATCCTGCCCTGTAAGGTCAACGTTCTCACGGCTTGCCGGAATATTGGTGGTCTTCGCCTTAGCTGTTGCTGTCTTTGCCGCCTGCTGGTTCTCATACAGCGGTGTCAGCGAAAGTGTGTAAGAAGAAAGCCTTACCAGCTTGCTGTTGTGATAGGTGTATGCAAAAGTCTTTGTTTTGGTCTTTTCGCCAGTATAGTAGTTAAAGGTATTTGTATACTGTTTATCGAGTTCTTCCTGTGTAAGTTTTTGGTCAGAATCATCAATATTAAACTGTAAATACTTCCTGCCATTTGTATCAGTTACATCTGTATCATACTGAATCCATGACTGTGCATTTTTCAGTTCTTTGGCGTTAATCCCGTCAATGTCAAAAATACGGTTTGGATTGCTGATGATTACCTTATCAACCACATTCCCTCTCGCATCCTTCACTTCGAGCGCATACTCATACACTCTGCCGTCGTCGTCTTCATTCATATTGCTTGGATGGGTAAAGTTGATGGTGATATACTGGTCGTCCACATAGGTCACTTTCATTCCCTTTACCGGATCTATCTGTGCCGAAGCCAGCTTGACCGTTGTCTCCATCGGTTTGCCTTCCGCGTCATAATCTGTCACGATCAGGTCAAATGGTGTCTTGTTCGGTGCTGTCGCAGTGATTCTCCAGTCATGAATCTTATCACCCGCATCGTCGTTATCTTCAATCTCATAACCGCTGGCTTCTGCCATTGCGATCATTTCCTTCGAAATCGTCACGCCGCAGGAACGGTAATTTGGGAGTTTCTTTTTCTTCTCATCCTTATACTCAAGATAATCTGACAGTTTGATCTGCTGTCCAACCTTCATCTTGACCTTTTTGCCTGCAAAAGATGCCGGCTTTGCGGTAATCGTGAGAGAAATCCAAGCGTCATAATCATAATCAAACTTACTCTCATGCTGTAAATTGTCTCTCACATAAATATAAATGGTCTTTATACCATTCAGGTCTACGCCCTTTAAGGTAACCAGTCCTTTATTGCTGACTGCCGCGTACTTTGACGGTGTCTGCCCGCTCTTAAACGGCTCATCTACCCATTCATCATACACAGCAAACGCAAGTTTGGGAAGCTGGTAATTTTTCAGCGCCGCCTTCTCCTCTTTCACCGTTGGAATCAGCGAATATCTCCGTCTGTCTTTATCCTCTGCCGCGTCATTGCCGCCTGCCTTGTCTGAGAACAGTCCATATACATTCAGCTGTGCTTTCTTGGCAGAAAGCTCTACTGTGTAACGGTCCATATCAACGCTGCCGTCTGGCTTTACAGGATGGGTCACGGTGTTCTTCTTGTCGTTCTCATCAGTCTTTACCGTAAAGCCAAGCTCCAGCCTCTTAGCCATGGGCTTTGTCATCTTAAAGCTCTTGACGCTGCCGTTTGCCGAGAGCGCTACCACCGAGCCGTCATCGAGCGCTCTTGCCGCACTGACATTTCTGACATACACGGTGTACTCATGTCCTGCTTCCAGCCCATACACTGTGACGATATGTGCTTTTAGTTTCTTGTCGTATACTTTGTCCTGTTCAAGCTTATCCAGCTTTTCATTTTTTGCAGTGGAATACTGTACTTTAGCAAATCCAGCGGCTTTCCACTTGCCATTTTGGATACCGGCAATCGCCTCATTAAAGTCTGCTGGTTTCCATTTCTTTCTGTCTGCATATGCTGTGCCCTTTGTGACATCCACCACATAGATCTCTCTGCGGTATCCGTCCTCTGGCACTGTAAAATAAATATTTGCCGTATCGTCCTGCGCTGTGATCTTTTTCACTGCGGAGGCTGTCACTTCTGTGACGGTAATTTTCGCCGAGGCAGCTTTTGCCTCTTTGCCCTTCTTATCCAGTACGGGCACAAAGTTTCCTTTCGCATCCTTATAGACAGGATATGCCTCCACGACATTTGCTGTCTTGCCCGCCTTGAGTGCGGTCACAATACCAGTCTCCGGGTCGATGCTGATAAATTCGTTCTTTGTCTCCCCGCCCTTTAAACGGTATCTGATATTGATGACATCGCCTAACTGCGCCTTGGTGATCTTGAGATCAAGCTGCTGTGTCTCACCCACTGCCATCTTGCCCGCCACGCCGTTAAATGCGATGGATTTGGGCGCAACTGCTTTGCGGAGATCCTCCTCGAGCACGAGATCTGCGAGGGCAAAGGTCTCTGTGTAACCATCTTCCCATGTAATGCTGAAAGAACGCTCTGTATCGTCTTTTGCCAGCGGGAACACGACATCAATGTAATAATCATCCTCTGATTCCTGCCACTCTGTACTGCCATAGAAATATCCGCCCGCGTTCCAGACTGCATTTTTGTAAACAAAATTCTCCTGCAATCCTGTATTGTGAAACTCTTTGGGTGCATAAATTCTAAAGCCTAATACATTTGTGTTCTTTAATACTTCGGTCTCGTCATCCCTGTTAAAGACTTCCAAGGAAGATTCTGAATCTTCATAGTAGAACTGAACAGCGCCACGCGGTCTGATTGTATAGATGCTGTCATTCAGTTCATAGCTGATGCCCTTAGCGGAAAGCTTACTATCAATCTCACCAATGTCAGCGCTTCCCCGCTGGGTAATCTGCACTGCTGCTGTACCGTACTGAACCTTATAGCTTTCTGCTAATGGCGATGCCAGCTCATTTTGGAGTTTGACAGTATAGGTACTGTTGGTTCTCAGATATACCTTTTCCGGGGATTCTATATCCCTTCCATCTGCCTGAATAATATAGTCTGCTTTTCCATTAAATGCAGGATAGCCTCCATTTTTGTCGATATTGTATTTATAGCGGAAACTCTCACGGTCGGTGCCGTCCTCATTTTTTCCACCAAAACAAGTATCGAAATTTCCGGCTGCGATTTCGGCGTACTCGAAAAACTTCTTATCCTTCTCGACAAGGTTCTGGACATCCATTCCTTCCGTCAGAAGATTCTCTGCCGTGTCACCTGCAAAGAGGGTCTCTGCCTTCATTGTCTTTGGCGTGATGGTAATCTCGCGCGGTGTAACGGTAAATACAGGGGCATTTTCTTCATTAGAATCAGAAAATGTGATCCAGCCACTGCCATTTAACGGTGCATATGTCTGTACTGGCGCATCCTCCTGCGCGGTCTCCGGCTTGTCTTCTACTGCGGACAGTTCGCCGCCCTCAAAGCGCAGTACAAGCCTGTAGGTACCGCCAAATACTGCATTGCTATTGGCATATGTCGCGATTACCTCATCACCCGCACCGATCTTCTCCCAGTAGATATTGATTTTCTTGGGGTTATAGGTGTCCGTCGTATTTACAATGCCTGCTGCCTGCTCCGCCGAAAGCCTGCTGCTCTCTGTCAGCGCCTCGTCGGTGTAGAATACCAGCGCCTCAGACACTTTCTTTAAGTCCACCGCTTCTCCATTGTACTCATGGCCAAGCGCACGGATCTTGTCTGTATCCACTTCGACAAAAATCTGCTGGTCATAGAAGTTTACTGCACTTACTGATTCATGGTGCTTCCACTCGCCTGTCGCCCTGTATGTCTTTACATCAAGGGTCGTATAGTTATTGAAGTCATCACCGGCAATAAACTTCGGTCCATTATCTTCACCTTCCCAGTGTACTACCGCGCCGTAGGCAAGATTCGTACCAAAGTTTCCATATGGGGTATATGCGTCAATCCATTTTGCCGGGTCCAGATCTTCACCGGTCTCAGGATTCTTCTCTTTCCTCAGCAGATCCCAAGCCACGCCGTCCAGTGTCAAATCGGGCTTTCTGCCTTCCTTCTGCTCATATGCTGCGATCTCTTCTGCTGTTGGCAGCACATAGCCTTTCTTTGCCTCGTCTGTAAGCTGGCTGAATGCCCCCATGCTGTTGTGCGGGAGTTTATAGATTGTGAAATCTTTGTTGATTTCATTTTTCTGTTCTGTATTCTTCTTCCAATCTGAAATCTTATCTCCGACTCTCACATACTGCTGGGATGGCACAATGACGATCTCCTGACGCTCTACCTTGAAGAAGATCTCCGCCGCCTCAGCACGGTACTCGTTCTTTGGGTCTTTGTAAGTGACTGTCAGACGATACAGACCTGCCCCTTTGAAAGCATCCAGTGAGCCGTCATCAACATTTGTCATTCCCAAGTCATTTTTAATATAAAACTCGTTAAAATCTGCGTACTCTCTCTGCTCTTCGTCCCATTTCTCGAGATACGCCTCATAATTTTTCAGTGTCGTAAAACTCCACCTGTATTCCAGCGTATCATCTGTAGGTTCAATGGGCAATGCCGCGTCAAGTTCACCCTTTTCATTCAGCTTGTGAACTTTTGCTTTCTTGTAAGATGCGCGGTCTTTGAAGAGTGCATTTTTGTCAAAGATTTTTACAGCAGGCTGTTCCAGTGTACCCGGATGGAGCGCATGTGCAGCCTCTGGCGTGCTGTTATCTGGAATCTGTGGATCGAGCATTTCCTTGTTGTCCGCGATAAATGCATCCACGATGCCATCTGTGACAAGCTGTACCGTCTCTGTCTTCATCTTTTCGACAGGTACAGCGACCGCAGTCTGTTCAAGGGTCTCTTTGGTGACATCTGCGAGGTAATTTTTGTTTGCCGCGCTGGTTGTCACGTCTGTTACTGGCACACCAGTAATCATTGCTCCGCCGTTTTTATAAACGACTTTGTTTCCTGTAAAGTAAACTCTGAACTCGAACTCTATAGACTCAATCTTATCCCGTGACTGACCATATTTATACTCTATTGGTAGTTCGTCGTCAGAAATTTCATCAAAGCCGTCGTCCATCACAATACGAAGGTCTTCATTTCTAGGTACTGTATTCCAATCTACGGCACGAGGTTCATGAGGGTCATCAGAATCAAGCGAGCCAATGTCCACTGTCAAGCCGCCTTTCTCTGTGATTCTTTTCACACGGCGCTGAAGCACAAACTCAGGCACAAAATACTGTGTCCTGTCTGTATTGGTCATCCCGTAGGATGTTCCAAAGAAATCCGGCGCGATGTCCAGGGCCTTATCACTTGTTTCAATAACACCTGTTGTCTCATTTTTTACCTTTGGATAAACACCGTAAGAAACGGATGCGAGTGCGCTTTGAATATCCTCATAAGACATGCCGTCACGGAAGTTTGCTGCCGCCACGCTCTCCCCGCTGGTTTTGATGACAACCGGCACCGGATCAATCGTAAATTTAAGCGGATCACTGTGCGCGCCGTCATATGCATTGTTATCTCCGGCATAACTCCATATGATAAAATACTCACCGGCGTCCTTGGGATTTGATGCCATTGGCTTGTAGACAAAATCACCATCTTCTATTTCGCCTAACTCTTTGTCAATCTTATAGCCTCCATCTGTCTGAATCCGTGTATACCACTTCGCCTCCGGCACTGCGCCTTCAAGGACAGTATTATACTTTCCGTCCTCATCCTCTATATATACGGCTGGCGCACCGCCGGGCTTTGTGACGGTATCCCCCTCTTTCACAGGCTCTGTGAAGAGATCCTTGGTCACATCCTCGATTTTCCATTCTTTCTCCGAGGCGTATTCTTCGATCAGCTCTCTGCCCGGATCTTTCAGCTCAAAGCGGACTTCTGTATCCTGGAGTCCGCCCACTTCGACCGGATAAACCTCCTTCACGGACAGGGTATAATTTTTGCCTGCCTGCTCTGTGAGTGCAATTTCGTCAATTGTCAGCACATAATCCTTTGCCCTCTCAAACAGGTCTGTCGCCTTCATCGGCTGGCGCTTGCCGCTCTCATCCATCACAAACAGATGGATGGGCAGCACACCGTTCTCGACAGCCAGGATTTCCCTGCTGACATGATATGTATAATCTCCTTTATACTGGATGATATACTTCTCATTGATCCAATCGATCAAATCCTGCGCTGTTTCTACAGGATTTACATAACTGGAAAAAAACAGCTCAATCTCTGCCTTCTCAATCTGTAATGAGACCACCAGATCCTTTTCCGGCTTCTTGCAGAGTCCGTCAACGCCGTCGGTGTCCATCGAGATTACCAGCTCATATCTGCCTGCATCTGTGGGGACTGCATCCGTCAAAGTCTGGTCTGTCTCCCCTTCTGCTGCGGCTTTTCTAATCCACTTGTATGTCAGTCTGTCATGAAGCCCATCGATCCGCTCGCCGTCAACTTCCACATAAATTTTTCCAGCGATTTCTTCCTGAAATTTTCCGCATCCGCTTTTTTCCCGATAGGTTGTAAAAAAGTCCAGCCCCGCTTCACTGAGCCTGCGCGTAAAAGTATATTCAACTTTTTCGCCAGTACTGTCTTTAATATTTATCGGTTTATCAAAATCAGTATCTTCTGCAACAATTCTTGTAACGAGCGTCTCCGCTTCTGTCTGGGACGGGGTCTCGCCGTCAGCGGCAGCTTCAATCCCTGCTTCTGCCTCTGTCGTCTCGGATTCCGCAGTCTCGGACTTTGCGGATTCGGATTCCACTGTTTCAGATTTTGCAGTTTCGGATTCCGCTGTTTCGGATTCCGCTGTTTCGGATTTTGCAGTACCGGATTCCGCTGGATCTGCATTCTGCGGCGCCGATTCTGTATCTGAACCAGTGCTCTCCTCCTTTTGTGCTGTGTCCGTCTCCGCCTGCGCCGGTCCGCCAGTTTCCTGCGGTGTATCCCCGCTTTCTGTGCCAGACTTCTCCGCGCTGTCCGCTGAGTCCGCAGGCTCTGCATTCTGCACACTGTCCTGCGCGTCATCCGGCACGGCAGTCTCGTCTGACGCGGTACTTTCCACTGTCTGACTCTCTGCTGCCAGCGCTGTCGCCGGCATGGTCTCAAAGACCATCGCCACGCTCAGAATGATTGGCAGAGCCCGTTTAAACAATTTTCGTTTAAACATTTCCATAGTCTCCCTTCTTTGATAATGAATGAGCATGCATCAGTCATGCCCGTTAACAGTACAAACCAGCGCAAATAAATAAGGCTGGTCTTACGAGTTACATTATCTCAATATTTAGCCATTTTGATAACCCTTTTTAAGTGAATGAACAATTTCATTTCACTAAAGAATTTTACATTTTTTTAATTTTTATTGTCATATCTGTTAAAATTTGGAATTTATTGTGGATTTTGCACAGTTTTTGAAGGGTATTTTGTATACTATCTGATGTTCCGCAAATGCTGCCAGATAAAAATTTTGATTTAAGTTTACTCGGATTTATTTTGTACGACGAACAGGTAACCAAAAAAATGGTTCCCTGTCAGAAAAGCAAAAACCTGCAAACCTTATAAATCAAAGGTTTGCAGGCTAAAAAAAAAGAGCGATAGACGGGGCTCGAACCCGCGGTCTCGACCTTGGCAAGGTCGCGCGTTACCAACTACGCCACTATCGCATATGTGATTGTCTTCATCAGACTTAATAAAGTATACATGATGATGCTCTGTTTGTCAACCTTTTTTTACTTATTTTTGATTATTTTCAGAAATAAGTCCCCGGTCACAAACTGCCCATGTAAAGCGGGTGATGGGAATCGAACCCACGTATCCAGCTTGGAAGGCTGGTGTTCTACCATTGAACTACACCCGCACAGTGCCCAGAACCGGAATCGAACCAGTGACACGAGGATTTTCAGTCCTCTGCTCTACCGACTGAGCTATCTGGGCGCTTAACCGTGTTCTAGTATACACTACTATATTGGGGTTGTCAAGACACTTTCTGGAAAAATCTCTCAATAATCTCTCAAAAACATTTACTTTCTGCCACCGGGGCCCTGATAGGCAGGCATTTGCTGGTACGCCTTGAACTTTTCCCCGATGACCTCCGCAGAGACTGCATAATGATAAATCTCAAGCCCTGCGAGTTTCCCTGCAAACGAATTTTGGTATTCATCGCCGCCGAGCAGAATCTGGTCTGCAACCTTGAGATCTGGCATATTTTCCATACTTCCAGCCATCAGTCCATTGAAATACAGTTTCCCGATATGCGTGATCACGTCAAAGGTGGCGCAGACATAGGACCACTGTCCGGGAACCGCCTGCCTGCAAATGATATCATGCCATTCATCCGGCTCTCTGTCATCCTTGATGCGGAAAAACAAATCGCCGTGCCCGCTGTTTGGCATCAGGCTCATAAAGCCGTCCATATATGTAATATAGACAATGCTTGACCACGGCTGCGCGCTGTCCGGCTTCACCCAGAAGCAGATGGAATAACTGTCGCTGTACATGACCTCCCGGGGCAGGCGGACACAATTTTCTCCCACCTTGCCGCCCGGAAAACAAAGCGCACTCTGCCCCTCATACACACCAGTGGAATAAGCCAGCCCCTCTCCACTGTACTCGCCGGTGTACTCTCCCGCTTCATCGCTGAGCTGCTGTGTAAAGGAAAAGCGCGTCGGGCGCAGATTGTGTGTGTGAAACAGCCTGTCACGGTAGCTGTCAAAAAAGGTGTTCTCATCGCAGGGCATTCCGTAAAAATCGCCCACGCCAAACTGTGCGCCATAGCTGGCAAGCATTTTGACCTGCGCTGTATTCCCGATCCCCTGCGCTACAATACCGCATTCCAGATCCCGTCCAAGGCTGATCACATTGCGGAGGATATAGACACTCTTCTTATTATATTGTGTCTTGGCAAGCAGATTGGCATCCAGCTTCAGGAGCTGGGAGGGCAGCCGCTGCAACACATAGAGCGACGAGGAGGCAAAATTGTCAATTGCCACCTTAAAGCCCATGTCCAGCAGCTTCTGTGCGGCTGCATACAGCTTCTCGCCCTTCTCACTGAAATCATTTTCCCCGATACAAAGCTGTATCTCATGATACCCGACATGGTACTTCTCCATACAGCCTGCGATCACGTCAATACAGTCCTTTTGCAGCAAAAACCTGCTTGTCAGGCGCACGTAAAATTCAATCTGGTCAAACTCCGTATCCCGCCACCGCTGTTTCTGCGCACATACGTTCTCAAGCACATACAGCCCCAGACGGATATCCATGCCGTACTGCTCCAGCACCGGCATAAATTTCTCCTCCGAAAGCACGCCTTTTCCCGGAAAATCCCACTGTAGCACAGTCTCCACCGCATAGATATCCGAAGTCTGGATATAGACCACCGGGCGGTAAAGCAGCCTGAGCTCCTGCCAGATCTCTCCTTGAAAAGCGCGCTCCTTGATGAGCTTCTCCTCCTCAATCTGCACGCGGATATCCTCATACACCACAAAATGCCCCTTGCCGGACTTCTTAACCTGATACATGGCGACATCCGCCTGCTCCAAGATGACATGCAGCCCCGCGCGCACTGGCTGGCTGTAGCTGACGCCGATGCTAAAGGACAAAAGTTTCTCTACATTGTCATCAAAATCCCCGCGGCGGAGCCGTTCCTGCAATGCAAACAGGCGTTCCTCCATGTCTGCACGCGCCATCCGCCCATCACAAAATACGACAAACTCATCACCGCCCATCCTGACAACAAGCTGCCCACAGAACGCCTCATTTAAGAGCTCACTGATAAAAACAAGCAGTGCATCCCCTTTGGCATGTCCGTAGATGTCATTGACCAGCTTGAAATTATCGACATCGATATAAAGGCAGTGCACCACCGTATCCGCCGGCAGTGACTGCCAGATCTCCCCAAGCCCCCGCCTGTTGCAGAGTCCTGTCAAGTAGTCTGTATTCATCTCTCTATTTTCCATCGTCTTTCTCACCCCACTCCTTGATCACTGAAATAAAGCGGCTTCTGATATCCTCAAGCAGCGCCGCCTTCTCCCCTGCGCCGCCCTCGAACGGGACAAAGCCCCCTGCCATGGAGGCATGTCCGCCGCCGTTTCCAATCCCCTCTAGCGCCCTGCTGATAATCTTTCCAGCATCGAGCGCCGGCCGTTTGCTGCGCACGGAGAGTTTGATGCCGCCATCCTTCGCTGAGTACACCACGGAGAATGCCACCTCCTTGAGCGCCAGCATAAAATCCGAGATATCCGCAATCACCGGGCAGTCTATGCCTGTGTCTGCAAAGCTGATTTCCTCACAGACTTCTATATTTGAGATCGCCTTGGAGTAGGCGACCAGATCGGCAAAACAGAGCATACTGTTCTCGAGCATAGAAATAATCCCATAGTCACACGCATCAAACATTCTGTAGAGCATCTCGATATCCAGCTTGCAGACTCCGCGCGTGAGATTGTTGGTATCAATGCGGATGCCGTATGTGAGCGCCGTCGCGATCTTCTGGTCAACGGGCACATGATTTTCATAGAAATACTGTGCGATCATAGTCGCGCACGCCCCGACCTGTGGGCGGATATCCTTGAAACGGTATTCAAACATATCATTGTACGGATGATGGTCCACACAAATAATCTCATCCCCTGTGATATCGATAATGTTCGAATTTCCTTTCTGGGAATCCACCAGTATCACTTCGTCCTCGTCGCTGAGCACGCTCTCGAGTTCATCTACATTGAGAAGCTCGATGCCTATAATCTCGACAAGCTTCCCTGTGCTGTAACGGTCAATCTTTCCCTTGTAACAAATTGTTGACTGTATTCCCCGCGTCTCAAGCAGCCGCTGCAAACCGTATGCGCTTGCAATGGCATCTGGATCTGGAAAATTATGTGTCTGTATATATACGTGCGCTCTGTTCACTGCCTCAAGTAATTGTTCAAAATTCGTCATAACTTACCCCCATTCTGAATACTTTCATCTTAGCATAAATTTCTGTATCTGTCGCGCATTAATTTACTGGAAATCACCCGGCATCCATGCTATAATGATTTGCAGCACGCAAATGCATCTGTCGGGAGGTGGATTATGTACAATCTGTTTGAACCGGGGGATTTACTCAATTCTCCGTATGAGGCGATCTTATTTGACACCGCAAAACACAGCTTTCCTATACGGGCACACTGGCACCACTATATGGAAATCATTCTGATGGCAGAGGGCGCCGCCATCGTGGAGTGCGACGAGAAGAAATACTGTATGCGCCCCGGAGACATGGCTGCCCTGCCGCCCAAGAGTATCCATGCCATCTATCACGAGCACGGCAGCAAAGAGCGCCTGTTGTACTATGTCATCAAATTTGACTTGAACCGCTTCCGCGAAAATATTGGCTATGTGCCGCAGCTCAAGAGCGCCGTCTTGCAGGCAGTGGAAAATCCATCCGTCTCTTTCTATTTTTCATCGCAGGAGCTTGCCGGTTTTCCGATTTATGAGTTTGTGGCTGGCTGCGCGAGGGAGGCCCAGTCCATGCACTACGGGCACTATATGGTTATGTACTCTTATCTCAACTGCATTTTGGTCAATATGCTGCGCATCTGGCGTGAGAAGGGGTTTGTGCCGTCCTGCGAGGTGTCCGCGCCATCGGGCAGCTCGATCGAGACGATCACCGAGTACATTGACGCCCACTCCGACCAGCCGCTCAAGGTCGAACAGCTCGCGCTGCGCTGCAACATGAGCTACTCCTTCTTTGCCAAGCAGTTCCGCCAGCTCTATGGGCGCTCGTGCAAGGAGTACATCGAGTACATCCGCGTGACCAAGACAGAGGACATGCTACTTTTCACAGACTATGATATGGCGTTCATCAGTCAGGCGGCTGGCTTCTCGGATTGCAGCCACATGATTAAGACTTTTCGGAAATATAAAAATATTACGCCCAAGCAGTTCCGCATACAAAATACCAAATACCGGCGGAGCTCTTAATGCAAAAAGCCAGAGTTTGTATATGCTCTGGCTTTTTATTTTCCCTCTGTATCTATCCCTATCTATCTCTGCAACAGTTCCATCAGTTCCTCTTTGCTCATGCTGCCAAGCTGCCCCAGCTCACCACTCATGACCTGCTCTGCGAGGTCGCGCTTGGTCTCTTGCAGTTTTAGAATCTTTTCCTCCACGCTGTGCCGCACGATGATCTTGTACACAGTCACCTTCTTCGTCTGTCCGATGCGGTGTGCGCGGTCGGTCGCCTGATTCTGCGCCGCAGCATTCCACCACGGATCATAGTGTATCACAACGTCTGCGCCCGTCAGATTCAGCCCTACACCGCCTGCCTTGAGCGATATCAGGAAGATCGGCACATCATCTTCATTGAATGCTTTCACAAGCTGCAAGCGCTTTTCCTTGGAAGTCTCCCCGGTAATCATATAGTACGGTATCCCGTTCTCCTCAAGGCGATTCCTGATGCGCCCGAGCATGGAAGTGAACTGGGAGAACAGCAGCATCTTGTGCCCGCTGTCCATCGCGCTCTGCACCAGCTCGATGCAGGAGTCAAGCTTTGCCGAGCCGCCTTCATAGTTGTCAAAACACAGATGGGGATCACAGCAGATTTGCCGCAGTCTTGTGAGCTCTGCGAGGACTTTGATCTTGTTTTTGTTAAACTCATCCTCTGACTGCTGTGCCAGTATTTCCCTCATATGTACGATCTGGGCATCATAAACTGTCTGCTGCTCTTTCTCAAATTTCACATAACGTACTTCTTCAAGCTTGTCAGGCAGATCTTTGAGCACATCGGTCTTGAGACGTCGCATGATAAAGGGGCCCACCATCCGCTGCAATCTCGCCATCGCATCCATGTCTGCATTTTTGACAGCCGGCGTCTCGATTTCTTTCTTGAACACATCATAGCTGTAGAGAAATCCCGGCATCAGAAAATCAAAGATGCTCCACAGCTCGCTCAGGCGGTTTTCAATCGGAGTGCCCGTCAGTGCGATGCGCATCTGGCTGTCAATAACCTTGACTGCCTTTGCCGCAGCAGTCGTGTGGTTCTTGATATATTGTGCCTCATCGATGATCTGATAGGTAAATTTCTTATCTTCATAGCAGGCGATATCCCGTCTGAGCAAATCATAAGAAGTGACACTCACGTCATAATCCGCATACTGCTCAATCTTCTTCTGGCGCTCCTGCTGGTCTCCTGTGACTAGCTGTACCTTCAGTTCTGAACCAAACCGCTCAAACTCCTCCCCCCAGTTAAACACGAGAGAAGCCGGCGCCACGACGAGTGAGGTCACGCCCTCCTTTTTCTGCGAGAGCAGAAACGAGATCGCCTGAATGGTTTTCCCAAGTCCCATATCGTCTGCGAGGATTCCGCCAAACTGGCAGGATTCGAGTGTCTTGAGCCACTTAAACCCATTTTTCTGATAGCTGCGCATGACGCGCCTAAGGCTCTCGGGCACCTCATAGTCCGCATCGCTGATGGTCTTGAAGTTCTTCACCATCTCGCGAAACGTATGGTCCCGACTGGTGTACACGCCCTCCTTTTCCTCGAGAAGTTTGTCGAGATACAGGGTGCGGTACATGGGCAGATGCATTTTTCCTCTGACAAAATCCTTGGGCGGCAGATGCATGGTATCCATCAGTTCCCGCAGCATTTGTAAACTTTCATCCTCCAGATTGACGAAATCGCCATTTTTCAGACGGTAATATTTCTTGTGGAGCTTGTACCCTTCCAGTACTTCGAGCAAATCTTTCCTGTCAATATTCTCGGTGTCAATCTCCAGATCCAACAGCCCATTCGAGACAGATACCCCGACGGACACCTGCATCTTCCGCACGATGTTCAACTGTTTGAATGCGTTGGTGCACCGCACCTCCCCCATCTGAGCCAGCCGCGCCACGCCGCTGTTTATCACTTCATAGATGCTGTCCTCCTCACAACGACAGCAGAATACGCCGTGTTTTTGGTCAAAATATGGGAAAATCTGGTTCGTGAGCAAAAAGGTCTCACGCTCCCTCCCCTCCAGCCGGAAACTCTCATAATATACCGTGCCGGGCTCTGCTGTCATGGCATCGACTACCGAGCACTCGTGTTCCCCATAAAACGCTGACAAGCGGCAGGTAACATCCCCCTGCTCCGCATCCAGATAAAAGACAAAGCAGACTTCTGGCGGCAGGTAGCTGTGAATCTCCTCGCTGTTCTCCTCTGTGATAGTAAACACTCCCTCAAGCTGCGGAAGAAAGGAGTAATAAAAGTCGGTGAGCATTCGGCGTCCAATGCAGAACGTGAATTTCCCGCCTCCGCCCCGTTCAAAAAACGGACGGATTTTATCTATGATGGCGATATCTGTCTGATAGAGGACGTTCTTCTGGAGATAATATGCTTTTGCAATGCCAACAAAAAACTCGGGCATGTCGCAGGTGACTTCGATTCCGTGAAATTCTGTCTTTTTTCCGATTCCGTTCTTGCGGATCTGCATGGTGAGCTTGGGCGTTCCTTCTTTGCACAGGAGCTGTAATTTTTCTTTTTTCCTTGAGGATTTATACTCAAACTCGACGGCATCCTCCCCCAATGTCTCGCAAAACTGGTCCAGCCGCCATCCATACAGCTCAAAGTCCGAGCACTTGCGTTTCCTTTCATAATAGTAATAACGCATCTCACTGATACGGTTGATGAGGTCTTCCTCCTCCTGAATGACTTTGTTTAGAAACGCATACCATTGTCTCGAGTGCACAGAGAAATTGTTGATATTCTGGTTGAACTGGGTGTTGGCTCCATACTGGACTGTCTCGGAATTTTGCACCTGATTGCAAAATGCAATCAGATCCTTGATGACAAATAGTTTCCCTGAACCAATCTTAAATGAGAGCCTCAGTGCCCCCTCACTGCAAACCAGTCTGGGTGCAAGCGTAAGGGAACCCTCCTGCAAAGTGGCGTTCGCCACGATCTGATTGGTATGATAGCGCTGAAAATCAGCAAGCAGCAGCGCTCCCTGCTTATCTGTCGCATCGCCTATTTCTTTGTTTTTCAGCTCCGACTGTATAAGCTGCAAGACGGCGGCGACATAAGCGCAATTGCTGTCCATCTTCGCGTACCACCGGGATCTACAGGAACGGATGCACTCTGGACAGTTGCAGATTGAGCTGACTATGGTATCTCTGCTAAATATTATCTTGATCGGATACTGCCGCTTGTTGTCCACCGCCATTGCATTCACCTGTCCGACCAGCTCGTCCAGCTCGTCATAATAACCAAAATCGAAGTTCAGCACAGTGACCTGTTTTGCAGTGAGATACGCTGTCCCCTTCTTCATTGTCTGCTCCGTGATCTCAAGATCTTCTACAATGCTGTCTATATCAAAATACTGGTAATTTTCTTCCTTTATATTCATGGTTTCTATATCTTTGTTCCCTTCTGATTTCCTGTTCTGGGGGGGTACTTTCTTCTCAGTGCGCGCCGCCGTTGTGTGGCCTGCCCATCTCCATTCATCCCGCATCAATGCAGCGCTCTGCCAAATCAATATCCTGTGTCATCTCTAATTTCGGATACTTCTGGTCGAGCCTTCGCAGGCATTGAATGTAGTCCCTGCTCTGCAATCTTTTCCAAATAGTGTATTGTTGCCTGCGCATCCTCCGGCAAAATGCGAACGATTTTATCACAGCATTCGTAGATGCCGTAATCGTCTTCTATGTGCTTTTGATTTCTCTCTTTGATGACGTTTGCTGTATCGCAGGTTATCAGCCGCACGCCTTCACAGGGTATGGCAGTATTTATTGTACCACACTTTTCAGACAATTTTCAACTCACACATCCTCGCGGACAGTATAACTTAATTTTTGATTGGCTGACATCGGCATCTGATACCAGAAAACGCTTTTATTAATTGTTGGTGCCTTTCTCCTCACAGCACTTCTATCTATAGCATATCACAGAAATACACGTTGTGCACTATTGATTTAAAAAATCTTCAAGTAAAATTACACTATTGTCCCATGAGGCGTATCCCGCACCGCTCATCATAATGCAAACTGATATTATTTCAAGTCACATGCTCTCATGGGCATAGCTAATTAATGGCGCGCACTCTGCAATCCCATCTACCTTATAGCATACACGTCCTTGTGAGGCGTGACAAGCATGAGATTGCCTTTCTCTTTGGGAATCGCAATTTCAACTCACACGCCCTCGCTGGGCGTGACATGATGGATTTTCCAGCCATTGTTCCATTACAATCATTTCAACTCACACGCCCCTCGCGGGGCGTGACGCTTGGGCAGTATTACATGGTGCCCTACGAGAATATTTCAACTCACACGCCCCTCGCGGGGCGTGACCGCCTAAATCAAATTTTCGGACACTGGATTACAATTTCAACTCACACGCCCCTCGCGAGGCGTGACAAACCATGCTGGGTAACATCGTCAGTACTATAACATTTCAACTCACACGCCCCTCGCGGGGCGTGACATCCGCGAAATAAAATTTAGAGGAAACAGGAGAATTTCAACTCACACGCCCCTCGCGGGGCGTGACATAAGCGTCCCACAGCTTCAAATTTAAAACGGGATTTCAACTCACACGCCCCTCGCGGGGCGTGACTCGTAGTGGGGGGCGGTTCAGGTTCAGGCAGGAATTTCAACTCACACGCCCCTCGCGGGGCGTGACGCAGCTTGTCACAAAACTTTTGACCGAAACCAAAATTTCAACTCACACGCCCCTCGCGGGGCGTGACTCAGCAGCTTCTGCATACTCTGCTTTCAGCTGTATATTTCAACTCACACGCCCCTCGCGGGGCGTGACATCTCTAATTCCAATATCACCATTTTCATTTATATTTCAACTCACACGCCCCTCGCGGGGCGTGACTTGACCCTCTGGTCCCTGTTTTCCCTCTGGTCCTTTAATTTCAACTCACACGCCCCTCGCGGGGCGTGACAATGCTCGAATTTTTATTATCG
>ERZ779622.462-NODE-462-length-24120-cov-5.693081_pt1 | contig 24120 bp, 22 predicted proteins | sample MGYA00514188_ERZ779622 | MGnify/ENA primary metagenome ERZ779622 (study PRJEB29562, sample SAMEA4376702) | mouse gut metagenome | isolation source: Cecum | study: EMG produced TPA metagenomics assembly of the A DSS colitis mouse model was used to assess the... | reverse complement strand
TAATCATATTATATATATAAGAATTATTTGTGTATTTCGGAATATTTGACGATGCTGTTTCATATGGAGTAGCGGTAAGAAAAATAAGGCGCTGGTACTGTTGACGGTGGTGAACTCATCCGTCACACAGATCCCCGTGACAATGCCGCTGTCCAGGTCGTTCAGCGCCGCCATATTGCTTCCACGCCCGTAAAGCCCCTGCACGCAGCCGGCGAGAACAGGATCCTCCTCCAGAATCCCTCCCGCTTCCGATAAAGTCTCCGGGGTTCCCGCCAGGATCACCGCCTTCCCCTCCGGCAGGGCTTCGATCACTTCCCGATAACCTTCCTCTCCCTCCGGCCTTACTCTCCGACAATCATACCCGCCGTCTTCCAGAACCGCTTCCGCCCCCTGCAGAAAATCCTCGGCAGCGGCACTCCTCTCATGGGGCTCAGCCAGGATCAGCACATGGCAGCCGGCGGGAATACGCTTTTTCATCTCCTCCGCCAGCTGTTCGCCCATCCTTCGGTAATTGACCACAACCACCGCCTCCGTTCTCCCCTCCGGCTCTCTGACTCCGAGCAGAACCATGGGAGCGCTGCCCTGTTTTCCGGACGCGGCCGCCAGCACTTTTTCATCCACCGGAGCCACGATCAGCGCATCTGCCCCATCCTGTCTTTCTCTCTCGATCAGATCCAGCTGCTGTCCGGCATCCATCTCCTCATAGAGCGTGATAAAACGCACATCCGCGTTGAACTCCACCGCCGCCTGATCCATTCCCTTCCGAAAATTACCGTAATTATCATCCCTCGCATCCTCAATGATCACCGCCACCTGATAGACTTCTTTCTCCGGTTCTCTGATGATCAGATCCGTTGAACACATCAGAAACAGGATGACTAAAAATATCATATAGACTACTATCAGCAATTTACCCCGTCTTCCAATCATGCCCGTTCCTTCTCCATTGTCTCCATATAAATTTCCGCGGGCAGATGACAGCGGATCACGGTCCCCTCATCCGGTTCCGACTCGATCACGAGGCCGTACGCCTCCCCAAAATACAGCCGGATCCGTTCGTTCACATTTTTCACACCGATCCCGGAACCCCGGCGGGAGGATGCCTGCGGCTTCTCGCTGAGAAGATTCCCCACCTGTTCCGCCGTCATGCCCAGCCCGTTATCACAGACTTCAAGCCACAACTCCCCCTGCTCCTTTTTGACCCGCACATGAATCTCACCGTCACCATCCATAAATTCCATACCGTGATAGATCGCATTTTCCACAAGAGGCTGCAGCATCAATTTCAGACAGGCGAGATCCAACACGTCCTCCCCCGCTTCAATCTCATAGATAAACTTATTTTTAAACCTCATCTGCTGGATCGTCAGATAGTTCCGCACGTGCTCCAGCTCATCGCGCACCGTAATAATACTTTTCCCCTTGCTGAGGCTTATGCGGAAAAACCTGGCCAGTGCCGTCACCACCTTGACCGCTTCCTGTTTCCGCTCGTTCTCGATCATCCACACGATAATATCCAGCGTGTTGTAAAGAAAATGAGGATTGATCTGGGACTGCAGGATGTCGAACTCGCTCTTTCGCTTGGACTCGTGCTCCGTCACTATATCCTGCATCAACGCCTTGATCCGCTTTGCCATATCGCCGATAGAACGGCCCAGATGCTCGATCTCGTAGGACCCGCCGGTGTAGACTTCCGTGTCCAGCTCTCCCGCCTCGATGGCATTGACCGATTTCTCCAGCTCCTGAATCGGATTCGTGATGCGGGAAGAGATAAAGGCGTTGATCATCACCAGCACAAACAGAAAGGCGGCCGCCACAAAGGCCACGAAGAGACGCATCTTTAAGTTGCTCAATGACAGCCCCTTCTCCGGCGTGATGCTCAGAAGTTTCCAGCCCGTATATCCCACTGATTTCACACTGACATTGCGGCTCTCTCCCTTATATTCCTCACGGTAATTCCCATCTCTGTACTCTATCGCAGCCGGGATGTTCTCACTCATCTGCCCCGTCTCAATGAGCTGCATCTGCGGGTGATAAATCAGCTCCCCATCGCTGCCGATCATATAGAGGTATCCCTGATTTCCGATAGAGATATCCTCCAGTATCTGTTGTAAACTGCTGTAACGGATATCAATCAACAGGATTCCCTGTTCCGTGGATGTGCCATGGGTGATCTCCACCGCGCGGGTAAGGGTGATCACCCACCTGTACTGCTGCTCCTTATTGTCAAATATATACTGTACGTGAGGCGTTGTAAAATGCAGATTGTCCGTCCGCTCCAGCGTGTTGTCAAACCACTCCTCCTTCGTCACGTCAAGCCCGGTCTTTATGCGCGCTGCGGGCACCGCTTCCAGGAGCTCCCCCTCCTGAGAGAAAAGGGCGATATTAGCTATACTGTCTTTGTTATTGTCATACAGGAGTGTGATCTGATCGTTGACTTCCTCTGTCCAGAGATCCGCGTTTTTTATGACGCCGTAGTAGAGACTGTCAGACAATTTCATAATGGTTCTGAGATAAGAGTCCACCGAACGATTCACCTGGCTGAGCACCGCCTGGCTCTCCTCCTGCACCGTCGCCGCAAGCTGTCTCGACATCTGCTCATAGAGCGCCACGCCGCCGAGCAGCATTGCCACCAGCGCGCTGACAGTAAAATAAATAAATATCGTATACCGGATACTGACCTTTTTCCACAATCCGGTCCATATTCCTCTATCCATTTCCTCTGGTTCCTCTGTATTTCGTGGGCGATACGCCGTATCGCTTCTTAAACACATAGCTGAAATAATTCTGTTCCTGATAGCCTACTTTCTGCGCGATCTCATAGGTTTTATCGTCTGTCTTTTCCAGCAGTTCCTCCGCCTTCTGCAGACGCACCTCCGTCAGGTAATTGACATAGGTCTGTCCTGTCTCCCTCTTAAAGACAGTGGAAAAATAGGCAGGGCTCATGTGCAGGTAACGGCAGAGCACATCCACGGACAGCTCCGGGTCCGCATAGTTTTCCTGAATAAATTCCTTCGCCTCCACGATCACCTTCCTTGTGGTGTTATCCCTCGCCTGGTCCAGCGCTTCATTCATGCGGCATGCCATGGGAATCATCTCCTCCGCAAAACTTTCCCTGCGGCATATCCTTTTTATAATATCCGCATAGTGCTCTTCCGAGTCAAACATGTCGCTCATTTTCAGGTCATACTGCTGCATCAATCTGATCAGACAGTTCACAATCGTCAGCATATAGACCTGATACTGGTTGGCGTGAACTTTCGCGTCGTCCATGCGGGCCGCAAACCCCCGCAGCATATCCCCGATCTGATCCTTCGTCCCGAATTTGATGACTGCCGTCAGCACTGCCTACTCCTTGGTCTCAAACTGCAGTTTTCCCCGGTTCACAGGCTCCACATCGTTGATGTAGATTGTTCTGCCGCCGCCCACGATGCCCCGGTATCCCAGCGCATCTACCGCCGTCTGGTAGGAGCGGCTGATCTCCTGCAGCGTATCGCAGCTGTGTCCCACGCCCACCGTAATGGAAACCCCCAGCATACGCCTGCTCTCCTTGCAGATATCATCCAGGAGGTTGATCAGTCCGGTTTCCGAATTGTTTCCATCCACCGCCGCGATCAGCGTGATGCCCTCCGCGGAATTGAAAACAGTAAAACGCCCGAATGTCTCCATATGATCTTCCACCAGTTTTCGCACGGAGATCGGAATCAGTTCCTGATGCCGGAAAAGTTCCTGTCCCTCCTCCTGTTCCATACGCTCCACATGGATCACTGCCGCCAGCCATTTGCGGGCGTCCAGAATATCAACGCCATACTCCCTGAGTTTCGGCGCCATAGCGGATATATCTGCGCCGCGGCTCACCAGATCATTTAAAAACACCTCTCTCAACATCGGCAGAGAATTTTCGTAACTTTTCTGGAGCATGCTGATATTGCGGCGCTCTTCGATTTCTTCATCCAGGCTGACTCTCACCCGTCTCAGAATCTCCGCCAGTTCTTCGCCGTTGACCGGTTTCAGGATATACTCCGTCACCCTGTATTTTATCGCCTGCTTCGCATATTCAAAATCGTCGTAACCGGAAAAAATAAGAATCTTAATAGAAGGATATTTCTCCCGGATCCGGGCGACCAGCGTCAGCCCGTCCATGTACGGCATTCGGATATCCGTCATCACGACATCCGGTTCCAGCTGCTCCAGCTTCTCCAGCGCATCCTCACCGTTTTCGGCATCCCCCGCCACCGTGAATCCCAACTGTTCCCAGTCCATCTTGCGGATCATGGCCTTGCGGACCTCCTCCTCATCGTCCACCAGCATAATGCGATATAAGCTCACCCCGAATCTCCTCCTTTCCAATGCAGAGTTCTATTCTTTAAATAAAAATTATAGCATAATTTCAATAAAAATAAACGTATACATGATCTTTTCCTCATAAATCAACAAAAAAGGCATCCAACTTTCATCGAATGCCTTCCTTTCCTCATATTCAGACCATAAAATATATTCTTCAGCCCTTCTCCCAACCGTCCGTGCCTTCCAGCACCGGGAAAAATGCCAGCAGATGACAGATCGCCCCATCCTTGATCTTAAAAGCTTCCACCACCCTGGCTCCTCCCAATCCATCCCGGGAAGCGCCCGCTCCGTCAACCATAAAGACACTGCTCACCACCAGCCCTCTCACCGGATCCACCACCGGGTACCGTCTGGAGTTGTTTGGCACATCCCACCGGAAACTTTTGTTATGTTTGAAGTCTCCGCGGAAAGAATTGGAATGGTTTGTCGTGCGATATCCGTTCTCATATCTCTGTGCATCGGGATGTACTTTCAACACTTCCGCAGGCTGGCTTTTCTCCGCGCAATCCCAGTAAGTTTCCACCGTCTCTATCAGCTCTTCCCTTGTAGAACGCTCCTCCTCCGGAACAGTTATCTCAAATTCCAGATCCGGCAGTCTCACCTCCTCGGAATCCGCATAAAAATACCGCAGTCTCTCGTCGATCGTGAGCTCTTCAATTTCCGTAATTTTCTCCTTCACGATTTTTATACGGATCGTCGTGAGATACTGTTTGCTGTATACATGTACATTTACGGGGAATGTTTCGTTCATCTCCCTCGGCTCATTGGACATCACGCCAAAAAACACCATCTCGCCGCTCACCGGATCGATGAACGTCTGCCTCTGTTTGATGATCAACGTATTTTTCCACAGCGGATTTTCGCCCACCGGGCAGTCCTTCCCATTGTAAGTAGCTCTGCAGTCTGCCGCCAGCGGAAGCGCCCCCGGATTTTTCTCGATAAGCGCTTCCGTGTAATTCTCCATGATCGCTGTCATCTTTCTTCTGTTTATTGCTTCCTGTGTCACTTTCTATCTTTCTCCTTTCGTTTTACTCCACAAAATTATCCCATGCAGGAATGGAATTTAAATCGATCCCAAAATCATACCCCGCATTGTCATTGATGCGAATGCTGCTCAGTTTCCCCGGCTCCCTCTCATCCCGGTCATAGACCGCACAGCCGCAGAACGTCATTCTCCCGGCCACGCTCCCGGCTCTTGTCACAACGGAAGTCCACTCTGCCGCCATCCGCTTTCCGTCGTCCACAATAGTCTCAAACCTTATATAATTCAGGTGCGGGACTGTGGAGCAAATGTCTTCATAGTGCACTTTGATCCGCTCTTTTCCGACCGCCAATGGCTCTTCCTCATCCGGCCGGTAGCCGCCATACCTGCAGTCTTCCGTCAGCATTCCCAGGATATTCTCCAGCGCTTCCTCTCTCCGGAAATTGTGAAGCTGTTCGTAATAATAGCGCATAACTCCTGTCATCAGAGCCGGTTCTGCCGGCTTCATCACCCCCGGCCTGAATACCGGCGTGCGATAAGCCACCGCTTCCGGAAGAAACTGATAAAAATAATAAATTCTCATCCCTTCCATCTTATTCCCGGCCGCCAGATCCGCAAAAACCGTCATCGGAACACGTTCCGTCTCTCCGTTGTCCTTCAGTCGGAAATGTACTTCCATTTCCGTCACTGAACGGCCGCCCGCCACCGTCTGTATGACCGGGTATACCTCTGCCGACAATGCTCTGAAATCCGTAAGCCATTTCCTTGCAAAGCGCCTGATTTCTTCTGATCCCGTAAAACGACCATTCGGCGCGTCTATGTACACCGGGTTCCTGTATACGGTCACCACATTAAAATACTCTTCAACCAGATGTCCGCCTTTACAGATATGGCGCATAAAACGGATCTCCGGCGCATTTTCGTTGATATCTTTAGTCAGATCCTGATAACTTTCCCTAAAATGTACCGTTCTCATATTCCTTTTCTCCTCAGACAAATACTTCCGTCTCGCTTTTCCCTCTCATATCGGCGAAGACTGCCGACGCCTCAGAGAGATAAAACACCTCAAAAATCTCATCCTCCGGTTTATACAGCGCATTCATTCCCGGATCCTCCACAAATACCTGTTTTTTTACATCCATATCTCTGTCAAAAACTGCTTTTCCCTTTATCCGAACCCACTCTTCACCCGTGCAGGCACAAATTTCAATCCGGGGATTTTTCTGCAGCTGCCTGTAGACATCCTTCTGATTATTGGTGCAGAAATACAGCCTTTCCCTAAATATCATCACAAACCCAAACGGTCTAACTTTAGGTGTCTCTCCTTCCATCGTTGCCACATAAAAAGCACCCGCTTTCTTTAAAAATTCATAAGCTCTCTTCATTATTACTCCTCCTTTATTCGTATTTTTCACCGCCGCGCATAACATCCACAAATATTGCAAAAATCAGGATAAGTCCTTTTACGACAAGCTGCCAGTAGCTGGAAACTCCCAAGATTGCCAGTCCGTTATCAATCGTCCCCAGAAGCAGCACTCCAATAAAAGTCCCGAAAATATTTGCCACACCGCCGCTCAATGACGCGCCTCCTAATATGACCGCCGCGATAGCATCCAACGTAGTGTCAGAACCGGCCGTAACCGTGCCGCTCCCTACTATGGAAGCATAGCAAACGCCTGCAAGCCCGGCCATCACACCCGCCAATGTAAAAATCCAGAAACGTGTTCTCGCCACATTAATACCGGAATACAGGGAGGCCTTGGCGTTCCCTCCCACCGCATAGGCATCTCTGCCAAACTTTGTATACTTCAGCATCCACATCAGCAGCAGATAAACACCGAGCATAATAAAAATGACTACAGGTATGCCGAAAAGACGCCCCTGACCTATCACTTTAAATCCGTCATGAAAAATGCCGATGGCCGTCCCGTCGTTCAGCAGCTTTGTTACCCCCTCCCAGACGGTAGACATCCCCAGTGTCACGATCAACGGATTCATCTTCAAAACGTTGATCATCGTCGCATTGACAGCGCCGGCCATCGTCCCCACCAAAATACCACCGATAAATCCGATTGCCCCGCCTCCAGTCCGCTGGATAAACCAGGCCGCAAAGATGCCGGAAAGCGCCAGCATACTTCCCACCGACAGATCCAGACTTCCCGCCAGAATAATGAGCGTAATGCCTGCCGACACGATCCCCAGCACGCATACGTGTTGCAGCAGATTCAACATATTTGTGATATTCAAAAAATACGGCGAACGAATTCTGAAATATATGAACATCGCAAGCATCGTCGCCGCCAGCACCAGGAGATTCCCAAACTGCGCCCCGAACTTTTTCATTCTGTTTACTCCTGTTTCTTTCATGCTCCCTCCTCCAAAATATTAATCGAAGCCTTCATCAGCTTTTCCTGTGTTGCCGTCCCCCTGTCGAAGCAGGCGGTCAATCTTCCCTCACACATCGTATAGATCCGGTCTGACATGCTGAGCATTTCCATCATGTCCGAAGAGATCATCAGCACTGCCATGCCCTCTTTACACAGGTTCTGGACGATCTGGAACAGATCATGTTTCGCTTTCACATCAATCCCTCTGGTCGGCTCGTTAAACAATAACAGTTTCGGTTTCGTTTCGATCCATTTTGCCAGGATCACCTTCTGCTGATTTCCTCCGCTCAAATTCTCTACTTTTGTCCGGATCGAAGGAGCTTTGATCGGCAGGCTTTCCCGCCAACCTTCCGCCGTCCGGTTCAGCTTTTTCCAGTTGACCACCACGCCTTTTACAAACTGCCTCATACTCGCCATCGCGATATTATCATTGATCCCGTGGGGCATGGAGAGACCGCTCCCCTTTCTGTCATCCGAAATGTAAGCCAGATGATACCGGATAGCCTCCTCCGAAGTTTTCGGATGGATCTCTTTCCCCTCAAAGATCATTCTGCCGCTCCACTCGTTGCGAAGCCCGAAGATCGTCTCGAACATCTCCGTCTGTCCTGATCCCGCCATCCCGTATATCCCTACAATCTCCCCTCTCTTTACACTGAGAGATACCTCTTTTATATCTTTTGACGTGACGCACTCCATCCGGAAGATTTCTTCACCCTTTTCAATTTCTTCTTTTGTATAGAAATCCTCCATGTCCCGGCCCACCATCTGCGTTACCAACTGATTTACATCAAAATTATCGCGGTTAAATTCCGCCACAAGGCTTCCATCCCGCAAAACGACCACCCGATCACAGAGTTCCTCCATTTCTTCCAGACGGTGCGAGATAAATACCATGGAAACCTGTTCCTTTTCTCGCACCTGCCGGATAATTTTAAACAGTTTTTCCACATTATCAACACCCAGAGAGGAAGTCGGCTCGTCCATTATGATCACCCTGGCATGAGTGGAGATAGATTTCATGATCTCCACAAGCTGCTTTTCCGCCATCGTCAGTTCGCACATCCGTCTGGTCGGAGAAATACCAAGGTCATATTGATCCATCAGTTCCTGCACGCTTCTGTTCAGGTTCTTCCAGTCCACCATCCCTCTTTTCATTGGCAGGCGCCCCAAATAAACATTCTCCGCCACCGTCAGGTTATCCAAATTACTGAGTTCCTGATAAATGATACTGATACCTGCCGCAATGCTCTCCCGGGGCGATCTGTAGCAAACCTTCTCACCGAGGTAATACATCTCCCCTTCATCCGCATGATAGACACCGGATATCATTTTCAACAGCGTGGATTTTCCCGCTCCGTTTTCTCCGCTGATACCAAGGATCTCGTTTTCATACAGGGTGATATCTATGTGCTTTACCGCATGCACGCCTGGAAATTTCTTGTCAAATCCGACAATTTTTAACACTTCTTTTTTATCCGTTGTCATTCTGCCGTTTTCCTTTATCATCTCCGCGGCGGGAGAGTTCTCGTTCCCGCCGCAGTTCCATCAGTCTCATTCCCCGTCGGCCTACTCAGCCATAAAAGCAAAAGTAAAATCATCGATATTGTCAGCCGTCACAAGCACATATTCGCTGTATATAAATCCGTTCTCCACAGTCTCCCCACGGCTCCATTTTTCCATCGCCTCCAGCAGGGGATTCACATAACTCTCCGGCGGGAAGTAGAACGATCCATACCAGCAGTCTTCATTCTTAATACCGTTTGCCGAAACCTCGTCGGAAATATGATAGGAGAGAATCAGAGCATCGCCGTCTCTTCCCGCCGCTTTCAAAGCGTTCATAGGTCCCTGCCCACCCGCTTCATCGTGGAATGCGGCCACCAATATCTTTTCCGCATCCGGATGCGCCGACAAAGCGTTTGCTACTTCCGACGTGGAAGTCAGCAAATCTAATCCACAATCTACCCACACAACCTCCTCTTCCGGGTAATCGTTTGCCGCACACAGATCGGGAATAAAATTCTCATGCATACGGATCCTGTTGCCATCCCCCACCTCGGTAGCTTCCGTACAGATAATCAGATCCGCCTTAAAATCATCTCCCCATTTCGCCGTTGCCGCTTCCTGTAACACTTTTGCACCTTCCGCTCCCTGCGTTGCTTCGTTATCACAAATCTCCACACAGTTTTCTTCCATCAGTCCGGTGAAAGCGACATGTACACCTGCCTGTTCGCACATGCTCTGGGCTGTCGCCTGCGTCCCTGCGTCAACAGTATAGACATAGATCGCATCACATTCCTTTGTGATAAAATTCTGTACCAGTGAAATAGTTTTTTCACTATTGTTATCCGCTGAGTCGTACATAAACTCCCAGCCTCGCGCATCACATTCTCTCTGCAAAACCAACATCTGGTCGCGGCTTGTACCTGTAGGTTCGATCATTACAAAACCTACTTTAAAATTTTCTGCCCCCGCCTTTTCTCCAGTACCTTCACTCGCCGTGTCCTCCTGTACCTTCTCTGGTTCTTTGCTGTTTCCGCATCCCACAAGGGATACCATCAGCAATACGACACTCATAATGCACACCATTGCTTTTCGTTTCATAAAGATTGTTCTCCTTTCTTTTCCGAAATTTTTATGGTTTTGATTCTACAGCATAAATTAAAACGTTTCAATATTAAAAATATACAAAATATCACATATTTCTTTGTTAACTATTGCTAAATATGTTTATTTTTGTCATTTTTTTAATTTTTATACAATTATTCCCTTAATAATTTAAACGTTTTAATATTTTACAGCATTTCAAAACGGTTTTACTTGAAATTTTAGTGACATGTGTGATATATTTTATACAGAATTTTCCTTTTTCCGGGAACAGCAGTTGGGGGATAAAAAATATGAAATACAAAATGCGCGATGTGGCCGAAGCGGCGGGAGTATCTATCGCCACAGTATCAAACGTATTGAACAATAAGACTCCTGTAGCAGAAAAGACGCGGGCTCTTGTTTTGCAAACCGCAGAACGTATGGGGTATAAAATCGACAACGCCGCCCGCACTCTAAAAACCGGCAGGTCTAATACAATAGGCTTTATCATACCGGATATCTCCAGCATTTTTTTTTCGATCCTCACTAAACAGGTAGAAGAAATACTGGAGCAGTCAGGCTATTCCCTGATCGTCTCCAACAGCCTGGAAAAACTGGATCGACAGATCAAACATCTGCAATCCTTCTCCTCCGGAATGGTGGATGCTGTGATCATCGCCTCCTGCGAACATGATTTTTCTAAATTCAGACAGTTTATGCCATCCAACATTCCGGCCCTGTTTGTGGACAGGCCGGTATCTGCCCCTGAATACAGCGAAATATCCGTAAATTTCCGGGATCCCATCTATAAGGCTACAGAAGACCTGTTATCCCACGGACATCGCAAATTTGGACTGATTGTAGGTTTAAAAGACTGGGGAGTATCCGATTACCGTATCAATGCCATAAAGGACTGCCTGCGCAACTACAATATTCCCCTGAATGAAAAAAATATACTGTATATTTCCGACATCAATATTGGCGCCGGTCCCTGTGCTCTGGAATTATACAGAAGAAACTGCGATGTCATTTTCTGTCCCAACTCCAACTGTACCCGCGAAGCATTGGATTCTCTCCTGGAATACGGAGCTGTCATCAATCGCGATGTGACCCTGCTCGCCGTCAACGATGACCCCAGAGACCGCACACAGTACAGCAATATGTTTCCGACCGTCGTACAACCCAGCTATGAGATCGGAACGCAGATTGCTCATTGTATTCTGGAATTGATAAAAAATCCGGCAAGCCGCCCTTTTACCATGAGGCTTGCCGCGGAGTACAGACCTGTTCCGAAACAAATTTATTATATGAAAAAATGGCCTGCTTCGGAGGAGAAGCGCCCCGAGTCTTAACCTGAGAATAGAAATGCATACAAAAGAAACGAGAATGACTGAGGGAAATCCGGCAAAACTTATTTTCTTTTTTGCCCTTCCCCTGATGTTCGGCAATATTTTTCAACAGCTTTACATAGTGACCGATACCATTGTGGTCGGACAGGTCGCGGGGATATCCGCTCTTGCGGCCCTGGGCGAGGCCGACTGGAACTTCTGGCTTGTAAGCGGCATTATTACCGGCTTCACGCAAGGATTTTCCATAAAAATTTCCCAATGTTACGGCGCCGGAGATACGCAAAGCCTGAAGCGGTGCGTTGTCCGCAGCTATAAACTCACTGCACTTATCTGCTTTGTTTTGCTGATCATAAGTCAGCTCCTTATACATCCGATCTTGCTGCTTTTACAGGTTCCGGAAAATATTCTGCCTCTTTCCACACTGTATCTGCGCATTCTGTTTGCCGCGATCCCTGTGATTGGCGCTTACAATATTTTTGCCTCGCTTCTGCGGTCCGTGGGCAATAGCCGCTCTCCGTTTATCGCTATGGTTATCGCCTCCCTCATCAATATCTTTCTGGATATTCTTTTTGTGGGTTTTTGGCATCAGGGCATCGCAGGCGCCGCCGTGGCAACCGTAATCTCCCAGGTTTTCTCTGCTCTCTACTGCCTGTTCAGCGTGCGGAAAAGCGCTTCTCTTTCCGTCACTCAGGAAGAACCGGACAGAGATCCTTATCTAAGTCTGCAGCTTTTGAAACTTGGGCAGCCGATGGCTTTTCAAAATCTCGTCATCTCCGTCGGAGGACTTGCCGTGCAATATGTCATCAATGGTTACGGTTTTTTATTTGTCGCAGGATTTACTGCCACGAATAAACTGTACGGCCTGATCGAACTTGCCGCCATCTCCTACGGTTATGCGATCACCGCCTACGTAGGTCAGAATCAGGGCGCCGGAAATATCCTCCGCATTCGAAGAGGACTTCGCAGCAGTCTTCTTATTTCTCTTACAAGCTCCTTCCTGATAACCATTCTTATGATCTTCGCAGGCCGTTCCATCCTCTCTCTTTTTATTTCCGGTTCTCCGGAACACACTGCTCAGGTTATGGAAATTGCTTACCGATATCTTTTTCTGATGTCTGTCTTTCTCTGGGTACTGTACCTTTTATACGTCTACCGCTCTTCACTGCAGGGACTTGGCAATACCTTTATTCCCATGCTCAGCAGTTTTGTGGAACTTGCCATGCGTCTCGGCTCCATTTTTATACTCCCTCTGTTCATCGGCTCTCAGGGGGTTTTTCTGGCAGAGATCTGCGCCTGGAGCGGTGCCGCCCTTTTCCTGGCAATAAGTTATTATTATTCTGTCCGGAAGCAATACGGAAAGCAGAAAAATGATGACGAAAAAAGACCGTAGAAAAATCTCTGGGATTCTCTCCGGTCCTTCATCACTCTTTTCAAATTATGTTTTGTTTTTAGATAAAGAAGCTTCCCGTATGCTCTCCATTGATAACATAGTAAGCCTGATTCTCCTCGGGCTTCACGTACAGCTCCACACTCTTGAAGTCGGAAACCTTCTGCTTTAAGTCATACTTCCACACGTCCTTCGCGATCGCAACCAGTTCCTGTGTCGTGTAGGACTTGCCGGAGAACTGTACGCTGACCGTTGTCTCAACTTCTTTCTTCACTGCCGCTTTCTTCGGTGCCGCTTTCTTTACCGCAGTTTTTGCCTTTGCCGCTTCCTTCTTCACTGCCTTTGCTGCAGGAGCCGCCGCTTCCTTTACCGCTTTCGCCGCAGGCGCCGCCGCCTCTTTTACTGCCTTGGCTGCGGGAGCCGCCGCCTCAACTGCCTTTTTTGCTGTATCTTTTGCTGTTTCTTTCAATGCTGTCTTTTTTGCCGTCGCTGTCGTCTTTTTGGTCTCTTCCATAATCTACCTCATTCCTGCGCTGCTTCAATAGTAAAAGAGCGATCTGTGTAAACAGCGCATAACCGCATATCGCTTCAGAAAAATATCATACCGTTCTCAGTCTATACCCATACATACTGTTTGTCAACTTTATTTTAACGCAAAATATAGTAAAACCGTTGCTCCGAGGACAATCCTGTACCATCCGAAGACTTTGAAATCATGTTTTCTGATATAACCCATCAGGAAACGGATCACCAGCATGGATACCAAAAATGCCACCACCATACCGACCACCAGCAGCACCAGTTCCGTTCCGGTAAAAGCAAGGCCAAACTTCATAAACTTCAACAGGCTTGCCCCAAACATAACCGGAATCGCCAGGAAAAATGTAAATTCCGCCGCCACGGTCCTGGATACCCCGATCAGCAGAGCCCCCACAATAGTTGCCCCCGAACGGGAAGTTCCCGGGAAAATCGCCGCGATAAGCTGGAATACCCCTATCAGCGCAGCTGTCTGAAAACTGATGTCCTTTAACTTTGTTATGCGCGGCGTCATATGTTTATTCCTGTTTTCTATGATAATAAAAGCGATACCGAACACGATCAGTGCGATCGCCACGCACCAGGGGTGATAAAAGAGTTCATCCAGCTTATCATCAAAAAGTACGCCCACGATCGCCGCCGGCACGCACGCTACGACTATCTTTAACCACAACATAATGATATCCGTCTTTATATAAAATTTGCCGCTCTTTTTCTTTTTGCCGAAAGGCCATATCTTTTTCCAGAACAGGAGCACCACCGCCATAATAGCTCCCAGCTGAATGACCACCAGAAACAGATTCCAGAACTCCTCCGACACGTTCATCTTTACAAATTCTTCCACCAGGATCATATGACCCGTGCTGCTGATCGGAAGCCATTCCGTGATTCCTTCTACAATGCCGAATAATACGGCCTTTAAAATATCAAGCATAGATTACTCCTTCCAATTACTTTTATCTGTACTCCCGTTCCACAAACTTTCTCAGCGCGGGCAGTGAGCGCTCCACCTTCTCCGTATCGATACAGTATGCCATCCTGAAAAATCCCGGACATCCAAAACTGTCGCTGGGCACGAGAATCAGATCGTATTTCAGCGCTTTATTGCAGAAAGACACCGCGTCCTCCTCCAGCGCCTTCGGGAAAATATAGAATGTTCCTCCGGGCTTTGTACAGGTAAAGCCAAGGTCTGTCAGTTCCCTGTACAGAATCTTCATGTTCGTCTCATAGACGGACAGATCGGCCGTCATGTCTATCGTCTCCGCCACCGCCAGCTGGAAGATCGAGGACGGACAATTATGCCCCGTTCCTCTGGAAATCTGCCCGCACATCTGCACGATCGTGGCCGCGTCCTCACAGGCCGGATTCACCGCCACATAACCGATACGCTCTCCCGGCAGGGACAGCGACTTTGAGAAGGAATAACAGGTTAAAGTATTTTCGTAATATGCCGCCACATACGGCGCATCCACCCCTTCAAATAAAATCTCACGGTAGGGTTCATCGGAAATCAGATATATCTCATGACCGTACTGTTTTGATTTTTCTCTCAAGATCTCCGCCAGCTTCTTTATCGTCTCTGTGGAATATACTGCGCCGGAGGGGTTATTCGGCGTGTTGATCAACACCGCCATCACTTTCTCAGTGAGCATCTCCGCAAAGGCTTCAAAATGGATCTGAAAGTTCTTTGTATCCGCCGGGACGACTTTCAATTTTGCTCCTGTCAGATTGATATACGGTCCGTACTCCGGAAAATAGGGTGCAAAGGTCAATACCTCATCGTCCGGCTCTGTCACGCATCGCACCGCATGAGCGATCGCCCCCGCAGCACCGGATGTGGGAAAGATGTGCTCCGCCCGATAGGGGAGTCCGAAACGCCTCTCCAGAGACGCTGCGATCTTTTCCCTGACGGAAGTTATTCCCAGACTTGGACTGTAGCCGTGCAGTTCCATCGGATTCTTTTCCTGCAGCAATCTGATCATCACATCCGTAAATTCCTGCGGTACAGGCACAGAGGGGTTCCCCAGACTGTAATCAAACACATTCTCATAACCAATCTCCTTCCCTCTCGCCGTCGCAAACTCCGAGAGGGAACGGATCACCGATTTATTACCTAACATATCTCTATACTTCTGTACCAGCATATTATATTCCTTTCTTTTATCATTTATGAATTTCAATATTACTCAGTATACACCCTTTTTGTTTTCCACGCCACAAAAATTACCATACAGACACAAAGGGCAGCCCCTACCGGCATATCCGCATCATAGTGCCGTAAAAATGCTCTATCCCGGCACAATGCCGAAACCGTCCATAAAAAAAGCACCGCCGCCAAAAACCATTTTTCGGCCGGCATTTTCTCCTTTTTCCAGAAAATAAACCACAACACTCCCAAAAGCGGCGCGCATCGCAGCGCCAAATAAAAGATTTCTCCCATTCCTGTCAGTTCCGTCTCTATATAATAGAAATACTGGTTCTGCAAAAATTCCTGTTCAATATAGAGAAGCCTGAAAAAATTATCGAAAAAGAAAAATACTGCTGCCGTCAATCCCAGAATGCCGGCCGACGCCTTCACAATCCCACTGTCCTTGCCCGACAATGACACACATGTCACAAACAGGCCGACCGCCGTAAACAGCTTGCCCAAAAGGCATATCTTCTCCGCCGTCTGCAGCCCTGCCATCGCCGTCGCCTGCAAATAGAATCCATAACTCATCTCCATCAGAAAAATGCCGCAAAGTATGGATAAGACAGGCATACCGCATTTTTCTCTGCGGAATTCCTCCCCGGATGCGGCAAGGTACAGGCAGATCCCGGAAACCAAAATACAGACGATCTGAAAAGCCATGATATAAAAATACATCCCGCCTAATCCTCCCTCGTCTGAAGCAGTGCGCAGTCCACCGCTTTTTTCCAGCCTCTCAGCAGTCGCTCTCTTTCTTTTTCCTCCATTGTCGGCCAAAAGCTGTTCGCTTTCTGCCAGTTTTCCCGTATCTCCCGCCTGTCCTTCCAGTAACCCACGGCAAGCCCCGCCAGATAGGCGGCGCCCAGCGCAGTCGTCTCAATACATACAGGCCTGTCCACTCTGATATCTATAATATCCGCCTGAAATCCCATCAAAAAGTCGTTGGCGCTTGCTCCGCCGTCCACCTTCAGGCCCTTTATTTTTATTTCCGCGTCTTCTTCCATAGCGCGCATCACATCCGCCGACTGGTAAGCTATCGATTCCAACGCCGCACGGATGAAATGTTCTTTGCTGCATCCCCTTGTCAGCCCCACGACAGTGCCTCTGGCATACGGATTCCAGTAGGGCGCCCCCAGCCCGGTAAACGCCGGCACAATGTACACCCCCGCGGTGTCCGACACTCTTTTCGCGTATTCCTCCGATTCCGCCGCTTTCCTGAATAGACGCAGCTCATCTCTCAGCCATTGGATCAGCGCGCCCGCCACGAAAACACTGCCCTCCAGCGCATACTCCACATCCTCCCCCGCGCATGCGGCGATCGTTGTCAGAAGTCCGTTCCTCGACGTAATAGGCTTTTTCCCTGTGTTCATCAGAATAAAACTGCCTGTCCCATAAGTATTTTTTACGTCTCCTTCCTCAAAGCAGCACTGCCCGAACAGCGCCGCCTGTTGATCTCCCGCCGCGCCCGCGATGGGGATCTCCCCGCCCACCAATCCACTGTCTGTATAGCCATAGATGCAGCTGGACGGCTTCACCTCCGGCAGCATGCTCCGGGGAATGCCAAAATAAGTGAGAAGCTCTTCATCCCACTTTAACGTATGGATATTGAACAGCATCGTCCTGGAAGCGTTGGTATAATCCGTCACATGTACCGCGCCTTTCGTCAGCTTCCAGATCAGCCAGGTGTCAACCGTTCCGAATAAAAGTTTTCCCTCTTCCGCCTTTTTCTTTGCCCCCTCAACATTTCGCAGGATCCATTCTATTTTTCCGGCGGAAAAATAGGCATCCGGTATGAGCCCTGTCTTCTCCCTCACAGTCTTGTCAAAACCCTCTTTTATCAATGCATCAATGCGGTCCGCCGTTCGGCGGCATTGCCACACAATGGCAGGATATACCGGCTTTCCGGTCTCCCTGTCCCATACGATCGTTGTCTCCCGCTGGTTTGTGATACCGATGCCCTCGATATCTTCCGCTTTTGCCCCCAGTCTCGCTATAGCCTCAGCCGCCACCGCAAGCTGAGAGGACCATATCTCCATCGGGTCATGTTCCACCCATCCGGGTTTCGGATAATACTGTGTAAATTCTTTCTGCGCCATACTGCAGATATTTCCGCTCTTGTCAAACAGGATACACCGGGAACTGGTCGTTCCCTGATCTAAAGCCAGGATATATTTTTTTCGGTCTTTCATTTGCACCCCTTATCATTTCTGTTCAAGCAGTTTTTGATATTCTTCTTTTAACATACTATAACATTTTAAATTTTTATATTCACCGTTTAAAAACAAGTGCCGTCTGAGCTCGCCTTCATAAATAAATCCGGCTTTTTCATACATTTGAAGAGCTTTCATATTATCTGACAAAACACTTAAATAAACTCTCTCCAGGTTATATTTCTGAAATGCAAGCTTCAGTATTTCCTTTGTCGCCTGGGCAGCTGCCCCTTTATGTTGAGCGCTGCTTCTAAGGCAAATCGCATATTCCGCATTTCCTGCCTGAAAATTAAAGTTTTTTAAACTGATTGTACCTTCATACTGATCGCTTTCATTCACTATTGCAAAATGCACACTGCCCCCTTCTACCGGTTCAGTCGTTGCCTCTTCAATAAATTTAATTGCATCTTCCTCTGTTTTCTCTAACGCATTCATTCGAAGACCCTTTTGAACCTCCGGGTCATGCATCCACTCCAACATTCCGGCAGCATCTTTCCTTTTCAACTTTCTAAGCAAAATTTCTTCTCCCTTTTCTCTAAATATAAACTGTACTTTTAAATTTTTTACCAAAGCGGAATGCCATAACAATTAAATGTTTGACTGTTTAAAAGAAAACAAATTCCAAGAAACAAGATATAAATCCCCACTTTTTTCCACTTATACAGCACAAATTTATTCCACCAGTCCCGATTTGTCAATGCTGCTACCCCAAACAAATATAAAACTATATGCGCTCCTACAAAAAACCGCGTTTCAACCGCTGTCGGTACCACCAATAAAATTGGAAGACAATAAGTAACAGCCATGCTTACTATCAAACGATTCCAGCACTTTTTCTTTATAAAAAATAACAATCCTTCTATACCAAAAAATATTAATGTATAGTTTATCAGCTGCGTAACAAATCGATTACAGAATACATTTTTTATATAAATCATCGGATATACAATATCCATTCCATTAAATATATGCTTTAAGTAGATGCAAGCCATATCTGCAAGATGTCTAAAACAAAATCTAACATATGAAAAATATGAATCTATTCCTCCCTCCTCTTCTAAAATTTCTTTTCCTGTCAAATCCTCAAAAACCATCCCGGCAGGGATATCTTCTACAGTATCATCTATGTTTGTCTCATATTTCTGCATGCTGACTCCCCACTCCAGCTGACTCAAATATAATGATTCTCCAAAGTGCAGCTGTGTTTGAATCATAGGGCTCCATGTATTAAAATGCTTATGGTTAATACATACCTGCGGCATAGCTATAAGGAATATTCCAATCACTCCAAACAGTAATATCCATTTTTTTGTCCTGATTACTTCAAACAGCATAATTCCTGCAAACGCAATCCAGGTTATCAGATAGACTGGTCGGACATAATATGCCCCCCCTAATGCCATACCCATGCCTATCGCATATAGTACCCGCACTGCTCTTTTCTTTACCCTGTCCTGCATCAGCATCAAATAAAAATAAATGGCAATACACATACACATAAGCCCAAACAGATCCGTCAACGGATACAAAATCATCCCGCGAAACATAATGATACACACAGCCGTAAAAATCAATCGACTCCACAACGGGACAATAATTTCAAACATAATCTTTAAAATTTGAGGTAGCAGTATCATAAAGAAAAAAGAATACAGCAGGCTTGTAACAACACAAAAAACTTTTCTTTCCGTTCCCAATCCCTCAAAAGCCAGTTTGCGGATAGCATAGGTAAACAATGGGAACAAATAGCCTCTCAACGGATAATTATAATTGTATATACTGAATTTTTCTAATCCATATAGAGATCCTTCATGCCAATACACACCTGCATCATAAGGATATTCTCTGATTCGTCCGAAATAGTGCAATACTAAAATAGAAAGAACTCCTGCCGCATATGCAATCGTTTTGCTATGAAACAATTTACTGCCTTTCTCTCTCATTATCTTCCTCCACAATATAAGGCGGTCTGTTTCTCGAAGCATCAAACGTTCTCCATAAATATCCTCCGAGAATCCCCAGCGTCAACATTGTGACACCAAAACTGAACAAATTAAATATAAACAGAGTTGTCCAGCCATTGACACCAATAAGGCCCATTAATTTAAAGATAAATACCAGCACTGCCCAAACCGCTGCCCCCAGGCAGGATATAACACCGATGACAAAAACAATTGTAATCGGAAGGGTTGAAAAACTAAACAATGTATCTGTTACCAAACGAATTTTTTTCCGCAATGTCCATCGACTCTTTCCTATTTCTCTTCGAAGACGAGTATAATATATTTTATCCGTTTTAAATCCACTCCACAGTATCTGTCCTGTCAATGCGCTGTTCTTTTCGTCCAATGCCATCAACACATTGATCACTTTTCTATCTATCAAATATACATCGAAGCCTCCTTTTGGCATCGTTGGGAGGGACGTTTTCCTTACCAGCCAGTAATATAAATTTGCAAAAAGTTTTTGTCCCGTTCTTTCATCCCGCTCTTTTCTGACGGCGAGCACTACATTATTTCCTTTTTTCCAACTTTCCACCATATCCACTATCATTTCAGTGGGTTCCTGTAAATCAGCTGTCTTCACTACCGCACAATCCCCGCTGCACTTAGAAAGCCCACATAGGATAGCGGCGTGGGATCCAAAATTACGGGAAAGCTTATAAATTCTTATTCGCTCATCCTTTTCAGCCAATTCTTCCATAACCGCATAGCTATTATCCTGTGAGCCGTCATTAACCAGAACAAGTTCCCAGTCATACTCTTCATGTATATATAATTTTTTCTGTATATCGTGATACAAAGGGCCCAAATTGTCCTGGTTATAGTAGACAGGTATCACCACCGATATTTTCATTCCACATCCCTTTCTTCTCTTACATACTCTGTAAAAGCTCCGTAATCCCTGATATATTCTTCCGGATCGTAATGCTCCGACGCCAGGCATAAAAGAATGGAATCAGTACTAAAATCATACATATCTTTCCAGATAAGCCGTGGTAAATATATTCCTGTATGGGGTCTGTCCAGCAAGAAAACTTCTTCCCAGCCTCTCCCGTCTTTTATCCGCACCTTACTCTGCCCGGAAATATTAATCAAAACAAATTCTGTCCTTTTATTTGCATGCTGCCCCCGAATCACTTCCGAATCTGAACCATATATATAAAAAACCCGCTTAATATCAAAAGGTATATCTTTCATTCCTTCCACAATGACTAAATGCCCCCGCTCATCACCCCGTTGGGGAAATTCGAGCATTTTAACTTCCGCATGTTCTGACAATTTACTTTCCTCCAATATCTTTCTTCCTAAAATTTTCTATTTCTCCATGGGTCTGATCGCCACTGTATCCTTCCCATAATATTGTGCAACAGCCTGATTAACCCACCAGTTCTCATCTTCGCTTAACCCCGGCGTTTTCAGAATCGTCCCCGGAATCTCCGGGACTTGTACAACAACATTTTGTTCCTCGCTGTTTTCAATTTCATCCAGTATAATAAGCCATTCCTCCGAGCAGCTTTTTATTTCTCCTGAGCGCAATTGATAAAACGTTTTTCCGGCGGCTTCCTCAAATAATTTTCCATACTCTCCTGTTTTGAAAAAGATGAGCATAACGCATATAAATGTCAGGAAAAATCCTTCTTTGCTGATCAGATATCCCTTCTCCTGACCGAGCCATCCGCCAAATTCCAATGCGCATACCGCCCCCCCAACTCCAAGGTAAAGGTCACAAATGTATACATTTCTGGGCGCCAGACTGTCTCCTCCATATCCAAGGCAAACCGGAAACAAAGAAATCATCATGCCAACAAAAAAAATAACAAAAAATGCGATCGGGTAATGTTTTCTGTCTCTGGTCACATGTTTCTTTACCATGTAAAGCCCCAACATCACACATAGAATCATCAGATACAGCCAGAGATCCCACATCAAAATACCCTTTACCCAGGATACTGTCAACAAAAATACATTTTTTATCGCGCGGAAAATATGTATCCCTTCCTCTATATTGGAATGTCTGACAAAATTCCCTGGTGCCAACGCATTTATCAATGCTCCTGCCAGCGCCGCCATAAAGGGGACTCCCGCCAATATTCCATCTCTGTTTTTATGTGTATAAAAATAACACCCCCATGCTGTCAGCATTCCATAGCACAATATTGCCGTTGTCTGTAATACGCCGCCGCTTGTCATAAATGCCAGAATACATAATACTATCATATTGATCCTGGATTTCTTTTCCCATAAAAACCTAAGATAAAAGGCGAAACAGCAAAATGTTAAACTTATGGGCATTGTATAAACACATGCTCCCGTATACCAGTAAAATATTTCCTGTCCGCCCCTGCATACCATAAAGGATACAAAGACAAGAACCAGATCAAATAAAAGCAGGCAATTTCTGTTTTTTAATCCAAACAGATTTTTTGTTAAATGATGACCAAACCAAAGAATACTCCCCAAAAGAAGCACCACATTCAAACACAAAAAAAGTCTCAGACCAATAAGTCCCATCATCTCAAAAGGTCTGAAAAAATAAATAAAAAAACAGCCTGTAAAAGTTCCCTGCCAAGTCAGGTATGTGCTCCAGGTCATCTTACATGCCGCAATAAAAGAATTGTGATTCTGCAAAAAATTATACACATCATTCGCATTGGAAAAATCATCCGCTGAAGGCAGCGCATAAAAACTTCCCAAAAGTAAAGGAAGCGTTAAAATAATTATACTTCCGCCTAATATAATACTACTCAAACACGTTCTGTTAACTTTATGATTTATAAAATATATATTCAAAATATACTCCCCCGTCTGTCAAACTCCTGTTTTTACTATAACAACAGAATATTTTCTGTTTTATTATTCTACGTTGACGGTTGTCTTTTGTCAAGCAAATCACAGTCATCCACCCTCTAAACACAGCCGCACATTTTAGAAACTTTACAAATCCCGTTTTTTTCTTTATACTGTTCTTTCAGGGGGATTCTTTTTATATGCTTCGATTTTTCTATGTTATCCTGTTAAACTGTTGGAAGGGACCTTATATTATACCCATGATGCGCTACAGGGCAAACCGCCCTGCGAGGTACACGCTGGAGGAGCGATACGCCTACGCAAAATGGGTGGTGCATCAGATGCAGCACACAGGCAGAATCACCACAAAAGCCTACGGTCTCGAAAATCTGCCGAAGAAAAACGGCTATGTTCTGTATTCCAACCATCAGGGAAAATATGACGCGCTCGGCATTGTGGATATGCACGAACAGCCCTGCAGTATTGTGATGGACGAGGCCCGCTCTCATGTGATGCTGACCGCTCAGTTTCTCGATCTTCTGGAGAGCAAGCGGCTTGTACTCGACGATATGAGGCAGGGACTTAAAATCATGAAGGAAATTACCCGGGAGATCAAAGAGGATCACAAAAATTTCCTGATTTTTCCGGAGGGCGGCTACACAGATAATCACAACATGGTCTGCGAATTTAAGGGAGGCTCTTTTAAGTGTGCCCAGAAGGCAAAGGCTCCCATTGTACCCGTTGCCATTATCAACTCCTGGAAAGCCTTCGAGGGCAGAGGTCTCGGCGCCGTGGAAACCCAGGTGCATTTTCTTCCCCCCCTCTATTATGAAGAGTACGAAAAAATGAGTACAACCGAAATTGCCGCCACTGTTCAGAGCAGGATACAGAAAACCATTCTCGACAATCTCTCCGGAAAAGATCTGGAGGATCTGCAAAAACAGCTCGCACAGCGGGATTTTTCCGGAAATTTATAGTTATCTTATCTTTTTTTCATTGATTTGACACAAATTGGTGTTAAAATAACAGCTATTACCAAAATTCAGACGCGAGGCGATATTATGATCAAAACATTGGCAGCACAGGTGAAGCAATATAAGCTTTCTTCTTTTTTGACGCCCTTTTTTATGGCGCTGGAAGTTGTTGTGGATATTCTTCTCCCGAGAGCAATGGGGGCTCTGATCGACAAGGGCATCCAGACAGGAAGCATGCCGGATATTTACCGCTACGGAGGATATATGCTTTTGCTTGCCTTTTTGGGACTTTTATTCGGCGTGCTGGCCGGAAAATATGCGGCGCAGGCATCCTCCGGATTTGCCTGCAATGTGAGAGATGCCATGTACACCAACATCCAGAA
>ERZ779622.460-NODE-460-length-24354-cov-6.437220_pt1 | contig 24354 bp, 17 predicted proteins | sample MGYA00514188_ERZ779622 | MGnify/ENA primary metagenome ERZ779622 (study PRJEB29562, sample SAMEA4376702) | mouse gut metagenome | isolation source: Cecum | study: EMG produced TPA metagenomics assembly of the A DSS colitis mouse model was used to assess the... | reverse complement strand
AACAGACGGTATGTAAAATTTATTCCGGCTGTATAGAAGCTGCCTTCACAAAATATCCGGTATTGGAGCCCTCTTTCCTATACGGCGGCTATCCCTGCAAAGACCTGCGGCACAAGTTTTTGATGGCGCAGGAGAGCGAGGTGACGGACTTTTCAGATGAGAGTTTTCCGAAAGAGATAGAAGTGATTCCCCTGTCGGGTCATTTCTTTGATATGGCAGGGTTTCGTATGCCCGATGGCGTGGTATTTCTTGCAGACTGCTTAAGCAGCAGGGAGACGCTTAAAAAGTATGCCGTTTCTTTTATTTATGATGTGGGCGCTTATCTGGAAACGCTGGATAAGGTGGAGCAGATGGAGGCGCGCATGTTTGTTCCCGCCCATGCGGAGGCATCTGCAGATGTGAAGGAACTTGTTCGTCACAACAGGGATAAGGTACAGAGCATTGCAGAACGGATTTTGTCCATCTGCAGGGAACCGCTGCAGTTTGAAAAGATTTTGCAGGAAGTGTTCAAAGGCTATGGGCTTGCCATGAATTTTGAACAGTATGTGCTGGTGGGCAGTACGGTGCGATCTTATCTGTCATGGCTGAAGGATATGGGGAAGCTGGAGGTGGTGTTTTGTGATAGTATGCTTCTTTGGCAGAGCATATAAAAAGAAAGAACGGTATAGGAATGTAAAGAATAGCAGCGGCGCAGCCGCTTGTTTGGGAAAGGTGGAATGATAATATGAAGGTAGTTATCGTAGGCGGTGTGGCTGGCGGCGCAACAGCTGCTGCCCGCGTCCGCAGATTGGATGAACAGGCAGAAATCATTGTTTTTGAGCGTTCGGGGTATGTTTCTTACGCAAACTGCGGTCTGCCCTATTATGTCGGTGGTGTGATTGGCGATCCGGAAGAATTGACGCTTCAGACGCCGGAAAGCTTCTTTCAGCGGTTTCGGGTGTACATGAAGGTGCACCATGAGGTTACGGCAATCCATCCCGACAGAAAGATTGTTTGTGTCAGGAATTTGGAGAATGGAGAAGAGTTTGAGGAGAGCTATGATAAGCTGATTCTTTCCCCGGGGGCGAAGCCTGCCCGGCCAAGACTTGCCGGTGTCGGCATGGACAAATTGTTTACTTTGCGTACGGTAGAAGATACCTTACGTATCAAGGAGTATGTCAATCAAAATCATCCACGGTCCGTTGTGCTGGCGGGCGGCGGCTTTATCGGACTGGAGCTGGCTGAAAATTTTCGTGAGCTGGGTATGGAGGTAACTATCGTCCAGCGTCCAAAGCAGTTGATGAATCCTTTTGATGCGGATATGGCTTCTTTTATTCATAATGAGATGCGCAGACATGGCGTCAAGCTGGCGCTCGGATACACGGTAGAGGGCTTTGAGGAGGAGGACGGCGGCGTCAATGTTCTGCTGAAAGGGGAGCGTTCTCTTCGTGCGGATATGGTGGTTCTTGCCATTGGCGTTGTACCGGACACTGCATTGGCAAAGGAAGCCGGTCTGGAGCTGGGTATCAAGGGAAGCATTGTTGTCAATGAGCGGATGGAGACTTCGATTCCTGATATTTACGCTGCAGGAGATGCGGTGCAGGTAAAGCACTATGTTACCGGAGAGGACGCGCTGATTTCTCTGGCAGGTCCTGCCAACAAGCAGGGGCGTATCATTGCGGACAACATCTGCGGCGGGGACAGCCGTTACGCAGGCTCTTTGGGAAGCAGCGTGATTAAGGTCTTTGATATGACTGCTGCAAGTACGGGATTAAGTGAGAGCAATGCAAAGAAGGCGGGACTCGACGCAGACACGGTTATCCTGTCGCCCATGAGTCATGCAGGCTACTACCCGGGCGGCAGGGTCATGACCATGAAGGTGGTTTTTGAAAAAGAAACCTATCGTTTGCTGGGGGCTCAGATTGTGGGGTATGAAGGGGTGGATAAGCGCATTGATGTACTTGCCACTGCGATTTGTGCCGGCTGGCAGGCCGTTAGGCTGAAGGATTTGGACCTTGCCTATGCACCGCCGTATTCTTCTGCAAAAGACCCTGTGAACATGGCTGGCTTTCTGATTGACAATATATGCAGGGGAGTATTGAAACAGTGGCATCTTAAGGAGCTGGACAGCCTGCCACAAGATGGCAGTGTCACGCTGCTAGATGTCAGAACCGCAGGCGAATATGGAAGAGGGCATATCGACGGGTTTCGGAATATTCCTGTGGATGAATTGCGGGAACGTCTGGCGGAAATTGAGAAAGGCAGGAAAGTTTATGTAATCTGTCAAAGCGGTCTGCGCAGCTATATTGCAGTTCGTATACTGGAAGGCAACGGCTATGAAGCTTACAACTTTTCCGGCGGCTACCGCTTCTATGAGGCGGTGGTGAATGACCGCTGCCTTATAGAAAGGGCAACTGCCTGTGGTATGGACCGAATGTCTTCGTCGTGCGAGTAAAGGGAATCATGTAAAAAACAGAGGGCTCAACCACAAGTTGAGCCCTCTAAAAGGATATCGCGAAAGCGATTATTGTCAATCAAGGTATTGGCGTGATGTATTTGAGATACGGTCAGGGCAATGGACTGTGGAAAGGTTATAAGGTATATGCTGGACAAAGAAAAGATTGGCAGAAGAATTGCTTTTTTCAGAAAGGAAAGAGGCGTTACGCAAAAGGAGCTGGCAGATTTTCTTCATATTTCTTATCAGGCTGTTTCAAAGTGGGAATCGGGTAAGAGTCTGCCCACGGTCGAAATGCTGCACGGTATTTCAAAGTTGTTGCATGTAACGGTGGATGCGCTGTTAAATGAAGAGGAATGGAAAGACAGGCGTATTACTTATCGGGATTCCGGATTGGATTCGGAAAGGCTGCATGCATTAAAAAGGGAAATACAAAAGCTTAATACGGTGGATGACAATATACTATATGCGGATTATGCGGATACCTGTCTGTTTCAAATAGACACCTCCCAGATGAAGGAGCCGGTATATTCCTGCATTACCTGTGTCCCGGGCTCCAAGGAAAAGCTGGCGAAGGAGTATCGGTATAATCAGGAGATTTGTGCGGATACGGCGGCGGGCGCCATGAATTATACATTGCAGCACGGTATGAAGCCGGTGATGCTAAAGGCAATGATAGTGTGCGGAAACTACAATCAGGAACAGTTGTATTTGATGGCGCAGACCTTTCGGAAAGTATGTGATAAAAATAAGGTTTTATTTACCGGAATGGAAATTTCAGCCCAGCCGGTCAATTACAATGCCGAAGAGTATGAGTTGAGCGTTACGGTTGTGGGGGTACAGGATAAGGAGAAAATTCTGACAGGGAGCCGCCTGCGGGAAGGGGACGTCCTGATTGGCATAAAGGCAGAGGGTATAAACGGAACCACATTTCCTTTTGTAAAGATTATGCTGAATAAAAAACCGGAGCTTTGTCATGCTCTGATTGACGAAAACAGATTTTTCCTTGATGAATTGATGAAGGCAAATCAGGCGGCGACAAGAGAAATCATGGCATTGCAGGAGAAGGGATATCTGCACAAGGCGTTTCGGATTCACAATGCCCTGCTGAAAGAGAAAAGCTGGCAGGGGATACCGGAGGGGCTGGGAGTATGTATCGATTTGTCTTCTGTTCCGGTTATGCCTTTGTATCAGTTTCTGTTTGCACAGGATATGATTGGAGAAAACGTGTTTGCCTATCACTTTGACATGGGAATTGGTATGGTGGCGGCTGTGCCGGAAAAATATGCGGAAGAGGCAATGGAGATAATCGGACAGTTTTCGATGTGCTGGCGCATCGGACGAATAGAAGCAAACTATAATCACAAGGGGGAAAAGGTCTGGAGCAGGGGGCGGATATTGTGGCAGGAATAAGGAAAGTCAAAACGGGGAAAAAGGATGGCGTTTCGCAAAAAGGCCTGATTTGGATTCTGCGGTATGTAGGCAGGTACGCAAGGCTTATATTGCTTGCCCTGTTTGCCGGCGCATTGTGTGCCGGCTGCGGGGTTTTGGGAGCGGCGCTTTTGAGGCGCGTGATTGACGGGCTTGCGGCAGGAAGCTTAACGGATATTGGCAGCATTTTCTTTTGGTGCGGGGGGCTGCTGGCAACCGGCGCAGGGGCTGCGTGGCTGATGCGGTATGCTTCCGGCAGCGCGGCGACGAAAATACTGCAGGAGGTAAAGGATGATGCGGCAGCGCACATTACCACTATGACTGCCGCATATATGGCAAAAAAGCATTCGGGAGATATTTTATCAAGGCTGACGGATGATGTGAACAGGGTCAGCAGCTTTGTGCAGGACGATTTGATTTCTATCATTACCAACCCATTCTTGCTGGTTTTCTATTTTATTTATTTGCTGTATCTGAATCCGCCCCTGTTTCTGGTATCCATACTGCCTGTTATCCTGTGCCTGCCTCTGGGCGCTTTTTTGACAACTAAATTTAAGGCGGGCTCCAAGGCCTATATGCAGTATTCAGCGGATATTATCAGCGCGTCGGCGGATATGATAGGCGGTATGGAGGTGGTGAAAAGCTATTCTCTTGAGGATAAGCTTTTGGAGGATTATGGAGCGAGTGTGGAAAAAATGACTCGCATGGCAATCTGCAACGACAAAAATCAGTACAAGGGCCGCGCCTTCTTTATTTTGTCGGGTACGCTTTCTTCCATCCTCTGCCTTGTGACAGGCGGCTGGTTCTGTCTGCAGGGAAGGCTGACGATAGGCAGTCTGGTAGCGTTTTTTTCGCTTCTGCCAAAGATGGTGGAAGTGATGAATGATATGGCAAGCAGAATTTTTAACAGCAAGGTGGCTCTGGCGGCGGCAGAGCGAATATTTGAGATATTGTATGCACCGTCAGAACAGACGGGAGATATAGAATCCGGCAGAACGGAAGCGCCGGCAATAGAATTCAGGGATGTTTCTTTTTCTTATGAGGAAGGAACTTTCGTGTTGACGAATACCAGTTTTCGGGTTTTGCGGGGAGAAACGGTGGCGGTGGTTGGCGCGAGTGGGGGCGGAAAAAGTACATTGCTGCGCCTTTTATGCGGATTTTACAGACCGCAGCAGGGAAGCATTCTGGTGGAAGGCATTCCCCTTGCGGACTGGAATCTGGAAGCGCTGCGGTCACGCATTTCTTATGTATCCCAACATGCATATTTGTTTCCGGTGTCGGTGGGAGAAAATATTGCCATGGGAAAGCCGGAGGCAGAAAAAGAAGAGATTTGTATGGCGGCTGAGGCTGCGAACGCCTCCGGTTTTATCGAAAGGCTGCCTGAGGGGTATGACACGCCGGCAGGCGAACGGGGCTCGCGCCTGTCAGGAGGGCAGATGCAGCGTATTTCCATTGCGCGCGCCATCTTAAAGGATGCCCCTATCCTGCTTTTGGACGAAGCGACGTCCGCATTGGATGTGCAGGCGGAAGCGGACGTGCAGAAAGCGCTTGACAGGCTGACAGAGGGACGTACCACGCTTGTGGTGGCGCACAGGCTGTCAACGATAAAAAATGCAGATTATATTGTAGTGATGGAGCATGGAAGTGTGGCGGAGATGGGAACCCACAAAGAGCTGATGGAGCGGGGCAGGGTGTATCCAAAGCTTTATTCCACATATGCAGGTTCTGAGATGGAGTATGAGGATGAATCAGGAAAAAATAACAATGACGGGGCTGAAGAAGTACCTGTCGCTATTTGAAAAGGCTGGTGTGTACTGGTTTTGTCTGCTGCTGATTCCGGTTATGGAAGTACTGGTAAGCGCAATGAATGCATTGCTTTATCAAAGGATTATCAATGCGGTGACGGCTTCTGACAGTACGTTGTTCCAGTCGGCGCTTTGGCTTGCGGGGAGTGTTCTGGCGGTGAATCTGGCGAGGTGCATCGTTATCTATACCTATATGTATCAGATTCGGCAGATTATGAAAAGACTTCGTCTTCGGGTGATGACACATCTGTTTCGCCTGCCAATGTCTTACTTTGAAGGCCACCACACAGCTGATTCCATTCAAAAGCTGTGCTTTCATGTAGAGGATATCAAGACTTCTCTTGCAAACAGGCATCAGAGCGTCATAAAGCCGGTGATAACCGGCAGCGTTGCAATCGGTATGATTTTGTGGCTGGACGTAAGGATCGGTTTTATGGTGCTTGTGTTAAGTCTGGTGTCCGTAAAGATTGACATGCTTCTTTCAAAGCCGCTTCGCAGTATGGCGCTCAAGGTACAAAAGCTGCTTACTGTCTGTACGGAAAGGCTGACTGACATACTGGCGGGGATTGCTGTGATTAAAATGTTTGCCGGTGCGCGGGTTATGACGGAAAAATACGCTGCGGCAAATGCAGAGGCGGCGGACGCTTCCGTGAAACGGTTTCGCAGAATGTCTGACGTGCAGGCGGTAGAATGGGTATTTGGATTTTTGTGCAATATTGTGATTTTGATTATCGGCGTGTTTATGTCTTTTGCAGGTATGGTGGATTTTGGAACGGTGGTGGCAATTCTCAGTCTGCAGGGCATGGTGTCTTATTTTCTGGGGAATATCGGAAGCGGATGGGGGTGTCTGATAGATTCCTTTGTCCTTGCAGACAGGGTGTATGAGATTTTGGATCAGCCGGTCTTAGAAGAGCAGATTCTAAAAGAGCAGGGCGGGAGCGGTGCTGAGGAAGAGGAAGAGGCGTCCTTTTCACAAAAAGACGGTATTCAAATACGGGAAGGAGTATTTTCCTATGACGGTTGTGAAAAAGTGATAGACGGCATAAGCATTGTGGCAAACAGGGGAAAAACGACGGCGCTTGTAGGCGCCAGCGGCGGCGGTAAGAGTACGATAGTCAAACTTGTGCTGGGTTTTTACCGGTTGGACAGCGGTACGGTCAGTGTGTTGGGAAGACCGGTGTCCGGCTATACCTTAAAAGAACTGCGGAGCAATATTGCCTATGTGCCGCAGGATGCCTATCTGTTCCATACAAGCATCAAAGAGAATATACGGTATGGCAGGCTTGGTGCAAGCGACGAGGAAGTAGTGGAGGCGGCAAAGCGCGCCTATGCCCATGCCTTTATTATGTCGTTTCCAAACGGGTACGATACGATAGTCGGAGAGCGCGGGGAAAGTCTGTCCGGCGGGCAGCGCCAGCGGATTGCGCTCGCGCGCGCATTTGTCAGGAATGCGCCGATACTGCTTTTGGATGAAGCCACTTCCGCACTGGATGCAGAGAGCGAACAGCTTGTAAAAAAGGGCATTGAAGCGCTTATGGGCGGGCGCACAACGCTTGTGGTGGCGCACAGGCTTTCCACGATTGAAAAAGCGGATATGATATATGTCTTAGAAAACGGAACGGTATGTGAAAAAGGCAGACATGCGGAATTGATGGAGCGGGAAGGCAGATACAAGAGGCTGGTGGAGCTGTCAAGAAGCGGAAAGGAGTATGTGGCAGGGGTGCAGTAAATAATGTGACTCAACCGTGAAATCACCCTGCCCACCGGAGAACGCGGCGGCGGTAGAGCCGAAATCAATGCTTTGGTCGATATGCAAATCCTGAGCGGGGTCGATATTGTTTTTTACCAGAATGTATTCAAAAACCATTTCAGGCATACCGCCGGGCCTGCCGCCGAGGACGTTTGAGCCAATCAGCATATCCCAGGAAAAGTTGTCGATGGGTTCTCGGGATACAAGGAAATTGCCGGCACGCTGGGTAAGCTGCGCAAAGTTTACGGCGTAATCCTGCGTACCTCCCAGATAGGTATAAATCGTGCTTTCACTTCCCATAAAACCGATATCTGCTTCACCGGTCAGCAGAGCGGTCATGGTTTTATCGGCGCCAAAGCCGGTCACCAAAGTCAAATCGATGCCCTCTTCTTCAAAATACCCTTCTTCTATGGCAACATACATCGGCGCATAAAAGATGCTGTGTGCCACTTCATTTAAGGTTACTTTGGTAAGGCCGCTGCTGTCTGCTTTTTTTCCGCAGCCTGTCAGAGCGGACAGACAGAACAAAAGCACCAGCGATAAACTAAATAATTTTTTCATAGAATCCTCCAGTTTTTCGTGATGCTTTATTATATTACGGCAATTTAAAAAAAGTGCATATTACTGAATATGTATGTTTTTCATTGCCCAGAGCTGAAGTGCCTTGGCGTTGGTGGATATTTTTTCCAGAGAGTCCAGAATATGCTGAAATGTAGGGCGTTCCGATTCGGAGATAATACCGTCCTCGGAAATGGCGATGAGAGCCATCCGCAAATCGTCAATGTCTTTCAGAGAGCCCAGAACTTTCAGAGCCAGACGGTCAAAGTCGTCGATGATAACCTCTTTTACGCTTGTCCTGCCGATAGGACATTCTCTTGCACAGTAGGAATTACACAGTTCGGGGCAGTTGTAAGTATGGGACATGGCGAGCACCTCTTCGGGGTACGGCGTGATGGAGCCAAGCTCGATGCGGGCGAGACGGGTGCGGTCTATGCCGATGATTTCGGCAGCCTTTTCACGGCTGGTAAAATCGTCATTTGTTTTAGAAGCCTCGTAACGTGCAAGATAGTACATATTATCAGCAGCTTTGGTTGCTTTTTTTCCCATGATATTAACTCCCTCTTATGTTATTCTATAATTACAGTTTATGCAAAAGGGAGCCTTTTGTAAAGAAAAAGGTCAAATAATTGTAAAAGTGAGTTGTGAAAAGTTAGAAAACTTGATACAATAAAACAATAAGTGTTCATAAACTGGATGATAGAAGCAAAATTACATATTCAACGGAGGAGCAAAAATGGGCTTATTAAGAGCGGCAAAAGATGCGATTGGCGGGTTACTGGCGGACCAGTGGCGTGAGTATTTCTACTGTGATGCCATACCAAGCGATGTACTGGTTATCAAGGGTGTCAAACAAGTGACGCAGGGACGTAACAGCAATACCAAAGGAAATGACGATATTATCACAAACGGCTCCATTATCGCAGTAAATGAAGGGCAGTGTATGCTGATTGTGGACCAAGGTAAAATCGTAGAGTTTTGTGCGGAAGCAGGAGAGTTTATTTACGATACTTCCACGGAACCTTCTCTCTTTTACGGTAAGCTGGGTGAGAACCTGAAGCAGTCCTTCAGCGTTGTCGGCAAGAGGTTTTCTCTGGGCGGCAATACCGGCAAGAACCAGAGGGTATACTTTGTCAATACCAAAGAGATTATGAATAACCTGTTCGGGACGCCTGCGCCGGTACCTTTCCGCATTGTGGACAGCAATATCAATCTGGCGATGGATATTGCCATCAGATGTAACGGTGAGTACAGCTTTAAAATTGTGGACCCGCTGATGTTCTACAGCAGCATAAGCGGCAATGTAACTGATGTGTACCGCAAGAACGACTAGCTGGCAAGGATGATGAAAGCAGAGCTGCTTACGGCGCTGCAGCCTGCATTTGCAAAGATATCCGCCATGGGCGTTGTCTACAGCGCAGTTCCGGCACATACCATGGAACTGACTAATATCTTAAACGAGGAGCTTTCTGAGAAGTGGGCGCACCTGCGTGGTATTGAGATGGTATCCATGGCGATTAACTCCATGAAGGCATCCGAAGAAGATGAGAAGCGGATTAAGGAAGCGCAGGAAACAGCCATTTACAGGTCTCCCGAGATGGCGGCAGCGCTTTTGGCGCGCTCACAGGGCGAGGCGATGAAGATGGCGGCTTCCAACAAGGAGGCAGGCGCCATGATGGGCTTCGCAGCCATGAATATGGCACAGATGACAGGCGGCATGAATGCCAATTCTCTTTTTGCAATGGGACAGCAAAACCAGAACATGCAGGGACAGCCCGCAGGTATGCAGCAGGGTACCGGTATGTTTGGGGCAGGAAGTACAGGCATGTCCGGTGCAGGAGCAGCAGGCAATGCGGCGGCAGGCGCAATTTTGGGCTGGAGCTGTGCATGCGGCAAAACGGACAACCGCGGCAGATTCTGTGAGGAATGTGGAAAGCCAAAGCCCGCGGCAGCAGGCTGGACTTGTGAGTGCGGCAGTGTGAATCAGGGCAAATTCTGTACGGAATGCGGCAAGATGAAGCCGCAGGGGGCACCGCTTTACAAATGTGACAAGTGTGGATGGGAACCGGAGGACCCGAAAAATCCGCCAAAATTCTGTCCTGAGTGCGGTGATATTTTCGATTCTAATGACATCAGATAACGGAGCAGAAAAATAAAATGAGTCCAATGCTGATAGGAACAATTATTGTACTGGTACTTTTATTGGTTCTGGCAGGTATAGTTTACTGTGCCTACCAGACCATAAAAAATAAAATTCAGGAATTTTCCAGAATTGCTTTTGGGACGAATTCTTTAAAAGAGGGATTTAACAAAATAGAAGCAGAGTATGCGACGACGCCCAAATCCGTTTCGGCGGCAACCAGCCTGTATCTGCCGCGGATTATGAAGGATTTTCCTGATTTTCATTATGACGAGATGAAAAAAAGAGCGGAAAACGTACTGGCTTCCTATTTGAGAAGTCTTGATGCAGATAAGTCGTCGGTGCTTGCAGAGGGAACGGCGGAGCTCAAAAGAAAGCTGGAAATGATGCTGGAGATGCAGCGCGTGAGAGGGGAGCACAATCATTTTGAACAGATTCGGGTGCACCAGACAGAGATATACCAATACCGCTACCAGAAGGGAAGGCGCAGCGTTGTATTTCAGTCCGCAGTGGAATATTATCATTATCAGACGAAGGACGGCGGCGTGACGGCGGGCAGCCGTGATACAAAAGAACAGTCCAAGTACAATGTAGAATGCATTTACATACAGGACAGGGATTTTGTGGAAAATGTGGACGACGCGGCGCTGGGGGTAAACTGTCCTAACTGTGGTGCGCCGATTTCCGGTTTGGGGGCAAAGGTGTGCGCATATTGCGGCACGCCGGTTATGGAGCTGAACATACACGCATGGAATTTTAGTGATGTAAAAGAGGTTTAGCTTCATCGGTTTTAGGAGGCTTTTATGAAGGGAAAAGCAAAGGACGGATTTTCGGGGGAAAATATGGATATTACAAAAAGTCTGGAAGAGGCACGATTTGAGCTGCGTACGCTGATGAACAGCATACCCGGCGGCGTGTGCCGGCTGGTTTACGACGACGGTCTTTTGCTGGAGTATGCAAATGAGGGTATGTTTGCACTAATGAAGGTGACGGCAGAAGAATTTGCCGAGCGCTATGACAATCACTACGACAGGCTTCTTGCTGCCGGCGAGTGGAAGGAACTCAGAAGCAAAATAGAAGGCGGCAGGGATGGAGATGTCATTCAGATGGAATATGCGGTTCATTATATGGACGGGCGGAAGGAATGGCGTCTGATGCAGGCGGTGCTTTTACAAAACAGCGGTAAAACTGTGCTGCAAAGCGTGATAACAGATATCACGGAAGTGAAACGGACTTATTATCAGTTGGAGCAGGAAAAGAAAAAATTAGACGTCCTTGCCAGTATGTCGGGGGATATGCTTTTTGAGTATGATATTGAAAAGGATACCATGGAATACACCAGACAGGGAGAAGATGTTATCAACGACGAGCATATTACCGGCGCATATATAAAAACAATCCGGCAGTCCGGTTATGTGCATCCGGAGGATGGCGGCAGACTCACACAGTTTTGTGAAGAGCTGCATACAGGCAAAAAGCACATTTTGACGGAGCTGCGCAAGAAATATAAGGACGGCAGATATCATTGGGTGGAAATAGAGGGTGTGACGCTGTGCGATTTCGCAGGGAAGCCCATAAAGGTAATCGGACATACCAAAAACATAGATGAACGCAAGGAAAAGGAAGAGCAGTTAAAGGACAGTCTGGAAAAAGATTCCCTGACAGGCGTCTACAATCTGCAGGCAATAGAGGATAAAATCAGGGCAAGACTGCAAAATCCGACGCTTCAGCTTCCTTGCTGGCTGATTATTCTGGACGTGGACAATTTTAAACTTATCAACGAAGCGGACGGGCATCTGGTCGGGGACGCCGTGCTGTGCATGGTGGCGGACGAGCTGAAGAGTTCTTTTAAAGACTCGCTTTTGGGCAGGGTCGGAGGAGATGAATTCATGATATTTGTGGAAGGAATCTCCAAGGAAGAGCTGGAGGAGCGGCTGCAAACCCTCAATCATACCGTAAGAGGCGTCTATGAGGATAAGGAAAGGAACATTCGGATTTCCTGCAGTATAGGCGTTGTGCGCTGCACCGGCGTCAACAAAGAGTTTGAAAAGCTGTTTCAGTGGGCGGATTATGCGCTGTATCAAATAAGACAGAACGGCAAGAACGGCTATTTGATTATTACTGCGGGCAAAAAGGGGATGCTTCCCGAAAGCTCCTATATAAAGCGGGAACAGGAAGAGGACTATGTCAGGGAAGAGACGGTGGTTCACAGCGTTGAGGAGCTGGTTTTGTTTGTGTTGGAGCTTCTTGACAATGTACCGGACAGGGAGAGCGGACTGAAGATGGCGTCCGACAGAGTCTGCAGCTTTTTTGATATTGACGATATTGTCTACATTTCCATGGAAAATAAATACAAGGAAAAGAAATATCACTGGAGCAGGCGTGATAAGAGGCAGAAGGAGGAATATATTCTGCAGAGGTCAGACAAAGCGTGGCGCTATATCAACGAGCATTTTGACGAGCGCGGGATTCTGGCACTTGGCAGCAACGAGATACAGGGGATGCCGGGAGAGCAGGTAGGCGCTATTTTCTTTGTACGGACGGGGGAAGAGGACGCCGCGCAGGGGTGCATTGCTTTTATTGACAGAAAAAGAGACCGCGACTGGAGCGGAGAAAAAGAAGGTTTGTACCGTCTTGCCGGAATTCTGCTGAATCATCTGCAGCAGTTGTATGAGAGTGAGCAGGAAAAAAATAAAATAGAATTTCAGATTAATTATGACGCCGTGACAGGACTTCCGAAGTACCAGAAGTTTATATCGTTAGCGGGACAATATATGCGGGAACATGCGGAGGGCAGATATCATTTTGTGTATTCTGACTTTTCCAATTTCCAGTACATAAACGAGCTTTACGGTTACACGGAAGGGGACAAAATTTTAAAAGCTTTCGCGGAAAAGCTGCGGGGCATGGGGGAAGGTATCTGGTTTACCCGTGTGACGTCAGACCATTTTGCAGGACTTTTAGAGGGAGAGGATGCCGATGACGTAATGGAATCCTATCTGAAAATGTCAAGGGGATTCTGCGCGGAGATGAACCGCCTGTATGACCAGAGCAATTTGATTATGGTTTCCGGCTTCAGCAGCGTGCAGGATGTGAAGGAAATGCCTTCTTCTGCGATTGACAGGGCAAATGTGGCGAGAAAATATGGCAAGGATACTGCCAGTACGGTGGTGGTGGTATACAATCAGACCATAAAAGAAAAGAACGAGGCAGAAAAAGCGATTCTGGCAAGTATGGCAACGGCGCTGGAAAACGGTGAGTTTCAGGCGTGGCTGCAGCCAAAGGTTTCCTTAAAATCAAGAAAGGTAGTTGGTGCGGAAGCGCTGGTACGCTGGCGGCGGGCAGACGGCACCATGATATATCCGGACAGCTTTATCCCTGTTTTTGAGAAAAACGGTTTTATTACCAATGTGGATTTTGCCGTGCTGGATCAGATACTGGCATATTTAAGGAGCGCCATGGAGCAGGGGGAGCAGCTCGTTCCCATATCCGTCAATTTTTCGAGGCGGCACAATGAAAATCCCCGTTTTGTGGATGAAATCTTAAGCCGGCTGGAAAAAGAAAAAATTCCGGCAAAGCTGATTGAAGCGGAAATTACGGAATCTATTTTTATGTTGGATTTGTCCGCGCTGACAAACAATCTGCGGAGGCTGAAGGAGAGCGGCATTGCCATTTCCATAGATGATTTTGGCAGCGGTTACTCTTCGTTGAATCTTTTGGCAAGCGTGGATGCAGATATTATAAAGCTGGACAAGAAGTTCCTTACTTACACGGACGAGGATTCCAAAGGACCGGTCATTGTAAAGTATCTTGTCAAGATGATGAAGCACATGGGATACAAGGTGATAGCGGAAGGCGTGGAGACAGAGGAACAGCTTTCGCTTTTAGACAATGCGGATTGCGATATGGTGCAGGGCTATTATTATGCGCGCCCTATGTCAATCCCCGATTTCAGGAAATTTTTAAAGGAGTTTAATGAGGCAGTATGAGCATTTATGATACATTAAATGAACCGCAGAAACAGGGCGTCTTTACTACGGACGGCCCTGTCCTGCTGCTTGCAGGGGCAGGCAGCGGAAAAACCCGCGTGCTCACTCACAGGGTAGCATATCTGATAGATGAAATGGGGGTAAATGCATGGAATATTCTTGCCATTACCTTTACCAATAAAGCGGCAGGCGAAATGAGGGAGAGGGTAAACCGGCTGATTGGCTTTGGGGCGGAGCAGGTCTGGGTTGCAACCTTTCATGCTACCTGTGTCAGAATACTCAGACGCTACATAGACAGGCTGGGGTATGGCAGCAATTTTACGATTTATGATACCGATGACCAGAAGACGCTGATGAAGGAGATTATCAAAAGGCTGAATCTGGATCCGAAGATATACAAGGAGCGCAGCCTGCTTGCGGCGATATCTTCGGCAAAGGACGAGCTGATTACGCCCGTCGAATATGAGCTGAATGCGGGGTTTGATTTTAACAAAAAAAACATTGGGGCAGCATACAGGGAATATCAGGCGGCGCTGAAAAAGAACAACGCGCTGGATTTTGACGATTTGATTGTAAAGACGGTGGAGCTGTTTAAGGCGGATGCAGAAGTGCTCAATTCTTATCAGGAGCGCTTCCGGTATATTATGGTGGATGAATATCAGGATACCAATACGGCGCAGTTTGAGCTTATCCGGCTGCTTGCCGGCAAGTACCGCAACCTTTGTGTGGTAGGCGATGACGACCAGTCCATCTATAAATTCAGGGGCGCTAACATCCGCAATATACTGGATTTTGAAAAGGTGTATCCGGAGGCGAAGGTGATTCGTCTGGAACAGAATTACCGCTCGACGCAGATGATTCTGGATGCCGCCAATTCTGTAATTCAAAATAACGAATACCGAAAAGAAAAGTCATTGTGGACGGACAAGAAAGACGGGAGCCGCATTCACTTCAGGCAGTTTGATACTGCGTATGAAGAAGCAGAGTATATTGCAGATGATATTTTTCACAAAGTAAAGCGTGGAGAGGCGGCGTACAAGGAGTGTGCGGTGCTGTACCGCACGAATGCCCAATCCCGCCTTTTGGAAGAACGCATGATTGCAGAGGGGATTCCTTATGATGTGGTGGGCGGGGTGAATTTTTATGCCCGCAGGGAAATTAAGGACATTCTGGCATATCTGAAAACCATAGACAATGGGCAGGACGATATGGCGGCAAGGCGTATTATCAACGTGCCGAAGCGGGGTATCGGACAGACAAGCATAGACAAGGTGCAGGTGTATGCAGAGGAAAAAGGAATCAGCTTTTATGATGCACTGCGGGAGGCGGAGCAGATTACCACGCTGAAAAAGGCGGGGGACAAAATCAAGCCTTTTGTGCTGCTGATACAGAGCTTTCGAAGCAAGCTGGAATATTTTTCCTTAAAAGAGCTGCTGGAGGATATTCTGGACAAGACCGGCTATATAAGGGAGCTGGAAGCGTCTGATGATGAGGATGCTGAAGACCGTATTTCTAATATTGACGAGCTTTTGAGCAAAGCGGCATATTATGAGGAAACCCATGAGGAGGCAACGCTTAGTGAGTTTTTGGAAGAGGTTGCGCTGGTTGCGGATATTGATAATGTGGACGGAAACGATAACAGAGTGCTTCTGATGACGCTCCACAGCGCCAAGGGACTTGAATTTGCCAATGTGTATCTTGCCGGTATGGAGGACGGGCTGTTTCCCAGCTATATGTCTATTACCTCGGATGACAGGACGGATTTGGAGGAGGAGCGTCGTCTGGCATATGTGGGGATTACCCGTGCCAAGGATGATTTGACGATTAGCTGTGCCAAGATGCGCATGGTGCGGGGAGAGACCCAGTACAATGCGCCCAGCCGTTTTGTAAAAGAGATTCCGGCGGCGCTTTTAGACAATACGCCCTCCGGTTTAAAACGTACGGAACAGGAAGCGGCGCGCCCTGCACAGGAAAAATTTGACCCGCGCCCCAAGGCGATTGTCCGTCCGCGCGCAACCGCGCCGGCGAGAAAGCCTTATATCGCACAGGGGATAGGCGCTTTGAATGAACTGGCAGGGATTAGCAAGGGAAGCGCAATCGGAGCTCCCGCCGTGCCGGATTATACGGAAGGAGACCGTATCAGCCATGTAAAATATGGGGAGGGAACGGTTTTATCCATGCAGAAGGAACCGCGTGACTATAAGGTCACGGTGCTGTTTGACAAAGCAGGACAGAAAGTTATGTATGCTTCTTTTGCAAAATTGAAAAGAGTGTAGCAAAAAATACAGATTCGTGATATACTATTCCTAAATTGAGGTATACTATGTAAAGTATAGAAAGGCGGGCTTAATTATGAACAGACTGGAAGCTTTGGTAGACATGGTAAAATCAAACGAATTAAAGGTAAATGAGCTGCTTCGCAGGAAAGACAAGGAAGAGGAGAAAAAGAAATGTCATACGGTTCTCTGGGTTCTTGCGATTATCGGCGCAGTAGCGGCGGTTGCAGCAGTTGCATATGCGGTATACCGTTATATGAGACCGGACTATTTAGAGGATTTTGAGGACGAGTTTGAAGACGAGTTCGAAGATGACTTTGATGAGGATGAGGTTTTTGAAGAGGAAAAACCGGAAGAATAAAGAATAAAAGACATGCTTTGGCATGGAGGAGTTTCATGAAAAAAGGACAGGTATACGAAGGCATTGTGGAACGGGTGGATTTTCCCAATAAGGGCGTCGTGCGCGTGGGAGAAGAAACCTGTATCATAAAAAACAGCCTGCCCGGACAGAAAGTATCCTTCTGCGTCAATAAGCTGAGAAAAGGGAAGGCGGAAGGCCGGCTTTTGCAGGTGATTGAAAAATCATCTTTGGAAACCGGCAGTCCGTGTTCCCATTTTGGCTTGTGCGGCGGTTGTACTTATCTGTCCATGGCGTATGAAGAGCAGGCAAAAATGAAGGCGGAGCAGGTAAAGAAGCTGCTCGACAGTGTGCTTACAGGCAGACAGGAGCCGTATTTGTGGGAGGGAATCAAGGAGAGCCCCCAAATATATGAGTACCGCAATAAAATGGAATTTTCTTTTGGAGATGAGGTGAAGGATGGTCCTCTTGCGCTGGGTATGCACAAGCGGGGCAGCTTTTATGATATTGTTACGGTAAGCGGATGCAAGCTGGTGGATGAGGATTACAGGCGGATTCTCTCGGCAGTGCTGGCGTATTTTACAGAAAAGGGCACGGACTTTTTTCACAAATTGACGCACAAAGGCTTTTTGCGGCATTTGTTGGTGAGAAAGGCTTCTAAAACCGGCGAAATTCTGACAGCGTTGGTGACGACTTCCCAGCCTCCCAAAGGAGAAGAACCGCTGCAGGCGCTTATAGAAGGCTTTTGTGAGACGGTAAAAAATGTGCCGCTGCATGGAAAGCTGACTGGCATTTTACATATTACCAACGATTCTTCCGCAGATGTGATTCAGAGTGACAAAACAGAGGTCTTGTACGGACAGGATTTCTTTATGGAAGAGCTTTTGGGGCTGCGGTTTAAGATATCGGTATTTTCTTTTTTTCAGACAAATTCTTATGGCGCGGAGGTGCTCTACCGCACGGCAAGGGAATATATCGGCGATTTGCAAGGCGGCGGGCAGTCTTCCGACAAGGTGGTGTTTGACCTTTACAGCGGCACCGGCACGATTGCCCAGCTTATGGCGCCTGCGGCGAAGAAGGTCATCGGGGTAGAAATCGTGGAGGAGGCAGTTTTGGCCGCGCGGAAAAATGCGGAGGCAAACGGGCTTTCCAACTGTGAGTTTATCGCAGGGGATGTGCTAAAGGTCTTGGACTCTCTTACGGAAAAGCCGGATTTGATTATCCTTGACCCGCCAAGAGACGGCATTCACCCCAAAGCGCTTCCTAAAATCATCGGCTACGGCGTGGACAAGATTGTCTATATTTCCTGTAAGCCCACAAGCCTTGCACGGGATTTGGAGGTTTTTTTGGAGAATGGATATGCGGTGGAGAGAGCGGTGGCAGTGGACCAGTTTCCTTGGACGGCGAATGTGGAGACGGTAGTAATGCTTTCCCACAAAAAACCCGACAGCGTAATCAACGTAAAAGTCGAGTTTGGTGAGGGTGAGGGCAAAGTGCCGCTTGATAATATCGCCAAGAGAGCCGCAGCATATAAGCCGAAAGAGCGGGTCACATATAAGATGATTAAGGAGTACATAGAAGCGAAATATGGCTTCAAAGTACATACCGCATATATCGCAGAGGTAAAAAGGGAATTAGGATTGCCGATGTATGATGCCCCTAATGCGGTAGAGGAATTGAAACAGCCGAGGAAACATCCGACGGCGGAGAAAGCGGAAGCGATAAAGGAGACTTTGAGACATTTTGAGATTATTTAATTATTTTACAAGCTCTATATTGAAAGAAATGTGTTAAACTTAAGGAAAGAGAAAATAAAGGTAGTTTTAAATAAGACATGGAGGTTATCTTAAATGTCATTAACTGAAAAAGAAAAGGTTTGGTTTGAAAATCAGATTCAAAAGTATGATAAAAAAGGGGAATTAATTGAATTAGACAATTCTTCTAATTTGATAAAGTATACATCTTCAATGCGATCAGATGAAAGTTTAATTAAATCTCAGAATCCAGAAGAATATGTGCATGCACTGTTTTTGTGTTTATTATGTAGTCCTCAATATAAATACAAGGTAGAAAAGATGTATCATGAGCAACATTTTAAGCGAGGAAGTTCTGGGGCAAAAGATGACGAAACCGATTATCTTTTATATGATGAAGAAGATTTACCATATGCGATGATAGAGCTTAAACCATATGATCTATATAAAAATGCAAAGGTTGAAGAAAGGGCTATTAGGTATCAGTTGTTTGCTACAGCACCGTTAGCTAAAAATCCGCCTTTATTAGTATATGCTACAATTGTCCCATCAGGTAATGTTGCAACTCTTGTTGCAAAGTGTATTGATTTTACGCAGTATAAATCATATGAGAGTTGGGTTGATGCAGGGTGTCCTTATGCGACGGAATTTCCAATGGATTATCAGGACCTTAGTTATGAACCATATATAAGTGGAGGGAAGAAAGATTTAAGAGTTGATTGTAAGCAGGCTGATTTTAAAGCTGTTGCAGCTGGATTTCATAGTGAGTTTTTTGGCGAGCATCCTGACAATTCATTATATGTAAATTTAGTTAAGTGTTTATTGGCTAAAATATATGATGAAAGAACAAGAAGAAAAGGTGAAAAATATTCATTTCAGGTTGAGTACCGAATGGGAAAGTCAGAAAATGCGGATAGAGTTTTTGAAAAAGTAAATTCATTATATAGAGATGCGTATGTTCGATATATTGATACAGATGCAATTGAACCTGATGAAATAGATCCAAAAGATTTTTCAAAAGAGAAGGTTAAAGAAGTAGTTATTGCTTTGCAAGGAATGTCTATAACGAAAGGCGCAGCTCTGAACGGCGATGTTATAGGAGCCTTTTTTGAAGAAATATTACGAATAGGATTTAAGCAAGATAAAGGAATGTACTTTACACATTCTAATCTTGTACGTTTTATGATTGAAGTGATTGATCTTGATGGACTAACAACAAAAACTTGGAATGAATCAACACATCCAGAAAACAGACTTCCTTATGTTATTGATCCAGCGTGTGGGTCTGGCACTTTTTTGCTAAATGCTATGCCTATTATAACAAATGCCATAAAAAGTCGTAAAAAGGAGTTGGTTTGTGATTTTGAATCGATGCAATTTTATAATGCTAGAATGTCGGATGATGTTCCTAATTATTGGGCAGAGAATTTCATATATGGATTTGACCCGAAATTTATAATGGCAATTACTGCGAAGGTAAATATGGTCTTACATGGTGATGGTTCAGCACATATTTTTAAATACGATGCATTTTCAGATTTTTCTAAATATAGAGACACAAAGCTTCGTCCTGTTGGTGATAACTTAAGAAGTGTTAGTAGGGAACGTTATAATAAAGATATGTGTGAAACTTTTGATGTCGTACTTTCTAATCCACCTTTTGGGGTGACTATATCAAGTGAAACAGCTAGACGGTTAGGAAAGAGTTTTGTTTTATCTGGATCTACATCAAGCGAATCTTTATTTATTGAAAGATGCTTTCAATTGCTTAAGCCAAATGGCAGATTAGGATTAGTTTTACCAGAATCAGTATTCAATGCTGTTGATAATATGCAAGTCAGGTTGTTTTTATATAGAATGTTTAAAATCAAGGCAATCGTATCTCTACCTCGAAACGTATTTATTGATACGCCAACTTTAACTAGTCTTTTATTTGCTCAGAAAAAAACTGCCCAGGAAATAGAGAAGTGGGATAGTGAATGGCAGAAAAATATTGATTATGCAAATAAAGCTATTAAAGCTGGAAAAGTTTGTGTATCATCTATGAAGAAAAAGAGTTATACATCAGCACAAGAGGTTGAAAAAGCAGTAGTGAATGCGATTAGAGAAATATTACACGAAGATGACTGGGTAGTAAAAAAAGGTAAGAATTCAGAAGTTATTCCTGTACGTATGAGAGCGGATATAGCTACAATTGATGATGCGTTTCTTTATTATAATGATTTGTTTAAATCTGCATCAATTGAAAAGTTTGTTTTTAGATATGCCTTTGATAAAACCAGTCAAGCATATGATCAACAGTTTGACTCATTTGTTGTAGATGAAGTTGGGTATAAACTAAGCAAAAGGAAAGAAAAGAGTAGACCAAACCAACTTTGTTCATTTATAGGAAATAATACAAAGAAAAAAATTTACAATTTGCATTTATGTGACGAACCGTATTCAGTAAGTTATGATGTTGGAGAATCGACTACAGTTTTGGATATTGTAAAAAGGGAGGTTAAATGGGACTAATGGATAAAAGCAAAAATTATCCGATGCATACTAAGACAAAATTGTCTGAGATCAGAAAGACACATTCGTTAAGATGTGATGCAAAGCAATTTGAAAAAAGATTTGCGGAATTGAAAAAAATGATTGATACAGAGGATACATTTTACTTGGGAGAATTAATTCCGCAACCATTAGTTAAAGGAGGGCAGCCATCATATATTGATGGAACAGATGGAATTGCAGTTATAAATACTTTATCAATACAGCGTTTGCAAATAAACCTAGAAGATTGTCGCTATATTTCGGAAGAAGATTTTGATTGTATCCTTGAAAATAGAAAACTGAAAAAAGGTGATGTTTTACTGACAATGGACGGTGGCACATCTATTGGAAAAAGTGTGGTATTTGATTTAGATGACAATTTTACAGTTGATAGTCATGTAGCTATTATACGTCCGGTTGGAATATCTGCAAAAGCAATGGCCTATTTGTTAGCCTCACCAATGGGTCAATTACAGTTTAATAAGGCAGAATCTGGAGCAAGCGGACAAACTGCGGTAACAGAGGAAGATTTGAGAAGATTCCAATTTCCAAGGGCATTGTTAAAAAATATAGAGGACTTAGCAGAAGCTTTAGACAAGAAGCGTAAAAAGATAAATGAAAAAAAGAAAGCATTGGAAATAGAAGAATTTGAGGCGTGGGATGTTTTTTCAAGTGCATGCTTAAATAAAAATTGATTATGGTATTTGATACAATAAATTTTATATTATACCAAATCCTTATAATTGTAAATGGGCTGTTGCATGAATGCTTTTGTGGGAAAAGGGATGCACGAACGGTCTTAGTATTGTAAAAATATTGCCCATATTTCCTTAATTTTGTGGGGATATGTTCTAATTTTGTACTCATGTGGAGACTGTGGTACTGTTGTGTAGTAGTTCCCCTTGGACGTGTGGATAACGCCAGCACCACCCCAAGCGTTTCAATTGAAACCTCTAACGCATCTACAATTGTATGTATTGAACAGGGAGCTATGCTTGAGGCTCACAAATACAATGAAAAAGTGACGCACTGCATGTGCCATATCCGTGATAACGAAAACTCTCCATATAGAGTATTATCGCCATGTGGCATTTGTCAGGAGAGATTGTGATTCAAAACTGGATGTGGAATCATAACATAATAGAATTTTTAGGCGTTTGGGAAGAGTTGCATAATCCAGACTTTAACCGTGTGTAATTCGAGGCGGTTAAAAATGAGGCGGGGTTAAATCGTTTTGTTATGACACCGACAAAGTGGATTGTACAGATGAATGTCATCAGTATTGTTTCAAAAGCAGGGCGATATGGTGGAACATATGCTCATAGCGATATTGCGATGTCTTTTGCAACTTAGATATCTCCAGAAGTTCAGTTATACATTATGAAAGATTCCACAAGCTTAAAGACAGCAGTTTTGATTAACCAAGGAAAAAAACAGAAAGAGAGAATGGAATAGTTACGCCATTTGGCAGTACAACAGTTGCGGACTTTGGAAACGGTGAATTTAAATAATTTACCGCAATTGAGAGGAAGAAAGGACGAGGAAAAAAGAAAGTGAATCATAGAGAAGATGACTTTAGAAAAATATGTTTTCATTGTGCATCGATATACGAGGCGGAAGACAGGGAATTATTAGTGTGTCCAATCTGCGGTAAGAGTATACCGATATCAGAGTATGAAAGAATCATGCAGGGTATAAGACAAGCGGTTTTCGGAGGATGGACCTGCCGTATACAATATGAAAACGAAAAAGATGAGGGAAAATATTACTACACAGAGCAATGCGGAGAAATCTTAAATTTTGTAGCGATAGCAGTTGCAAGCGGATTGATTGGGAATGCTTCATATGATATTGTCAAAAAGGTACTAAATAAACTTAGGCTATATGTTGGCAGAAGGAAAAGAAGCCGTGAGGACGAAATAGTATCTGATTTTTTGGATTCACCAGAGAAGATAAAAAGATTTTCCGAGTATATTAGCGCATATTATGATGAGTATGAGGGAGCAGATGAAAAGACCCAAAATGCAATTATGGAAGAAGTATTTGTAGAACAAGTCTCTGACATTATAGATGAGCTGATAAAAACGAAGCATAAAGAGATTGACGTAGAAAAAGTAATGGAAGATAGCCCGCATACAAAAGAAGAAATAATGAAGATGGTTTTAGAAATCAGAAAGAGGGTAAATACCAAGAGACCGGAAGAAAAGGACTTTAGAGGATTTTGGGAAGATATAAACCTCGAGTAATATTGCAGTACGATGCGCAATTGGAATACAACGGCATTTGGTATGTAATACATAGGCTTTCCGTAAAAGGAAGCAAATAGCTGCCCTTACTTCTGCCCCAGACAGTCGTTTACCGCTATCTGTTTATGTACAGTAAAAAAGCAATGCCGGCTAATATTCCGAACAGAACGATAAACACCATGTTTCTGGCTTTTTTCATCATCGGACTGGTAAATCCGTTTGCCGGATAAATAGTTTCATAGTAAGTAAACTGCTTTAATTCCTGCTGCAAATCTTCTAACGAGATAGAAGCAGCCTCTATTTTTTGGCGAAGCTGTTCCATCGTATCCTGATACAAGTAGTATCGGCTTAATACATGGATTAGTTTTTGCTGCTCTATGCGGTAAGTTGCTTCCTTCTCCGTTTCTTTATGCCTTTTTCCCGTCTCCGGCGGCAGCAAGTGTTTTGTCCGTTCCGGATTCTCCCTGTTGAGTAAACTCAGAGAGATGGCTTTTATCAGATAAAAAAGAAAAAAAGGAAAAGCCATGATATAGACACATGTCAGTGCCGCGGTAAACCCAGCAGCAAGAACATATAATACGTAGGAAGCAGGTGTTGGGAGAAATTTTCCCAGTATATACAGCAACAAAAAAATCAGAAGCAATGGAAGGACAAGCATTCCACTATAGATAAGCAAGTCCTGCCGTAATCTCTGCAGGCGTTTATTCACATTTACAAGCTGGAGTTCCGCTTTGGTGATGGTAAAATCCAAATGGGCTTTTTCTGTATTCCACTCATATAAAAGTCTTGCATTAAGCCCATTATCCACACAACATCCCTCCTTTCTCCATTTTTGCGCTTTTTAAATACCCTTTAAGTGTTTGCTGTGAACAGCGTATTTTTGTATGGTTTATTATAGCAGACTGCAAGGGGAAAGAAAAGAACCTTTATGCCTTTTTTGGTGAGTCTGTCTCAGTACAAAATAAATATAAAAGAATGGAATTCGGATCATTGCAGAAATGTATATGAATGTGTATGATGGTAACAGAAATGCAAATTTGGGGAGAGCGGATTCTCATTATGGATAGGAAAGAATGGG
>ERZ779622.458-NODE-458-length-24463-cov-43.055924_pt1 | contig 24463 bp, 30 predicted proteins | sample MGYA00514188_ERZ779622 | MGnify/ENA primary metagenome ERZ779622 (study PRJEB29562, sample SAMEA4376702) | mouse gut metagenome | isolation source: Cecum | study: EMG produced TPA metagenomics assembly of the A DSS colitis mouse model was used to assess the... | reverse complement strand
GCGGGTATCCAAAAGGGCATCCAAATCTCCGTATAGTGAAGGGCATGAAAACAGCAGCCCTTCGGAAATGGAGGTCATGGGAATGGAACACACATTGAAGATCAGTGTTTCAAAAGAGCCGGTATCCGGCGGGATTGTGAGTTGCCGCCATATCTCCGTGAGGGAGCGCATCGCGCGCTTTCTCCTTGGGGAGAAGCGGAGGCTGACCATCATCGTTCCGGGTGATTCCGTCCGGGAACTGGCAGTGAGTGAAATCATGGAAGGAGGAAACGTACATGGGAAAAGTGAAGTTACTACTTGAGGTGATTGGTGACCTGCGTTCCCTTGCTGACAGCCTGCAGGCCGTTGCGGATGCAGTAGCGGATAACGGGGCTGCAGAAGCAGGGAAGCCGGATGCAAAGGAACCGGAGAAAACGGGAAAGGCCGGGAAAGCGGCAAAGAAAGAGGAAAAGCCTGCGGCAAAGCAGGTACAGGAGGAGAAGCCGCTGACGCTGGAGGAAGTCCGGGCAGTGCTGGCAGAAAAATCTCGCGCAGGACACACGGCGGAGGTTCGGGAACTGCTGAATAAGCATGGTGCGGATAAACTGTCAGAGATTGATCCGGCAGAGTATGCGGCACTGCTGGCGGAAGCGGAGGTACTGTGATGGGAAGACACGCCTTACTTTCCGCATCCTCCAGCTATCGGTGGCTTGCCTGCACGCCGTCTGCAAGGCTCTGTGAAAATTATGAGGATACGGGCAGCGAATACGCGCAGCAGGGCACCGATGCCCACAGCCTATGTGAACACAAGCTGAAGCTGTCTCTGGGCATGGAAACGGAAGACCCGACAGAGGGGCTTGCCTTCTATGATGAGGAGATGGAGGAATGCGCCAGCGAGTATGCAGAGTATGTCCTTTCCCTGGTGGAGGAGGCAAAGAAAAACTGCAGAGATTCCGTGGTGTTGATCGAGCAGCGTTTAGACTTCTCCCGGTTCGTGGAGGAGGGATTCGGCACAGGCGACTGCATCATCATTGCAGACGGGACTCTGTATATCATCGACTACAAGCACGGAAAGGGCGTGGAGGTTTCCGCCGAGGAGAATCCGCAGATGATGCTATATGCTCTGGGAGCGCTGGAGCTGTTTGACGGCATCTATGACATCGATACCGTCCGCATGGCAATCTACCAGCCGCGCCGTGAGAATGTCAGCGTGTATGCCATGGCGAAAGATGACCTGCTCCAGTGGGCAACGGATGAGCTTGCCGAAAAGGCAAAGCTGGCCTATGCCGGGGAGGGCGAGTTCTGCGCGGGGGAACACTGCAGGTTCTGTAAGGCAAAAGCAGTCTGCAGAAAGCGGGCAGAGTATAACCTGGAACTTGCCAGGTATGACTTTGAGATGCCTGTCACGCTGGAGGATGACGAGATCGCGGCGATCCTTGTGAAAGCGGATGAACTGGCGGCATGGGCGGCGGACGTGAAAGAGTTTGCATTGCAGCAGGCACTCAGCGGCGTGAAGTATGCCGGATTTAAAGTTGTTGAGGGACGTTCCAACAGGAAGTACACGGATGAGGATGCCGTGGCGGATACCGTGAAGAAGGCGGGCTTCGACCCGTATGAGCCGAAGCTGCTCGGAATCACAGCCATGGAAAAACTGCTCGGTAAGAAGAAATTTGCGGAGATATTAAATGGTCTTGTGGAAAAGCCACAGGGTAAGCCGGCGCTTGTACCTGAGACGGATAAGCGCCCGGAAATGAATACTGCACACGAAGATTTCAAAGAAGATTAGGAGGAAAATCATATGTCAAACACAGTCAACAATCCAACAAAGGTTATCACCGGACCTAATACACGGTGGAGCTACTGCAATGCATGGGAGGCAAAGTCGATCAATGGGGGCGCACCAAAGTTCTCCGTGTCGCTCATCATCCCGAAGTCAGATAAGAAGACCATCGCTAAGATCGAGGCGGCCATTGAGGCGGCATACCGTGAGGGCGAGGCAAAGCTGAAGGGGAACGGCAGGAGCGTCCCTGCGCTCTCTGTACTGAAGACCCCGCTGCGCGACGGGGACACGGAGCGCCCGGACGATGAAGCCTATGCGGATTCCTATTTTGTCAATGCCAACAGCTCCACGGCTCCCGGTATCGTGGATGCAGACCGCCAGCCGATCCTTGACCATTCCGAGGTGTACAGCGGCGTGTACGGCAGGGCGAGCATCAATTTCTATGCTTTCAACAGCAATGGGAATAAGGGTATCGCCTGCGGGCTGAACAACCTGCAGAAGATCCGCGACGGTGAGCCGCTTGGCGGCAGGTCCCGTGCGGAGGATGACTTCGCTGACGGGGATGAGGATGATTTCCTGTCATGACCAGATAAACGGAAGCATGGTCGCCGGGTGGCGGGGAGAGGGCACCTGCCTTTTCCCTGTCGCCCTTAAGGCGGTGAAAGGAGCTGGTGGAATTGAGAAGTATCAGTATTGATATCGAGACATTTTCGGATGTGGATTTATCCAAATGCGGCGTTTATAAATATGCATCCTCACCCAATTTTGAGATCCTACTGTTCGGCTACAGCGTGGACGGCGGGGATGTGCAGGTAGTTGATTTATGCCAGGGGGAGGAAATCCCTGCGGATATCCTGGCGGCGCTCTCGGATGAATCCGTCACCAAATGGGCGTTCAATGCCATGTTCGAGAGGGTGTGCTTATCAAATTACATTGGGGAATGGCTGGAGCCGGAATCGTGGAAATGCACCATGGTGTGGTCGGCTACGCTTGGCCTTCCGCTGTCTTTGGAAAATGTGGGCGCAGTGCTTGGGCTGGAAAAGCAGAAGCTGTCGGAAGGGAAGGATCTGATCCGGTATTTCTGTGTCCCCTGCAAGCCGACCAAGGCGAACGGCGGCCGGACACGGAACCTGCCGGAGCATGACAGGGAGAAGTGGGAGCGGTTCAAGGCATACAACCTCCGTGACGTGGAGGCGGAGATGCAGATACAGCAGAGGCTTGTCAAGTTCCCCGTGCCGGATTTTGTGTGGGAGGAATACTGGCAGGACCAGGAGATCAACGACCGGGGCATCGGGGTGGATATGGAGATGGTCGCGAAGGCGCTTGCCATGGACGGACGCTCCAAGTCAGAACTGTCAGCCGCCATGCAGGAACTGACGGAACTGGAGAACCCAAATTCCGTGCAGCAGATGAAGCAGTGGCTTTCGGAGAATGGGATGGAGACGGATTCCCTTGATAAAAAGGCGGTGGCGGAACTGTTAAAGACTGCGCCGGAGCCTTTGGGGGAGGCGCTTGCCCTGCGGCAGCAGCTTGCAAAGTCCTCTGTGAAGAAATACCAGGCGATGGAGAATGCGGTGTGTGCGGACAGACGTGCGCACGGGATGTTTCAATTCTATGGAGCCAATAGAACCGGCCGGTTCTCCGGGCGCATTATACAGTTGCAGAACCTTCCCCAGAACCATATCCCCGATCTGGCACAGGCACGGGAACTTGTGAAAGCCGGGGATTTTGATGCCCTCGCCATGCTCTATGAGGATATCCCGGATACGCTCTCGCAGCTCATCCGCACGGCTTTCGTGCCGCAGGACGGGAGGAAGTTCATCGTGGCGGATTTTTCCGCAATCGAGGCGAGGGTGATCGCATGGATTGCCGGGGAGCAGTGGCGTCTGAAGGTGTTCGAGGGCGGCGGTGACATCTACTGTGCATCAGCAAGCCAGATGTTCCATGTGCCGGTTGAAAAGCACGGTGTGAACGGGCATCTGCGGCAGAAAGGGAAGATAGCTGAACTGGCCCTTGGCTACGGCGGATCAGTCGGGGCATTGAAATCCATGGGCGCGCTGGAGATGGGGCTTGCGGAGGAAGAGCTGCAGCCGCTTGTGTCGGCATGGCGGGATTCTAACCCAAACATCACGGAGTTCTGGTGGGCGGTTGACCGCGCCGTGAAGGAGTGCATCAAAAAGAGGGCGCCAACGGAGACACACGGCATCCGCTTCAGCTATGAAAGCGGGATGCTGTTCATCAAGCTTTTCTCCGGACGGAGGCTTGCGTATGTGAAGCCGGGGATTGGCGAGAACCAGTTTGGCGGGGAGTCCGTCACTTACATGGGAGTGGGCGGCACGAAGAAGTGGGAGCGGCTGGAAAGCTATGGCCCCAAGTTTGTGGAGAATATCGTGCAGGCGGTCAGCCGGGATATCCTCTGCTATGCCATGAGGACGCTCCGGACCTGCTCCATTGTCGCCCATGTGCATGATGAGATTATCATTGAAGCAGACCGGAGGATGTCCCTTCCCGCCGTATGTGAACAGATGGGAAGGACGCCGCCCTGGGCAAAGGGGCTGCTGCTCCGTGCGGATGGCTACGAATGCGATTTTTACCAGAAGGATTAGGCAGGGGGTGCGTGATGGAATGGCTGCGGATTGAATACGGGACGGGATACATGGAGCTGAACGTGGAGGCGTTCTTCCCCTGCAAAATGCCGACGATGAGGAAAGCAACAGGGCTCATCAATCAATATTGTTCTGATGAGGCAAGGGCGGAGCTGCTTTCAGAGCTGCGGGAGATGGCGGACGGGTACACGACCCTCTGCGGTATGTACAAAGAAAGAGAGGAGGCGCTTCCAGCGGATACCCCAGAGCGGAGACACTGGAGGGCGCAGTTCAACAAAACGGAAACCCTCCGTAAAAGGATGGAGGGGAATATTATTTTAATTTCAGGAGGAAGAAAAGATGGGTGACACAAAAATGCCGGAATGCAGGATGCATAAGGACTGTTTTGCAAATCGTGGCGGGCGGTGCGTCTGCCTGAAAAGTAATGACTTTGGAGGGAGGGACTGCCCGTTTTATAAGCCTGCGGCAGCAGTCCGGGAAGAAAAGGACGGCAGGCGAAGTGGAGGGAAAGTTTATGGGGATCGGAATGTATAACAGCGAGGGGTATCATGACCCCACAAGCTATGCGGCGCTGTCGGTGATCATGAAGGAGGAGAAAGCAGCAAAACGGGCAGCATACCGGCCGCTTGTCTATATATGCTCCCCGTTTGCCGGGGATATGGAAGGGAACACACAGAGGGCGAGGAGGTACAGCAGGTTTGCGGTAAGGAACGGCGCGATCCCGCTTGCCCCGCATCTTCTCTTCCCACAGTTCCTTGATGACGGGAAGCCTGCGGAGCGGGCAATCGGCATGTTCATGGGGATGGTGCTTTTGGGGAAGTGCGAGCAGTTGTGGGTATTCGGGAAAACCATATCCACGGGAATGGCGGCGGAGATAGAGAAAGCGGAAAAACGGGATATGGTGATCCGCTATTTTACAGAAAACTGCGAGGAGGTTGATCTGTTTTGAGAATGACATTTTATACGGCGAACAGCAGGGGGAACGCAAAGAACAGCCTGTACCCCAATAAACGCGTCATTGACAATGAGGATGACTGCCTGGAGGTCATGGCATTCGACCATGTGTGCGCGGAGTTTAAAAACTGCCGCAGGAGCGGAGACAACTTCCTCTCCTGCGATGTGGACGTGATGGACTGCGATAATTCTCATTCCGACAATCCGACAGATTGGATATATCCGGAGGATCTGGAAGGGAAGATCGGAGAGGATGTGGCATATGCCATAGTGCCGAGCCGCAACAACATGAAGCCGAAGGAGGGGAAGTCCGCAAGGCCGAGGTTCCATGTGTACTTCCCGCATGACCCAATTACTGACGGGGATTTGTGTGCGGCTCTGAAAAAGGCCATACAGCAGAAGTTCCCGTTCTTCGATGCAAAGGCGCTGGATTCTGCACGGTTCATTTTCGGGCATCCGGCAGATTCCATCCTCTGGCATGAGGGCGAGATCACCATCGACTGCATCGTGAAGCCGCAGGGCAGCAGGGAGATACCGCAGGGGCAGAGGAATGCCACCATGTCCCATTTTGCGGGGCGCGTGGTGAAGCGGTATGGCGCAACGGAAAAGGCACATGAGATTTTCATGGAGGAAGCGGGTAAGTGCAATCCCCCGTTGGAGGATGCGGAGCTTGCCATGATCTGGCAGAGCGCCTGCCGGTTTGCGGAGAAAGTGCAGGGGCAGGAGGGGTATGTCTCTCCAGATGCATACAATGACGAGTTTGGGCGGGAGTCCTTAAAGCCTGGAGATTACTCCGACATCGGGCAGGCGAAGGTGCTGACCAGGGAGTACGGGGTGGAGCTGCGTTATACGGCGGCCACGGATTACCTTCGTTTCTGCGGGCAGTATTGGGTGGAGTCGAAGCAGCAGGCAGTGGGCGCGGCAGAGGAGTTCCTCGACCTTCAGCTTGCGGACGCGAAGGATGAGATCGCCCGGACAAAACAGGCGCTCATGGACATCGGCATTTCGGAGGATGCCATCACCTCCGGCGGCAAGTCGCTGGAAAAGAGGATCAGCGGCGGGCAGATGGACGCCTACCTTGCGTATATGTCCGCCCAGGCATACAAGGCATTTGTGATGAAGCGGCGGGATATGAAGTATGTGGTGTCGGCGCTGCAGGCGGCGAAGCCGATGCTGGAGATCAGTGTGTCTGACCTGGATAAAGACGGTTTCCTGCTGAACACGCCGGACGGCACCTATTACCTCCCGGACGGGCTGGAGGGGAAGCGTGACCACAGCCCGGAGGACTATATCACAAAGATAACGGCGGCAGCTCCCGGCGACAAGGGGGAGAAACTGTGGCTGGATTCTTTGGACACTATTTTCTGCGGTGATTCGGAGCTGATTGATTATGTGCAGCAGATCGTAGGCATGGCGGCGGTGGGGCGCGTCTATATGGAGTCGCTGGTCATTGCCTACGGGGAGGGCAGGAACGGCAAATCCACCTTTTGGAACACGATTGCCCGTGTGCTTGGCACCTACAGCGGGAATATGTCTGCCGACACCCTCACGGTGGGGTGCAAGAGGAACGTGAAGCCGGAGCTTGCCGAGGCGAAGGGCAAACGGCTCATTATTGCCGCAGAGCTGGAGGAAGGGATGCGCCTGAACACCTCCGTGGTAAAGCAGATGTGTTCCACGGATGAGATTTTTGCGGAGAAGAAATATAAAGACCCTTTCAGCTTCACGCCAAGCCACACCCTTGTGCTTTACACTAACCACCTGCCAAGGGTGGGTGCAAACGACCCCGGGACGTGGCGGCGCCTGATTGTGCTCCCGTTCCATGCCAAAATAGAGGGAGCCGGGGATGTGAAGAACTATGCCGATTTCCTTGTTTCAGAGGCGGCACCGTCAATTATGGCGTGGATTATCGAAGGGGCAAAGAAAGCCATCAGCCGGAACTTCCACATCCCCTGCCCTGCCTGTGTAGAGGGTGCCATCAAAGCATACCGGGAGGACAACGACTGGCTTGGGCATTTCCTGGGCGAGTGCTGTGAAACTGACAAGACATACCGGGAGAAGTCTGGAGAACTGTACCAGGAATACCGTAGCTACTGCATGAGGACGGGCGAGTATGCGAGAGGCACGGCAGATTTTTACAATGCACTGGAGTCTGCCGGCTTCATGCGCCAGAAGACTAAGACGGGGAATTTTATCCGGGGGCTCCGGATAAGGGAAGATTTCGAGGATTGACAGGTGTATTTTACCGTAAGGGTGGAGGTCGGTGGAGGTCTTGGTATAAACCCCCTTTAGGGCAGTTTTTTCAGTAAAAAACCACTTATAGAGGACTTTTAGGCACAGGTTCCACCGACCTCCACCTGAAAGCCTGGAATGCTTGAAAAATAAGGGATCGGAGGCATCTGCATGAGAGAGAAGACCATAGAGCAGAAATTCAGGGAGGCAGTCAAGGCCGCCGGGGGCCTGGCAGTTAAGTTCACATCGCCCGGTTTTGATGGGGTGCCTGACAGACTGGCACTTCTCCCGGATGGGAAGATGGCGTTCGTGGAGGTAAAGGCTCCGGGGAAAAAGCCCCGCCCCCTGCAGCTTTCCCGGCACAGACTGCTTCGGCAGTTGGGATTTAAAGTGTATGTGCTGGATGACGAGTCACAGATTGGAGGGATTATTGATGAGATACGAGCCACATGATTACCAGCAGTACGCCATCAGCTATATTGAGGCACACCCTGTGGCAGCAGTCCTTTTGGACATGGGACTTGGAAAAACGAGCATCACGCTGACCGCACTAAATGACCTTTTGTTTGACCGCTTTGAAATCCGCAGGGTGCTTGTGGTAGCGCCTATCCGTGTAGCCTCTTTCAGCTGGCCGGCGGAAATTGAAAAGTGGGATCACCTTGGGGGATTAAGATACAGCGTGGCGGTCGGAACGGCGGCGGAGAGGCTGGCGGCGCTGAAGCGGAAAGCAGACATTTACCTCATCAACCGTGAGAACGTACAGTGGCTGATTTCCGAGAGCGGCATACCCTTTGACTTCGATATGGTGGTGATCGATGAGTTATCTTCCTTCAAGAACCACCAGACAAAGCGGTTCAAGGCACTGATGAAAGTCCGGCCGAAGGTGAAACGCATCGTGGGGCTGACCGGGACGCCGAGCAGCAACGGACTGATGGACTTATGGGCAGAGTTCCGGCTGTTGGATATGGGCGAGCGGCTTGGCAGGTTCATCGGGCAGTACCGCACTTCCTACTTCCGGCCGGATAAGCAGAACGGGCAGGTGGTATTTTCCTACAAGCCGCTGCCTGGGGCGGAGAAGCAGATATACGGCAAAATATCCGACATCACCATTTCCATGAAGTCCACCGACCACCTGCAGATGCCGGAACTGGTAAATTCCAGATACACGGTGTATCTTTCTGAGAAGGAGGATTCGCGGTATGCGGATCTGAAGAATGACCTCGTCCTGCAGTTGCCGGACGGCGATATCACAGCCGCCAATGCCGCATCCCTTTCCGGGAAGCTGTCGCAGATGGCGAACGGCGCAGTCTACACGGATGCCGGGGAGACAGTCGCCATCCATGAGAGGAAGCTGGATGCACTGGAGGACATCATCGAGGCGGCGAACGGCAAGCCGGTGCTTGTGGCATACTGGTTCCGGCATGACCTGGAACGCATCACGGAACGGCTTCAGAAACTGAAAATCCCATGTTCCAGGCTGGATACCGACAGCAGCATCCGGAAATGGAACGCCGGGGAGATCCCGGTGGCGCTGATCCACCCGGCATCCGCAGGACACGGCCTCAACCTCCAGGGCGGAGGGAACACCCTGGTGTGGTTCGGGCTGACATGGAGCCTTGAATTATACCAGCAGACGGTGGCGAGGCTGTGGCGGCAGGGGCAGCAGTCAGAAACCGTGGTGGTGCAGCACATCATCACGAAAGGCACCATAGATGAGCGGATCATGAAGGCATTATCCGAAAAGGACACCACGCAGGCCGCACTGATCGATGCAGTAAAAGCTGACTTGAAGATATAGGCGGAAATGCCGTCTCCAGTCAAAAATGCAAATCTGAGCCAAGCAATGAAAATCAACGACAATCTTTGAAAATCCGGGGGAAGCAAATATATTTTGATTGGAGGCATGGCTTATGAGCATTATCTGGAAATACCTTGACAAACGGTCGGCGGCCGTGGATGCACTGAAGGATTACAGCAATATGAAGTTCATCATAGAACACACGGATGATGAGATAAAGGCGGCATATGAGAAGATGGGCGGCGTCAGCAGCCCGCAGTCTGACGGGATGCCCCGTACACACAATCCCCATGCTGTGGAGGACAGGATGATAAAGGGCATTGAGGAGATTGATATCTTACGGGAGCGGTACCGCCAGGCAGTGGAATACATGGAGTGGTTCCTTCCAGCATGGGAGGAGCTTTCTGAGGATGACAGATATGTGCTGGATGCATTTTACAATGAGGATAACGAATACGGCAGCGGCATGGCAGATGATGTCGCGGACTATTTCGGCATTGAGAGGGCATCTGCATACAGGAGAAAGAACCGGGCGCTGGCAAAGCTGACTACCCTGCTGTTTGGCAAGCAGTAATGTCCACTTTGTGAGATGATTTATCTGTTTGGACGTGGTATGCTTATAGCATGAAAAAATGTCAAGAGGGCCTTCGCGGGAGCATTGGAATCCTGCGGGGGCTTTCTTTATGCCCAAGGGAGGTGAAATCAATGCCAAGGAAACCGAAGAGGCCGTGTTCTTTCCCCGGATGCCCGAAGCTGACGGACGGGAGGTTTTGTGAGGAGCATGAGAAGCAAGAGAACCGCCGCTACGAGAAGTACGACCGCGATCCGGCTGTACGCCGTAGGTATGGGCGGGCATGGAAACGCATCCGTGACCGTTACGTCGCAAAGCACCCATTCTGTGAGGAGTGTTATAAGAAAGGGCTGCTGCATCCTGTGGAGGAAGTACACCACAAGCTGCCGCTGGCAGAGGGCGGCACCCATGACGAGGGAAACCTCATTTCATTGTGCCAGTCGTGCCACGCCAGGATTCATGCGAAGCGGGGTGACAGGTGGAATAAACATTAAATTACTGTCTGCGGGTTCCTTGTAGAGATTTCTGCCAGCCGGGAGGGGCGGGTGAAATCTCTACGAGGGACCCGCCGGGGAACGGGCGTGGGGCGTCACGCATAAAAACCGGAAATCAAACGGGGGATTGACCCGCTCTGGTTTTCCGCATTTCATAGGCTTTTTAAGGTGCTGCTGCGTTTGATTTCCGCAGCATTTTTTCAAAGAAAATCAAAGAAACGGGGTGGAAACGGTGGCAAAAGACGGCAGCAACCGGGGCGGCGCAAGGCCGGGGGCGGGGCGTAAGCCCAGGGCACTCACGGAGAAGATCAGCGAGGGGAAAACGGCGGCGGTCATGCTGGAGCCTGCCGAACTGGAGGGAATGGATGTGCCATCTGTGAAGGACTTCCTAAAATCCCCGCAGAAAAGCGGGCGGGAGCTGGTGGCAGAGGAGGTTTTCAACGAAACGTATGCATGGCTGAAGGCGAGGGGCTGCGAGAAGCTGGTTACCGTACAGATGGTGGAGCAGTACGCTATGAGCGTGTCCCGGTGGATTCAGTGTGAGGAGATTGTTTCCTCCACTGGATTTTTAGCGAAGCATCCGACTACAGGAGCCGCCATCGCATCCCCTTACGTTTCCATGAGCCAGTCCTACATGAAACAGACCAACTACTGCTGGATGCAGATTTACCAGATCGTGAAGGAGAACTGCTCGGTGGAGTTCCAGGGGAACACGCCAATGGATGATACTATGGAGCGGCTGCTCCGCGCAAGGAAAGGAGTGTAGAGGAAAATGGGAAAGACGACAACCGAGATGCAGCTCATCCCTTTGGGGAAGCTGGTGCCGTATGTGAACAATGCGCGGACGCACTCGCCGGAGCAGCTCACGAAGCTCCGCTCGTCCCTGCGGGAGTTCGGCTTCATCAACCCGGTCATCATCGACCGGGAATTCAATGTCATCGCAGGGCATGGCAGGATTGCGGCGGCGAAGGAAGAAGGCATGGAGGAAGTGCCGTGTGTGTTCGCAGATTTCTTGACGGAGGCGCAGAAGAAAGCCTACATCCTGGCGGATAACCGCATGGCTTTGGATGCGGGATGGGATGAGGAGCTGCTCCGCATCGAGATTGAATCCCTGCAGGGTGCAGATTTTGATGTATCCCTGACAGGCTTCGGTGAGGATGAGATTGCAGACCTTTTTGCCGGAGATGGTGAGAAGGGTGTAAAGGATGATGATTTCGACCTTTCCGCCGCGCTGGAGAAAGCGGCGTTCGTGGAGCGGGGTGATATCTGGACGGTGGGCAGGCACAGGCTGGTGTGCGGGGACGCCACCAGCGCGGAGGACGTGGCGGCGCTCATGGACGGGAAGAAGGCAAACCTCATCGTGACGGACCCGCCGTATGGTGTATCCTTCAAGAGCGGCAGCGGGCTTTCCATCCAGAATGACAGCATGAAGGGGGATGAATTCTATACATTTTTGTACAATTCATTTTCACAGATGGCGGCACATCTGGAGAACGGCGGTGCGGCGTATGTGTTCCATGCGGACACGGAGGGGCTGAATTTCAGGAAAGCGTTTGTGGACGCAGGGTTCCACCTTGCCGGGGTGTGTATCTGGGTGAAGAATTCCCTCGTGCTTGGACGCTCGGATTACCAGTGGCAGCATGAGCCTGTGCTGTACGGCTTTCTGAAGAACGGGAAGCACCCGTGGTATTCCGACCGGAAGCAGACCACCATCTGGAATTACGACAAGCCGAAGCGGAATAAAAACCACCCGACCTCAAAACCGCTTGACCTGCTCGGATATCCGATCTGCAACTCCTCCCAGGAGAATGCCATCGTTTTGGACACCTTCGGCGGCAGCGGCTCCACGATGATGGCGTGCGAGCAGACAGACCGCATCTGTTGCATGATGGAGCTGGATGAGAAATATGCATCTGTGATTCTCCGCCGTGCCGTGGAAACCGGAATTGCACAGGAGGATATTTTTGTGGAGCGGAGCGGGGAGAAAATCCCGTACTCTGTGCTGGTGAAGGAGGTGGAGACGGATGGATAAACCGGAATACTGCGTGGTGGCTCTGTCTGGCGGGAAGGATTCGACAGCCATGCTCCTTGGGATGATTGACCGGGGGATGCAGATTGACTGTATCCTGTTCTGCGATACCGGCCTTGAGTTCCCGGCCATGTATGAACACCTTGCAAAACTGGAGAAGGACACCGGCAGGCAGATCATCCGCATAAAGGCGGAGCATTCTTACGAATACCTGATGTTCGATGCCCCGGTCAGGCGTGGGCAGGACTCCCCCATCGTTAAAAGATATGGGGCAGGCAGCCTTGGGTATGGGTGGCCGGGACCAAGGCAGCGGTGGTGTACGACCCGGCTGAAGGATATGCCGAGGGAGAAGTTCCTCCGGGAGTTGCGTAAGAGGTACCGTGTGAGGGAGTACATCGGGATAGCAGCCGATGAGCAGTACCGCCTTGAGCGGGAAAGGAACCAGAACCCGGACCATGTGCATCCCCTGGTGGAATGGGGAATGTCGGAGGCAGACTGCCTGCGGTACTGTTATGAGCGCGGGTATGACTGGAACGGGTTGTATGGGCAGTTCAAGCGGGTGTCCTGCTGGTGCTGTCCTTTGCAGTCGTTGGAAGAGTTGCGGGAACTGTACCGGCATCACCCTGTTTTATGGGAGCAACTGAAGACATGGGATAAAAGGACATGGAGGAATTTCCGTGCGGATTATTCCGTGGAGGAACTGGAGATACGCTTTGACTTTGAGGACGAATGGCAGCAGGCCGGGAAGCCCATCAAAGGCAGGGCGTTTTTTGATGCCCTGAAAAAGAGGCTGGGGGAGGCGGCAGATGGGAAAAGATAATTTAACGATGGGCAGCCTGTTTTCCGGCTCCGGCGCTTTTGAACTTGGTGGGCTGCTTGCCGGAATCCGCCCGGTGTGGGCTTCGGAAATTGAGCCGTTCCCTATCCGGGTGACCACAAAGCGGCTGCCCTTTGTGAAACATTACGGTGACGTGAACAGCATCCGCGGGGATGAAATAGAGCCTGTGGATATCATAACATTTGGGAGTCCTTGTCAAAATTTGTCGATTGCGGGCAAACGGGCGGGGCTTGACGGGAAGCAGTCCAGCCTATTTTTTCAGGCAATCAGGATCATAAAGGAAATGAGGTGTGCGACAGATGGGAGATACCCAAGATTTATCGTATGGGAGAACGTGCCGGGGGCATTCTCCTCAAACGGTGGGGAGGATTTCAGGGCAGTGCTTGAAGCGGTCTGCTCCGTCAAAGACGGGGGCATTCATGTACCTGGACCTCCAAAGGGAAAATGGGCGAATGCCGGATGCGTCATGGCAGACGGGTTTTCCCTTGCGTGGCGGGTGGTCGATGCCTGCCTGTGGGGCGTCCCCCAACGTAGAAAACGCATCTACCTTGTCGCAGATTTTGCAGGCGGGAGTGCCGGAAAGATATTATTTGAGTCCGAGGGCGTGTCAGGGTATACTCCGCAGGGCTTCCGTGCGTGGCAAGGAACTGCCGGAGGTGCTGCGGAAGGCTTTGGAGCGGCAGGCAGCATCTGCTTAAACGACATGGGCGGCCAGTATATTTCTGTAGACAATGAAATAGCGTGTACTTTGAGGGCGCAGAGCCACGGCTACCCACCGTGCGTGATGGAGGCGGCGGGATTCTGTACGGAGCATTCGGCAGACAGCCGGGGCATCGGGTATGAGGAAGAGGCTTCCCCCACGCTCCGGGCGGGTACGGTCCCTGCAACGGTGGCGCTGGAGAACCATCCCACGGACAGCAGGGTGAAAGTATCCGAAGATAACATGGTGCAGACGCTGACTTCCCGGATGGGGACAGGCGGCGGGAATGTGCCGCTCGTCATGGATGCGGCGACACCCAAGACGCTGAAAATCCGTGCCGGGGGTGGAAATGGAGGGAAAGGTGCGCTGATACAGGATGACAAGTCGGCCACCCTTTCCTGCAACAATGACCAGACCGTGTTCGTGCCTTTCTGCAAAGGGACGCGTCCGCACTCCGCAGAGGACGCGACCACATGGAAGGACGGGGAAGTGGCAAACACGCTGAATGCATTTGATATAGGGGAAACGCACTGTAATGAACTTGTGGTGCAGGCATTCGGCATCTGTTCCAAAGAGAGCAACGCCATGAAATCCGACAATCCGCACTGCGGGTTCTATGAGGCGCAGACCGCACGGACTCTGGACTGTAACTGTAATAATCCGTCCAGCAATCAGGGCGGCATTGCTGTAGTTGCGGTGCAGGGCTCCATGATCGGCAGGGATGATAAGAACGGGCCGCAGGGCAGCGGGGTGAATGAGGATGTGTGCTTCAGCCTGGCCGGGGCGGACCGCCATGCGGTGGCATACCCCACCTACTGCACCAGCAAGAATTCCTATTTCATGCGGGCGGAAAAGGAGCTGGCGAACACGCTGGTGGCTACGGATTATAAAGACCCGCCGGTAATAAACGATGTGCGGACGGCATCGGGCAAGGACGTGTTCGGCACGATCTCCGCAAGCATGGAATCCAAGCAGTGGCTCGGCAACCAGGAGACGTTCAGCGGCGACTACCATATCGTAGAGCCGGACTATATCGTCCGCAGGCTCACACCCACGGAATGCGCGAGGCTGCAGGGCTTCCCGGACTGGTGGTGTGACGGGCTGGGGACGGATGACCCCACGGAGGAAGAATTGATATTCTGGCGGGAGGTATTCGAGACCCACCGTAAAATAATGGGAACTTCCGTCAGACCGAAGTCCGACAGCCAGATTCGGAAATGGCTGAAAGACCCCCATTCCGATTCGGCGGAGTACCGTATGTGGGGGAATGGCTGCGCCCTGCCCAACGTATATTTCGTGCTTTGCGGCATTGTGTACTATGCACAGTTCCCGGATTTTTTATTGTGACATTTATTCTGACATTTTAGTTGCTTTTATTTCCGTTCAGAGTGATTAATGTAATACCGAAAGGGAAAACACGAAAATGAACGGAGAAAAAAAGGATGAGGATTGAAACAAACGCAGCAAACAGGAAAGATGTAGTAAAGGCGGTCAGCGGGATTTTAGGGCAGCATGCAAAGTACCTTGGGGTTCCGACCTGCGCCTACCAGATCGGAAACTGCACCATCGATAAGAAAGGCGCGGTGGAAACCGAAGATGAAAAGACGGCGGAGCTGGTAACGGCAGGGCTGACGGAGCAGGGATTCATCGGGAACCCACAGCCGGAGACGGATGAAACAGCGGTCAGCATCCCGGTGGAGGGCATGAGCGCGGAGGGGCTTAAGAACCTGGTTTTCCTGACACACAGCAAGCAGTACCTTATTAACCGCGCCTTTGCGGAAGAGGTTTTCCGGATTCCCACAAAGCTGGCGGAGGCGCTGGGCAGCGCGGAGATTCCCGATGCGGAAACTTTCCAGCAGACATTCAAAAGCCATGCGGAAGGGTGCAGAGGCATCAGCTTTCAGGACGGGAACGCCACCTTCACCCTTCCCACGGCGGACGACCCCGACATGATAAAGGCATTCACGCACCTTGCGGCGGCGATGGTACAGCAGGCAAAGGAGCAGAAACGCATCAGCCCCAAGGAGACCATTGAGGAAAACGAGAAATACTACATGAGGATATGGCTCCTGCGCCTCGGCTTTGGCGGCGCAGAGGGTAAGGAGATACGGGACCTTCTGATGAAAAAGCTGAAAGGGCATTCCGCTTTCCGCACCGATGAGAATAGGCAGAGGTGGCAGGAAGCCCGCCGGAACGAGCGGGAGGCGGCAAAGCAGCAGGAACAGACGCCTGCGGAGGAAACAGCAGGGCAGCAGGAACAGGCACCCGCAGAGGAAACGTCGGAGCCTGCGGATGCGGCTCCGGCTGGACAGGATTCCGGCGCGGAAGAATAAGGAGCGGAACGGGCAGGGAGGCATCCCCTCCCTGCCGGAATCTACGAAAGGAGATATGCGGAATGAACCTTAGTATCAAAAAAGAGGAACTGGGAGCCCTGCGGGAGAAATACCCGCCGGGGTGCAGGGTGGAACTGGTAAAGATGGATGACCCCTACAGGGAGATGCCGCCCGGACTGCGTGGTGTGGTGACGGGCATTGACGATTCCGGCTCCATCCACGTTGCCTGGCAGAACGGGAGCAGCCTTGCGGTGATATTCGGCGAGGATGAATGCCGGAGGGTTGAGGATGCGGAAAGGGAGGCAGGATAACGGGATGGAATGGGCGGAAGCAGAGCGGCAGGTAAAGGCCCTCATGGAGAAACACGGGTACCGGACGATGGAGGGCGTGCCTGCGAAGATCGATTGGGAGGGCAGGGAACACCTGCTGAGTTTAAGGTGCGTCCAGTGCGCCAGTCTCAGGGATGCCCTCAAAGGCGGGAAAAAGGTGGCACTCCGGGTTGAGGCCGCCGTCCGTGAAAGGAAGGACAGGTGGATGACGGCGCGGCTGGTGGGTGAGCTGGCCGAAGAATGCCGGAAGGCGGAGGGGCTGATGCGCGAGGTGGCGGAACGGGAGATCACCTTTACCGACTATCTGGAATAAAGGGGAATTATGGAAGGAGGCGGATTGATATGGCAATGCAGGAACGGATGCCGGGGAATGCACATGAAAAGCGCAACTGCTGGCAGCGGGGCAGAGGCTCCTACAGCATGAGGGGCGAGCTGCGCCGGGGCATTTCCCTGAATAAGAAGTACCTGAACCGGAAGGTTCGGCACAGCAATAAGCAGGCATTAAAGCGTGGGGATTATAAGCGCATCTGCAGGACATTACATATGGTGGAGTTCTCATAAACCACCATAAGACGCACAGTTATCCACCCATATCTTTGTCACATTTATGGCGCAGATATGAGTGGATAATACCCGCTTTCAGAGGTAACATGTGTACTACCGAAAGGGAAAATACAAAAACGGAGGACACACACCATGAAGAAGATCGAACTTTTTGAAAGAGCCATTGCGGAGCAGGCAGCAAGCCTTAAGGACCTGGGCATCAACCCCACACTGTTCTGGGCATACCGGAACAGCATCACGGCGGGAAACGACAGGATTGATTTTGGCGAAACCATCTGGGACACCGACATCCCGGAGATCACCCGGACGCTTAAGGAGAACGGCATCAGCGAATTCACCATCAGCAGCACCTTTTCAAGCCTGATCCCGACCCTTGCGGAATTTGAAAAGCACGGCTTCCGGATGGCGGGGCTGACCGAGGCCAAGGCAAACTACACGGACTTCCAGACGATGGAGCGGGCGGTCATCCCGGCAATCAGGATGGAATTAAAGGAGGTGTAAGGCAGGATGATGACGGAAAAAATAAGGGAACAGATATCCGCAGTCCGTGACAGCGGTGTGGCGAATATGTGTGACACGGCTGCGGTGCAGCGGGCGGCATTTGAGAGGGATTTCTACGAACTGGTCCTTTTTATCGAGGAAAACCGGGAGGAATACTGGAACTTCATACTGACGGGCAGGGAATGACGGCTTCCCTGCCTCTTATAATGTACACAATTATCTGCGGTTATCTTTGTCGCATTTATGCCTCCGAATTGAGTGGATAATACCTGCGTTCAGAGGTAATATGTGTACTACCAAAAGGAAAACGGAGGAAAAAAGAAAATGAAAAAATACGAGATCAACTTTTTACAGACCACCACAATCGAACACCTGCAGGACAAAATCCCCTGCTGCTACGGCGGCGCGCTGGCCTTCGGGGAGAAGGTGCTGGTGACGATGGTAAACTGGAGAGGGCAGTACGAGGCAGCCATTTACGAGTTCATCGAGACGCCGGAGGAAACGGGGCTTGGGCAGATCGAATGCAGGCTCAACCTGGTGGAGATTGCGGATGAAACTTTTAAGGACGGCGGACACGCAATGCAGTGGGCGATTGGCAGGGCATAAGGAGGAAAAGCACGATGAGGGAAAATTACAACGGATATGAACTGAGTACGGCATGGGATGACGGGGCACTTGGGTTTGGGTTCCGCATCCACGACAAAAACGGCGCGGAGGTTTCCAGCAGTGTTGACCCATATTTTTATGAGGAGAACGCGCTGATCGCGGCGAGGGCTGCGGCGGACGCGCTTCCGGGGCAGGGATGAGAGCCCCTGCCCCGGAGCTGGGCATAGTGGCACGTTTCACCCTTATTTTTTGTGCAGAGTACGGCTTGCTATTTTTGGGGAAAAGAGTGATGAATAGGATACCCTGAAAAGGAAAGGAGAGAGGAATATATGGATAATGCAAGGGTAAAAGCGGTCACGGAAGCGGCGGCAGAGGTGTATGGACTTGGCGTGGATCACAGCGCCATGCTGCTCCGCGGGGCGGTCATGAGCATGTATCTTGGGAACAGGATCACAAGGGATGAACTGGACTGGTCGGAGGCCATGCAGGCGCAGGCAAGGGAGACGGCAGAGCGGATTCCGCTTGCCGAAGTGACAGGGCAGCTTGCCGATGAGACGGTGCTTTGGCTGAGGCAGGGTGCGGAAAAGGTGCCGGAGCCTTTCGGCACGGTCATCCAGCAGGCAGCGGAATTCCTGCACGACTACTGGTCGGAGATCATTCCGGCTGAAATTTAGGACTGGAAAACACATACATAGCAGTGGGAAAGGGTTCCTCTGGGAGCCCTTTTCTGCTATGTAAATTTAGGGAAAGAGGCAGGTGCAGAGCGGAAGGAAGCCGAAGCCGGAAAAAAGTGTCCCGCTGTCCGGCATGGATGGAGTGGGGCTAGAAAGCTTTGCGTCTTGTACTGATAGCTTTCTGCGGGCTATTTTATGCCATCTTTGGGGAGGTGATGACGGTGGCAATGCGGAAACTGAAAAAATACAGGCCAACGAAATTCAAGGCGAAGGACAGCCGCTATGATAAAGATGCCGCCGATTTTGCCGTGATGTTCATCGAGAGCCTCTGCCATACCAAGGGGACATGGGCGGGGAAGCCTTTTGAACTGATCGACTGGCAGGAGCAGATCATCCGTGATATTTTCGGCACGTTAAAGCCCAACGGCTACCGCCAGTTCAACACGGCCTATGTGGAGATTCCGAAGAAGCAGGGAAAGTCGGAGCTTGCCGCCGCTGTGGCGCTGCTCCTGACCTGCGGGGACGGGGAGGAGCGGGCGGAAGTGTACGGGTGTGCTGCCGACCGGCAGCAGGCCACCATCGTCTTTGACGTGGCGGCGGACATGGTGCGGATGTGTCCTGCCCTTTCCAAGCGGGTGAAGATACTTTCCTCACAGAAGAGGATCATCTACACGCCTACAAATTCCTTCTACCAGGTACTTTCGGCGGAGGCGTATTCCAAGCACGGCTTCAACATCCACGGCGTGGTGTTTGACGAGCTGCACACGCAGCCGAACCGGAAACTGTTTGATGTCATGACCAAGGGCTCCGGGGATGCCAGGATGCAGCCGCTGTATTTCCTCATCACCACGGCGGGGACAGACACCCATTCCATCTGCTATGAGACGCATCAGAAGGCAAAGGACATATTGGAGGGCAGGAAGATTGACCCTACATTTTACCCGGTAATCTTTGGGGCGGATGAGGCGGACGACTGGACGGACCCCAAGGTGTGGAAGAAGGCGAATCCGTCCTTAAACATCACAGTGGGGATTGATAAGGTGGAGGCCGCCTGCGAATCAGCGAAACAGAATCCGGGGGAAGAGAACAGCTTTCGGCAGCTCCGCCTGAACCAGTGGGTGAAACAGGCGGTGCGGTGGATGCCCATGGATAAATGGGATGCCTGTGCCTTCCCGGTTTCGGAGGATGACTTGGAAGGGCGTGTCTGTTATGGTGGGCTGGACTTATCCTCCACCACGGATATCACGGCATTCGTCTTAGTGTTCCCGCCGCTGGACGAGGAGGATAAATACTGTATCCTGCCGTACTTTTGGGTTCCGGAGGAAACGCTGGAGCTGCGTGTCCGGCGTGACCATGTCCCTTACGATGTGTGGGAGCGGCAGGGGAAGCTGATGACCACGGAGGGGAACGTGGTGCATTACGGCTATATTGAGAAATACATCGAGCGGCTTGGGGAGCGGTTCAATATCCGGGAGATCGCTTTCGACCGCTGGGGAGCGGTGCAGATGGTGCAGAACCTTGAGGGGATGGGCTTCACGGTGGTCCCGTTCGGGCAGGGTTTCAAGGATATGTCCCCGCCTACCAAAGAGCTGATGAAGCTGGTGCTGGAGCAGATGATTGCCCACGGCGGGCATCCGGTCCTGCGGTGGATGATGGATAACATCTTCATCCGCACCGACCCTGCAGGGAATATAAAGGCGGATAAGGAGAAGTCCACGGAGAAGATTGACGGTGCTGTGGCCGCCATCATGGGGCTTGACCGGGCAATCCGCTGTGGGAATGAAACCTCAGAGAGCGTCTATGATTCCCGCGGTTTGTTGGTATTTTAACATTTTACAGGGTTGTGTGCGGAATCCTTAGTGGTTCCTTGTATGGCTATTTTTCCCGCATTCCTTTATGCTGTCTGGCGAAGGAGGTGGAATGGATGGATGAGAAGGATTTCCTTGAGATCATCCTGTCGGAACGGATGGGGATGCATTATGACAGGTTCAAAAAGGACTGTCCCCCTACGGAGGACCAGGCAGCGGAAGCAGAGAAAGCAGACCAGGCACATGAGACACTGTTCAGCCAGCTCACGCCGGAGCAGAGGGAACTGCTGGAAGCGTATGAGGACGGCGCAAATTCGAATGTTACAAGGGAAAACGAATATTACTACCGTGCAGGGTTCCGGGACGGGGTGAGCCTTGACAGGCTGATAAAGCAGATCAGGGAAAATAACAAATAAACAAAAGGCAGGGATTAAGACGGGCATCGCCATGGCGGTGCCTTTCTGCTGTCCGGCTTTCGGAAAGGAGCGTGGTTCTTATGGGATTGTTAAGCGGGCTGTTCAGGGCGAGGGATGCACCCACGAACCGCACGTCGGGCAGTGCCTACAGCTTTTTTATGGGCGGTAGCACCAGCGGCAAGCGTGTCAATGAGCGTTCCTCCATGCAGATGACGGCGGTGTACTCCTGCGTCCGTATCCTTTCAGAAGCGGTGGCAGGGCTGCCGCTGCATTTTTACAGATATACGGATAACGGCGGGAAGGAGAAAGCGGCAGACCACCCGCTGTATTTTCTGCTGCATGACGAGCCGAACCCGGAGATGACTTCCTTCGTGTTCCGGGAAACGCTGATGACGCACCTGCTCCTTTGGGGGAACGCCTACTCGCAGATCATCCGCAACGGCAAGGGGGAGGTCATCGCACTGTACCCGCTGATGCCGGACAGGATGAATGTGGAGCGGGATTCAAAGGGGCAGCTTTATTACGAATACACGGTGGGAATGGATGACGCACCCACGGTAAAGGGAAGCACAGTCGTCCTGCCTCCTACGGAGGTGCTGCACATCCCCGGACTCGGCTTTGACGGGCTGGTTGGCTATTCTCCCATTGCCATGGCAAAGAACGCCATCGGCATGGCGATTGCCTGCGAGGAATACGGGGCGAAGTTCTTCGCCAACGGCGCACAGCCGAGCGGCGTGCTGGAGCATCCGGGGACGCTGAAAGACCCGTCAAGGGTAAGGGAGAGCTGGCAGTCCACCTTCGGCGGTAGCCACAATGCCAACAAGGTGGCAGTTTTGGAGGAGGGGATGAAATACACTCCGATTTCCATTTCCCCGGAACAGGCGCAGTTTCTGGAAACGAGGAAGTTCCAGATCAATGAGATAGCAAGGATTTTCCGTGTGCCTCCGCACATGGTGGGCGACCTGGAAAAGAGCAGCTTCTCCAACATCGAGCAGCAGAGCCTTGAGTTTGTGAAATACACCCTCGACCCGTGGGTGTCGAGGTGGGAGCAGTCCATGGCGCGGTCACTGCTTACTGCGGAAGAGAAAAAGAAATATTTCGTGAAGTTCAACGTGGACGGCCTGCTCCGGGGCGACTACCAGAGCCGCATGAACGGGTACGCCGTGGGGCGGCAGAACGGGTGGATGTCCGCAAACGACATCCGGGAGCTGGAGAACCTTGACCGCATCCCGGAAGAATTGGGCGGTGACTTATATCTTATCAACGGGAATATGATGCCGCTTTCGATGTCAGGGGCGGCGTACCAGAAAGGGAAGGAGGAATCCGATGAAAACGAAGAAGTTCTGGAACTGGAGGAAGGTGAAGAACCAGGAGCCGGAAGTGACAGAGAGGATACTGGAGCTGAACGGCACCATCGCAGAGGAAAGCTGGTTTGACGATGACGTCACGCCGCAGCTTTTCAAGGATGAGCTGAACAGCGGCACGGGCGACATCACCGTGTGGATCAATTCACCGGGCGGCGACTGCGTGGCAGCAGCACAGATTTACAATATGCTCTCCAACTACAAGGGCAAGGTGACTGTAAAAATAGACGGCATCGCCGCAAGCGCCGCCAGTGTGATTGCCATGGCGGGCGATACCGTCCTGGTATCCCCGGTTTCCATGCTGATGATCCACAATCCCGCCACCATCGCCTGGGGCGACCATGCTGAGATGCAGAAGGCTATCGATATGCTCTCCGAAGTGAAGGAGTCCATCATCAACGCCTATGTGCTAAAGACGGGGCTTTCCCGTCCGAAGCTGTCGCACCTTATGGACGCGGAAACGTGGATGGACGCAAACAAGGCGGTGGAGCTTGGCTTTGCGGATGAGATTATGGCGCGGGCAAAGGCGGAGCCGGAAAAGGAGCCGGAGGAAGGCGAGGGGGATACGGACGGGGAGGAAGAGGAGGAAAAGAAGCTCCCGCCTCCCACAGGTTCCATGCTGTATTCCCGCAGGGCGGTCACCAATGCCCTGCTGAATAAGATGGCCGCCAGGTATGGCGGGGGAAAACCGAAGGCAGATATCCAGGCGCAGGCACAAATCCCTGCTGCGGATACAGAAACCGGCCGCTGCGTGGACGCACTCATGGAGCGGCTTAATTTATTGAAACGATAAGAAGGAGGATTTCATTATGACGATTCTGGAACTGCGCGAGAAACGCGCAAAGGCATGGGAGGCGGCAAAGGCATTCCTGGATTCCCACAGGAAGGAGAACGGCGTCCTTTCCGCGGAGGATGACGCCGCATACACGAAGATGGAGCAGGAGATCACCGACCTTGGGAAAGAAATCGCAAGGCTGGAGCGGCAGGAGGCGCTTGACGCGGAGCTGAACCGCCCGGTGAACAAGCCCCTCACGGGGAAGCCGGGCGGAAGGGCGGATGCAGACGGGGAGGATAAGACCGGTCGCGCTTCTGACGATTACCGGAAGAACTTCTGGAACGCCATGCGCTCCAAGGCGCCGATGCCTGCGGTCACCAACGCCCTGCAGATCGGCACGGATTCCGAGGGCGGCTACCTTGTGCCGGATGAATATGAAAGGACACTGGTGGATGCTCTGGAGGAGGAGAACATCTTCCGGCAGATGGCGAAGGTCATTAAGACCTCCAGCGGCGACCGCAAAATCCCCGTTGTGGCTTCCAAAGGCACGGCGTCCTGGATTGACGAGGAGGGCGCGTTCCCGGAGAGCGACGACTCCTTCGGGCAGGTTTCCATCGGGGCGTATAAGCTCGGCACCATGATCAAGGTTTCCGAGGAGCTGTTAAACGACAGCGTCTTTGACCTGCAGTCCTATATCTCCCGCGAGTTTGCCCGCAGCATCGGGGCGAAGGAAGAGGAGGCGTTCTTCACGGGGGACGGCAAGGGCAAGCCGTTAGGGGTGCTTGCGGCCACGGGCGGCGCGGAAACGGGCGTGACCGCTGCGTCTGCAACGGCAGTGACGGCGGATGAGCTGATGGATTTATATTATTCGCTGAAATCCCCGTACCGCAAGAAATCCGTGTGGGTGTTAAATGACTCCACCATCAAGGCCATCCGCAAGCTGAAGGACAATAACGGGCAGTATTTATGGCAGCCTTCTTTGGTGGCAGGAACGCCGGACATGATCTTAGGCCGCCCCATTAAGACCTCTGCGTATATGCCGGCCATTGCCGCGGGCGCAAAGACCATCGCTTTCGGTGATTTCAGCTACTATTGGATTGCTGACAGGCAGGGGC
>ERZ779622.457-NODE-457-length-24486-cov-41.592321_pt1 | contig 24486 bp, 34 predicted proteins | sample MGYA00514188_ERZ779622 | MGnify/ENA primary metagenome ERZ779622 (study PRJEB29562, sample SAMEA4376702) | mouse gut metagenome | isolation source: Cecum | study: EMG produced TPA metagenomics assembly of the A DSS colitis mouse model was used to assess the... | reverse complement strand
AGGCGGGCTTGGGGTGGCAACCCCAACAAGATTCCCATAGGACAAAATGAGCGATAAGCGAATTTTGGTACTATGGTAGAATCTTGCTCTAAGAAAGTAGCGGCTTCTGCTGTGTGGGCTTTCGCCGTTTTCCCTCGGCTTGCATGGCGTGGGTTCTGCCAACTTTGCGGTGGTATTTTTCCCGTCATTATTACTACGCACTGCAAGGAAAATATGGCAAAGTCTTCCGGGATTTTCTGTAATTTCTTTTCGTGCTTTCCTGCCAGATTTTAGCAAAAACGGGCGCAAAAAAACAGGAAACCTTTTCTGATTTCCTGCTTTCTGACTGCCAAAAATGGCGGTGGTTATTCGTTTTTTATTCCCCGGAAGCAAACTTGTAGCCTATGTCTAAAACGGTCTTTATGTAGATGGGATTTTTGCTGTCCAGTTCTATCTTTTTCCGCAGATTGCATATCACGCTGGCAACGTTTGACTGGCAGCTTTCGCTTTCCATGCTCCACACGGATTCAAAGATTTGCGCCTTTGTGAATACCCTCCCCGGACTGGCGGCAAGGTAGCAGAGTGCGCCGTATTCCAAACGTGTGAGGTATATGTCCTCCCCGTCTTTTAATACCCGGCGTTGGTGTAATCTGATTTCCAATCCCGGAAAAACCAGTGCGGGGGATTCCGGCGACTGTATGGCTTCCAGTGGTATCATATCGGCAAGGGCAGTTATGGCTTTCTCAACCGTTTTTTCTTCGGTATCGTTGAATGTAAGAATTAGTATTTTTGCTATAAATAGTACCTCCTACTGTTATGTAACTTGTCTGTCATGTCGGAACTGGAACAGGACGGTAACAAGCCGCTGTTTTATGCTGTCCACGGTGTCTTTGTCGATATGCCCGTATTCAAATGGCGGCGATTCGGATTCGCTTGCTGTAATGGCGTAAAACCTCGTCTACGGCTTCCACTTCATGCACCTGAATTGCCAGCGTCCGACGCACCATAAGAGAAACTTACTATGGTAGCGTCACTATATTTCTCAAAAGTCGTATAGTATTCTTCTTCTGTAATTGTCTTTGTTTCGTCTCCCTTTTCCATAGTGTAAGTGGCATTTCCGCTTTCATCAGATTGTTCAAGAATACTTTCCGCCAATTTAAGTGCGCCGGATTCTTCAATTTCAAAACGCTGCATAGCGTGACCGGAAGCTGCATAAATACCTGTTTCATCATAAGAGATAGGGTATGCGGTGCCCATACTTTCTATCCTTCCTACGTTTTTAACTTCTTTGTCTACCAGATAATATACTTCACAATTAAGTGCCGCCTGATTTCCCAGTCTGTCATCATACACCTGTGAAGTGACAAGTAAAACAGGTGAAGAAGCATTCGTATCAACAATCGCAAAAAGCTCATTATCTTCCAGTCCGGCAATGGTTTCACCGTAAATAGCAGCATTGTCACTACTTTTCTCTCCACACGCACATAAAGAAAAAATTAACACACATAAAGCGAAACATGAAATAATCTTCTTTGTTTTATACATATTTTTCAATCTCCTTTTTTCCTTTTTTCAATGGCATAACTTATGAACAGAATTACTCCGATTGCTCCTGCGATGATGGACGGTATCATCAACCGCATATAATCAACAGGGGCATTCTCATATTGCCCCGTAGCGATATATCGGTATAACATATACTGGGTGCTAAGTGTTGTGTTTTGTAATGCAACTACATAGGCGAAATTTAATATGCTGACCATAATAAAAATCAAACCGCTGATGAGCAGCAACGACATTTTTCTGTTATGAAGATTTATTTTCATCAAATCTTCTAAAGTTAGTTGTTCATCCTTTTTATTTGCCACGCCTGCTTCTCCTTCCTTTAGCAAATCATCTAATGACACATGAAAAATCCTGCTTATATTAACGATACTTTCTAAGTCTGGGGAAGTTCTGTCCGACTCCCATTTGGAAATGGTCTGTCTGGACACGTTAAGTTTTTCAGCTAATTGTTCTTGTGTCATTCCTGAAAGTTTTCTTAATTGGTTGATTTTATTTCCAATTTCCATTTTGTGTCCTCCTTTGAGAGAAATTTTAAGCAATATAAACAATTTTTTCTATCAACGCTGCTTTACATTTGCGCTCTGAATAATAACATTTATGAAATCGCTTGTTTTTCTACATTTTTAGCGACCATGTCAAGGTATTTCAAATTATACCATTTATTCTATTCTTTCTCTACCACAATCATCAAATGCAGTAAGCATATGATTTGTCCATCTACTGTACGGAATCGTTGTTGGGCTGGCTATCTAAGCCTTGTGTTAATGGTTGCTTCTTTACCACACATGAGCATTTGCACCAGGGTTGTCATTGCCATACCCTTCGAGCAAATTGATCACGCCCCATACGCCCACGCCTGCTCCGATTGCTGTTACGACTGTCTTTAATCCTGTTACCGCTGTTGTAAAAAATGCCATGTTTCTACCTCTTTCTTTCTCAAAAATAATTTTGTCTGGTTTCGGAAAGAGTTTTTCGTGTAAAATGCCCTGCCTTATGGTAAGATAAAGACAGGGCAATCCTTTAGGAAGAACCCTGCGGGCATCCGGCATATTCAGTTTGGCGATTGGCTATGCCGGACGCTTTGTTTTGTCCTTTCCCAAGTACATTCAAAACTCCGTTCCACTTCTGGACTTTTTATCCAAAAGTTTTGTGACTGGTTGACGGGTTCCATATTCAGTTGTCATTCCTGCACTTCTGGACATCATGTCCAGAAGTCGCTATTCAGTTGTGTCCGGGGAAATATCTTCCTGCCCACTGACTTCCCCACAGTCAAAGGCATCGTCCACCTCTGTATTCAGAGTGACTTTCATGTGCTGTAAATGCTTCACATAGTCCTCAATATCAAAGGTGTTCTTCTGGTCATAATCGGACAGCTCCTTGTACCTGCCATGCTTCGTTATATCGAATTTATTCGAGAAGAATGGTCTGACACCTCTAAGCTGCATGATACATTTCCCGCCGTCCATGACCGCAATCTCATCCTGGCTCATCAGCGCCTTCCCGGTCTTTTGATAATTCAGACCGTAGGACTGTGATGTACCCCTTGTATCGGAAGTGTTGTAAAGATCATGAGGTAAGCGCCTCGTGGGCGCTCCCTCCCGAACCGTGCGGGCACCTCTCGATGCACACGGCTCTCCATATGCCGTCAACTAACAAAATCAGTCTTTTCCGTGTATTTCACGGTGGCACGCCGGGCATACTGCCAGCGTTTTCCTGCGATTCTTTAGCATAACTTTTTCCCACTCATATTCACCGCTAAGGCTTTTCAGCCGTTTTACCTGATGAATCTCCACGTCATTTGTGTACTGTCCGCAGAGTTCACAAGTTTTCGAGCGCAGTTTTGCCGCTATGCGGTTTGGTCTGTCATACCGCTTGTAAGCAGGCAGGATATCTGCCTGTGGCACATTGGGCTTATCCTTGCGGATAAAAGGCCCTCTGTAGAACACGCTCTCCTTCATACCGCTTTTTGTCTTATAAATGACTGTAAACCGTCCATCCCTAAAATATTTCTTCTTAATCTTTTTGGTCTTTGTGCGGTATTTATTTGCGAATGTTTTCAGCATACTGTAATGCATCAAACTCGCAAACTTACTCGTTGCACATACATTACATGCCAATGAGTAATAATTGTACAAACCTCTGATTTCAGAGTTGTACTTTGACAGAATTTCAATGTCTTTTCGGTTAATGAGCTGTGGCCTGTGGATGGCTTTCCAATGCTCTTTGTGTGTAACTTTGTCTTTCTTGATACGGATTGCACCATACTCCAATAGCTTCGATTCCCATTTCTCATGCGGCATATATAGTTTCACTGCGCCGCTGTATCCCTTCACTTTCCTGCCTTGACGTTTTGTGACTTCCTGGCTTTTTGAAATTGAAATATCGTAGCCAAGAAACCTCGCCCGGCCAGTTGTGTGGGTGATTTTGGTTTTCTCCACTGACAGCGTAAGGTTCAGTTTTTCTTTGAGGAACACGGCTAAATCTGCTTTTAAGGCTTCTGCATCTTGTTTGCTCCCGATAATGCTTATGATAAAATCATCCGCATAACGGACGTATTGCAGGTTTTTGTAAGTTTCATCCCGAAACTGCTTGGACGGGATTTCCCTCTGCTTCTCCCGCAGTCTGCGTAATTCCCCGGCACGTTCTTTCTTTTCGGCTTCACTAAGGCTGTCCCATACTTCCCTGTTCTGGCGCATAAACCTCTGCACCTCACGGTTCCGTCTGGCGTATTCCGGATTCACTTTGCGGTTTATCCTGTTTCCTTTTATAAAGCCTGCCTTATATTCCTCCACGTACATATCCAGTTCATGCAGATAAATATTTGCCAGAACGGGACTGATGCCAGAACCCTGCGGAGTGCCGCAGTATGTCCTGTTGTACTGCCATTGTTCCATATATCCGGCTTTTAAAAACTTCCACATCAATGTGATAAATGCTTCGTCATCAATGCGTCTGCGCAGGATATCAATCAGCACGTGGTGGTCAAAGCTGTCAAAACATGCCTGAATATCCCCTTCCACAAACCAGTTTGCCCCGGCGAATGTCCGCTGTATCTGTTCGAGGGCTGTATGGCAGCTCCTCTTTGGGCGGAATCCGTGGGAATAATCGGAGAAGGTTGGTTCATAAATGCTTTCCAGTATCATTCGGACTACTTCCTGCACCAGCTTGTCATCCCCGGAAGGAATCCCAAGCGGACGCTTTTTACTGCTGTTTTTCTTCGCAATATATGTACGTCGTGCAGGTTTCGGGCGGTAGGAGCGGTCTTTTAATGCGCTGATGATACGCTCTATCCTCGGACTGCTCATCCCGTCCAGTGTTTCTCCATCCACACCCGGCGTCATGCTCCCCTCATTGGCGTAGATATTCCTATATGCCAACAGGTAGAACTCCGGGTTGTATAAGTTCCGGTAAAGCCTTTGGAACTTATATGATAAATCTTTAGACTGTTTGTTTAGGCTATTTAATACATCAGTTGGATTTCTCATGATGCCTCACGCACCTTCCTTTCTTGTTTGTATTAAAGACATACTGCTCCCCTTCGTCATGTGGGCGGCTCTCCCGCTTCCGTTTTTACGGCTATCCCTGTAAATCCAGAGTCCACGGGCTACTATGGGAGCTGTGTAACCATGCCCGCAAATGGGCGGGTTTAGGTCATCCCCGGTAGCATATGCCATACATAGCGTTCCGTGTTGTCGGTAATCTTTGTAGATATGTGGCGTTCGCCGTTCAACCTAATCTAAGGCTTGCCTTGCTTCGGATATCACACGCCTGCCGACAATCGAGCGACAGCCGCCAAAGCACCATGCGTTCCATCTTCTTTCGCACGTAGGCCAGATACTCCCAGGCTCCGGCTACCAATCAAGCAGTTTAGCTTTCATCCTCATACACGGATTTTCATCCCCGCATAAAATGACGGTTAGAAGATTGCGCCGTTTTATGCCAGTTATAGCTGTATTTGCTATAACAACGACATGCTACACTCCCCAGAGGGTTTCCCCTCACGGATAAGTCGTGGAATGATAGACAGTGAATTTTCACCTTCCTTTCTTTGATATCTTTGTCTACCGCTTGCTAAAGGCGGTTTATGGCATACACCCTAACGGGCGCACAATAGTTTCCTTTCCTAAAACATCTTCCAGCTCTTTCAGAGTGGTCTTTTCCTTCCCTCCAAGGAACAAGGTGGTGTCACAATTCCCCTCAATCGTGTCAGCGTTGTCCTTATAAATTGCCTTTAGCTGAGATTTGGACTGCAAAATAATGGAAGCCGATATTTCACGGCTCCGGATTGTGGCGATCAGCTTCTCAAACTGCGGAATCTGACCGATATTTGCAAACTCGTCCAACAGCATCCTCACATGAACCGGGAGCCTGCCATTATAGACATCATCTGCTTTGTCACAAAGTAAATTAAAGAGCTGTGAATACATGATTGACACCACGAAATTAAAGGTGGCGTCCGTATCTGAAATAATGACGAACAATGCTGTTTTCTGTTCCCCAAGCGTGTCAAGTTCCAGATCGTCATACTCCATAAGGTCACGCAGCTCCTTTATGTCAAATGGCGCTAATCTTGCGCCGCAGCTAATCAGGATAGATTTAGCTGTCTTGCCCGCCGCAAGTTTATATTTTTTATATTGGCGGACAGCGAAATGATTCGGGTCTTTTTCCTCCAGTTCCTCAAACAGCAGGTCAACAGCGTTCTTAAAATTCTCGTCATCTTCCCTTGCTTCGCTTGCGTCAATCATATCAATCAGCATTGCGAAATTCTGTTCTTCCTCCGGGGCTTCGTACCAGATATAGGCGATCAGGGCTGTGTAATACAGCTTCTCAGCTTTCACCCAAAAATCCTCTCCGGATTGCTGCCCCTCCCCTTTGGTGTTGACAATAATCGTGTTTACGAGTTTCAGAATGTCCTTTTCGCTCCGTAAATAGGCGAAAGGATTGTAGTGCATGGACTTTGCAAAGTTTATGGTATTGAGGACTTTTATCTTATAGCCGCCCTTTTTGAGCATCTTTCCGCACTCGATTAAGACAGTGCCTTTATCGTCTGTGCCGTCAAGACAAAAAAAGTGTGAACATGAAATTTAATAATTTCCACTCTGAATATCCCGTACAATCATGCGTTTTAGCTTATCCTGCAAGGTTTCTCTGCTTGTTTCGCTAAAGTGGCACGTCACAAAGTAGGTCGTTCTGCCTATGGTCTTTACAAAGTGCGGTCGGCGTTCCTGTGCCTGTTGGTTCTCATTATTTTTTGGCATATACATAAATCTCCTTTACATGAAAAGAGGGCATACAGAGTAATCTCCATACGCCCGCTGTTGATAGTGGCTGTCTGTTCCCTTATCCGCATGAAATTGACATTGCGGTTTCCGGCATATATACTTGTTGCTTACTGTCAAATAAAGGTAAACAGGGCAGAAAAAATGTTGTATCAATGCAACGGATAAGAGAGGTAATAAGCATGGGAAAAATGATAGTGCTGACGTTTTCGGACAGTGAGGAAACAATCTTTAAGAGGGCGGTTTCCCTCTTAGCAGACGAATTACAGATTGAAGCGGAACAACAACCTGTTTCCTTGCCTGTATTGTCCTTTCAAGGTGGAAATACTGCAACATCAGCGCAGGGTGTTGCGGGATAGGAGAGATGTGCGCCTTACTCGGATTGGGCCGGATTGTAAAAACCCGACTTATCTGAAAACGGTGTTAGGTAGGCGTTGGGTACAAGTTCAGTGCTGACGCTACAGAAAACGGTACTTTGTAGAACGTTCTTTTTCTAACTTTGGGCAAAAAATATGCACCATGCTAATCTTCACATGGTGCATACTCCCGTAACAATTTACGCACAACAAAATTATTTACTACGCAAAAGACCTCTGTTGATTGCGCCGTACAAGTCTGTTCCATTTTGCTCCTTATTCCCTGTCAGAAGCTTTTCCAATTTTTCCAGAAAAGATACATAAAACTGCCTTTCCTTTACAAGTGCCTGTTGTTCTTCAATACTTATAACCCGATTAGGTTCTAGAGGATGGTCAAAATCATATAAAGCTTTTTGAGTAGCCCGCATTGCAGACTCCACGGAATTACCCAAAATGTCCGTACTATTCGACAACCCGTAATAATGGGCTATAATTTGCTGTATGTGCATATCTGTTATATGAGTCCGTCCATTCTTAGTTTCACCCAATCCGTTTACTCCAACTTCTTTCACTGTCTCCATCCAAGCATCTTTTACAGATTGTGGAGCATTCGGTCCAGCACTCTGTAGCACACGTTCCTCAAAATCCGTTGCCGCTTCATCTCGAAGCCGTTCTTCATTCTTTTCGGTTACATATTGTGCAAATGTAGGAGTCCCGTTACTTTTCTGCATATTTTCGTATGATATGATATTCTGCCGATAATTAGAATTAACCTGCATATACGCTACCCCCATACAGCTTAATGTATATAAAAAGTAATATTCATTGTATTCCACGGTGAATTTGCAGATTTGGAACTAGCCTTAAATGTTCCGGCTTCAAAACCATAGCTGTTCTCATATCTCCAAACGCAAGCCCATCCATCGATTATACGATCATTATCAAGGTCTATCGCTTTTTTAGATTTCAAGGTCATATTAGTGCTGTTAAGAGTGGCTGAGCGTGTTTTTGCATACCCGATCTCAATCGTTTCAACTTCCAACCAAGTCCCGCCGTGATCCAATGTTGTACCAACCTGCGCAAATGACCCCGAACGTTGAATAACTTCTGTTCCACCTTTTTCAGAAGATACGGAATACACATAAAACTGTGTCAATGCAGGAGCCGCATCACGCGGTTGTATTTCCGCAGCACTTACAGGAATAACATTAGCAACCAACAACGTACTAACCAACATAACACTTAATAACTTTTTGAATTTTTTCATTTTTCACTCATCCTTTCTATAGTTAAAATATCTAATCAGCCTCGCATATCAATATGTTGTGTTATCTTTCTTGTTTTATATAAATCTGATTACCCCCTTTCACACACTTTCCACAAATATAGATATGCGTAACTGAATGATTTACTTTGTAATTATCCACTATCTCACTTTATACTCATATTATTTATCGGTCAGAAAATGAATATTTTAATATATTTCCATCCAAGATTCACTTTATAATGACATATCATGCGCCTTTGACCTCTCCTTTCTCTGCTCTGTCGGCGGTATTGCCTGCTCTACACAACGCTTGACGGTTTCAGCTTCAGCAACTTCATCTTTCAGCTTGCGCATTTCCCGATAAAGGCGGTCTTTCTGTGCGGTTAGGTCTGCAACCTCAGCTTTCCACGCTTTCGGTCTTAGCTTGGTGTCGCTCCCTAAATGCTCTTTCAGATACCTTTCCGCTCGGTCATACAGTGCAAGTTCGGTGCGGTAGCGTTCCGCATAATCCTCCTGCTTTTTCGGCTTGGTCTGTTTGTATGCCTTGTGGTAATCCCGATACTGGAGATAGTTTTCCGCTTGGTCTATCAGTTCTTTTCGCTCATGGAGTAGCTTTTCTGTCTGCTTTATCTCGCTGTTGGTATTCCAGTACCGTTTTTTCATTTTCGATAGCGTTTCCTGCAACTCGGACAGGGTGGAAATGTTATTGACCTGTAAGAAGCTGACCGCCTTTGCAAAGGTTTTCAAATCCCGTATTTTCCCGTAACGGCTGTCTGGCTGTCCTGCCTGTTGCATGGCGGTATTCAGCAGTTCAAGGAGTGTGGGCGGCTGTGGGGAATGGATAGGAACGGAATGGAATGGATTGATGGATTGGCTGTCTTTTTCTGCCGACTTTTCCTTTACCCATTTTTCCAGTCCGGCAATCCGGCGTTTGACTTCTTTCAACAGCCTGTTCTGTTCCCTTATCTGACGGTTTTTCTCGCCTTTCTCGGTCACAATGCCCTTGCGCTCCATTTGGGTAGCGGCTACGCCCATGTGTACGGTCGGTATCTGTTCTATGCCCTGTCGCTCGTAGGAACGGTGGTCTATCCTCTGCGGGATATTCTGCTCCGCAAGGTACTTGTTCGTAACGTCTGCCCATGCCCGCCGCCACACTTCGGCTTTGCCTTTGTCATTCCAGTCCATAAGGTCAATCTTTCTTACTTTGTAATTCCCGCTTTTTAGTTTTATCCGCTGACCGTTTTTGTCTAAGATGTATTCCTTTTTTGATTTCGCGCCCCATTCGCCGGACTGTTCCAGTGGTCGCATGGTTAGCATGATGTGGGCGTGCGGGTTTCCGTTGTTCTTGTCATGGATAGCTATGTCCGCACACATTCCGGCAGACACAAAGTTGTCCTGCACATACTCACGCACAAGCCGTATCTGCTGTTCCCTGTCAAGCTCTCTTGGGAGTGCGGCTTCAATCTCCCTTGCAAGCTGTGAGTTCTTTGCTTTCTCGATTTTCTCAACGGAGTTCCAAAGGGTGGAACGGTCTGCAAATTCGGGCGGGGCGTGGGGCGGCAGTAGTATCTCTGTATGCACAATGCCCTTTTTCCTCGTATAGTCATGGGTAATCCCGTCATACTCGTTTGTGATTTTTTCCCCGCTTCGGTAAGCGGCTGAACCAACCGCTGACAGTTGGCTTTCCGCCCCTCGGCTGAATATATTGATAGTGCAATGGTAAATCGCCACGCTTTCAGCCTCCTTTCGGGTGGCACATTTTAAACTTTGTGGACAGGCACGCCCCGCACTTTGGGGTGTGCCTGTACGCAAAGTACACTAAGGGGTAGGGCGGTACGCCCGTAGGGGAATAGTCGTTTCCCCTGTTGGCTGTCGCAAGACAGACAATGCCCTCTGCAAGAGCCCTCGGAGAGCGCACGCACCGGAACGGTGTATAAGTGCGCCCTTGTCTGAAACAAGGGAGATTTAATTCTCCCCCTTTGGCTTTTGCGTCCGGCGTAAAAATTCCTGCGCCTGTGGTGTCTGCAAAGCGGTTTCAAGCAAGCCTTTTATCTGCTCGTTTGTGTACTGTTCCGGCTGTTCCAACAGGCTTTCCAGTATCGCCCCACGCTCTACAAGGCGGTGCGTCCTTATCTTGCGTTCCTCGCTCTTTTTCTGGTTGAGCAGTTTTTTCTTCCTGTTCTGCAACTGCCGTATTTCTTCCTCTGCTTTTGCAATCTGCTCGTTGATGTTCCCCATGCGTTCCCCTCCTTTCTGCGCTGTGGCTGTTTGTAGGATATTTGTGTAAAAGAAAAAGACATCTTCCAGTTTGAAAATGTCTTTTTCAGATACGCAACTATTCAATTTTTGGTGGTTAGATTTTATTCACTTCCGACATAAGCCGTATGCCGTCATGCAATCCTAATTTGTAAGCAACCTTTCCGTATGCCGCCCCGTTTGCATTTATGGCAGTAAATACTTTATCAACAATACGTTTTTGCTTCCTATCCAGTCCGGCTTTTTCCAGTTCACTATATGCCATGTTCTGCTCTTTCAGCGTGGCGCGGTAATAGCTGTCTATTTTTGCGGCTCTGTCTAAGGCTTTAATCGTCCTTATCCTTGCAAGTAATTCTAACAAACTCTTTGTATTTGTTTTTCTCATGTTTGTACTCCCTTTGCAAAATCCTGTTAAAGTTCCACAAGCAAATTGTCAACTCCCGTCTTTTCAGCAAAATAAAATCGTTTGTCTAAAAGTTCTTTTCGCTTTTCTTCCGGCAGACATTTTAGTATGTCGTCATAATCCATATCCGCCATAGGTGTGTCTGATGACAGATTGATAAGCTGTGTATGTAACCATTCGTCCCAAAGGTCATCAAACAGACTTTTGCTGTTATAATAGCTGTCCATAGTATCAAAGCCAAAAGGGAACTTAAAATATTGCAATTTAACAAAACCGTATTTACCGGCATTAAGGATAATTAACCCCTCATTGTCGAACAGTTCAGAAAATGTGTCTGCGACCTTTTGACAGTTTATTATTTCCTCGTCTGTAATATATGTTTTGGCTTTATCCATAGTTCCTCCCATAATCTTCTACCTTGCGGCACTCGACTTCAAATATATTTCCGTCTTGAAGCAAAACTGTGAATATGCCTTTTTTATCATTTGTTTCAATGTCCCTTATTCCTATCTCATCTGCGTCGTTCAGTAAATCAAAAACTTTATCTTTGAGGTAATCAAGTTTTTTGTTCCTCGTTTTCATTCTTCTCCTTTCTTTGAAAACATATGTTTCTGTTACTAGTATTATAATACTTGTTGCAGATTACAAAAACACTATAACAAGTTTAAAATAGAATTGCAAGAAAAACAGATTTTAATTTATCGACAGGAGATGACAAAAATGGACAAACTGGATAAAGAATATGGACAGTTAAAAATACGTTTGTCTGAACTGATAAAGGACAGAGGACTTAACAGAAATCAAGTGTCTATCAAGGCGGCAATGAACTGGAAACAAGTAGATAGATATTGTGACAACGATATTTCCCGCCTTGACATATTTGTTTTATGCAAACTATGTACAGCTTTAGAGTGTAATATCCAAGACTTATTATTATTTATTCCTGCTGATAATAAGCCGGACGGATAGGGCATTTACACGCCCAAGAAAAAACGTATGTTTCTGCATTTAGTGTTCTAATACTTGTTTAGGATTACCAAGACTCTACAACAAATATAGAATTAAATTGTTTAAAACCTACAAGAATACTAATTGCAGAGGTGGAAAAGTGGAAGATAATTATGGTCACATGGAAATCCGGCTGAATGAATTGCTAAAGGAAAAAGGGTTGAGTAAAAATAAGCTGTCGCACAAGGCAGAAATGAACTGGAAACAGATTGATAATTACTGTACCAACAGCATTACTCGCTTAGATGTATTTGTTTTATGCAAACTCTGTACTGTCTTGGAGTGTGGCATAGAAGATTTGCTTGTTTTCTATCCACCCGAAAAGCAGTAAATTTTATTTATCAAATCCATTCAGCAGATTCAAAGTCTGGGATTCTGTTATGTTTTTTAACTGCATTCCCAGACTTTCATTCTGCATTATCCCCGCTTTTTTCTGAATTTCGATTATCGCAATTCAAGAGTTTCGATTTTCGCAATTCAAGAATTTCGATTTTCGCAATCTAATAATACTGATATTATTCAGACTGATTATAGTCATACTTATCATATCAATCAATCCTTTCCCTTCCTTTCCTTCCCCTCCCTAGTCGGTGTCGGTGGCAAAGTTCTTGACGTAGATAATGTTTGGTTTTCCCATTCCCTGTCTTACGCTCTCGATTAGTCCTATTCCTTTTGCGCTGTCAAGTTCCGCAAGCAGTCTGACCGCCTTGCCGCTTGCACAACGGAAACGCCCCTGTATCTCGCCAATCGTGAAGTAGAGGTATATGCGCCCCTGTTCATCAATCCACCCGTTTTTCAGTGACAGTTCCATGCGGTCAATCAGCATACCATAGAGCAGTTTTGCGTCTGTGGAAAGCGTCTGAAAGCGGCTGTCGGTAAACAGCAGCTTCGGTATGCGGTAAAAGGCGTGCTGTTCGCCCTGTTTCCCGTAGAAGTAATCAAACGGCATTTTCCCTTTCTCCTTTCCCTGTTTGAGTAGCGTTTTCCTGCCGTTCCCATGTGCGGGTAAAGAAGAATACCCTTTTGCGGTTCGGCTCTGCGTTTCCCCTGTTGGGATAGCAGATTTAAAGGCTGAAACGCCCGTATCGGCACAACCTTACCCCGTACCATGCAGACGCTTTGTAGCCTGTGCTTTCTGTTCCTCGGTCAAGGTCACTGTGCGCTCTTTGGTTCGTATGCTGACAAAGTTCCTCGGCATGGCGTAGGTCTTTCCGGCGGCGGTCTGCGCTATGCACTGGAAGTCCTGCGGGTTCTTTTCCACAAGTTTATCCATTTTCCTTATCCACGCCGGATAGGACGTGTAGAGGGTGGCGGTGGTTTCATCAGCGCAAAAGCTGATATGCACTTCCTGTTCGCATTTTAACAGTTTCATGGTCTTGGTGTCCTCCTTTCCTGTGGGTTCTGTGCTTCGTTTTCCCTGTTCGGTTAGGAAAAACGAAAAGACCGCAACAAACGCCGCAGTCTTTCCCACTCAATGATATTCTGTTGTCTAAATCGCTTCTCGGAGTGCGGCTTCTGCCTTTAATCTTGCCCTGCGCTCCTTGTCATACTGTTTCTTGCGTTCTTTCCTTGCCTTTTCCTTTTCCTGCTCGATTTTTTCCCAATCGACAGGCTCGCTTACATTTGGCAGTCCGATTTTGCCGATAAAGTTGAAATGTATCTCAATTTCCTGTGTCCTGTGGCTTCTTTTTTCCCCGTACACTGGCTCATGTATTAGCACTCTGTCTATAAATTCGTTCAGCATGGGGGTTGTGATTTCGTCAAACTCACTGTATTTCTTCACAAGCCGCATGAATTTGTCTGTCCTTATCTCGTTTTCCTTGCCCTGTGCTATGATGTTGTCAAGTTCTTCCGTCCTCGCTTCAAGGGTGCTTAATTCGCTGTCATAGTCCGCAAGAAGCCTTGTAAAGTGCCTGTCGGGTATCTTCCCCGTTGCGTTGCCCTCGTACAGTTTCTTGATGAGGTCGTTAAGTTCGTCAATCCGTTTTGCGGCGGTGCGTTTCTCATTCCGGCTGTCTGTTATGATGCGCTCGCTTTCCTTGTCGTCCATTTCACGCACTGTATTGAGAAATTCTTCCTCATGCTCCAGCGCAAAGCCGCATACCTCACGAATGGAAACAGCGATAAGGCTCTCAACTGCCGACACTTTCACGCTGTGGGCGGTGCATTGCCTGTGTATGTTGCGGTAGTTGCCGCAGGTATAAAGATTGTCGCTGTCGTAGATTTTTCCGTTCGCCCTGTGCTGTGACTGTGGGCTTCGGTAGTACATTCTGTGTCCGCAGTCGGCGCAGTAAAGCAGTCCTGTTAGACGGTTCGTATATGTGCCGTTTGGCACTTCCTTACGGATTGTCTTTCTCGCTTTCTGTGCGGTATTCCATGTTTCCTCGTCAATGATTGCTTCGTGGGTGTTGGGGAATATCATCAGTTCTTCGGGTTTCGCCTTACGCCTTTTCTTGGTCTTAAAACTTTCAAGGACGGTCTTTCCCAAAACAGTGTGCCCCATGTATTCCTGCTTTTCCAGTATGTAGCATACGGCGGTGTTAGACCATGTGTAAGGACTTGTAAAACTTTTGCTATGGTTGTTTTCGGGGCAATGCTCGGCGGCATAGGCTGACGGGATAAGGACACGCTCGTCTGTCAACTGCCTTGCAATCGCTGACACACCCACGCCCTCAATCACAAGCCGGTATATCCGGCGCACTACCTCGGCGGGTTCGGGGTCAATGATTAGGTGCTGCTTATCCTGCGGGTCACGCAGATAACCATAGGGAACGCTTGGGGAAACACGTTTCCCCTCCTGCATTTTGGCTTTGAAGATTGCCCGTATCTTTTGGCTTGTGTCCTTTGCGTACCATTCGTTCATAATGTTTAGGAACGGCGTAAAATCGTTGTCGCCCATTGTTTCGCTGTCTACGCCGTTGTTTACCGCTATGAAGCGCACACCCTTTTCGGGGAACATGATGTCTGTGTAAAAGCCGACTTTTAAGTAATTCCTGCCTAGCCTGCTCATGTCCTTTACAATCACTGTGCTTACATTGCCCGCTTCAACCTCGGCTATCAGTTTTTGAAAACCCTCACGCTCAAAAGTAGTGCCGGATATGCCGTCATCAGTAAAATGCCGGATATTGGAAAAACCCTGTCTTTTTGCGTATTCCTCTAAATACTGTTTTTGGTTTATGATACTGTTGCTTTCGCCCTGTTGTTCATCATCTCGTGACAGTCTTTCGTAGAGGGCGGTAATCTTTGCGCTGTTCGTCATTGTAAATTCCTCCATTTCTCGCTATAATAAAGCTGATTTCAGCTTGGGGAAAAGGTGGTCTTTTCAAAAACTCACACTTTTTCCGTCCTCTTTAAATATACCCCTTCGGATCAGTGACAACATAGCTGCTGTGCATCTGCATCAGGTTCGGCTTGACAAAAAATCTCGTCTTGCCAGAGCCGGAACCGCCCGATTCTGTCAACTATACACTAACAAATTTTACAAAATATTTTCCCGACCAGCCTCTCCGTAAAATCCTTTCCTCCATATATTGAATTCAGCCCCCTTTTCATGTATAATTTACTCATAGGAAGAAACACTTTTCCTACAGATTCCAATCATGAGAGGAGGCTTTCCCATGAGCACTTTAGACGCAACCGTTTCCATGCTGGAGGCCATGCCGGAGGACGCAAGAATCAAGGTCATGGAATTCACGCAGAAACTGTTCACTTCCAGGAAACCCGCAAACCCATTTGTCCCAGTCAGCCAGGAGCAGATCCTTTCTGACCTTGCCGAATCACGCCAGCAGATTTCCGCCGGACAGGGGCTCAATATGGAAGACGCATTGAAAAGGATGGGGAAACAGCATGGATTCATTTGATGTGATCATCTCACCGAAAGCGCTGTCCCAACTGAACGACTATATCGATTACCTGCAGTACACCCTGCTCAATGATCAGGCTGCTTACAACGTATGGCAGGATGCCCTGGAAACACGGGAGCAGCTTTCAAAAGTTGCCGGCAGCCTAAAATTTTGTGCCCACCCACAGCTGAAAAAGAACGGATACCGCGCCATCCACTTCATGCGGCACCGCTACCTTATGCTTTACCGGGTAGAGGGCACGACAGCTTATGTGGATGCCGTATACCACCAGCTCCAGGATTATGAAAATACCTTTGCAGATGAATTGAAACACTGAAAACAAAAAGCCGAAAAGAGGATACGCCCCTTTCCGGCTTTTCGTCTGCCATCTATCCCATTTCATCCCCAAAATTCCACCGAATCTCAATCCTCCCATCCGGATACACACAGGCACCCTTCACGAACCGCTCCCAGATCCCCTCCGTCATCTCCCCCACATTCAGAAAAGACCTCGCCACATCTGCCCGCTCCCGCGCCTCGCTATCCGCATCCCTGTCAATCCTCCCCGCCAGCCCCGCATCCGAAATCTCCTGCTCCAGCCTTCCGATCTCCGCATCATATCCCTTCTTCCTCTCCAAAAACACCGCCCGCTCAATCTCCCTGTCCGCCAGTTTCTCAAACAGCCTCTGCTTCGCCTTCTTCGCCGCCTCCAGCGCGTTCCTCAGGCTCTCCACCCTGCTCCCGACCGCCGGGACATCCGCCCGCCTCTCCAGCCTCAGCTCCTCTTCATCCAGAACCCGCCGCAGTTTCCTCTTCAATTCCCCCAGCACCACTGCGTCCGCCTCCGGCTCCTTCATCACCACCTGCCGGCACTCACAGTCCTTCAGCATATACCCCCGGTTGCAGTAAAGGTCCGTCCCGTTCCTCCTGGTCAGCCGCTTCCCACACACCCCGCAGGCATAACGCATCTTTCTCTTCCCAGCCGCCGGCTTCTTGGCGCCCACCATCTCCTGTACCCGCCTGAACTCCTCCTTCGAGACAATCGCCTCATGCATCCCATCCACACGCACCCATTCATCCTTCGGCCTCACCACCAGCTTCCCCTTCCTGCTGTCCATCGTGCTTTTCAGGGAAACCACAGCCCCCGTATAGATTTCATTCTGGAGCACTCCATTGATGACGCCGCCCGTCCAGCACATCCTGTCAAAGCCATCCTTCCTGTTCACAACCTCCCCTTTCCCATGCAGGAACACGGTCGGACACCCGATGCCCCGGTCATTCAGGTTTCTTGCAATGTCGGAAAGCCCCATGCCGGCCAGCCTCATATCAAAGATCTCCCGGACAACCGGGGCCGTCTCCGGGTCAGGCTCCAGCCTGTGCTTATCTTCCCTTTTCTTCCTGTACCCGTAAAGCGTCTGCCCCGCCGTGTACTTCCCCTGCACGGCCAGCCGCTCTCTCGCTTGCCTGACCTTCTTTGACAGATCCCTTGAATAAATATCATAGACAAGGTTCTTGAAAGCGATGTCCAGACCGCCCTCGTCCCGGTCGCTGTCATAATGGTCATTGACGGAGATGAACCGCACCCTCAGGAAGGGGAACAGCTGCTCCAAATAATCCCCCAGCTCCACATAATCCCGCCCGAACCTGGAACAGTCCTTCACGATGATGCAGTCCACCTTCCCCTGCTTCGCCAGATTGATCATATCCGTAAACTGCGGCCTGGTATCAAAATACCTGCCCGAAAGCCCGTCATCGCACCGCTCAATCACCCTGCACCCCTTAAACTCCGGCTGACGATTGATAAAATCCATGATCAGCCTGCGCTGTGAAGTGATGCTCCCACTCTCCACCTTCCTCCCGAACATATCCCTGTCCTCATTGGAAAGCCTCATATAAGCGCATATGGTATAACCCGCCGGAAGCACTGCCGTCTTTTCCCTCATGCCGCATCAGCTCCTCCCTTTTCCACCAGTTCTGCCAGTTCTTCCGCAAAAGTGTACTCCACCTCAAACCGGTCACTGCCATAGCAGACAATCTTCCTTATGAATGTCTGCGCCATCTCCCTTGTCAGCTCCACCGCTCCCAGATACTTCCCAAAGGCTGCCGCCATTTCTTTATCCCCGGCATAATCCGGGGTAAGCCCTTCCATCTCTGCTTTCAGCCCTGCCATCTCCGCATCCAGCGCCTCCAGTTCAGAGACATACCCGGCCTTCATCTCCAGGTACTCCCCCTCGGAGAAAACGCCGTCAGCGAAATCCGCATACAAAGCCCGGATGAAGCCGCCAATCTTCTCCTTGCGGGCTTCTTTCCCGGAAAGCTCCTTCTTCAATGCAGACCTCTTCTCCGCCGTCTCCGGCTTCTGGTTCAGCATCCGCATCCGCCCCCTTGCATCCACATATAAGGAAATATGTGCTTTCAGCAGCTCCATTACAATCCCTTCCATGGTCTCCGCCTTGATGTTCTTCGGCGGGTCAGCCTCTCCATAGGTGGCCGCACGCCTGCATACATATGTGCTGTAATGCCCGTAACCATTCACCAGCTTCACCGTCTTCCGGTACAGGTTCATCTTATTCCCGCAGTGCCCGCAATAGAGGAGCCCCTGCAGCTTATCCTCCCTTTTGTTCCGCTCCCCGCCATGGTTCTGCCGTCCCGCCTCATAACAGGCCCTCGTCTCCTGCATCAGCTCCTGCACCCTGTCAAAAGTCCCATGGTCAATGAGCGCCTCATGGTGACCCTCTACATAGAAACGCTCCCCCTTATCCCTGGATACCGCCCGCGTGATGCCCCTGTAATATGCCCTGTAGGTCTTGGATATCTCCACATCCCCGGTATAGACCACGTTCTCCAGGATGCGCCTCACTTGCTTCCCTTCCCACAGGTTCGTATATTTTTCCTTGTGTATCACGCCGATGCTCTGCCAGTACACACTGGGAGCCATGATGCCGTCCGCGTTCAGCCCCCTTGCAATCTGTGCCAGGCTCTTCCCTTCCAGCCGCTCCTTAAAAATCCTGACCACCACATCCCTCACATTTTCATCCACCAGAAGGCCGTGGCTGTCCTCCGGATCCTTTTTGTACCCATATGCCGCCGTCGTGGCAAGATAAATACCCTTCTCAAACAGCCCGTCAAAGGTGGAGCAGACCTTCCTTGAAATATCCTTCGCATACGCCTCATTGATGAGGTTTTTCAGCGGCACCACCAGCCCGTCCTCCGCCGTGCCGGACGTAAGGCTGTCATAGTGATCCGTCACCGCAATGAACCGCACCCCGAAGAACGGGAAGATCTTCTCAATGTAATCCCCGGCCTCCAGATAATTCCTCCCAAGCCTTGACAGATCCTTGACCACGATGCAGTCAATCCTCCCGGCCTTCATATCAGAAATCATCCGGTTGAACTCCGGGCGGTCAAACTTCGTGCCAGTCACATGCCGGTCAACATACACACCTGCCAGCTCCAGTGACGGCTCCCCGTCCACAAAGCCCTCCAGCAGCGCCCTCTGGTTCTCCACCGTGTCGCTCTCTATCTTCCTCCCGTCCTCCCTGGACAGCCGGACATACACAGCAGTCCTGTACACCTTCATGCCTGCCGCAGGGGCGGATGCCGCCGCAGCCTTCGCGCTTTCTTTCCTACTCTTCCTCGCCATGTCAGACCGCCTCCTTCCTATACATCATCACAAAGCGCTCCATCTCCACCGCTTCCTTCTCAAACCGGTAGGACACCCGCAGGGTATCTGAATCCATGACCTCGATCCGGTCAATGAGGAATGCCGCCAGCCCCCGGTCAAGCGTCTCCACGCCCTTGTACCCTTTCAGGGCTTCAACCCATTCCTGTCCTGCCGTCTGCCCCGTCTGGATGCCGTCCTTCTCCTTTTCCAGGGAGGCAATGGAAGCCTCAATCCCGGCCGCCTGCGCCTGGTACTGCTCCCGGAGCATGGCATACTCTTCCTTCGTGAGGATGCCGTCCTTGAAATCCTCATACAGGTTCTTCCGCCTCCTGCCGCAGTCCTCCGCCTCTTCCCTCTGCTTCGCAATCCGGCTTTCAATCTTCCCCACGTCCGGCGCCATCCCTGATGCCTGGCTGACAATATCTGCCGCCTCCGACAGCATCAACACCTTCCCGATAAAAGTCTGTACCAGCGCCAGCACGCTCTCCTCCAGCTTCTTTGCGGAAAAACTATGGGATGAACAGGAAGCCCTGTCATTCTTATGCCCGGAACAGACATAATACACATACCTCTTATCCCCGGAAGGGACCGTCTTGCGGACCATCGGCTCCCCACAGCCCCCACAGAACACCATCCCGGCCAGCGGGAAGACCTTCCCCTTTTTCGGTGACACCCTCGTATCCCTCGCAAGCAGCGACTGCACCAGGTCAAACTCGCTCCTGCCCACAATCGCCTCATGGACATCCCCCACACGTACCCACTCGCTCTCGTCCTTATACACACGCTTCTTGACCTTGTAATTCGGCGTGGTACATTTCCCCTGGACAACCGTGCCGACATATACCTCATTTTTCAAAATCCGCAGAACCGCATTGTAACTCCACTTCGGCTCCATGTCTTTCTGGAAGGAACTCTCCAGCCGGATACCGATGCTCTTCTTATACTGCAGCGGGGACAGTATGCCGTCCCGGTTCAGTCTGTCCGCAATCGCTTTCAAGCTGCACCCGGCCAGCTTCATGGCGAAGATATCCCGCACCACATCCGCCGCATATCCATCAACCACCAGATGGTTCTTATCCTCCGGGTCCTTCAGATACCCATAGGCAGCAAAAGCCCCGATATACTCCCCGTTCTTCCTCTTGACCTCCATATGGCTCCGTATCTTCACGGAAATATCCCGGCAGTACGCATCATTGATGAGGTTCTTGAACGGGATGACCATGTCATTCCCATACTGCCCGTCCAGGCTGTCGTAACCATCATTGACAGCAATGAACCGCACCCCCAGCATGGGGAAAATCTTCTCAATGTACCTCCCGGACTCAATATAGTTCCTGCCGAACCGGGACAGGTCCTTTACGACCACGCAGTCAACAGAACCTTCCCGGATATCGCTCAACATCCTCTGGAATTCCGGCCTTTGAAAATCAACGCCGCTCCATCCATCATCCGTATAAACGGAATAGACCTGGATCTCGGCGTGGGACCTCAGATAGTCCATGACCAGCTCTTTCTGGTTGGAGATGCTGTTGCTGAGAGCCCTGCTGCCCTCCGCAACGTCACCGTCCTCCCTGGACAGCCGCAGGTACACGGCTGCATGATATGTTTTAGAATTCAACGTTTCCATCTGCAATCCTCCTGTCCTGTTCTTCCTTATCCGGTGCCCAATCCGGATAATCCAGAAACCAGAGGCCGCACAGGCAATAGTCCTTTAGGATTCCACCTTACCACGGTTCCCGGGATTTTTCCATGACATGGCGCGATGTCCTGCGGACTTCTTACAATGTCCGAGAACTCAAAGGGTTCTTGCGAACTGCTCAAACCGCTCCCTCAGCGATACCCCGTCACCGCTGTACACGTTCTTGACCACAACATTCCCAACACGGAAGCAGTACGGATTTTTCACCTGCCGGACAAACTCCTTAAGCCGCTCTTCCTTCGGCAGGCCCTCATCAATATGGACCCGCGTCACATCCACCAGCGAATCCCGGTCAACCGTCCTCACATCTACTAACCTCATTTCTTCAAGCGTCATTGGCCGCCACCTCCTATGCCACAGTCCGCAGAAAACAGCAGTTTTAAAACCTGGAATGGAAAAACAAAAAAAGCCTGCGGGCAGTATCCCGCAGGTTCCCTTCCATCCGCTCCATTCCTTCCCCATCACAGCCTCTCTGCCTCCGCAAGGAGCGCGGGATATTCTGCCGGATCAATCTCCGACAGCCGCCCCGCCCCACGCCCTTTGATGAGCGCTTTTACTTCCGCCGTATGTCCGGCGTTGGCCTTCTCTGCCAGCACCGCACGGACTTCCGACATCCTCTGCAATTTCCCTCCCTGTTCTGTGGCATAGGCGATCTCCGCCGCCATCCCTTCGGTGGCTTCCCCGAACACCCACACCTCGTCACACAGGGCGAGCAGCTCCATCCCCATAGCGATGCCGAGCCGCCTCTCTTCCTCTATCCCCTCATTTAAGAACTGCGGGAATAAGAGGTGCGGCGCAACAGGCAGGAAACCCTGCTCACACGCCATGCGGCAGTAGGCCGCCGCTTTCCTTGCATTCCCTTCCATGTCGCCGCGGAAGGGGCTGCAGATAAAAACCTTCTTACGCATCAGCGCCTCCATCCTTTCTTCATTTTCCTGTCGTGCGCCGCTTTCGCGGCTTCATAGGCTTCCACTTCCTTCTCGATCTGCACCAGCTTGGCGGCGAGGCTTTTCGCCACGATGCTGATCGCCTGTAAGATGCCGATGAGCTCCTGTGACTTTTCCATAGGCTCCGTTCCTCCTTTCCGGGACAGTTAAACCTATCCCCTTCACTGTCGTAATGACACTTTTTCGGTTTTCGGTGGATGGAAACGGATATTTTTTCAAAAACCGTTCGACAATTCCCGTAAAAAATGTCACAGAAATACTCTTGCTGGCAGATATGGTCATCTGCTGTCAATTTCAAACCCATGCTCTACAAAGAATTTCCGCAGCTTTGATAATACTTTTCTCTTATGGTCGGAAAGCGTCCGGGGATTTTTCCCTTTCATATCTGCATAATCAGCAAGGGGCATTTCCTCCCCGAACACCTTCATGGCAAGCTCCCGTTCTTCCGGCAGGAGGGAATCCATAGCATCCTGCAGGACACCAAGCAGCATCCGCTTTTCCGCCAGTTCCTCCATGCTCTCCGCAAAAAGCTCCGTCCGCATATCGTTCTCTTTCCATTCCTCATAAGATTCTTCCGTGTATCCGTTCTGCTCCATTGCCTCACGGTTCCTCTGATCATGCTTTTTCTGCTGCCACCACGGCCTAAAGTAATTCCTGTATTCCTCTTCCGTAACATTCATTGTGATTTCTTCGTCTCCAGATTTGACTGTGATTTTCCTAAAAGACATAAAGCGTTCCTTCCTTTACGGCTTCGTAAAGTTAGGAACGCTTTAAATTTAGATGTGGGACTGGCTTTGAAAAAATGGCAGAGAATGGCCAGGGAAAGCTATCTAAAAACTACACACATTAAAACCCACTAGCTTTACTCCGGCCATTCGTGACTCGACGCAATGCGGTCCCACTCGCTCGGTACTTTTTATTCAGTTTTGCGTACAATGGAAATTTCCATATTTTTCCATTGATAGCATAAGTATGCCCATAAAAGGAACGCTTTAATCCGTAAAAGCAAAAACAGCCGGAATCCTCCCGCCGTTCTTTTCATCTATGTATATTTACCTTTCAGCCTCGGTTTCCAATACACCCGTACCACCTCGCCGCAGTGCGGGCATTTCAGCTCTATCACAATCACCCCGAAACGGTTCTCCCAAATGTCGCAGACACGTTTCTTACATAAACTGTTCGAGCATCTCATCCTCCGGATACCTACCACCTCCTCTCCTAAAAATGCGGAGGCGCATATTGGTATCTCCCAATAAACGCCTCTCCCTTCATGCCGCACTGCCACTATTTCTCATTCGTAATAATCTAACTGGTGGAAGTTATTCGGAAAAAGGTAAAACTCCGTCCCCGATTTCCCATCTATCTGTTTCCACACAATGACCTTATAGGTCAGGGATGTGTAGGTCTGCGTCCCGCCATCTTCATAAACCTTTCTGACCGGAATCAGTAACAGAACCACTGCTATCACTGCAAAAACAATAATAAGTTTCTTTTTCACATTTGCCTCCTCACGCCCTCGCGTCAAAGCCGCCCTGCATTTCCACAGCCCCGTCATTTATCTCCTGCCTTGCCGCCCGGAACGCATCATAGTAGGCGGCCTTCAAAGCCCCGTGTACCTGCGTCTCCGCCTTCGACTCCTTCTCATGCCAGCCCACGCCCGCCGTGTAGGTCAGTACCTCGTCACCGTTCCCGTCATACACATGGACGGCGGAGCCCGTCCCCTCGGACTGGAACTTGGATTCAAATCTCCTTTCCACAATGAGAGCAGTATTTGCCATTTGACAATCGTATTTTTCCACAATGCGGACACCTATTGCTAAATGCCCGATAAATATTGCATACGCAACTAATCAAAAGAAAAATAAGTGCTACGCAACCTTCTGCCACAATGTCATAATTTCCATCAAATATTTTTATTCCCATGACACCCATGGCAATGAAAAGAATAATATATGATATAGCTAATCCCCAAGTCACAGCCTTTTTCATTTATAGTACCTCTCCTATTTCCTTATCTAACCTGTCCATACTTTCTTCCTATTCCCCCTTATCTGCCGAAACACCGGGGATGCCTGCCCTGTCCGGCGCGACTTTGGCGACCTTGCTTTTCCGCAGGGCAAGGAACTTATCCCCCATATAGACGCCCTGCGCCGCATCCTCCCTGACGTATCCGGCTATCTGCTCCCGGAGGGAATCGGACAGCTTCCATTCTTTCCGGGA
>ERZ779622.454-NODE-454-length-24522-cov-8.168881_pt1 | contig 24522 bp, 33 predicted proteins | sample MGYA00514188_ERZ779622 | MGnify/ENA primary metagenome ERZ779622 (study PRJEB29562, sample SAMEA4376702) | mouse gut metagenome | isolation source: Cecum | study: EMG produced TPA metagenomics assembly of the A DSS colitis mouse model was used to assess the... | reverse complement strand
AGACGATTGTTGGGAAAAGGATTGCAAATTATAAGGATAAGAGTGGTCAGCCGGCCAGCGGTGTCGGGCTGTATTTTATGGGTGCTTCCGACGGCGTGGAGGGAATGAAAACCGGCGACGTGTTTATCAAAGCCCCCGGGGAATTTTACAACATTGCAAAAGATTTGCCGGTTGGCTCTTCGGTTTACATATTTAACAATTCATATGGGCGTTTTGAAGGGCTGGAAGTTGTCTCCACCCCCAAGCAGGAAGCACAGCCGCAGGAGCCGGCTAAGAAATGATACGGTACGTGCTTGATTTCCTTATGCTGCTTCTTCGGTTCCTGAAGCTGCTTATGTCTTTTTTCGGGAGGTTTTTAAGGTGATGGAAGATATGGTTGTTTTTGATGATGTGTCCGCCGGTGACGTCTCTTCCGGCGATTTCGTTCCGGCACTCCCTACCGTGCCGGATATGGCGGCGGGAGCCCTTGCGGGTTCCTCCCCTTCCCCTGATGTGGGGGAAACCTTTGCCGGTGAAGAACTGCCTGCCGGCGGTGAAATGTATGCCGGCACGGAAACGGCTGCGCTCCTGCAGGGTATCAGTGCAAAGCTTGATACGGCTGTGGGTGTGGATATGGCGTTTCTGGTGGTTGTAAGCTTCCTCTTGGGTGTGGAGGTTATCAAGGGTTTTTTTATCGGGAAGGGGTGATTTTATGTCTGGTTTGTTAGCTTTTGCTTCCGAGTGCATGGCAGTCGGCGTTGTGCTGGAAGTAATGGTTATACTGGCGGGGTATGCTGTGCGCTCCGTCCTACGTCTTGTAAAGAAAGGAGGTAGTTAAGATGTTGTCTTATTTGACTATGTGTCTTCCCGCTTTTATGGGTATGCTCTTAAGCGCCGGCTCTGATGCAGCCGGTACGTCCCTTGACCTTGCGGGTCTTATGACAAGCTCGGTCGGCTCTATACAGACACAGCTCTTCACGGTGCTGAATATCGTCATTCCGGCGATTGTCAGCATCCTTGCTGTTGTCATCTGTGTAAACTTCGGCATGAACTGGCTGAAGAAAATCGGGAAAAAGTAAATTTCTCCCGTTCACGGTAAGGCGTGTAATGTGCGCGGGGGGTTCCTCCTAGGGGGGAACCTGCGCGCGTTACACGCCTTTTCCGTGAAGGAAAGGAAGGTTTATGAAACGTACATTTTCGTGCAGGGTATGCTGTATCCTGCTTTCCATACTGGTGGGCGGCGCTGCCCTGCTCTCCCGCCCTGCCGCTTTGAATGCAAGCGCTGCGGCGGTTGCCATTGGCGATGCAGCGTTAAATGAAATGTCTATGGTGCTCTGGAACCTGCTTATGAACTCCCTTGTTGCCTGCGGTGTTTCCGCTGCTGTCCCAGATGGGGAAACGGCTGCCGGCACCATCAGTACGCCGATTGGGGATTATGATGTGGAAGCGGCACTTTATGAGGCGTTGCTTGATTCTTATGAAATTTCTTCCGTGTCTGACGACATGGTTTTTACCCTGCAGAATGGCAGGGCTGTTACACTCAAAGAACTGTTGGAGCTGACACGTTGGGACACCGCCGGAACCGGTGCCCGCCGGATACCCAGCGAAGAGACATGGCAGCGCTTCCGCGTTATTCAGGGCGGCGGCTCCGGAAGCACTCCCCCATCCCCTGATGACGGTGCGCTGTTTACCGCGCTTGTCTCTGTTGCCGTCTCTACTGCCGCTCTTGGCGGTATTGCCGCTTTTGTGAATGACCTGCGCGAAGGGAATGTGGAAGGGCTGGAAGCTTCCGACTATTTTCCGGAAGGCTTTGACGGCACGCTGCCCCGTGACGCGGAAGGAAATTATATCGGTACGGCGCATATGGTGCTTGCTAATCATCAGCCCAATTTTCAGGTTTCTTCCGGCGGTATTTGGCCTACTTATACGTATTATGACAATTATATTCACCGTGTTTATGATGTGGATTTTTCTTATTCCGCCCCTTTTGTTCTGTATCTGGAAGAAAATACATCTTTTTGGGGGTCATCTGCCCACAGTTATAGTGTTTTCCAGATTAAGGTGCTTTGCAATGACAGTAATAAAGTGCTGGGTACTTATTCTTTTTCTGACCGTTATTCTTATAACGGTTCTGTTAGTACCGGTTCCGGTTCTCTGGTTTCAGGAACTGCGTTAGTTAGTTTTAATCATCATGACTTTTGGACGGCTGCTGAAGCAGATGACATTGCAAAGATTAAGTGGGCTTTGGACTATAAAAGTACAAACCTTCCCATTTTTTCCAGCCGTGAGGCTGCACAGCTATATCTGGATACAGGGGATTTTTCCGGCTGTGAAAACGCGCTGCAGTATGACCCTGCCGCTTTGCCTGACGCGCTGCCGGATAACTTTGCGCCCCTTACGGGTAAGGAGCTTGACCCCTCAGTCTTTAACGCGCTTTTCCCCGCGCTGGTCTCCGCCCTGCAGACGGCTTTCCCACAGCCGCAGCCAACCCCTGACGCGGAGCCGGAACCCGTTCCGCTGCCTGACCCTGTGGCGGGCACAGGGATATTTAATCAGGTTGTGACAGATACCGCAACAGATGTTGCAGCCGGTACAGCCTCAAAACCTGACCCCGCCCCGCAGCCGGATATTGATATCGGGAGCTATAAAGCAGACCTTACAAATATTTTCCCGTTCTGCCTGCCTTTTGATTTTATACACCTGATTCAGGCGCTGGCGGCGGAACCGGTGACGCCCTGCTTTGATTTCCCGTTTGTGGTGCCGGCACTGGATATGGATATCACGGTAAAAATCGATTTGTCCATGTTTGACGATTTTATGCAGGTTTTCCGGCTTTGTGAAACGGTGTCTTTTATCGTGCTGCTGATATTCCTGACGCCAAAAATGATAAGGTGGTGATTTTATGATTGCATTTATGAAGGAAATCCTTGATAAGTTTCTGGCAGGCGTCCTGAAGCTCCTGCCGCTTTCGCCTTTTGCTCCGTATATAGACCAGCTTTCGGCGCTGCCCTTTTTGGGTTACCTGAATTGGTTTATTCCGGTTGGTACTCTCGTGGGGATTGGCACGGCATGGCTTACAGCAATCGGCTTGTATTATCTTTACAGCGTGGTAATGCGCTGGATTAAACTAATCAGTTAGGAGGTTTTTGCATGATAGTATTGTACAGCGGCACCCCGGGGAGTGGGAAGAGCCTGCACGCAGCGAAGGAAATCCGCAGCCGGCTTCATCAGAAGCAGCGGAAAATCATCATAGGCAACTTTTACTTTAATACTGCAGCCGTGAAGAAATGCCGCGGCGTTTACTTGTATGTCCCCAATGACCGTCTTACCCCTGCCCGCTTGCTTAAGTTTGCGCGGCATTACGCGCAGCACATCGGGCGCCGGCTCCGTGAAGGTGAGTTGCAGCTCTTCATCGACGAGGCGCAGCTTCTTTTTAATTCCCGTGAATGGGAGCTTGTCCGTGCTTCCGGCTGGCTTTCGTTTTTTTCCCAGCACCGGCATTACGGTTATGACGTCATGCTGATGGCACAGTTTGACCGTATGCTTGACCGTCAGGTACGCAGCCTTATCGAGTATGACGTAATACACCGCAAGGTAATGCGTGCGGGAAAAATAGGCTTCCTTGTGGGGCTGCTTACCGGCGGCAACCTGTATGTGGCAGTTGAATGCTGGTATCCAATCCGTGAAAAGATGGGCTCGGCTTTTTTCTTTGGCGGCAGGCGGCTTTTTGCGCTTTATGATTCCTATAACCATTTCGAGGTCCCGAAGTAAGGAGGTTTGTATATTGGATAGGTTAAATAAATTTCTGGAAGATATGTTTAGCAGCCGTGCCTTCTGTCAGGGCTGTATATGCAGCAGCTGCGCAAACCCTGACTGTGCGCGCCGGCTCTGTGGTTCCCAGCCGGATTCCGAGTGCTTCCGCGCGGGCTGCCCTTTGTATGAAACGCAGGGTCATTATTATTATGATGACATAGGCAGCGAATACTGGATAGGCGATGACAACCGCCGGCATTATACACGTGATGAAGGGTAGGTGTAGCTTATGAATGGTAATCAATGTCGTAATTATTGTGGTGTTTCCTGTGTTGATGGTTCTTGTCCCAAAGCTAATGCAGAGGAATATGCAGAAAGGTGTATGGACGTAATAAGCAGCTGCGATGACTGTTTTTATTATAAAGGCTGTGATGACTGCGTTTTTAAAGGTATGAAAGATTACTGCCCTGAATGCTAGGCTGCGGCTGCTGTCAGGGGAACCGTGGAATACCGCAGCGCGGAGCGTGAGGATATGCCGCGAAAGTCCCTTGACGGCAGCTTCCCCCGCCATTGCCCCGCCCTCCTATCCTGTAAAAAAAGAAACAGGGAATCCCCTGTTTCCCTGCTTCCGGCGAGGACGGGCGCGGGCAGAGCCCGCCTAATGGGTCAAGGGACTGGTCCCTTGCGGGGTTTGGGGCGGCGCCCCATGCCCTGCCTGTGGCTTGCCGGCGCCTCCGGCTTTCCAGAGGGGGCACTACGACACCCCCTCTGGTGCTCAATGCTCAATGCTCAAAACAAACTAAAAAAATGAAAGAATGGTGTTTTTATGGCAGATAGACGTGCTCGAAATTTTGCTTGTATGGTATATCCGGAATCTGCTCCTGAAAACTGGCTTGAAATCCTTGGTGAACAGCTTATACCTGCTTTTGTCTCTCCGCTCCACGATAAAGATATTGACCCGCAGAATCAGCCGAAGAAGCCGCACTATCACGTTATGCTGATGTTTGACAGCATGAAATCAACGGAACAGGTGAAAGAAGTCTTTGCGCTCATCGGCGGCGTTGGTATGGAAATCGTGAATAATACCCGCAGTTATGCCCGTTACCTGTGCCATATGGACAACCCCGAAAAAGCACGGTATAAGGAAGAGGAAGTGCGCTGCTTCGGCGGCTCTGACTATGCGCATATAATAGGGCTGCCCTCGGATAAGTATGCGGCTATCATGGAAATGATAGATTATTGCGACGAAAACAGCATATACAGTTATGCGACACTGGTAAGGTATTCAAGGCGTGAGCACGGGGACTGGTTTCGTGTCCTGTGTGACAGCGGTTCGGTCATAATGAAAGAGTTCCTAAAGTCAAAGTACTGGGAAGAAAAAGGCGACCTTTAGCAACTAGGTTCGTTAAACTCCCGTTTCGCAAATAGTGGACGGGCAAGCCGGCGGCAATCGGGAGAACCTACGCCGCCGGCTGTCAACTACCGCTCCGGTTCCCTGCGCTTTCGCGAAACCTGACGACTTTAACGAATAGTTACGTATAGTTACGGACAAGTAGACCTACAATGTATGAAGACCTGCCTTTACGCTAAAATCTCATCCGAATCCAATATAACCGTAAACGGTCCGTCATTGGTGAGACTTACTTTCATATCCGCACCGAAGACACCGCTTTCCACTATAGGGATTTCCTTTCTGCATAGCTGCAGAATATATTCATACAAGGCGTTTGCCTTATCAGGCGCTCCTGCATGGGTGAAGGAAGGACGGTTTCCCTTTTTGCAGTCCGCATACAGTGTAAACTGTGATACCACCAAAAGACTGCCGGCAACTGTTTTAATATCCAAATTGGTTTTGCCTTCTGCATCCTCAAAAATACGCAGACCAATCAGTTTTTTTACCATTTTATCTGCAATTTGTTCAGTATCGGTCTGGCTGATACCTACAAACACCAAAAATCCATGTTCAATATGTCCCACAACGCTTCCCGCTACAATTACCTCTGCTGGACGCACTCTTTGAATTAAAAAACGCATTTTTTACCTTTCTATCGTATTACGCTTCTGCTCTATTTGATAAAAAAATAACAATTCAATCACAATCCAAACCTAAATACGTGCCTAGCCTTTCTTTTCTTCTTTTTCCGGATTGGTATCGGAAATATTGTCTGTTGTGCTTGATGCCGATTTCTTAAAGCTTCTTTTGAAAGGAAAACCTTCCGGTATCCGTTTATGTTTTTCTTTACGGCTCTGTCGTGTATTGCTGCTCTCCTCTTCTGTTTTATGGACTTCTCCGTTTTCATCGATATATTCCATATCCAGATACACGCCGGATTGCAGCGGAAGCTTCTTTTTTTGCAGAGAGCGATTGACAAGCCCTTTTACTGCTGCAAAAAATACGGCAAAAATGGGAACGCCGACAATCATTCCGGGAACGCCGAACAAACCGCCGAAGAGCGTAATGGAAAAAATAACCCAAAAGCCGGATAAACCGGTTGAATCGCCTAAAATTCTAGGTCCAATCAGATTACCGTCAATTTGCTGCAGAATCAAAATAAAGATGACAAAGGTTACACAGTTCATGGGATGACTTAAATCTACAATTAATATCAGGAATGCACAAGGTATGGCACCAAGGTATGGACCAAAAAACGGAATAATGTTGGTTACACCGACAATTACACTGACTAAGGCGGCATACGGCGTGCCAAGCAAGGTAGTGCCAATAAAGCAAAGCAGACCAATAATAACTGAATCCAGTACCTTCCCGCTGATGAAGCCGATAAAAGTCCTGTGCACAAAACGCAGCGAGCTTAATACGGAATTGGCAGCATTCGTATCAAAGATGGCATATATGATTTTTTTGCCCTGCGCGGAAAAGGTCTCCTTACTCGCCAAAACATAAATAGAGATGATAAAGCCAATGATAAAGTTCCATGCAACTTTTAGAAAACTTAAGATGCTGAGTGAAACCGTCTTCAATACCTCGCCCGATTTTTCCAACAATGTTGCCGTATCGGCAAGCCAGGTTTCCAGACTTGAAAAAAACTTTGTGACTTGCGGCAGGACAAAATTTTTCAGCTCCTGATTATCTTCCATCAGGTTATTCAGCCAATTAGAAAGATCATCAACATAGCCGTCAAAATTATAAACAATAGCCTGTATACTGGGCACAATCTGTGAAATCAGCATGGCAATCAATGCATAAATCGCAAAAATCAGCAAAAGGGAGGTCAGAATAACGGCAATTCCCCTCACTAGTTTTTTCCTGCGTGCCGACTGTTTTATTTTCATGCGATCCAGTAACGGATTAAGCATTTTCATTTCAATAAAGTTTAAAATGGGAGTGAGTAAATAGGCGATAATTAAACCAAACATTACCGGCATAATCACGCTAAATAGCGACTTGATGTTTTGGATAAATTCAGAAATGTGAAATATTAAATAATAAAAACAGATGCCGCCTGCTATAACAGCAAAAGCAGTCAGCCCCCATTTAAAATATTTACTATTGATTTTCAGTTTCATTTCACTATGCTCCTATCCTGTTTCTGTCAGCCTTTGGCAAAGCTTCTCTTCTTATCCAAAAGGTTTTTCTTATTCAAAAGTATAACACGAATATCTTAAGAAAAACAGATGATTTTTATAAAAACAGATGAAATCGACGTCAAAAAAATGTATAATAGTATCAATTCTTATCGTAAGTTACTCTTGATAAACAGCCTTATATGATAACTGATAAATTTATGTAAAAACGGAAAGGCAAGATAAAATATTATGAAACTGCAACAAGTACTCAGCGTTGTGCGTAAGGCGCTGGAGGATTATCATATGATTGATGACGGCGACAAAATTGCGGTCGGTATCTCAGGCGGAAAAGACAGCCTGACACTTTTATATGCACTAAGCGGCTTAAGACGTTTTTATCCCCAAAAGTTTGAACTTATGGCGGTTACAGTGGATTTGGGCTTTCAAAATCTGGATTTGTCTAAAATAGATGCTCTTTGCGCAGAATTACATGTAAAATATGAAATTGTGAAGACTGACATTGCCCAGATTATCTTTGAAGACAGAAAGGAAAGCAATCCCTGTTCTCTATGCGCTAAAATGCGTAAGGGTGCACTTAACGAGGCGGTAAAGGCTGCTGGCTTCAATAAAATTGCATACGCGCACCACAAAGATGACGTGGTGGAGACCATGCTGATGTCGCTTATTTATGAAGGCAGGTTTCATACCTTCTCTCCGGTTACCTACCTTGACAGAACAGAATTGACCGTAATACGCCCTTTACTTTATATGCATGAAGCAGATGTCGTTGGATTTGTTAATAAATATAATCTACCTGTCGTAAAAAGTCCCTGTCCGGCAGACGGGCATACCAAAAGAGAATATGTCAAGCAGCTATTGCAGCAGTTAAATCGGGAAAATCCGGGTGTTAAGGAAAGAATGTTTACGGCAATACAGACAGGCAGCCTGAAAGGATGGAAATAATGAACACGGACAATTATCATGACGCACAAAACAAACAAAATATTTTAAAACTGCGCTCTGTGCTGGCTACGCTTCCGCCCTTCTGTCAGGAATTTTTCAGAGGGATTGCCGATACCACTTCCACACGAACAAGACTTGCCTACGCTTATGATATTCGTGTTTTTTTTGAATTTTTGCATGAGACAAATCCAGCTTGCGCCAAAATAGAGATAACAGATATTCCCATCAAGGTGTTGGACCAAGTTACCAGACAGGATATTGAAGAATATCTTTCCTACATCAGCTACTATGAAAAGGAAGGACGCGAAATCACCAACACGGAACGAGGCAAGGCGCGCAAGCTCTCGAGTCTGCGCAGCTTCTATAATTATTACTTTCAGAATGAACGCATTACCAAAAATACTGCGGAGCTTGTTCCGGTTCCCAAGCTGCATGAAAAAGCCATTATCCGGTTGGATCCAAACGAGGTGGCAACCTTATTGGACCAAGTGGAGGCAGGCGACAAATTAACCAAAAAGGAACTTGCCTACCATGAAAAGACAAAAGTGCGGGATGTAGCGCTGCTGACGCTCTTGCTGGGGACAGGGATTCGTGTATCGGAATGTGTGGGACTTGATTTGCAGGATGTTGATTTTGACAATGACGGAATTAAAATCCGCCGTAAGGGTGGTTATGAAGCCGTTGTATATTTTGGTGAAGAAGTAGAACATGCGCTGCAGGCGTATATGAAAGAGAGGAAGCATGTGATTCCTGCATCCGGACATGAAAATGCACTGTTTCTGTCCTTGCAGAACCGGCGTATCGCCGTCCGTTCCGTGGAAAATCTGGTAAAAAAATATGCTTCACGTGTCACAACATTGAAGAAAATCACGCCGCATAAGCTTAGAAGCACCTATGGCACCACCCTCTATCAGGAGACCGGTGATATTTATCTGGTAGCTGATGTGCTCGGTCATAAGGATGTCAATACTACCCGCAAACACTATGCAACCATGGAGGATGAGCGGCGCAGAATGGCTGCCAAAGTGGTAAAACTTCGTGAAGACAATAACATGGACTAAATAGGTATTGCAGATGGCTGTCCGAATCAAAACGGACAGTCTTTTTTTCTAAATGGAAAATTTATTCTGAAGGTCTTATTTAAATTCCGTGGAATAATAAGGTACAACCAGATACTGTCCTGCTATCAGAACTTCCTCCTGCAAGTGATTGATTTTCATAACTTCATGGACATAATCCTCTGCAGAAGCATATTCTTCTCCTGCATATTTGTCAGCAATAGACCAAAGAGACTCTCCATATGCAATTTCGATACTCGTATAGTATTTGTAAGAAACGTTCTCTCCCGTGGTCGCTTTGGAAAGAATTGCATGATAAGAGACCGTTAAAAACAATATAAGAAGAACTGTGAGGAGAACCAGAAAGCATTGTCTGCGGAAATGGCGAAGCCTTTTCATTTTATTCTTCTGTTTACGATATTCGCTGTTTAAAAATGCTTCATAAACTCTCTCATCCATATCAGTCACATACCCTCTCAAAAATCACCTTAATAAGCAGTCTGCAATTCACTATTTCTATTTTGTAGATTTGAATATATGTTCGTGAACGTTTGTTCATTTATATGTATTATACAGAACATGTTTTCGTATGTCAATAGATTTTCAAAAAATTCCGAACATATTTTCTGAACATGTATTTGCTTTTTTTTTAAAGGTATGTTATACTGTAAAAAATTGAAACCGTTCAGTCGAAGTACAAATGGAGGTATCTGTATGGAACAAACAAAAATATCAGTCAAACAAAAAGAGATTCTGGATTACATTAAAGAAGAAATTTTAAAAAAGGGGTATCCGCCTACTGTAAGGGAAATATGTGAGACGGTTCATTTAAAATCCACTTCTTCCGTTCACTCGCACTTAGAGACATTGGAAAAGAAAGGCTATATCAGAAAAGACCCGACAAAGCCCCGTGCGATTGAAATTTGTGATGACAGTTTTCAGATGGTAAGGACAGAAATGGCAAGTCTTCCCATAGTTGGAACTGTGGCGGCAGGACAGCCTATTTTGGCGCAGGAAAATATCGAAAGCTATTTCCCTATTCCCGCAGAGGTGGTACCGCCCGGAGAAGCTTTTATTTTAAAAGTAAAAGGCGATTCAATGATAAATGCAGGGATTTTTAACGGCGACCAGATATTTGTGCAAAGCTGCAGTACGGCTCACAATGGCGATACTGTTGTTGCACTTGTGGATGATTCCGCAACGGTAAAAACTTTTTATAAAGAAAACGGACATATCCGCCTGCAGCCTGAAAATGATACTATGGATCCCATTATTGTGGAGGACTGCCAGATTTTAGGTAAGGTATTTGGCGTATTCAGACTGTATCATTAAATTTTACCAAATTTAAGCAATACCTTTTCATACATATTTTGTACCTTTGTTACGCAGAATATATTAGGTAAACACTGACCTTGCGATGAGTGCAGTTTTGCTTATGCAATATGTATGGAAAGGAGAAAGATATGAGAATAAAATGGCTTGATATTACAGCTTTAATTGTTACCATAATAGGTGCCATCAACTGGGGACTTATAGGTCTGTTTCGTTTTGACCTGGTAGCCTTTCTGTTGGGCGATATGACTTGGCCTTCACGGATTGTTTATGTAGTTGTCGGATTATGTGGATTGTATCTTTTCAGCTTCTTTGGTAAAATATGCAGAGATACTTCTGTCTGATAACATGAATACGGATTTCCATTCATTAGAAAAGGACCGGCTATATTTTAACCGGTCCTTTTTTAGAAATCTTATAATTCCGTTTGGTCTATCACTTTGCCATCCCGCCAAATACGCTCCAAATTATAGAACAGGCGATTTTCCTTATCAAAAATATGCACGATGACGTCTCCAAAATCCATTAATATCCAGTTAGCGGTATTGTAGCCTTCTACCTGCTTCATCATATAGCCTGACCTGCCGAGCACATCCTGCACATTATCTGCCATTGCCTGAATCTGGCTGCGGTTGCTGCCGTTTGCAATAATAAAATAATCTGCAACCACGGAGACTTCACTGATATCTATGACATGAATATCTTCTGCTTTCTTATCTTCCAGTGCACGGATTGCCTGTTTTGCCATATTTTTCGATTGGATTATATCCATTATCATACCTCACTTTTCTCTTTATCCATTTTTTCTTTGCGGTAATATTCTAAAGTCTTTTCCGTCATTGGGTCAATATCATCCGGAAAATCACGCAAATATAATATTGTATCTTCCAATATCTGCTGCAGGGCATTATCAAGATTTTGGAATGCGAGCCGGCGTATTTCGGCAAGATGAGGTGCCTGTTTTCTCCCCGGCTCAATATAATCCGCTACAAAGATAATTTTTTCCAAAAGAGACATCCCCGGTCTTCCTGTTGTGTGATTCAGAATGGCATTAATGACGTCTTTATCACGTACTTTATAGGTATTCATCGCCAGAAAGCTTCCTACTTTTGCATGGAGAAGCTGTGGTTTTCTACGTTCCACATCTGTAATACCAATATGGTGCTTTTCACAGAAGGATATACTTTTTTCCTCATCCATACCCTTTGCACAGTCATGCAGCAGTCCGGCAAGCTCTGCACTTTCCACAGAAGCGCCATGGCACATCGCAAGCGCGGCTGCAGTATAAGCAACACCAAGCGTATGTTCATACCGTTTTTCTTCCAAAGATTTTTCCATGGATTTTCTTATTTTTCTGATGTCCGTATTTTTCATACCGTCTGCCCTCTCTTTTTATTTATATAGTTTGTTATCCTGTATAAATAATCTGACTGCCTCAGGCACCATATACCGAATACTTCTACCTTCTTTTATATACTGTCTGATATCAGTTGAAGAAATTGCCGTTTCCGAAAAAGGAAGCAGTCTGATATCCGCATGATACGTATCTGCAAAATAATCACACTTTCTCTGCATCAGAGTAGTATCTGCCCCGTTTCTGACCGCCGCCAAAATCGTACAGGAAGCAAAAATTTTATCCGGATTTTTCCATGTTTCAAGAGAAAAAAGACAGTCCGCTCCCATCAGAAAAAAGAAATCTGTCTGTGGCTGTTCCCGTTTCAACTGCGCCATGGTATCGCAAGTATAAGTATTTCCGGGACGCCTTATTTCCATATCCGAAACAAAAAAATGGGGATTATCTGCAATTGCCAGCTTTACCATTTGCAGGCGCAAATCGGCAGGCTGAATCGTGTTTTGATGCTTCATATAGGACTGTCCACTGGGAATAAACATAATATTATCCAATTTTTCAACGGATAATGCGGCTTCCGCAAGCAATAGATGTCCTATATGCACCGGATTGAACGTTCCTCCCATGATACCTGTTTTTTGCTTTCCAATCACTTTTTGTAGACTCTTACTATCATCCATAATATCAGAATAACACCCTTCCTGCAATGTTGCTTTTTTCATCTGCACATGAAAAAATTGCTTCGTTTTAATCAGGAAGTATTATTTTTTTATTGTCCTTGTTTTCCTTATAGAGAACTATCTTCTTTCCAATCACCTGTACTACCTGCGATTGTGTTCTTTCTGCAAGCTTTTCTGCAAGTTCCTTTGGCGCCTCCATACAGTTTTTCAGAACAGATATTTTAATCAATTCCCTGTTATGAAAAGCCTCTGCAACTGCCTCTGTTACTTCCGGCGTCAAGGAAGATTTTCCTATCTGAAAAACAGGCTCCATTGTACTTGCCAGTCCCTTTAAATATGCGCGTTGTTTACTCGTCATCTTGTGTCTGTACCTTTCTGTTGCACATCCATTTTCAACTTAAAAATCATTATTTATAGTAATCAAAAACCAAGCCATACATTCTGACAGTGTCGCCTTCTTGTATGCCGAGCGTCTCGAGCTCTTCCAGAATGCCGGTCTGCTTTAAAAAATTCTGGAAAAAAGCAAATCCTTTTTCGCTGTCCAAATTGGTGTATCCCAGCATTTTTTCAATACGCGGACCTTCTACAATATATTCATCCGTCTTTTCATCATAAGATACTGTACAAGGTTCATTTTCAAACGTCATCTGCTCAGGGAAAAACTCTTGCGCAAAGATAACCGGCGCATCGTCAAAGGTATCCAGCATATCCTTGACATGATACAGAAGCTCCTTTACACCGTGTCCGCTTACGGCAGAAACAGGGTAAACCGCAATGCCCTTTGGTTCAAATTCTGCCTTAAGTTTTGCTATGACTTCATTTTCTCCCTCATAGATTAAATCTATTTTATTGGCAGCAATAACCTGCGGTTTTGCTGCAATCTGCGGGTTGTAGGCTGCAAGCTCCTTATCAATCGCATAAATATCGGCTATGGGGTCCCTGCCTTCGGAGCCGGCGGCATCTATCATATGAATCATAACCTTGGTCCTCTCAATATGTCTTAAAAATTCATGTCCGAGACCAATTCCCTCAGAAGCGCCTTCTATCAGCCCGGGAATATCGGCAATGACGAAACCGTTTCCGTCTTCCATATCTACTACGCCTAAATTGGGATTCAAAGTAGTAAAATGGTAATTTGCAATTTTAGGCTTTGCATTGGTCACCCTTGCCAAAAAAGTGGATTTTCCTACATTGGGAAACCCGACCAGACCGACGTCCGCAATCACCTTAAGCTCCAGTATCAGATTGAGCTCTTTTGCAGGCTGTCCGGGCTGGGCATATTTGGGTGCCTGCATGGTGGAAGTGGCGTAGTGCTGGTTGCCATTACCGCCGCGCCCGCCTTTTAGCAGCACAATTCTTCTGTTGTCTCCGGACATATCCGTAATGACTTTGCCGCTCTCTGCTTCTTTGATAACGGTTCCTGCCGGCACACGCAGTATAATGTCCTTACCGTCTTTTCCACGGCAATTTCTTTTGTCGCCATTTTCACCGTTTTGTGCCTGATATTTACGAATATGCCTAAAATCCGTGAGGGTATTTAAGCCCTCATCCACTTCAAATATCACATCTCCGCCATGACCGCCGTCGCCGCCGTCAGGTCCGCCGTTGGGAACATACTTTTCCCTTCTGAAGGAAACATGACCGTCGCCGCCCTTTCCGCTTTTTATATAAATGGCTGCTCTGTCTGCAAACATATTGAAATAACTCCTTAAATTTTAAAATGGGCTTCAAACAACCGTTTGAAGCCCGTGTCCGCATTACTTATTTTTCTACAGGATATACGGAAGCCTGCTTTTTGTCTCTGCCTTTTCTCTCAAATCGCAGGATACCATCTACTTTAGCAAACAAGGTATCATCTCCACCAATTCCAACATTGATGCCGGGATGAATCTTGGTTCCACGCTGCCTGTATAAAATATTACCAGCCTTTACAAACTGTCCGTCGGCTCTTTTGGCTCCAAGTCTTTTGGATTCGGAATCTCTGCCGTTCTTGGTAGAACCAACTCCCTTTTTATGAGCAAAAAATTGAAGGTTCATTTTTAACATCGGTCTACACCTCCTCGAATTTAACTTGTAAATACTTCTTACCATACTCCTTTTGGATGTTTTGCAGTCCAAAAACCAACGCATCCAGCAAAAATATGGAACGCTCCTGCAGCGAACCCGTGAAGTCACAACGAATAAAACCGTCTTCTTCATTGACAACAGTCTCAAAGGCCTCTCCGGCAAGCTGCTCCAACGCATTGATGGTATTGATTACCAACACGGAAATGGAAGCACAAACCACATCTTTACCATGGTCTGCAAAGCCGGCATGTCCGAAACAGGATAACTGTCTGTAAGCACCGCTGTGGTCCTTACGAATTACAATCCTTGTCATAATCACATTATCTCATGATGCAAATATTATGCATTAATCTTTTCGATTTTAACCTGAGTGTATGCTTGTCTATGACCATTTTTCTTGTGGTAGCCGGTTTTTCTCTTGTATTTATATACAATAACCTTCTTGCCACGACCCTGCTCTACAACGGTTGCAGTAACAGTTGCGTTTGCAACTTCGTCTCCAACCTTTAAAGAGCCGTCACTTACTGCGACTACCTGGTCAAAAGTTACAGTACTCCCCGCTTCCACATCCAGCTTTTCTACTTTAAGCATATCGCCTTCGGAAACTTTGTACTGCTTTCCACCTGTTGCAATAATTGCGTACATAAGGCACCTCCTTTTATGGACAAAAAGTCCACATTACTCGCTAACTTTGGTGGCTTTGCGCACTTATACCTCGTTATGCGGCATACTCAAACATCATACCATCAGGCATGTGCCTTGTCAAGATTTATTTTCCTCGTTTTTCAAAATCTTCAACATACTGGATAATCAGTTTGACAGTGCCTTCTACTCCCAAAACCGAACTGTTGATGCATAGGTCATAGCTGTCAGCACGCCCCCACTTTTTAGAGGAATAATAATTGTAATAGCTCTGCCGCTGTTTATCCTTTTTGGTTATCATGTCCCGCGCCTTGTTTTCGTTTAGCTGATAGCGCTCCATAATACGCTTAATCTTTGTGTCTTCATTGCCATAAATGAATAGGTGAATACAGTTTTTATAATCAGCTAGCGCATAGTCCGCACAACGCCCTACAATCACGCAGGGACCTTCATCCGCAATCTTTTTAATGGTGTCAAACTGTGCAAGAAACACCTTATGGCTGATGGGCATATCCACAAAGGAAGAGGCATTATAGCCAAAAGAATATGTGTCCATAACCAGGTTATACAAAAAAGAGTTGGTAGGACGCTCATCATGATTCTGAATCATTTCCTCACAAAAACCACTTTCCTTTGCCGCTCTTGATAACAATTCCTTGTCATAACAGCGAATACCAAAATATTCCGCAACTTTTTCTCCAATTTCACGACCAGCACTGCCAAACTGCCTTCCTATTGTTATTACCGTATTCATATTAAGCACCTGCCTCTCTGCTGAATTGACGTTATGATTTCTTCGTCATACTATATATTATATATACTTTGTTTACATTTTTCCAGTATTTTATCTTACTTTTGGTAAATTTCACTATTTTCTTATAAGATTTCCAATAAATGCTGAAAATATTGCGGTAAGGGCGCATCCACTTCAATATATTCTTTTGTCCGCGGCTGAATAAACCCAAGCGTCTTTGCATGCAGTGTCTGCCCTTCCAGTTTGAAAGGTGAATTCATCTGCGAATATAGAGGGTCTCCCAAAATGGGATGTCCGATGCTTGCCATATGCACCCGAATCTGATGTGTTCGCCCTGTTTCCAGCGTACATTCAATATAGGTGTACTTTTCAAAACGCTGCAGCACTTTGTAGTGCGTAACTGCCCGCTTTCCCCCTTCTTCCACTACCGCCATTTTTTTCCTGTCCTTACCGGAGCGTCCGATGGGACGATCTATCGTTCCTTTGTCTTTTGCCAGAACACCGTGACAGATGGCTCTGTAACATCTGGTGACGGAATGTTTTTTTAACTGTCTGGCAATTACCTTATGTGCCGCATCTGTTTTACATACAAGCAAAGAACCCGTTGTATCTTTATCGATTCTGTGCACAATGCCCGGACGCAGACAGCCATTAATACCGGATAGTGAGTCATGGCAGTGATACAGCAGTGCATTGACAAGTGTTCCGCTGTAATGTCCTGATGCCGGATGGACGACCATTCCCTTTGGCTTATTGATTACCACAACATCTGCGTCTTCATATAAAATATCCAGCGGTATAATTTCCGGACAAACATGAGGTTCAACGGCATCGGGAACAAAAAAAACAATCTCATCATACAATTTTACTTTATAACTGACCTTTACTGGGCTGCCGTTTACCGACACGGCGCCTTCCTTAATTATTTTTTGAATGTAGGAGCGGGACAAAGAATCGACAAGCTCACTGATACACTTATCAATCCGCAGCCCCTCCGTGCTCTCCTCGATGCTGAAATGAAATTCCTCCATGCCTCCTATTTGACCTCACGAATGCTCTTCCTATCTAAATTCATAAAAGACATGTACTCTTCATTGTACACAAATAGAAAAAAATATCCCAATACAATAATGGATAAGACAATACAGATATCAGCCACATTAAAAATGGGAAAGTTTATTAAGGAAAAAGAGATAAAATCAACCACATAGCCCAGCCTGAGACGGTCTACCATATTGCCAACCGCACCGCCGGTCAGAATACCGCCAAAAACATATAGAATATGAAACTTTTTTGCTTCTGGCAGCTTTAAAATGCAAAACAGCATGACGGCAAGAAAAATTACCCCAATGAACAGGATAAAAAAGCTCTGTCCTTCTAACAGGCTCCATGCCATACCGGTGTTAGAGAAAAACTGCAATTCCAACACGCCTTTTATCAGAGGAAATGCTTCCCTGCCCTGCAGCCATTTCACGGCAAGACTTTTCGTATACTGGTCAGCCAGAATGGCAAAAATCATAATGCAGAAAAACACAATCATCCACTTTATTTTTGATTTCTTCTTACTCATGAGCATCCCCTTCACTAAAGTAAATTTCATTGACAGCAGCTAACATTTCCTGCTCTGTCACTGTTTCATCAATTATGGCTTTTCCAATTTTCTTTAACAAAATAAATTTAATCCGTCCTGACTCCCTCTTTTTGTCCGAACGCGTCAACCGCACAACTTCTTCGGGATTGATATTATCCACGCTGATAGGAAGATTGAAAGGCACAAACATATCCCTGATTTCATAATACTCTTCCATAGCAAGCATCCCCCTTTGATAAGAAATATATGCAGCCGCTACAGCGCCTAACGCCACACATTCTCCATGATACAAGGAAAAATGCTTTGCTTTTTCAATGGCATGTCCAATGGTATGTCCAAAATTTAAAAGCGCACGCTCTCCTTTCTCTTCAGGGTCCTTTTCCACGACCTGTTTCTTTATCTGACAGCTTTTGTGTACCATTTCCTTCAGGGTATCCGGATTCCTTTCGCATATTTCATACATGTTTTGAAGAAGCCAGAGATAAAAAGCCTCATCCTTGATTAACCCATGCTTCATAATCTCAGCAAAGCCCGAATAAAACTGACGTTCCTCTAACGTCTGCAGAGTGGATACATTCATGTATACCAGCGAAGGCATCTTAAACGCACCAACCATATTTTTATAGGCGTCAAAATCCACACCCGTTTTCCCGCCGATGGAGCTGTCCGCCTGCGCCAAAAGTGTGGTTGGAATCTGTATATAGTCGACGCCGCGCAGATATGTGGCAGCCGCAAAGCCGGTCAAATCACCGGTCACACCGCCGCCCAGCGCAAGCAGCATATCCTTACGGTCAAATTCCTCCTGAATCAAAAAAGTGTATACTTTTTTGACCGTATCCAGTGTTTTGCTTTCTTCACCTTGCGGAAAAGAAAAAAGCACCGCTTTTTTGCAGATGCCGGAAAGCTTTTTGCACAAATCGCTGCCATAAAGCTTCTCAACCTTAGAATCCGTTATGATACAAAGCCTCTTCTGTTCAGCGCCCAGCTTTAAGAGCTCTTCTGTAAGCGCATCAAAGGATGTCTCATATACAATATCATAGCAAGGTTTCTTATTGTACAAAATCTGCAGTCTGTCCGCTTCTATATGTGTTTCCATCCATATCCTCCATTTCGCCTTTTTATAATGATAAAAGGGCAGATACGGAATCTGCCCTTCCTGTAATCATCTTAATACCCGTTGTTAATGGGAACCTCAAAGGATCCTCCGTTTAAAATATCCTGAAAGTCGCCGGAAATATCCACACTGGCAGGTGTGATGATAAATATGTAATGGGATATTTTTTGAAGGTTTCCATTGATGGCAAAACAGGAACCGGATGTAAAGTCAATGATACGCTGTGCAATGTCAACATCAAGCCCCTCCAAATTCAGGACAACAGTCCGGTTAGCAAGAAGCGTTTCTGTGATTTCCCTTGCATCTTCTACGGAAGTAGGCTTTATCACACACACCTCCATGCCGTTTGCATTCTGCATTCTTCTCGTATTGCTTTTCGGCATAGGCGTTACCTTGGATGCAGGTCTTCTTGCAGCAGGCTTATCCTCCACATCCTGTTCTTTATAGGATTTTTTGACGGGCTCATCTACATAATCATCATCATCCAGATAATCATCATCCGTATCATATTCATCCTCGTCATTTAACTTCATATAGTTTAAAAACTTATCCATTACTCCCATGCGCTACCATGCCTTTCTTATAGCCTGCAGTTTAAAACTGCAGGTACAAATGCTATTTCCTATCGCCGAATATGCCTGTGCCAACTCTTACATAGGTGGCACCTTCTTCCAAAGCTACCATGTAGTCTCCGGTCATCCCCATAGACAATATTCCCATACTGACATTATCAATGTTTTTACTCATTATGTCAACAGATAATTGGCGTAGCTTCACAAAATATTGTCTGTTTTCTTCTGCATTTTCTACATATGGTGCTATTGTCATAAGTCCTTTGACACAAATCCCCGGCAAAACAGCAATTTTTTCCACCAACTCAATCGCTTCGTCTTTGTATACCCCGAATTTGCTTTCTTCCTCCGCCACATTCACCTCTATTAAAATATTGACCTCAATCCCTCTTTTGACCGCTTCTTTGCTGATTTCACATGCCAGCCTGTAAGAATCTACGCTGTGAATCAGAAAGACCTTATCTATTATATATTTTACTTTATTTCGCTGTAAATGCCCAATCATATGCCATCGGATATCGGAAGGGAGCTGCTCATACTTATCCATGATTTCCTGCACTTTGTTTTCCCCAAAATCACGACAGCCCGCCTCGTAAGCTTCCCGCAGCATATCGACAGGCTTGGTTTTACTGACAGCAATCAATGCTGCTTCCTTGGGATTTCGCCCAGCCTTTTTGCAAGCTGACTCCATATTCTGTTTTACCAAGACAATCTTTTCTTTTATCATGGCAGCACCTCCTTTATATGCAGATTTCTGACCGTCCGGACACTTACCGGTAGATAAACTGATCCGCAGTCACACTGGAAGCATCCTGCACAATCAGATCGTACACATTGAGCCCATATTCCGTGTTGGACTTTACAATAGCGTATTCATCATTCTTATAGAGAATTTCTATCTGTTTAAAATCGGCATATCCCTTGTTCATATTATATACGCCTATCAGGGTAGCTCTTTTGCTGACAGTATAGGTCTCTGTGGAATCCGGCATAAATAAATGATCCCCGCTCTCCAAAGCGCCTGCATCCACATAATATTCACCATCCACAAGGCTGTATATGCTGACTTCTACGTATGCAGTGGTTGGCGTTCCGTCCTCGGTCACGGTTTCACACAAAACACCATAGGAATCGGTAGAGCCGCTTCTGGTAATATAAGCCTCCGGTATCAGGAAGAATTCCCTTTCCACAATGGAAGAATTCGGAATTTTCAGTCCCGTTTCCTCATGCAGCAACAGCTCCACCTCCAAAAAACGGTCGTTTACAAAGCTTATCATCGAGTTAGTAAACGAAAGCTGCGCATAAATATTACCGTCCTCATTGTACAAAATATGAACGGTTGCCCATGATTCATTCTGGTTTTTCATAAACCGTACTTTTACCACTTTTTCCTTTGCGAGCTCAGCAGCTCTTGCTTCATCTACCTGAATGACAAGCGACCAGTTTTCATTGCTGCAAATTTTATATGCGGCATCCTCCGTCGCAACCAGCTCATTGCTCAACAATTGATTTTTTTCATAATCGGAAGCTTTCAGCATATCGGCAGTCACTGCTTCCGGCGTCAAAGATTCATATCCGTCCGTCCAATACATCACAATGCCAGATACAGGCGCATTGGCAAGCGTCACCATACTGCGCAAGTCACCGTTATGTAAGTCATTTATACTCTCCATCAGAGAAGTATTGGCAAATTTTAAGACAGTTCCTTTCACCGCATATTTGAAATTGTAAGTAGAAGCATAGTTTTCAGGTGTAAAACCATGTACAAAATTCACAATTTCGCTTTTTAACTGAAGCAAATCGGAATCGGAAAGAACATTTGTCCCCAGCTCCTCACTATTAATATAATCGGAAAGCCTGCCTGTCTCGTCAACGGTATATACGAGATTGCCAACGGCAACCCGCTCCCCCTCCCTCGCGTAGTAATTGACGTAGCCTGAGCTTTCAGCCTTTATGATGCTTTCGTCTCTTATAATGATTCCCGTGTACAGGTTTTCCGCAGAAAGAGAGCCTTCCCTGACTTCATAAGGCCTGATATGGTTGTCCTTAAAGTACATGCTGATGCAAATGCATACGTAGAGGAATATAACCGCAAAAATAACCATACCGATATTAATATTCAGGGGTCTTCTGTATTTTCTGATTTTTGTTACCTTTGAAGAACCTTTTTTTGCCACGCAATCCTCCCTTTCCCTGCCAGAACGGATAACCTGCATAATAAAGCCCCGGACATTCCGAGGCTTCATCTGATGCATTTATGTATTATAATGAGACAATTATTTTTGATTTTACTGCTTCAGGAAGTTCATTTTCATCTACAGAAACACTGAGTATAAAATCCACGCCAAATTTACCGCTGATTTTTTCTAATTTGTCGATAGCCGGTAAAATATCACCGCCGTTTTCCAAATGGGCAATCTTCAAAAAGCTGTCAAAATACATTTGCTGCAAATCATGGTCCTGTGAAATAATACCGCTTACAAATCCTAAAAATTCATCTGTATCTTCCACCAGATAATCGGATACGTCGATAAGCCGCACTTTATTATTCAATTCGTACATATGCTTGGTGCTTTTGTCAAGATATACAATATTACCATTGATATTTTTAACTTCCTCATTTACTTTATCCAATAAGTGTTTTGTCTTGCCTTTGCCCTTTCTGCCTGCTATTAATTGAACCATCGGTAAACCCTCCTAAAGTAAATTGACATAACTTCTGTTTGTTACGTCTGCTTTTATTATAAAATAATCTGGCGCAAAAAACAACCACTATTTCCCTATTTCATTTAGCAAATCCGTCATTCCTTCATACAGAATATCATTGGTCGGTGCCCTGAGAATCACGGCAATATACGGCGCACCGGCCCTGTCTCTGGCAAGCAGAATCAGACAGTGTCCGGCAGCATTCGTCGTTCCCGTCTTTCCGCCGACTATCGTCATGTTTTCAGGCGGCTCGTAATTGCCCCTGAAATAAAGGTTTGTTGACGTTTTGGAAAATTCCTTGGCATTTCCGTCCTTGTCATAATATACCGTGCTGTATGTCGTCGTGTGAATAATCTCACGAAACGTCTCATATTTTATTGCTTCATTAAAAATCAAATACATGTCATATGCTGTTGTATAATGATTTTCTTCCGTCAGCCCATGCGGATTCATAAAATGCGTATTGGTTGCCCCCAGTGCCTTTGCTTCTTCGTTCATCAACGCTACAAAATCTTCCACATTGCCGCAGACCCCCTCTGCAATCAACATGCCGATGTCGTTGGCTGAATACACAAGAAGAATGTGGAGCGCCTGTGCCAGCGTCATGGTGTCGCCTTTTTTCAGCTCCCTTACCAGTACCGCGCCGCTTTCCGTGATATATGCGTCGCTGGAGACCGTCAAGACTTGCTCCATGGAGCCGTATTTTAAGGCGACAAGCGCCGTCATCACTTTTGTCAGGCTTGCCGGATTCATCTTTTCATGTGCATTTTTGGCGCATAGCACCATTGCCGCATCGACGTCACAGAGCAACACGGCTCCCACTTCCGATATGTCGGCATTGCCGCTGCTGACATCCTGTCCCACAATGCACAGGTCATTGGCAAAGGGAACTGCCGAGGAAGCATTGACCGTCTGTACAAGCTGAAAACTGCTGACTCCGTACTCTGCATCATAAGGAAAACTGTATGATTTTCCTGCGCAGCCTGTCAAGCACAATATCATGGAACAGATAATGCAAATTTTTTTCCTATTTGTACATTTCACGCCACTCAAGGTCTCCTCTATCCAGTGATTTGATTAACAGCTCCGCAGAGGCTAAGTTGGTTGCCAAAGGAATGTTATGCATATCACAGAGCCGTAATACGTTATTGACATCCGGCTCATGGACCTTCGGCGTCAGCGGGTCCCTGAGAAAAATAACCAAATCTATCTGATTGTGCTCAATCTGCGCACCTATTTGCTGCTCTCCGCCCAAATGACCGGCAAGATATTTGTGTATGGAAAGATTGGTTACTTCCTCAATCAATCTTCCCGTTGTGCCCGTTGCATACAGCTCGTTTTTGCTCAGTATTCCCCTGTATGCAATGCAGAAATTCTGCATCAGTTTCTTTTTTGCATCATGTGCAATCAGTGCAATGTTCATACTCATAACCCTCTCTTATTTCGTCTCCCCTTACTGTCGTTTACATTGTAGTCTTACGTTCAATACAAACCCCATACCTATATACAAACTCACCAAGGAGGTAAGTCCATAACTGATAAACGGAAGCGGCAGACCTGTAGTAGGCAGAATGAAAGTTGCCACCCCCAGATTGATAAAGCTTTGGAACGCAACAAGGCCGCCTATCCCGCCGGCAATGATTGTCCCCGCCAAATCTTTTGCTTTTCCTGCTACCAGAAAACATTCCAGCGCAATCAGCATAAGCAGAATTACCACAACAAGGCTTCCTTTAAAACCAAATTCTTCCCCAATTACAGCAAAAATGAAGTCTGTCTGCGGCTCTGATATATAATTGCCATTGATAACGGAACTGATTTCATTGGTTTTATAGCCTTTTCCGTCGAGCTGACCCGAGCCAATTGCCGTAATGGAATTCAACTGCTGATATGCTTCCTTGGAGGCATACTGCTCCGGATTGATAAATGCCAGGATACGATTCATCTGATAAGGCTTAATAATTTTTTTCTCAACCAGAATGGAATCCGGCTGTAAGGCAAGGCTGAAAAAAATCAGCAGAGATGGCAGAATAATTGCCAGAATCCCGCAGATAACCTTGTAACTTAAACCTCCGACAAACATAATGGTACAAAATACCAGAAGAACGACAATACTCGTTGACATATCCGGCTGCCTGTAAATCAATACCCATGGTATGCCAACCAGAATCACACACAACATAATGTACTTAAACGTATTAAATCGTTCCTTATGTTTCATAATAAACTGTGCAAAGAATAAAATCAATATAATTTTCGCAGTTTCTGAAGGTTGAAAGCGAAAACTTCCTATTTCAAGCCATCTTTGGGAGCCGTTTGCCGAATCTCCTACCGAAGAAAAGAGAACGGCCCCCAAAAGCACCAGATTGCCGGCGTACATCAGCCAGTGCAGTTTTAAAAGCATACTGTAGTCGATGAAAGAAATGATAACCATCGCG
>ERZ779622.452-NODE-452-length-24557-cov-4.848829_pt1 | contig 24557 bp, 27 predicted proteins | sample MGYA00514188_ERZ779622 | MGnify/ENA primary metagenome ERZ779622 (study PRJEB29562, sample SAMEA4376702) | mouse gut metagenome | isolation source: Cecum | study: EMG produced TPA metagenomics assembly of the A DSS colitis mouse model was used to assess the... | reverse complement strand
CTTCAGATAATCAATCCGGTAAACATCGTGAATTTTCCCGTCCTCCTCCAGAACATCCCTGCTGCCGTATCCGTTTTCCGCTATAAACACCGGCTTTTCATAGCGGTCAAATACTTTATTTAAGGAAATGCGAAGGCCCACGGCGTCAATCTGCCATCCCCACTCATTTGCTTTTAAATATGGAGTTTTTGTGGCTGTTACGAGATTTTCGGCTGTCTTTTCTTTTTCCTCCACAGAAACCACGGAAGACTGGTAATAAGAAAAACTTACAAAATCCGCCGTATGCTTCTTAAGGTCTATCCGGTCTTCCTCCGTAACCGCAAAAGAAATCTGCCGCTCTTCAAAGAAGCGTTTCATGTAGGAGGGATATTGTCCCCTTACAAGCACGTCACTGCAGAACCACTGGTTGATCTGCTCCTCCTTTACAGTCTTCAGATTATCCCCGGGACTGCAGGAATAGGGATAATAGCAAAAGCAGGCTGTCATACATCCGAATTTCCCGTTTGTCATTCTGCGGCCCATCTCAATCACCTTGGCGCTTGCCACAAACTGATGGTGAAGGGATTGAAACACCAGCGATTCATCATAGGGTTCCTCCCCTTCCCTTATAAGCCCTACGCCGTTGTACGGCGAAAAATAGCCGGCATTGATTTCGTTAAATGGAAGATAAAAGTCAATCAAATCTCCCCAGTTCTCAAACACGGTCTTTGCAAATCTCAAATAGAAATCAATGGTTTTCCTGTTTGTCCATCCCCTGTAATGCTCTACCAGATAAAGCGGCACCGCATAGTGGTTCATAGTCAGGAAAATCCGCATTCCCGCACTGCGCACTGCCTGAAACACACGGGTGTAATATTCGATCCCCGCAAGGTTTGGCTCTTCTTCGTCTCCCCTTGGATACAGCCGGGACCAGCCTATGGACATCCGGTAAATATCAAGGCCCAGTTCTTTCAGAAGCCCAATATCCTCCTCCAGATGATGATAGCCGTCGCTTGCCTTCCGAAACGGATAGCAGGCGTCCCGGGTATCCTCCTTTGCCCGCCGGACTGCATCTCCGGTCAAAAGACGGGTTGCCGTGGTGGCATTGGAAGTCCGCGGCAGATAAGGCCTGCAATCCTGGGTATCCATTCCGCGTCCTCCTTCCCTGTATCCTCCTTCGTACTGGCCGGAGGCCGTTGCCCCTCCCCATAAAATGGGGGAAACCGATGTTTGAAATAGCTCTCTCATAGAATCGCTCCCATCCTTGTTTTCTATGGCTTTTGAAAAATGGCCTCTCTTACGCGCCCTTTGGTTCTATGCAGCAATTCTCCGGCCATCTGTGCATCACATCCGGTAAGAATCATAGTCACCGCTGTTTTTACGCTTCCCCCTGCTTCGTTGATGGCCTTCCGGGCTTCCTCCCGCGTCACTCCCGCCGCTTCCATAGCAATGTTTTCCGCTCTGGTGCACAGCTTTTCGTTGCTCTGTACCACATCCACCATCAGATTCTCATAGGCTTTCCCGATTCTCACCATAGAGGCCGTCGTAATCATATTCAAAACCATCTTCTGCGCCGTGCCTGCTTTCAGTCTTGTAGAGCCAGTCAGCACCTCAGGCCCCGTCTCCACTTCAATGGCGATTTCCGCCGCGCGCCCGATATCGCTTCCCCGGTTGCAGGAAACCGCTGCCGTGCGGCAGCCGATACTTTTGGCATATTCCAGCCCTCCGATCACGTAGGGCGTACGCCCCGACGCCGCGATGCCGACTACAATATCCTTTTCCGTAAGGCGATGCTTCTCCAGATCCTTCTTCCCCTGGCCCGGATCGTCTTCCGTACATTCCACCGGATGGCGCAGGGCCCTGTCTCCCCCTGCAATCATTCCCACCACCATCTCTGCAGGCACACCGTATGTAGGCGGACATTCGGAAGCATCCAGCACCCCCAGCCTGCCGCTTGTCCCTGCTCCCAGGTAGAAAAGCCTGCCGCCTCTGTGAAACGCCTCTTCTACAGCCGAAACCAGCTCCGCAATTTCCGGCAGTACTTTTTCCACCGCCTCCGGCACCTTTCTGTCTTCCGCATTCATAGCCTTCACAATCTCCAGAGGCGTCATCCGGTCCAAATTCATCGTATTTGGATTGCGAGTTTCCGTTAACATGTTCTCAAGCTTCAAATCCCTCTCTCCTTGCCGTTCCTTTCTGTATTTCTTTCTTGTGATTTCAATGTATCTTTTTAAAATAAACATGTCAACATTTAATCAAAATTGTGGTACAATGTTTCACAAAGGAGCGCAGGATTGACTTATTTACCATATTTCTTAAAACATTTGGAGGGTTTTTATGAAAAGTGCATTATTAAAATTGAGAGAATTAGAAAGCACCATGAGCAGTACAGAGGCAAATATTGCCCGCTATATACAGAATAATCCGGAGAAAGTTTGTACGCTTACCGTTCGGGAACTGGCAGAAAACGCCTACGCATCGCCCTCAAGCGTTATCCGCGTATGCCATGCAATCGGATTTAAAGGTTACCTTTAACAACATCCGCTCCCTAGAAGACACACAGCACCTATTAAATGCCGGCACCCTTTCCCAATGCGCCGGACTGCTTGTCACCTGCCGGACCATCCTGCTGTTCGGCATGGGCTCCTCCCTGTGCGTAGCCAAAGACACGTATCTAAAATTTTTAAGAATGAATAAGCCGTGTATCGTAAATGAAGACTGGCATTCCCAGCTGCTGCAGGCCAAGAATTCCTCTTCCGAAGATGCTGCGATCATCTTCTCCTACGGCGGACAGACAAAAGAAATGATAGAATGTATGAAAATATTAAAAAAGAACGGAACTCCCTGCATCGCCGTCACAAGGTATGCCCTCTCTTCCATTGCAAAACTGGCCGACTACTGCCTCTACACTGCAGCCAACGAAACCCTCTTCCGAAACGGGGCCATGTCCTCACGTCTGTCGCAGCTAAACGTTGTAGACATTCTCTATACAGGTTTTGCTTTCCTGCAGCACGACTATGCCGTGAAGCAGCTGGTTCACACCCACATCCAGAAAGAAAATGCAGACAGCGGAGAGCCGTAATCAGCTCTCCACCGCACTCCCCACTATAAAATCAATAGTCTTGTCGTACACCAGATTGTTTTCAATCATCTCACGCCCGTACATCTCCTCGAAGGCAGCGCCGTTCTCGGCTCCGTACTGGGCAGCCAGGCCATCAAGCCCCTCCTGATACTCTTCTTCCGTCACACCAATCTGCTCGGCTTCTGTAACTGCATCAATAACCAGGCGGCTTTTTAGCTGGAACCGGGCAAGCTCGTCCACCTGCCGGTCAAACTCTTCCTGTGTCATGCCCATGTAGGCAGACAGATACTCCGACAGTTCCATCCCTGCGTAGGAAGCATACATTTCCTGCTCTTCTACAATGCTATCCCGCAGAGTCTTAAGATCCTCCTCTGCACAGTCAAATTCCGAGCTGTCGATCAAAGCCTGGATGGTCTGATATTCCTTCTCGGACTGGCGGTTGCTCTCCTTGTACTGGGCAAGCCCCGTCCTCACGGCCTCTTTGTAGGCATCCACGGAATCATACTCCGTATTCTTCTGGACAAACTCGTCCGTCAGCTCCGCATCCACAAGCTCTACGATATCGTGAATCGTCACCTCAAACACCACTTCTGCCCCGGACATATCGGGATTGGGATTATAAGGTTCCGGGAAGGTCAGCGGCAGTTCGCAGGTGGTCCCCGTTTCCTTGCCAATCAGCCCATCCTCAAATCCCGGAATGAAGGACCCGGAACCGATGGTCAGGTTATATCCCTCTCCCTGGGAGCTTCCTCCCTGAAATTCCTCTCCGTCCATACGGCCCACAAAGTCAATGTTAACCGTATCCCCTTCCTCAATCACCGTCTTTCCCTCAATGGGCCGTGCATCCGGGTTCATTGCCAGAAGGGAATCAATCTCCGCCTGGACCTCTTCCTCTGTCACTTCCAAATCCACGTGAATCTGGATGCCCTTATAGGTTCCAAGCTTTGTCACGCTGCTGTTTGCAAATTCCCTTTCTGTCTCCTGGGCTTCCTCTGCCGGAGCCTCCGGTTCTGTCTCTTTCTTTGTGCAGGCTGCCGCCAGCACAAAAAGTCCCGCCAGAACCAGTATCCATAATTTTTTCTTTTTCATAAATTTCTTCCCTTTGCTTTCTTTATATGCTAGTAGAATACCACGTTTCTCCTCCCCCGGCAAGCTTTAGAGCAGCGGAGAAAACAATCTGGAGAATTGTTCCTTAAAACGCACTACAAAGGAACGGCGGCCGTAAAGATACCGGGTCACCCTGGTACACGACTTCAAATCTTCCATAAAAACAGCCTCCAGGCGCTCCGCCGTCTCCACGCTGTAAACCACGGCGCTGACCTCAAAATTCAATTTGAAGCTGCGGATATCCATATTGGCTGTCCCGTAGCAGCTCACTACCCCGTCAACCACCATGCCTTTGGCATGGAGAAAACCGTTGTCATACGTATAGCATTTAGCCCCGGCGTCCAAAAGATCCCCGATATAGGAATAAGTTGCCCAGTAGACGAACGGATGATCCGGCTTGCAGGGAATCATCACCCGTACATCCACGCCGGACAGGGCCGCAATGCGGATGGCGCTCATAACCGTCTCGTCCGGGATAAAGTACGGCGTCTGGATATAAATATTCTTCCGTGCCTTGCTGATCATTTTTAGATAGACGTTGCGGATGTTCTGCCATTTGGAGTCCGGGCCGCTGGTAATAATCTGCACAGCTTCCTCACCGCAGGCTTCCTCCTCATATCCCTGGAAATACCGATCCGTGAGAAAAAGATTCTGCTTGGTGGCATAATTCCAGTCCAGAATAAACCGGATGTGCAGGGAAAGCACCGCAGATCCCCGGATTTGTAAATGGGTATCCCGCCAATAGCCGAATTTCGGATCCAGTCCCACGTACTCCCTTCCAATATTGAAGCCCCCCACAAAAGCCGTCCTGCCGTCAATCACCACAATCTTCCGGTGGTTCCGGTAATTCATGCGGAGCTGCAGCCGCCCGAAAAGAGCCGGAAAAAACTCTCCCACCTGGATGCCGGCGCTCCGCAGCCTCTTCCAGTCCCTTTTTTTCATGGTGCGGCTTCCCATGCTGTCATACAGCAGGCGCACTTCCACACCCTGCTGCACTTTCTCAATCAAAAGCTTCTCAAAGGGCTGCCACAGCTCGTCGTTGCGTATAATGTAGTACTGAATATGAATATAAGACTGCGCCTTGCGGATCTCTTCGTAGAGAGCGGCAAACTTTTCCTTTCCGTCCGTGTAAATCTCAATCTGGTTGTCCGCGCTGTAGACGGCATCCGCCGCCTCCAGATTCATCAGCATCATATCCGAAAATTTCTGCAGTCTGGGATCCGCAGGCTCAAATTCCTTCCGGATAATCGTCTCCTCCTGTTTGCTGATGGCAGAATAGATGGCGTCCTCAATCTCCTTCGTGCGGAAGATATGCTCCCGGTGGAAGTCATGTCCCACCATAAAATAGAGAAAAATTCCCAAAACCGGAATAAAATACAAGAGAAGCAGCCATGTCCAGACGGTTTTCGGCTCCCGGCGTTCAAAAAAAACAATCAGAACCGACAGGATAATGTTGATAAAAAGCAAATGGTCCATCCAGAATCTTAAAATCTGGATGAGGCCGCTCCAAAGAACCTGTAAAGCAATCAGCATATCTGCTCTCCTCTTGCATTTGGGGTTTTTCTTTTCCTTGCACTTTACCGGAAAAACTGTTATAATGTGTCCTACGTGAAGTACTTAGGAGGATCTGGATCTATGTCAAAACTTACCATAATTCTGTTAGTGATTCTTGCCGTCTTAATCGCTGCGTTCATCGCCCTGATCATTGTGGGAAGAAAAGCCCAGCGGAGACAGGCCCTGCAGCAGGAACAGATGGATGCCATCGCCCAGACTGTCAGCATGCTGGTCATTGATAAAAAGCGGATGAAGATTTCCCAGTCCGGCCTGCCCCAGCAGGTGATTGATCAGACGCCAAAATTCCTGCGTTGGAACAAACTTCCCATTGTCAAAGCCAAAGTGGGGCCCAAGATGATGATTCTCGCCTGCGACGAGAAGGTATTTGAACTTATTCCCGTAAAGCGGGAAGTCAAGGTGGTTGTGAGTGGCATTTATATCTCCGCTATCAAAAGTGCCAGAGGCGGGCTGGAAACTCCGGTCCAGAAAAAAGGATTTTTCAAACGCCTGTTCAAGAAATAAGATGTACGTGCAGACAAGGCCTTCCGGGAATGCTTTCCTTCCCGGAAGGCTTTTTTATGTCTCCTGAAGCCGGAAATCCTTTGCATTCTTCGATTTCACATTCACCCGGATGGAGCAGTCCGCCAGAAACACATTGTCCATCTCCATAGAATAGCAGACCTGGAGATCCATAGATTCCTCCGACTCCTGCAGCAGAACCTTTGAAGTAGCGAATTCCATCTCAATGCCTCCGAAAGGCGTCTCATAGGAAGTCTTGGTTTTCCTGCCCTTCTCAAATACCATATGGGTGCGGATCAAACCTTTTTTCGTCACCTCCAGGCTCCCCTCTCCAATCTTGAGACGGTTCTCAATGTGTTCCCGGGACCCCTCCACAGCCTCCTCATAGAAAAGATAGTGCTTTCCGTTCTTCTGGTAATACTCGCCCGCCGTCACTACCTCCACCGGCCTGCCGGTTTCCCCGCCCATAAGCTGAAGCCCCGATATGGTGATCAATACCTGCTTTGTCATCCCTGTCTAGTACTCCTCTATGTTGATCTGTCTGGTGCTGGTAATATCAAAAGGAAGAATGGAATTGGCAAAAGCCTTGAAACGTTCTGCCGCATCGCTCACAAAAAACTCATACGGATTTTCTTCCGTCTTATTGTGCCCCTGATTATCCATCTCTTCCCTCTTCAGAAGCTCCCGAAGCTCTATGGCCGTCTCATAGGCCGGATTGACCAAAACCGCATTCTCCCCCATGACTTTGCGCACGGTAGAGCGGATCAGGGGGTAATGGGTGCAGCCCAGGATCAGCGTATCCACCTGCCGCTCCTTCATCTCCTGGAGGTAACGCTGCGCCACCGCTTCCGTCACCGGATCCTTCAGCCACCCCTCCTCTACCAGAGAAACAAAGAGCGGGCAGGCTTTCTCACAAACCCGGGCCTCCGGCCGGAGGCTCTGTATGTAATCCCGGTAAATATGGCTTCCCACGGTAGCTTCCGTACCGATCACGCCGATGTTGCCCCCGGTGCTGGCCCGGGCCGCCACCCTGGCTCCCGGTTTCACCACGCCGATAATCGGAAGGTCCAGCTCCGCCCGCAGAGTCTCCAGAGCGTAGGCGCTGGCCGTATTGCAGGCGATCACAATGGCCTTCACGTTCCGGGTCTTTAGAAACCGCACAATCTGCCGGGAATAGCGGATTACCGTATCCCGGGATTTGGTTCCGTAGGGCACCCGGGCCGTATCCCCGAAATATACAATCCGTTCCTTGGGAATCTGGCGCATAATTTCCCGGGCCACCGTCAGGCCGCCCACACCCGAATCAAAAACCCCGATGGGGGCTTCTCTCAGTTCACTCATAAAATTCTCCATTCCGGTACCGCAGTTTTCCTCCCTGCGTTCCTGCCGCTTATCTATTTAAAAATGTCAGATATTTAAACCGGATTTTTACCCTTACTTCCCCTTCTGGAATCTCCCCCTCCGTCTGTTCCAGGGCGTCTGCCGTCCCATATTCCGGATAAATACCGCCCCACCAGGCCGTATAGAAAGTCTGCACGGGACGCGGTGTGTAAACATAAGGGGCGAAGGCGCAGGTCCCCGCAAAGCCGAGGGCAAGGGAAAGGGCTGTAATCAGAAATTTCAAGCGTTTCATGGCAATTCTCCTTTTGCGTTTTCCAGAGGATTCCCATATTTTTCCTAATCTATGCCTGATGTTCCCGGATGTCTGTTAAAATTGCCTGCTCCTGGTTATCGATATGCTCGCAAACTACAGCGGCCACAGCCTCCTTGTCCCCCCTGCGGATACCGTCGTAAATTCTCCAGTGCTCTTTGTCCAGCCGCTCGTGAGTCTTCTTGTCCTTCAGATATTCCAGCCGGTAGCGGTACATCTGTTCCCGCAGATTGTTTAAAATATGAATCAGCCTGGCATTGTCCGTCGCTTCGTAGATAATTTCATGAAACCGCACATCCGCAGCCGCCAGCGCCGTCACATCCTCCGTATCCTTCTGGCGCCGGAACTCCTCCCCTGCCTTCTTAAGCTCTTCTAAAAGCTCCGGCGTAATGCGCTCGCAGGCCACCTCGACTGCCAGGATTTCCAAAGTCCTGCGCACCTCCAGAACATTCTTCAAATCCTTCTCCGTGATGCTGGCCACCACGGCGCCCCGGCGGGGGATCATCACCACCAGGCCCTCCAGCTCCAGTTTCCGTATGGCCTCCCGGATAGGCGTGCGGCTCACGCCCAGGCGCTCCGCCAGATGAATCTCCATCAGCCGCTCTCCCGGTTCCAGCTCTCCCCTAAGAATTGCCTGGCGGAGTGTCTGGAACACCACGTCCCGCAGGGGAAGATACTCGTTCATGGTTGTCGTATTCATGGTATGGCCCTCCTGTTATACGGGGTAGTCAAAAAGAGCTGCTTGGCCAAATGCCCTCTCTTCAAAACGGCAAACGCCTTTTTCGCCGCCTGACGGCTCTCAAAAACACCGAAGACCGTAGGGCCGCTTCCGCTCATCAAGGCCGCCTGAGCCCCGCAGCGCATCATCGTGTCTTTCAGCCTCTGGATCACCGGATACTCCGGCACGGTCACCGTCTCCAGCACATTTCCCTGCCCCATCCGGGCAGCCAGTCCCTTCAAATCCCTCCGCTCCAGAGCTTCCCTCATGCCGTCAATGTCCGGGTGGAAAGAAAGCCCGTCTGCCTGCAGATTCTCATACACAAACCGGGTGGATACGCTGACGCCCGGTTTCGCTACCAGAATGCAGCAGGGCGGCATGGGGGGAAGAGGGGTTAAAACCTCCCCGATTCCTTCCGCCAGCGCCGTTCCCCGCATCACACAATAGGGAACGTCCGCCCCAATCTTCACCCCCCGGCGCATCAGCTCCTCTGTAGAAAGCCCCAGCCCGTACATGAGCTTTATTCCAAACAGCACGGCCGCGGGGTCCGCCCTTGCTCCGGCCATGCCTGCTGCCACGGGAATGTATTTTTTCAGATCAATACCGATGCCTCCGCGGATTCCGAACTCCTCCATCAGAAGTTTCGCTGCTTTGTAAACCAGGTTGTTTTCATTGGCCGGCAGATAATAGAGATTGGTTTTCACCCGGATCCCCGGATCCGCCTGCTTCTCCAGCAGGATCCGGTCGTAGATATGGACGGTCTGCATAATCATACGCACCTCATGGTAGCCGTCCTCCCGGCGCCGCAGCACATCCAGACCCAGATTAATCTTCGCCAAAGCCTTCAGCTGCATTTTCTCCATATTATGTTTCCCCCTTTTCCCCAATCCATGCCTCCGCTTTAACAGGAGAAAATTTGCATTTTCTATGTTTTTTGTATACACAAAAGTATAGCAAATTTCCCGAAGAAGCGCAACCATTTTCCTTGGCGCCAAGCGTGCCTTCCCTAAAGGAAACTGCTCTTTCGGACACAGTTTCCTGTAAAGCAGGAAAAGCCGGGGCTCTGCCGCATGCGGTGCAGCGGACATCCCCGGCTTTGAACAGATTTTTCTCCGTCACATATTTTCCATCTGCTTTACCAGCAGCAGCTTTTGTCCCGGCAGAACCTCCTGGGATGCCATCTCGTTCATACTGCAAATCTGCTCCCCCGTGGTATGATAAGCTTTCGCAATATCCCACAGGGTATCCGAAGGCTGGACCACATAAATCAGAAAACCCGGCAGGGCTTTGACAGCCTCCAGATTTAGGGGATGTTCCCGCACGTCCGAAATATGCTGTACCGTAACACGATCCAAGACCAGCGCATGGATTAGAATCCCGGCCTTGACCTCCAGTTCTTCGCTGCTCACCATATTTACGGAAAGCTGATCCAGCGTAGTCTGCAGATAATAGACACTGTTGTTTCCGATACCCGAAACCTCGATCAAATGCTCGAAAGGAACGGCGCCTTTCATACAGAGGAACGGATGGCTGTCGTCGGAAGTGACATAGAGAACCTGGACTGCCACCACGCCTTCCACCAGAAGTCCTTCCGCCGTCACCTGGATATCGTCCACTTTGACCTCGCCCCGGCTGTGGCAGATCTGCAGAATCTGCGCATCCGCGCTTTCTGTCTTCATGCGTTCCGTCACCCGGCATTTGGAGGCGTTGCACGCCAGAAGGTTCTCATAGACCGCCGGAGTGGTAATCAGCTCCAGCTCCTTGGAGGGACTGTAGAGATCGCAGACCATACCAAGATGCTCTTCCTCATAAATCTGGATATTCAGCTCCAGAACCGCGTCAATATTCAGCACCCGCAGCTCTCCGTCATAATCCGGTTTCACTTCCAGGTCCCCATGGGCCAGGCTCATCTCAATGTTTTCCAGCATTCCTTCCTGGCAGCCGCCTACGTCCACATGGCTGTTAAAAGGAAGGGCCTGTTCCATCCAGTAGGCTTTTCCGCTCTCTTCCTCCCCTTCGTACAGGATGAACACCACCAGTTCTCCTTTTATAAGGACTTCCCCTTCCGAGAGCCGCAGTTCCGCTCCCTGGACAGAAATATCCTGCCAGAGCAGCTGCCGGATATTCGGCTTGTTGGCCGGAAGGATGATCTCGTCCTTGATCCGGCAGGTATCCTTCTTCTGCACTGCCAGCCCGGCCGCTGAAATATGACAGGTTTTTATCTGCACATCCTCGGATCCTTCTGCTGACACGGGGACCTCCTCGTCAAAAAGCTCCTCAACCGCCAGCTCCAGAGTCAGAACCGTTTTAATGCTCAGCTTTCTGGAATTGATCAGAAAGGCAGACACATCCTCCAGCATCCATTTCAGCTGCAGGCTGTCGCCGTCTTTGGCATCCTCTACGTTCATCATTTCCTCGAAAGGAATCTGTCCCTGAATGCTATGTAAACTGTTATCCAGGGAATCTCCCATATACAGGGCCCAAAACTGCAGATTCCCTTTCACTCTCACCCGGCCGGCCTCTACCTTCACCTCGGCGATTTCAATCGTCCCCTTCTCCTGGATGAGCATCCCTGCATCCGGCATTTGATCCGGAATATTATAGTCATCATCCAGGGTAATCTGGCTGACTGCTTTTCCCTTCTGCCGGTTCATGTGAATATTTTTCCGAACAAGCTCCACAACACACACCTGCTTTCATCTTTCCTTTCTACCAGTCTATGCCCGGATTTCCAACTTATACCATTCTCATTGAAATACCACCGGTTTATCTACATATTCCGTCTTCACCACCAGGAAGGGAAAGCTGGGCGCCTCCGCCACCGTCTCATCCCTGGAAGGCCCGATGAGGCTGGTATCAAAATATACAGCATTTTCCGACAGGTACAGCTCGTTCACCGCAATGCTGTAACCGCTGGTTTTCTGCTCCCCGTAGCCCACGCAGAGATAAAGATCCTGCTCCTCCTCATACGTCAGCTTAAAGGGCTCTTTCCTCTTTTCCTCCAGAATTGTCCGAAGGCCCTCCGGCGCTTTGCCTTCCTCCACAATGGTGTACTCTAAGTCCCGCAGCTTCTCCCGCTCATTTGTCTGCACGCTGCACCCGGATAAAAGCAGCATACAGCCTGTCATAAAAATCCAGACTATTTTCCGCATACATCTCACCTCCTAATATACTTATGGGGAAAATGCTTGCATTATCCTTGTTTTTTGCCGTTATCTTTATTATAATGGGAGAAGGCGGAAGATTGCCTGTTAAGGAGGAAAACTATGCACTTTAAAACATCGGCCGACAGCCATGTGAATCACAGGTACAGCGGCATTCTGTTACATCCCACATCTTTCCCCTCTCCCTACGGAATCGGGGATTTCGGAAAAGGAGCTTATGAATTTGTAGATTTTCTGGAGGCGGCGGGACAGCATCTCTGGCAGATACTTCCCTTGGTTCCCATTACCTCTTTCGGCAATTCTCCCTACCAGGGTTTTTCTGTATTTGCCGGAGAACCCCTCCTCATCAGCCCGGAGCTTCTGCAGGAGAAACGACTGCTGGCCCGGGAAGATCTGCAGGATATCCCGGATTTCGATCCGGTCAAAATTGATTACGATCTTGTGCGGGAATATAAATACGGCCTTTATAAAAAGGCTTTTGCCGCTTTTCTCCACACAGCGGATAAAAATCTTCTGGAAGAATACGAATCCTTCTGTGAAGCCAACGCATTCTGGCTGAACGACTACTGCCTCTTTATGGCGGCGCGGGATTACCACGAGGGAAGCGCCTGGACAGAGTGGCCGGACGATCTGCGCAATCCCACAAAAGAAAGCCGTGCTCTCTGGAGCCGGAAACTGGAAGACTCCATTTCCTATCATCGGTTTTTACAGTATCTTTTCCATATGCAGTGGTACGCTCTGAAACAGTATGCCAACGATAAGGGCATCGCCATTATCGGGGATATTCCCATCTTTGTCTCCCCGGACAGCGCCGACGTGTGGGCGAACCGCGAGCTGTTCCAGATGACAGAGGAAGGCACCCTCTCCGCAGTGGCCGGAGTTCCCCCCGACTATTTCAGTTCCACCGGACAGCTCTGGGGCAACCCCCTCTACGACTGGGAGGTGCACAAAGCGGACGGCTATCAATGGTGGATTTCCAGAATCCGCAATCAAATCGATCAGGTAGACTACCTGCGGATCGATCATTTCCGGGGGCTGGAGGCTTACTGGTCTGTCCCCGTAGGGGAGACTACCGCCATCAACGGAACCTGGGTCAAAGGCCCGGGAGAGGATCTGTTCCGCGCCATTCAGGCCGAGCTGGGCGAAGATCTGCCCATTTTCGCGGAAGATCTGGGACTGATCACGCCGGAGGTGGAGCATCTTAGGGATACCTTCGGATTTCCCGGTATGCGCATTCTGCAGTTTGCCTTTGAGGGAGGCGAAAGCACCTTCCTTCCTCACCAGCTCAATACCCGCAACTGTATTTGCTACACGGGCACCCATGACAACAATACCAGCCGGGGATGGTATGATCAAACCTCCGAATATTCCAGGGATAAGGTCCGCCGCTATATGAACACGGACGCCTCCAGCATCAGCTGGGACTTTATCCGGATCTGTCTCGGCACCATTGCCCGCTACGCCATCTTCCCTCTCCAGGATGTACTGAAGCTGGGAAGCGAAGCCCGGATGAACGTTCCCGGACAGGCACACGGAAACTGGGCATGGCGTTACCAAAAAGGAGATCTCAATTCCGGCATGGCGTCCGGACTGCGCCAGATGACGGAACTTTTCGGAAGATAGGAGGTCTCCATGTTAAGACTGATTGTTATTGCTCTGATGCTCTTTCTGTATCTGCTGCTGGGCATGCCCGTACTTTTAGTGGAATGGGTCATCGGCAAATATAACAAAAAGGCCAAAGACTATAGCTGTCTGCGTATGGTGCAGACTGCCTTTAAGCTGATGCTGAAGGTGGCAGGCGTCCGTCTCACAGTCATAGGGGAAGAGCACGTTCCCAAGGATCAGGCTGTCCTCTACATCGGCAACCACCGCAGCTATTTTGACATCCTGCTCACTTATTCCCGGTGTCCCAGACTGACCGGTTATGTAGCTAAAGTCGAAATGCTCCGCTACTGGCTGCTGCGCGACTGGATGAAAGCGCTCTACTGCCTGTTTCTGGACCGGGAAGATATGAAAGCCGGTTTAAAAACGATTCTTCAGGGAATTGAATATATTAAAAACGGGATCTCCATCTGCATTTTCCCGGAAGGGACGAGAAACCGCCAGGAGGAAATGCTTCCCTTCAAAGAGGGCAGTCTGAAAATGCCAGAAAAAACCGCATGTCCCATTATTCCAATGCCCATCACCAACTCGGCGGAGATTTTCGAGAATCATCTTCCTTTTGTCCGCCCCTGCCATGTGATTCTGGAATACGGGACACCCATTCTCCCCAAAGAACTTTCCAAGGAAGATCGGAAGTTCCTGGGCGCTTATACACAGAAGAAAATCCAGGAGATGCTGGATAAAAACAAAGACCTGCTGTAGGCAGGGTTTATGAGGAGTGTCGCATTATGAAAATCGTAGTATTGGCCGGAGGCATCAGCACGGAACGGGACGTTTCCTTAAGCTCCGGCAGCAAGATTTACCGCGCCCTGAAAGCAAAGGGCCACCAGGCCGTTCTGCTGGATGTATATCTGGGACTTGACACCGAGGAGCCGGTGACAGAAGCCCTTTTCTCCTCCGGCACAGACTGGGCAAAAGATATCCTGGCAGTCTCAGAATCCCATCCGGATCTGTCCCGACTCCGTGAACTCCGCAAGGACGGCGGAAAAAATATGTTCGGCCCTCATGTGCTGGACCTCTGCCAGATGGCGGATATGGTTTTCCTGGGCCTTCACGGGGCAAACGGCGAGGACGGACGGATTCAGGCCGCTTTTGATCTTATGGGAATTCCCTACACGGGAACCGGCTATCTGAGCAGCGCCCTGGCTATGGATAAAAGTATTTCCAAACAGCTCTTCGAAAAAGCCGGCATCCCCGCTCCTGCAGGAATTACCCTGAAAAACGGGGAACACCCGGACCTTTCCGCCCTCACCTTTCCCTGTATGGTGAAAACCATCTGCGGAGGTTCCAGCGTGGGCGTGTACCGGGTAGAGAAACCGGAGGATCTGGCAGAAGCCCTGGCGGAAGCCTACAGCTTCGCCGACGACGTGATCGTAGAGCAGTTTATCAGCGGCCGGGAATTCTCCGTAGGCGTCATTGACGGTAAAGCCCTGCCTGTCATTGAGATTGCTCCCCTGGAAGGCTTCTACGATTATAAGAACAAATATCAGCCCGGCAGTACCGTGGAGACCTGCCCGGCGGAATTAAAACCGGAACTGACGGCCCGGATGCAGCGCTATGCAGAAATGGCCTACCATGCCCTGAAGCTGGAAGCCTACGCCCGGATGGACTTCATGATGGATACCTCCGACGAATCCGTCTACTGCCTGGAGGCCAACACCCTTCCCGGCATGACGCCTACCAGCCTTCTCCCCCAGGAAGCGGCGGCGGCGGGCATGTCCTTCGAAGATCTCTGCGAAAAAATCATTGAAGTTTCTCTGGCCAGAGGAAATCGTAAGAAATGAGGAAGCCATGAAAAATATGTCTTTAAACCAGATCGCCCTGGCCTGCGGCGGAACCTATACGGGTACGGAAACCCAGCGGTTCCGGGAGGTTTCCGGCGTGGTCATCGACAGCCGTAAAGTAGAGCCGGGCTTTCTCTTCGTAGCCCTGAAGGGCGAAAGGGTAGACGGACACAGCTTTATCCCCACGGTATACGCCAAGGGTGCCGCCTGCGTCCTCTGCGAACAGCCCCCGGAATTTCCCTCCGGCCCCTATATCCAGGTGGAATCCTGCCTGCAGGCCCTGAAAAGCCTGGCGGAATATTACCGCAGCACCCTGTCCATCCCTGTGATCGGCATCTCCGGGAGCGTGGGAAAGACCAGCACCAAAGAGATGATTGCCGCCGTTCTGGAACAAAAATACAAGGTTTTAAAGACCGAAGGAAATTTTAACAACGAGATCGGACTGCCCCTCACCATCTTCCGCATCCGGGAAGAGCATGAGGCAGCAGTTTTGGAAATGGGCATCAGCGATTTCGGGGAGATGACCCGTCTGGGACGGATGGCCCGTCCCAACATCTGCGTCCTGACCAACATCGGACTGTGCCACCTGGAAAATCTCAAAGACCGGGACGGTATTCTCCGGGCCAAGACGGAGATGTTCAGCCAGGCCCAGCCGGGTGCACGCATCTTTCTCAACGGAGACGACGATAAACTGCTGACCCTAAAGGAAAGCCGTTCCCCCAGCCCCTGCTTCTTCGGCCTGGATCCCTCTCATGACCTCTATGCCGCGGATATCGAAAACCTGGGGCTTGACGGAACCCGCTGTACTTTCGTCACCAAAGCCGGTTCCTTCTCGGCACGGATTCCCATTCCCGGCCGTCATATGGTGTATAACGCCCTGGCCGGAGCTGCCGTGGGCCTGGAACTGGAACTGACCCTGGAGGAGATACGCGCAGGCATCGAAAGCCTGTCTCCCGTCAGCGGCCGGAATAACCTGATACACACGGCAAAATGGACCATCCTGGACGACTGCTACAATGCGAATCCGGTGTCCATGCAGGCCTCCCTGGATGTCCTTTCCAATGCCCTGGGACGGAAAGTTGCCATTCTGGGAGATATGGGAGAGCTTGGAGAAAATGAAAAACTGCTCCACTACAACGTGGGCTGCTATGCGGCAGATGCCCGTGCGGATGCCGTTTTCCTGGCAGGAACCCTTTCGAAAGAAACCGCCCGGGGCATTGAAGCCAAAGCCCCCGGCATGACCTGCCGCCATTTCGATACCCGGGAGGAACTCCTAAAAGCCCTTCCCCTTCTGCTCCTGAAGGGGGATTCTATCCTGGTAAAAGCTTCTCATTTTATGGAATTTAACCAGATCGTCGAATACCTGAAACAGACAGGAGAAACACTATGAATTCAATCCGAATCGGAGTATTAAGCACCTCTTCCATCGCGCCCCGCTTTATCGGCGCTGTCCGGGCCGCGGATGGATGCGAAGCGGCTGCCCTTGCCTCCCGCAGCCTGGAAAAAGCCAGGGAAAAAGCTGCCCTGTGGCAAATCCCCAAGGCATACGGCAGTTACGAGGAGCTCCTTGCTTCCGGTGAAATAGACGCCGCCTATGTGGCTATGATCAACAGCGAGCATTACCGTTATGCCAAAATGGCCTTGGAGCACGGCAAACATGTCCTCTGTGAGAAGCCCTTCACTCTGAAAGAAGAAGAGGCCCGCAGTCTCTTCGCCCTGGCCCGGGAAAAAGGCCTCTTTATTATGGAAATGCAGAAAGTAGTCTTTCTTCCTGTTATCCAGGAAATCAAAAAACGCATCCGGCAGGGAGAATTCGGTTCCATCTGCATGGCAGACTTCTCCAGCTCCTTTGATCCCGGCTACAACACCTGGCTCTTTGACCCGGACAAAGGAGGGGGAACCCTCTACGCCAACGCCGTGTACAGCATTGAGCTTATGCAGTACCTCTTTGACTGTCACGTAACGGAATGGTGCGGCCTGTGCACCAAAAGCCATACTTCCGTGGAGAATCAATATTCTACGGTTATGCGTATGGAGAACGGCCTTCTTTTCACCAACAAAAACAGCACCTGCGCCCGGACCATCCACACCGGCTTCCTCTATGGGGAAAAGGGGTATATCGAACTGCCGGAATACTGGAAAGCGCGCCGGGCCATTCTCCACTATCCGGATCGGGAGCCCGTGATTTTGGAGTATCCCTGCGAGTATGAGTTGATTTATGAAGTCCTTCATGCAAAAAACTGTATCTGCTCCGGCCTCACCGAAAGTCCGGTTATGACGGAAGACTTCACCATCCAGGCCTTGCGGGCAATGAACGGAATCCACGGCCTCTGGAATCCAAAAGCGCCTAGATGTCCATAAAATTTCAATTATATTGTAAGAAATGATAAAAATATCCATATACTGTCTGTTTTTCTGCTTGACATTTCATAAACTACACGTTATATTATAATATATGTAGTGTATTTTTGATGAAGTTGATTCACATGTTTTCGCAAGTCGTCATCATATGTACATGACGGCTTGCGAAAACATGTGATTTTCTTTTCAAAGAAAATATATGAAATTCTAATATAAAGGAGGTAGGTTCCATGAATAAAGGGATCGTTAAGTGGTTTAACGGGACAAAGGGTTACGGCTTTATTACGAATTCCGATTCCGGCGAAGACGTGTTCGTTCATTTTACCGGAATTATCGCAGAAGGCTTTAAAACTCTGGAAGAAGGACAGTCCGTCACCTTTGACATCACGGAAGGCAACCGCGGACCGCAGGCAACCAATGTTGTTGTAGTCGCTTAGTTAAAGTTAAAGAAAGAAAAACTGCTGCAGGCCGAACGGCTTTACAGCAGTTTTTTCTTTACAAATCTTTTCCCTCTCCAGCCAGCTTCAGCAATTTTACGATCTCCTCCGCCGGCATATCTGCATAGGCTGACAGTTCTTCCATGGATACCTGTCCTTCCAGCTCCTCCGAAAGCTTCTCAATCTGATCCTTCAGATCATTCAGACGTCCCGCCAGGAGATCGCCGGCCCGGCGTTCCGCCCGGTTGGACTCTACCGCTTGTTCCATAGCGGTGCGTATTTCTTCCAAAAGATATTCCCTGGCGGTACACCCTTCCGCCCGCATTCCCAGGGTCTCGATAGCCAGCATCAGGCCTACATTGCCCTCCTGGACCAAATCCCCCAGCATAAGCCCCTGGCCGCAGTATCCCTCTGCCAGGCGCAGTACCTCCGGGAGAAACTGCTCCGTCAAACCGGCCTTGGCAAAGCTGTCCCCGGACTCCTCCGCCTTCCGGCAGAGTTCCAGAACAGCCGCCTCCTCCAAAAGCTTCAGATGCTCCAGCTCCTTTTTATAATGCTGCAGAAAATTTCGCTCCTCCGGGGACAGAGGAAGGGGGTTCTTCTCTTCCACTATGATACTCTTCCTTCCTGCACATCCTCAAATTCTTTCAGAATCTCCTCATCCGGAGCCTTAGTCGCCAGGCTCACGGCTACAATCAGCACCAGGCTTACTACAAAGCCCAGAGCCAGGGAGTACAGCCCGGTAGCCGCTCCCAGGGTCTGTCCCCCTGCCAGGGGCAGATAGTCCCAGACAATCACCGTCAGGGCGCCGGAGACAATCCCCGCAATAGCTCCCGGAAGGTTCGTACGCTTCCAATAAAGGGATAACACCACCAGCGGGCCGAAAGCTGCTCCGAAGCCGGCCCACGCATTGGATACCAGTCCCATAATACTGTTGTTTGGATCTAAGGCAATCACATAAGCGAGAACGGCAATCACCAATACCGTAATCCGGCTTACGCTCAACACCTTTTTGGAAGATGCCTTCGGGCTTACCACCTGATGGTACAAATCCTCCGACACAGCCGAGGCCGTCACTAGAAGCTGGGAGTCCGCCGTAGACATAATGGCCGCCAGAATTCCGCAGAGGAAAATCCCGCCGATAAAGGGCAGTCCCAGATCGCTGTTAAACATCTTTGTAATCATTTCAATAAATACATTCTCGGCAGAGCCTGCCCCCTCGCTCCCCAGTACCACGGGATACAGATACGCCCGGCCGATCACGCCGAGGCCGCAGGCAAAGAGCAGGGAAAGCGTACACCAGATAATTGCAACCCAGCGGGACTTCTTCAATTCCTTCTCATCCCGCACTGCCATAAAGCGCACCAGGATATGAGGCATGCCGCAGTATCCGAACCCCCAGGCCAGCTGGGAGAAAATTTCCATAGCCGTGTAGGGTTTTCCGCCGCTGTGCATCAGGTTCAGAAAGGAAGCGGAACCGCCCGCCACACCGCTGGTATCCAGAACTGTGTTTAAATTCTCCGGCCCCACCATCATAAGGGCAATTACCGGCACGGTGAGAATCCCCACCAGCATCAGAAGCCCCTGGATAAAGTCCGTCACACAGACTGCCATAAAGCCGCCCATAAAAGTGTACAGAAGAATTACCGCCGCGCCGACGGTCAGTGCAATCCGGTAGTCCAGCCCGAACACCAGCTGGAAAAGCTTTCCTCCCGCTGCCAGGGCAGACGCTGTATATACCAGAAAGAAAATCACAATCACCAGAGAAGACGCCGTGAGAAGAATTCTCTTCTTATCATGAAAACGGTTCTCAAAATATGCCGGCAGCGTCAGGGAATTATTTGCGCGGATGGTGTAGCGGCGCAGCTTGCCGGAGATAAAGATCCAGTTCAAAATCGTTCCTGTCAAAAGGCCGATGGCAATCCATGCCTGCCCGGTCCCCAGGGCATAGACAGCCCCCGGCAGGCCCATCAAAAGCCAGCCGCTCATATCGGAAGCCTGGGCCGACAGCGCAGCCACCCAGCCGCCCAGTCCCCGGCCCCCCAGGAAATAGTCCTCCGAGTTATTGGTTTTCTTCATATAGACAGCACCTATGATGATCATCATCACCATGTAGAATGCAAATGCTATCCCAATCCAAATCATGTGGTTCATTCGCAACACTCCTCCATTCTTATCACTGCCTACGATTATATCAGTTCCGGCAAGGTTCTGCCAGATCAAAACGAAAAACTAAACTAAAGTCTATACGTTATTCTCACCAAATATCAAAATCCTCTGAAAATTCAAGGGATTTTTCGTATACTTCTTATTATATTTTTTATGGGATCCTGCAAGTCCGCAAAAAGTTTGTGTATTTTTTTACCGCTAGTTCCCCTCCTCTGCCCGGTTTCTTATCTCGTGGAGAAGCATGGGCATCATTTTGGCGCCGTACTCCCGCAGGGAATATTCTCCGTTGCAGATGCACCAGTCATAGAGCAGGGCCCTCTCACAGAGGGCATACATCTTCGTAATATCATAGGAAGACATGGAAGTGACCAATTCCCCCCGCTTCTGTCCCTCCGCCGCAATCTCATTCAGCAGGCGGTAATATAGACGGTTCCGGTCCAGCAGATGCTTTTCTCCCCGGGTCACAAGCTGGGAGGAATACAGAGATGCCAGAAGCTCTCTGGACACGCTGGTCTCTATCATACCGAAAACCTCCCGGTTCAGATACATAAGCTTTTCGAAAGAATCCCCCTCCGGATCTAGGGTGGGAAGCAGTTCCTCATACTTATCGTCAAAGAGATAGGAAAGAGAGCTCAAAAGGGCATCCTTCCCGTCAAAGTAGTGATAAAAGGTTCCTTTGGAAGTGCCTGCCTCCCGGATAATCTCATCCACAGTGGTATCGTCGTATCCCTGCCGGTAGAACAGCTTCCAGGCTGCCGTGACAATCTTTTTCTTTGTAAGCTGCTTTTTCTGTTTCGCCATAAGGCACCTCCTGCTTGACGCTTTCCCTGCTTCCTAGTATAATGCAACTGGTTACTAAAATACAAGCAGAGATCGTGTGAGGTTTGTCTATGTGGATAGCTGACGGCTGGAAAGATTACGAAGTGCTGGACACTTCCAAAGGAGAAAAATTGGAGCGCTGGGGGAACTACCTGCTGGTGCGCCCGGATCCCCAGGTTATCTGGGACACCCCCCGGAACCACCAGGGCTGGCAGAAGAAAAACGGCCACTATCACCGCAGCAAAAAGGGCGGCGGTGAGTGGGAATTTTTCCGTCTCCCGGAACAGTGGGACATTCATTACCGGAACTTAACGTTCCATCTCAAGCCCTTCAGCTTTAAACACACAGGACTTTTTCCGGAGCAGGCCGCCAACTGGGACTGGTTCTCCGAAAAAATACGCCAGGCCGGCCGGCCTGTAAAAGTTCTCAATCTCTTCGCCTACACGGGAGGGGCCACCCTGGCCGCCGCAAAGGCCGGTGCCGCCGTCACCCATGTGGATGCCTCCAAAGGTATGGTAGGCTGGGCCAAAGAAAACGCCCGCTCCTCCGGACTGGCTGACGCTCCCATCCGCTGGATCGTGGACGACTGCGTCAAATTTGCGGAGCGCGAAATCCGCCGGGGCAGCCGTTACGATGCCGTTATCATGGATCCCCCCTCCTACGGGCGGGGGCCGAAAGGGGAAATCTGGAAAATCGAGGACGCTGTCTACCCTCTGATCTGCCTCTGTGCCAAACTGTTGAGCGCAGAACCTCTTTTCTTCCTGGTCAACTCCTACACCACAGGACTTGCCCCTGCCGTCCTTACCTACAAGCTCTCCACCGCCCTTAAGCCCTTCGAAGGAAGCACAGACTCCCAGGAGCTGGGACTGCCTGTAACCTCCAGCGGCCTGATTCTCCCCTGCGGCGCCAGCGGACGCTGGGAAGGAAAATAAAACGAAAGAAAGGGATTGCTATGCGTGAACTCTACATTGACAAACATCTGTATACCACAAAACCGGACGCTCAGGGACGTCTTCCGAAAGAAATGGCCGTCTATGATCTGCTGGAAACGCTTCAGATTCCCTTTGTCCGGGCGGATCACGAAGTGACCGCTACCATCGAAGACTGCCACGGGGTAGACGCCCTTCTCGGTATTGATATCTGTAAAAACCTCTTTCTCTGCAATGCCCAAAAAACCAGCTTTTACCTGTTGATGATGCCCGGAAACAAGCAGTTTAAGACGAAAGATCTCTCCAAACAAATCGGATCCTCCCGTCTCTCTTTCGCCAAGCCGGAGTACCTGGAAGAGCTTCTGGATCTCACTCCCGGATCCGTCACCCTCCTGGGCCTCATGAACGATAAAGAAAACCGGGTGCAGCTTCTGGTAGACGAAGATGTGGCTGCCTGCGAATACATAGGCTGCCATCCCTGCATCAACACTTCCAGTCTGAAGCTTCGCACCCGGGATGTTCTGGACAAGCTTCTGCCCGCCATCGGGCACAAGCCTGTCTTTGTACATCTGTAACTGTCAATGGCCGGTCTAATAAGCCATTATCTGGGAAATAAGCGCTCCGAAGATAAAAAACGACACCATCGACAAAAGAGCCGAAATTCCCATATAAATAAGGTAAGCTTTAAAAAAGTTGGACTTGCTCTTTTTCTCCTTGTCACTGAAAGCCCACACGAAAGCCATGATGAGGTTGGCACAGGGAATCATCATAATTAAAAGAGAAATCATCCATTCCCCCATGGTGATGGGCACTTCCATCTCATCCATGCCCGGGTCGTACTGATATTGGAGCTGAGCCTGTACGGGGGGATGCTGATACGAAGACTGAAGCTGTTCCTGCACTGTGGGTTTGGGCTGGCCCGGCTGCTGGTAAGGCTGGGTCTGCCCGTTCTGGCTGTTGTACATATCATCCATTTTTATATTCCTCCTGCTTTACACGTTTATAAAATAATCTGTTTTTCAGTGTAACATTTTTTCTTTCAAACTGCAAGTGCGGCACTGTCACGGATACGCTCTAAGCGCCCCTGGAAAGCCGTGAACCGCCCTCCAGCAATACAATCCCAGCATCCCCAGCAGAATCAGCACCAGGAAGCCCTGCATCCATTTGGAAGGCTCTGTCCGGCCCAATAGATAGCGGCGGACTCCAAACCAGCTCCCCAGGCCTATCCATCCAAATACCAGAGGCTGCAGGTTCCAGGCCTTCACCCACCTCCCGGACAAGACCAGCCAAAGAGCCCGGGTCATCCCGCAGCCCGGACAGGGAAGGTGCAAAACAATCATCATGGGGCAGAACTGCCCGAACAAGAAATGGACGGCCAGGTAGTAAATTCCAATGACCAGAATGGCATAGCGCAAAGCATGCAAATCGTTTCTCAAAAGCCGGAATCCCCTCTGTATCCGTTTCTTCACACTGTCCCATTCCCTTTCCGGCCGCCGGGCGGCCTTATCCATAACGGAAGAAAAAGGGAAGACCGCAGAGAGCTCCGCGATCTTCCCGGTATCATTTGCGTTCCATTCTCAGGCTTTGCCTGCACTTCCCAAAACATTCTGAATCTTATGGGCAACTACCGCCTTCACGTTCGCACGGGCTACGGTCAGATACTGCCTCGGATCGAAGTAGTCGGGATGCTCCTGCATCACCTGACGGATTCCGGCAGTCAGGCCCAGGCGGAGATCGGAGTCGATATTGATCTTGCAGACAGCCGATCTGGCAGCCTCGCGAAGCTGCTCCTCCGGAACTCCGATGGCATCCTTCAGGGCTCCGCCGTTCTCGTTGATAATCTTGACATATTCCTGGGGAACGGAGGAAGCGCCGTGCAGAACGATGGGGAATCCGGGGATTCTCTGCTCGATCTCATGCAGGATATCAAAACGGAGCTGCGGCTTGGTTCCCGGCTTAAACTTGAACGCGCCGTGGCTTGTACCAATGGCAATGGCAAGAGAATCCACACCCGTCTTGCTGACGAACTCTTCCACTTCGTCCGGCTGTGTATAGGAGGAATCCTCAGCAGATACGTTTACATCATCCTCGATGCCTGCCAGCTTACCCAGTTCTGCTTCTACTACTGCGCCGCGGGCGTGGGCATACTCTACTACTTTCTTTGTAATCTCAATATTCTCCTCAAACGCATACTTGGAAGCATCAATCATAACGGAGGAGAAACCGCCGTCTACACAGGACTTGCAGATCTCAAAGTCTGCACCGTGATCCAGATGCAGGGCAATCGGAATATTGGGATTCTCAATGATCGCAGCCTCAACAAGCTTGGTCAGATACGTGTGATTTGCATACTTCCTGGCTCCTGCAGACACCTGCAGAATAATAGGAGAATTCAGCTCGCCGGCCGCTTCCGTAATCGCCTGTACGATCTCCATGTTGTTCACATTGAAAGCGCCGATTGCATAGCCGCCCTCATAGGCCTTCTTGAACATTTCAGTTGTTGTAACTAATGCCATTGTTATCACCCTCGCTTTGTTTGTAATATTTTAACGGTTAGGATCAGTATACTACAAATGGGAAAACACATCAATGCGGAATTCAAAAATTTTGCAAATATCTATC
>ERZ779622.448-NODE-448-length-24614-cov-6.812940_pt1 | contig 24614 bp, 32 predicted proteins | sample MGYA00514188_ERZ779622 | MGnify/ENA primary metagenome ERZ779622 (study PRJEB29562, sample SAMEA4376702) | mouse gut metagenome | isolation source: Cecum | study: EMG produced TPA metagenomics assembly of the A DSS colitis mouse model was used to assess the... | reverse complement strand
AATTATTTCGCCCCTATGCTAAACCGCGGGACAAAGCGCTGGCTGGTTTGGGACAAAGGGCAACATGCGCTTTCGCAGTCTGATTGTGAACTTGCTTATTCGTCGTTCGATTTGCCGACGCGGGTTGTCATCATCAACCGGGCCGCGCTCCAGCAGGACGGGAACACGATTCACCCGACACAAAAGCCGGTCCGCCTGTATCGGTGGATTTTGAAGAACTATGCCCGGCCCGGTGATAGGATTCTTGACACCCACGCCGGGAGCGGGGCAAGCTGTATCGCCTGTCACGAAATGGGGTTTGATTTCTTGGCTTTTGAGATCGACCCGGATTATTGCCGGGCGGCAACGGAGCGGCTGGAGTATGCGCGGGCGCAAGTACGGTTTGACGACTTGCCGACAATCAGAGCGGAACAGGTGAAATTATTTTGAAATGGAGGGCAAAACGTGGAGTTTATAAGATTCATTTTTTCGAGTTTCTGGACGTGGGTGGGGTTTTTAATCCTGATCGGAGCCGTAGGGGAAGCCGTAGCGAGTATCGTAAAGGCCGCGCATACACCGCGGAAGATCGAAGCATATAGAATCGACAGCAGATGGCACGTACAGATTGACGGCGCACACCGCGGCGACATTTCCGAAATTATGAATAATGCGGACAAGCAGAGCAATGTGGGGGTGGCGGAATGAATGCCGCGCTTTTGAGCAGTAAAAAGATGGACTATTGCACGCCGCAAGCGTTTTTCGACGTGCTGAACCGGGAATTCCGATTCACCCTTGACGCGGCGGCAACGGCGAAAAGTGCGAAATGCCCGGCGTACTACACGCCCGAAACGCACGGGCGTTCCAGCCGGGGGAACCTTGGGGGGGGGGGGCTGTATTCTGTAACCCGCCCTATGGGCGGCAGATCGGGCAATGGGTCCGCAAGGCATACGAAGAAGCACAGCGCGGAACGACCGTCGTTTTGCTGATTCCGGCCCGGACAGACACGACATACTTTCATGACTACATTTACGGGAAAGCCGAAATCCGCTTCATTCGCGGGCGGTTGCGCTTCACCGATGAAGAGGGCAACGCATACGCCCCCGCGCCGTTCCCGTCAATGGTGGTTATCTACAACAGCGGAAAGGAGAAAGACGGGTGAAAGCATACACAGTTTATCAACCTTACGCATACGCGACCGTTGCCGGGATAAAGCATTATGAAACCCGTCCGCGGCGGACAAGCATTCGGGGCCGCGTCGCCGTACACGCGGCAAAGGGCAAACCACGCTTTGTCACTATGGCGGTAGATATGGCGCTACCCGAAACGATGAAGCTTCATTTCGGCGCGGTGATCGGGACCGTGGAAATCGTCGATTGCGTCCCCGTGGAGGAAATCACGGACACGCTGACAGAGCGGGAGAGGGCGCTGGGCGACTTTTCGCCGGGCCGGTTCGCGTGGGTCCTCCGAAACCCGGTCATGTTTGATAAGCCGATTCCGGCCCGCGGTCAACAGGGCTGGTGGAATTGGGAGGAACAGACGTGAAATGCCGGGAATGTAAATATGCGTCTATTCACGCATACCAGCGAAATGGGAACGGGGCAAGCGCACACGTCGGAACATTTATGCAAGAAGCTTCATTTTGTGAACACCCGGACTGCAAGCAACCGGGGCCGCTATTGTTCTACGGGAAAACAGCGCCGCGGTATTGCCCTTTGAAGAAAGAGAGGAAATAGCAATGAAATTGAAAAAGGTTATTTCCCTTTGCCACCAGCGAAAGACGTTCCGCCTGTTCGACAAGATAAGCGAAAACGGGGAGATCGTGCAATGGATGGGTGACGGGTGCGCGGCCTACCCGCTGAACGGACTTCCGATACTGGATGAAGAAACCTTGTGCGCCGTGTTCGATATTTCGGAAAAGCAGTTGAAGAACACCAGCATTCGGCGGCTGACAATGCCGGACGTGCTGAACATCGGCGACACGGACCCGGACGAACGGGTTTTGAAAGACGATGACTTTTCGATCATCTACGGCGGAACGGAGGTCAAGCCGCTAAAGGCCCGAAACGGAATAATCTTCATTCAGCAAAAATACCTTGCGCCGCTGGAGGACGTGCTGGACGTGGTACAGCTTTACGAGCGGGTCACGCCGGACGGTCAAACCTATGTCGCGGCAAAGGCCGGGTTGCTGATTGCGGAGGTGATCTTCCCTTACAGCGTCATAAACGAAAAGTTTGTGACGCGGCTTGAAGAGATCACACGGGAGAGCCGCCGGGCGCTGAATGAACCGCCGCCGGTTCACATGATGGAGCGGGACCCCGATCAAGGGTCCATGTTTGCGGGATAGAGAAGGGAGGGTGAAAACATGGAGTATAAACCGAAAGTTGTTCTTTGCCGCCTGCATATGGCGGGCAAGAGCATTCAGCAAATCCGGGAGGAATGCGCCGGGCAGGGCATGACATACCGGGATTTTGAGAATATCCAGCGGGCGAATGAGTATTTCGACGGCGTGCGTTGCCGCCTGTCCCTTTGGGAATGGGACAATTACGAAAGTTACCACCTTGACGATTGGGACGCGCCGGACGACGAACGCATGATGATGGCAATTTACTATTCTGAACAGGTCCACCCGGTCCCCCGGTACAAAAACGACCTTGAAAAATTCAAGGCTGATTGGGCGGCGGGAACCTACGACCCCGGCGGGGTTATCTGCTTCAACCCGCGCGACGTGGAAGTGATCGAAGTAATTTCGGAAGAGGTAAAGCCGCCGAAACCGGCCCCGGCCCCCTCTTCCCCGCTGGACACAAAACCGCGGCGGAGGAAGAAAAAGAAACGCGCCCGGCGGCGGAAGTGAGGGCCGCGCATGAAAACAGAGGAAACGAAGCGCCTTGAAATGGCGATATGGAACGCCACCAACAAACAAGGCGTGTTCGGGTGCTTTGAAGTCACAATAGGCTGGTTTGGGAAAGAACGCGTCGATTACATGACCTATGACACAAAGGGCGTTTTTCGTTGCTATGAAGTCAAAGTGACAAAGGCAGATTTTCATTCCCCGTGTCATAACTCTTTCGTCGGAAACCTGAACTATTACGTTTTGCCGCCGGACCTTTACGAAGAGGTCAAAGCGGAAATTCCCGATCATATCGGCGTTTATGTCGTGCGGGGCGGAAACGCATACAGCGTCAAGCGGGCGCGCCGCCGTCCCGCACAGGACCCGGACACGCTGAAAGATTCCTTGATTCGGTCCCTTTGCCGAGAGGTCACAAAGCAGATTCAGAGCGGCGACCCGTTGTGCGTGGAAAGACTGAACAGCAGGATTTCACAGTTGGAGCGGGACCGGGACAGATACCGGCAGAAATATTGGGACCTCTTGCGGGAGGTTGAAGAACAATTCGGGACCCGTTGGAGAAAGGAGAGGTAAAAATGGGTGGCTATCACGATATACAGGTTCTTGAAGCATTGCGGGAAATCGCAAGGGAATTAAAAAAGATTCGGGAGGAATTGGAAAAGGAGGGAAAGCATGAACCCAAAAGAACAAGTTGAAATACTGAAAGGTGCAATCGGCGCAACGGCTGAAATGGCTTTGCTCTTCTATCGCGCAACAATAGACGTAGGCGCAACGATGGAAGAAGCCTTGAAGCTGACGCAAGCTTACCTTGCCGCAATGATTCACGGCAACAACAAGGAAGCGGGGGCTGACGGTGAACAGTGAAATCATAGCCGCCGCCCTGAATGGGGCGAAAGTAACCCTTGAATCGGATTGCTGGCCTTTGCGCCGCAAGGCGGGCGGAATCGTCGTCAGCATGATGAAACAGACGTGGAACGGGGTTGTCAATATGAGCCGAACCATAAAGATCGACGAACTGACCAGCGGTGAAACTCTGGAAGAAGCGGTGGACCGGACCGCCCACGAAATGACGGAGGAAATCGGGAATTGAACCACCCCGTCGAGCGGGTCAAAATCAAAATAGGAGGTTTTACACGGTGAAAACAATTTCGGTTATCAACCTGAAAGGCGGCGTTGCGAAAACCCTTACCGCCGGGAGCATGGCGCACATTCTGGCGACCATCCACGGAAAGCGGGTTTTGCTGATCGACAACGACAAGCAGGGCAACACGTCAAAGACGTTCGGGGTCCACAGCTACGACGACAAGAGCGTTTCGGACGTTCTGACCGCCCGGCGGCTGGACCCGTGGGAGGTTATCAAGAAAACCCGGTTCGACATGATCGACGTAATGCCCGCGAATATGTCCTTGATTCGGGCGAATTTGGAGGTCATGCTGGACACCAGCGCCCGCCCCCAGCAAACCCGGTTGCGGGACGCGCTGAACACCATTGCGGCGGAAAGCTTTTATGATTTCTGCATTATCGACAACGCCCCCGATATAAACATTTCGACGATCAACGCCCTTGTCGCTTCCGACGACGTGATTATTCCGATCAAGATTGACAAATACGCCTTTGACGGGCTGGAAGAACTGAAAGAGCAGATCGAGGACACCCGCGCAGACTGGAACCCCCGCTTGCGGCTGGCCGGTTGCCTGATTACGTGCTTTCAGCGGACGGACGCAGACCGGCAGGGGGAAGAGTGGTTGCGGAGCCAGCCGGAATACCCGGTTTTCGACACGCACATTCGCTATTCCGAAAAGGTGGCGGAAAGCACGTTTTCGGAATCCCCCATTGCGGAATACAGCCGCCGGAGCGGGGCCGCTATGGACTATATCGCATTCGTGCGGGAGTATTTGGAGAGGGGCAAAAAATGAGAGAGGAAAAAGCTGTTCCCGAATACTGCAAGAACAATCCGAAAAAGATTCGGGCGTATCAATGCGATATTTGCGACAGGCTGGACGTGGACGACTTCACAGACAAGCGGTTTTGCAGGATGGGTTTTTATCCGGGGTGCGGCGACCCGGACGGTTGCCGGGAAGCGTTCGAGCCGATCACGGGACCGGGGCGCATTGGCATTCACAGATAACTTGTCCGATTCGGACAGAAAGGGGCGTACATAGTGGGAAAGTTTAATCTGAATCAGATTTTGAACGACGCTTCAAAGCGGGCCGCGCCCGGCGGAGGAGGGCAGACGGCCCCCGCCAGCCGCCCGGCGGAGATTGAGCGGTTAAGCGTCTTTGACCTTGTGCCGTCGGAAGATAACTTCTATTCGATGAACGACATTGAAGAGCTGAAAAGCAAGATCGAACTTGCCGGGAAAGTGCTTCAAAACTTCATCGTCGTTCCGCTGGGCGGCGGGAAATACAAGGTCATTTCGGGACACCGCCGCCGCGCCGCCTGCATTTCCCTTGTGGAAGAGGGCAAACCGGAATATGAGTTTGTACCGTGTACCGTTGAAGCGGACGAAGAGGACGCGGAGGTTCAGGCAATCCGGGAAGAAATTATGCTGATTGCGGCGAACTCCCAGCGTGAAAAAACGGCGTGGGACAAGATCGAGGAAGCCCGCCGGACCCGCGCGCTTTTGGAGAGAATCAAGCAACAAGAGAAATTGCCCGGCGATATGCGGAAGCTTGTTGCACAGACCTTGAACACCAGCCCGGCGCAAATCGGGCGGTTCGACGCGATCACCCGGAATCTTTGCCCGGCGTTCATGGAGGAATTGAAAGCGGACCGCATAAACATTTCGACCGCGTATGAACTGTCCGGGCTTTCGGCGGAAGATCAGACCGCGGCGTTTGAGGAATACCGGGAAACCGGGGAAATTTCAATCAAGGCCGCGCGGGAGCGGAAGCAGGACACGCCGCCAGCGGCGGAGGTCCCGGCGGAAGAGCCGGAAGCGGAGCGGGAGGAATCGCCAGCGACCCCGCAGGACGCGCCACAGACCGCCACAGAGCCGCGGGAAGCGGACGGGTGGGAAAAGATACCACCCGCCGCAGAAGCGCCCACAGAGGGCCGCACAGAGCCGGAGGAACAGCCGGAAACCGCCGGGCAGGATAAACCGCCCGCCACCTCTTCCCCGCCGCCTACGGGCGCGGAACAGACGGACGATCAGGAAATGAACGCTGACCGCGCCGAACGGCAATTAAAGAATCTGCTGGAATACTGCATGGACAAGGCGGAATCTTTCGACCGTTCGCGGAACTGGACGGCGGACGTTCAAGCCCTTTATATCGCCATTGACAAGCTGGAAGAGTGAGGGCCGCGACGATGAATCAGGAAAAAGTTTTGATTTTCGGCGGATTTACGGAAGAGGAAGCGAAAGCGATAAAAGAAGCCGCGCGGATTTGGGCGGAGCGGGTGCGAATTGCCATAGAAGAAGCGGTGGCGGCGTTTTCAAATATTCTTTTGCAGATCGGCCCACCTGACCTTGAAGCTTTGGACGATCTATGGAAAGAGTTGGAGGAAATCGGGAGAGAGAGCCGCGTCCGGCGGCGGAAGATGGAGCGGAGCCGGGCGCGGGCCATAGAACAGCGATACCGGGCGGAGATTCACCGCGTCGAGCGGGAAAGGTTTTATAGGCGGATATATAAGCCGCCCTAAAGCATAAATCGGAGGAACGGGCATGAAGCGCGGAAAAGTAATTTCAATCTTGCGGTTCTTTAGCACGATTGACAAAGAAATTCAAATGAACAATGCGACCGTCGAGGACTTGAACGACCGCTATTATTCGACGCTGGGCGCGGTCAATATGGACGGCTTGCCGCATGGGAAAGGCGGGGTTTCAAAGCCGGTTGAAAACATGGTGGCGAATGTCCCCGAATACGTCCGAAAGAAGATTGCGGGAAAACAGCGCCGAAACAAGCGGCTGGAAGAAGTTGGGTCCGCTATCGGGCGGGAACTGGACCGTCTGAATTACTATGAAAAAGCGGTTGTAACATGGTTTTATTTAGACGGCGCAACGTGGGAACAGATTTCGGGACGGCTGAATTACAGCCCGCGGCAATGTCGAAACATACGCGACAAGGCTTTAGACCGGCTGACAAGCTGGTTTTCAGCGAATAAAGCAATTTTTACATTCAAATTTCCTGAAAAATAAGATTGCCACCTATTGCCCGTTTTTTCTGCTATAATGGCTATTGTGGAAAATTGAAACAGCGATTCGGGCGGGCGATTCTCCGCCGCCCGGCGCTGACCGGAAACGGACCTTGCTTTTTGCGAGGTCCGTTTTTGTGTGCGCTTCCGCGGAGCCGTCCAGATCGGAAAATGAAAAACAAACGAAAGGGGGTGCGCGGCGCATGGCGCGAGATCGAAGCCCGGAGCGCGACAAGGCGCGGGAAATATGGCTTGAATCCGGCGGGAAAATGACGGCGAAACAGGTTGCGGAAGCCGTCGGCGGCGTGAAGCCCGAACAGGTCCGAAAATGGAAAAGCCTTGATTCGTGGGCCGCGGCCCTTGAAGCCCAAAAGCCGCCCCGGAAGCGCGGAGGACAGCCGGGGAACAAGAACGCCGTCGGAGCGGGGCCGCCTACGGGCAACCGGAACGCCGAAACACACGGCGCGTATTCGGCGGTACGGATGGAGGATTTAACCACGGAACAGCGGGTTTATATTCAGAAAATTACGCTGGACACAAAGAAAAATATGCTTGCCGAATTACAGTTGCTTATAGCAAAAGAATTCGACTTGCAAAACAAGATTGCAAAGTTGGAGAGTGCGGAAAGCGGAAGCCTTTTTATTGATCGAGTTGTCGAGGTACAGACCCCAAAAGGGCAGGAACGATTAAATCAACAGCTTGAAAAGCTGGCAAGCCTGCAAGCGGAAGAAGAAGCCTTGCGCTGGGACATGGATGTTCAGCAGGGAAAACCGCCCACGAAGCAACAGCAAAAGCGCCTTGAAAGCCTGCAACGGGAGATTGCGGCCTTGCAGGACACCACGGGCGACCGGGCGCGGGAGTTGGAAAAGGCCGCATACAACACAGCAACCCGGACAGTCATTCAAGCAAGCGCCTTTGATCGTACAATGAAGCTGGAAGCGGAGTTGAACAGAATTCACGGGCGCATTATTAAACTGCTTGATTCCATAAAGGGCTATGAATTAGAAAGCCGCCGCGTCCGCCTTGAAGAACGCAAATACAACCTTGCAAAGCAAAAGTTATCAGGCGCGTTCGACATTGACCCGGAAACGGGAGAGATCAACGACGAACAAGACGATTTCGACGCGGAATTAGAGGCTTGACGGGCCGGAAGCGCGACCCGCCGCGGGTCCTTTCAGCGCCCGAACGAAGCCTTGCGGGTTCGGGACCCCGCCGTTTTTTTAGCCACGAAATTTTTTTGAACGCTTCCGCGCTTTCGGGGGCGTTTTTGGTATGGGGGAGGTTGCCAAAACAGGAGCGGAAAGAGGGTGCGGGGCTTGAAACTTTACGACGTGAAAGCGGTTGCCCGGTTTTTGGACGTGTCCGAACGCCGGGTGCGGCAGTTGCGCGACGAAAAAGTGATTGCGGAGGTCCGACCCGGCCTGTATGACCTGATCGACACGAACCGCCGGTATATCAACTATCTACGGAAGAGAAACCCGGAAAGTGAAGAGACAATAGACTACAACACCGAACGGGCAAAACTGGTTCGGGCGAAGCGGAAAAACGAAGAATACGAATTGCAGTTGAAAGAAAACAAGCTACACGCGGCGGAGGACATAGAAGCCGTCATGACGGATATGCTTGTAAATTTCAAATCCCGCTTGATGGCGATTCCGTCGAAGCTTGCGCCGGTCCTTTGCAAGAAAACCGACAAAGCAGAGATTTTCGCCTTGCTGAAAGATCACATCGACGAAGCCTTGATGGAACTTTCAGATTTCAAAACGACGTTCGGGGAAAGGGCAAAGGATGAAGAAAGCGACGGTTGAACTATTCACGCAAATTTTTTCCGTCCTTGCCCCGCCGCCGGATATGACAGTTTCGGAATGGGCGGACGAATACCGCCGCCTTTCCTCTGAATCGTCGGCGGAGCCGGGCCGCTGGAGGACTTCAAAAGCCCCGTATCAGCGTGAAATTATGGACGCGGTTTGTGATATGCGCGTTCAAAAAATCGTTATCATGTCGGCGGCGCAGATCGGGAAAACCGACGCGTTGATTCTAAATCCTATCGGCTATTATATGCACTACGACCCGTCGCCGATCATGGTAATGCAACCGACAATTCAGATGGCGGAAACGTTCAGCAAAGACCGCCTTTCCCCTATGTTGCGGGACACGCCGGTTCTACGGGACCGGGTGAACGATAAGAGCCGGAACAGCGGAAACACGATCTTGCAAAAGATTTTCCCCGGCGGTCATGTCACGATGGTGGGCGCGAATTCCCCGTCGTCTCTTGCTTCCCGTCCGATTCGGATTCTGCTTGCGGACGAAATCGACCGATACCCGGCGACCGCAGGCAATGAGGGCGACCCCCTCTTACTTGCGGGAAAGCGGCTTGCAACGTTCTGGAATAAAAAAGAGGTTTGCGTAAGCACGCCGACGATCAAGGAAACATCGAGAATCGCGGTTGAATTTGAGCATAGCACGCAGGAAGAATGGAACGTGCCTTGTCCGGTATGCGGAGCCTTTACGCCGCTGACATGGGGCAATATCCGGTTTGATAAGAACAACCTTGACGAAATCGGGCATTATTGCCCGGCCTGCAAAAAGATTTCAAGTGAAATCGAGTGGAAAGAGAAATCACAGAAAGGGAAATTCGTTGCGAAATACCCTGATCGAAAGGTTCGGGGCTTTCACCTGAACGCCCTTGCGTCTCTGTTTGTGGAATGGCGGGAGATCGTCGAGAAGTTTCTAACCGCGAACGAAGAGAAGAAAAAAGGCAATATCGAACTTCTGAAAGCGTGGACCAATACCGAAATGGGGGAAACGTGGGAGGAAGAGGGCCAGCAGATTGACACCGACGATCTTTACGACCGGCGGGAAGAATACGGGTGCGAGGTCCCGGAGGAAGTGCTGGTGCTGACCGCAGGCGTTGACGTGCAAGATGACCGATTTGAAATTGAGGTTGTCGGATGGGGTACGGACAAAGAAAGCTGGGGTATTCGGTATCAGGTTATTTACGGCGACCTGAAACGCCAGCCGGTATGGAATGAACTGGACGCGTTTCTTTCGCAGACGTTCACCACGGCAGACGGGCGGCGGCTGAAAATCATTTGCGCTTGCGTCGATTCCGGCGGACACTTCACGACGAACGTTTACCGATTCTGTAAGGAACGGACGGCGCGCCGCGTGTTTGCAATCAAGGGCAAGGGCGGCGCGGAGGTCCCCTATTTTGGCAGGCCGTCAACGTCAAATATTGTAAAAGCCCCCCTTTTCACCGTGGGCGTTGATACAGGCAAGGCGCTATTGTATCAGCGGCTGGCGGTGAAAAAATGGGGGCCGAATTTTTGCCATTTCCCGGCGGAAGAGGGCCGCGGCTATACGGAAGAATATTTCCGGGGCCTGACCGCTGAAAAAATGGTTGTCACCTACAAGAAAGGCCGGGCGCAATATGTCTGGCGGCTGAAAGACGACGGGTATAAACGAAATGAGCCGTTAGACATTCGGAATTATGCGACCGTCGCGCTGGAGATTGCAAACCCGATCTTGAAGAAGCCGGAGCGGGAAACCGCCGCAACGCCGCCCAAAAAGCGCGGCAGGCGGGTGAGGACAAAAGGGGGAATCGCCTAAATGAAAAGACAGAGATCACAACTTGAAATTGCGCGCTACCACCTGAACGCATGGCTGGAAGCCGAATTAGAGTTGACCACACATCAAAGTTACAAGATCGGTTCGCGGAGCCTGACAAAAGCGGACCTTGGACAAATCAGGAAGCAAATTGAATTCTGGCAGAATCGGGTGGCACAGTTGGAGAACACGGGGAAGCGCGGCGGCAGAAACCGCGTTGTTCGGGTTGTCCCGCGGGATTTGTAAAGGCGGTGAAGCGGCTTGAATGTGCTTGACAGAATGATTTCCGCCGTGTCGCCGGAACGGGCCGTTCGGCGGGCGGCGGCGCGGCAGAAATTAAAAATACTTAACAGCGGATACAGCAATTACGGCGCGTCACAAACGAAAAAGTCGTTGATTGGCTGGCTTTACGGCGGAGGGTCCGCAAAAGAGGACATACAGGAAAATCTTTCAACACTCCGCCAGCGTTGCCGTGATCTTTACATGGGCGTTCCCCTTGCGACCGGTGCGTTGAAAACGTGCCGAACAAATGTCGTCGGGTCCGGCCTACGGCTGAAAAGTCAAATAGACTATGAATTTTTGGGAATGACGGAAGAGGAAGCCCGCGCGCTTGAAAGTAAGATCGAGCGGGAATTTGCTTTATGGGCGGATTCCCCCGCGTGCGATTTGGAGCGACTGGACAATTTCTATGAACTCCAGCAGCTTGCTTTCCTGAATTGGCTTATGTCCGGCGACGTTATCGCAACTCTGCCAGTCACGAAACGGGTAAATATGCCCTATGACCTCCGAATTTGCCTGATCGAAGCGGACAGGTTGAGCAACCCGGACGGGGACACCAGCGACCCGCACATTGTCGGCGGCGTTGAAACGAACGACGCGGGGGAGGTTGTCGCATACCATATCAGCAAACACCACCCCTTGTCCTATGACCTGACCGAAACCGGGTGGACGCGGGTTCTGGCATGGGGTGAAAAGACCGGGCGGCGGAATGTGCTTCACGTTATGAGCCGGGAAAGAATCGGACAGCGGCGGGGCGTTCCCTTCCTTGCGCCGGTCATAGAAGCCCTGAAACAGTTGGGGCGATACACCGACGCGGAACTTGTCGCCGCCGTGGTTTCCGGTATGTTTACCGTGTTCATCGAAAAGGAATCCGCGTCCAGCGACGGGGCATTTGGTGAGATCATCCCGGAAGAAGAACAGGTGGACGCGGAGGACGACAGCACGATTGAACTTTCCCCCGGCGCGGTTGTGGACTTGAACGAGGGAGAAAAAGCGCACGACATGAACCCCGGCAGGCCGAATACAGCATTTGACGGGTTCGTTATTGCCATTTGTCGGCAGATCGGCGCGGCCCTTGAAATCCCTTATGAACTGCTGGTGAAATGCTTCAATTCGTCGTTTACCGCTTCCCGCGGTGCGCTCTTGGAAGCGTGGAAAATGTTTCGTATGTATCGAAACTGGCTTGCAAATGATTTTTGCCAGCCGATTTATGAAGAGTGGTTCGCGGAAGCCGTCGCAAAGGGAAGAATCCCCGCGCCCGGCTTTTTTGCTGACCCGATCATTCAGAAAGCCTATTGCGGGGCGGAATGGAACGGACCGGCACAGGGCCTTTTGAATCCGGTTCAGGAAGTGGAAGCGGCAGAAAAACGGGTTCTAAACGGATTTTCGACCCGCGACCGTGAAGCTATGGAAATGAACGGGTCCGATTTTTACCGAAACGCCGCACAGCGGAAACGGGAAGAAAAGTTGTTAAGGGAGGTAAACGAAGATGGCAGACAAGAACCCGGCGGGAAAGAAGCCGGTCAATAAACACTTTTGGACGTTCCGGGCCGCGGCGGAGGAAAGCGCCGCCCCGGAACTGATTCTTTACGGCGATATTGCTTCCGAAACGTGGTGGGGGGATGAAGTGACCCCGCGGCAGTTTTCGGACGAGCTGAACGCGCTGGGGGCGGTTGCTGAAATCGTCGTAAGAATCAACAGCGGCGGCGGCGACGTATTCGCCGCAAATGCCATTTATACCCGCCTGAAAGACAATAAAGCAAAAATCTTAGTCAAAATCGACGGCTGGGCCGGGTCCGCCGCAACAATTATCGCAATGGCGGGCGACGTGATCGAGATTCCGGGGAACGGCGTTTTTATGGTCCATGACCCCAAAATGGGCGCGCGGGGATATTTCAGCGCGGAGGACTTCAAAAAGGCCGCGGAAGAACTGAACGTGATTAAACAATCTATTATAAACGGCTATGCCCTGAAAACCGGAAAATCGACGGAAGAAATTTCCGCGATTATGTCGGCGGAAACGTGGTACGACGGGAAACAGGCCGTTGACGCTGGCTTTTGCGACAAGCTTATGTTTGAGGACGCAAAAACCATTATTGAAAACATGGGAAAGGTTGTCGTGAACAGTGTTTCGATGGACCTTGACCGATTCCCGAATTTATCCGTTTCGTTGTTAAACCGCCTGACGGCCAGCGCGTCCGGCGGTTTTTCAAATACCAAAAATCCAACAGAGCAGAAAAGGAGCGAAGAAGTCATGGACGGAATCAAAGATATCAAGACCCCGGAGGGATTGCGGGCGGCGTTCCCCGATTTGGTAAAGCAGATCGAGGACGCGGCGACCGCCGCGGAGCGCAAGCGGATTCAGGACATCGAGGGCGTGGCGCTGGCGGGATTTGAAACCATTGTGAACGCCGCAAAGTTTGAAAAGCCTGTTTCCGCCGGAGACGTTGCGACGCAGATTGTCGCGGCGCAGAAGAAGCAGAGCGCGGACTATATCGCCGCCCGAAATGACGACGCGCAGGACAGCGGCGCGGGCGACGTGGGAACCGGCGGCAAGATCGAGGGCGCGGCAGGCGGCGACGGGAAAAGCGAGATCGACGCGGCGATTGACCGGCTTTTCCCTGAAACGAAGTAAAGGAGGAAGCGACTATGTATGAGATCAAGAAAGACGAATTGACCCGCAAAAATGTTTTCGCGGGCGACTTCCCCATTGTAAAGGACGTGGGGGAGGTTGCGGCGGGCGCGACCGTCCGGCAATACGCCCCGGTCATCAAGACAGCCGACGGAATCAGCGAAGCGACCGCCGCGGGGCTGGCTGACCTGTACGGAATCGCCGCGGACGATTCCACCGACGGCGGCGTTGTCTGTATGCTGACCGGCGAATTTTTCGCCGACGGGCTGACCTTGCCGGACGGCGTGACGGCGGAAGCCCTGAAACCCGCTTTCCGCAAGCTGGGAATCTTTTTGAAGTAAAAGGGAGGAAAAGAAGATGGCTATTGAAACCGATATTTACACCCCGCGCACGTTGGGGAAGCTGGTTCGCCGGTTGCCGCCGGTTCGGACGTTCTTGCTTGATACGTTCTTTCGGAACCGCAAGACGTTCGCAACGAAGAGTATCGAAGTGGACTTCAAAAAGGGCGGGCGCGCCCTTGCCCCGTTCGTCCACCCGAAGGTTGGCGGCAGGACCGTTCCGAACAAGGGCTATCAGACAAAAAGCTATACCCCTGTTCTGATTGCCCCGAACAAGATTACGACCGTGGACGACCTGCTGGAGCGGTCCGCGGGCGAAAATCCGTACAGCGGCAAGAAACCCGCTGATCGGGCCGTCGAAAAGCTGGCGGAGGATTTGCGGGAGCTGAAAGAAATGATCGTTCGCCGGGAAGAGTGGATGGCGGCGACCGCGATTTTCACCGGGAAAATCCCCATTATCGGCGAGGGCCTGAACGAAGAGATCGACTTTGAGTTTACGAACGAAGAGAAGATCGTAACCGACGGGCTGAAATGGTCCGCAGACACCGCGGACCCGCTGGCGGATTTGGAGCGGTGGCACGAACAGGTTCAAAAAAACGGGTTCGTGAACTGCAATATTTGCGTCATGGCGGCGGACGTTGCGAAAGCCTTTGTTCGGAACGCAAAGGTCAAGGACGTTCTGGACATTCGGGCGTATGATCTTGCGGTCATCAAGCCCCGCCAGCTTCCGAATGGCCTTACCTATATCGGGACAATCAACAAGCTGGGGCTGGATATTTACCAGTACAACGAATGGTATCTTGACGATTGGACAAATCCCGCCGCCCCGGAGGAAAAGCCCCTTGTGCCGGACGGCGCGCTGGCGTTGCTGTCTACGGAAGCGGAGTATTCCCTTTACTATGGCGCGATCACCATGATTCCCGAAGAGGGGAAAGGATTTGTCACCGTCGAGGGGAACGCTGTCCCGCAGACGTGGGTGGAGCGCCGCCCGGACCGCCGCTTTTTGCAGATCAACAGCAAACCTCTTCCCGTCCCCCATGAGGTCAACAGTTGGTTTGTCGCCCACGTGCTGTAATGCTGAACTTCAAAGCACAGCTTGACCGGGACTTGCAAACCGTCTTTCACAATAGCGCGGAACACGCGGAAGAACTGGAATTCTGGATTGACGGAACCCGATATAAAGGGCCGGTCATCATCGACGATGGCGGCGCACAGGACAGGACCAAACCGGCGACAGATCACGTTGACGGTTTGGTTCTTGTCGATTTAGTCATGTATGTTCCGCTGTCATTGCTGGGGCAGACCCCGAAAAAGGGGTTGACCGTGGAGATCGGCGACGACCTGTACGAAATCACAAAGGTTCACCCGGAAGCCGGGGAAATCGTGCTTTATTTGGAGATGTTGACCGAATGATTCAGATTACAAACGATCAGATCGAGCGGGTGAACCTGATTCTTTCCGGCATACCGGGCGGAGCGCAAAAGGCGTTTTCAAGTGTTATCCGCCGGGCAAACAGTACAGTCAAGGCCGAAACGGTCCGGCAGATTACGGGGACGTATGCCATTTCCGCACAGCGCGTCCGGGCCGGGGGGAATATCCGCGCACAGGTCCAGAAAGCGGACGGCGGCGTTGTGGGAACCGTGACTTTCGCAGGCTATAAATTGCCGCTGTACCGCTTCAATGTAACGCCCACGTTGCCGATTCAGCGGGCGGAGGTGAAAGCGGCGGTCATGCGGGGGAACGGTCAAACGCCGTTCGCACACGCCTTTATTGCCCGGATGAAAAGCGGTCACACAGGAATGTTTGAGCGCGAAACGGGGCGTTCTTTCCCGGTAACTGAATTCATGGCACAGTCAACCGCGCAAATGGCGGGGAATGAGGAAGTGCTGGAACAGGTTTCGGAAAAGGCACAGGAAACCGTAAACAAGCGCATTGAACACGAAATAACCCGCATTCTGAACGGCTACGGAGGGTAAACAATGACACCTTTGGAACTTTTGGACGCGCTGAAAGCCTACATCGAGAACGAAACAAGGGATTTGCTTTTGCCCGTCCGGGTGGACCGAAAGAGCGGGAAGAACAACGAACGCCCGGCGGAGGTTCATAAAATGGCGATTCCGACGAAAAAAGCGGAAGTTGAGCGGATTCCCTACGTCCTTTTGCAGTTTTTGACCAGCAAGGACGAACAGGAGCCGGGAGAGTACCCGGAAAGCAGTTGCAAGATTCGCATTGTCGCCGCGACCTATTCGGAGGACAAAGCGGAGGGGTCCTTGTGCCTTTTGAATCTGCTTACCCGGATTCGGCTGGCATTTCTACGCGACGGGAGCATTCAGGACCGCTATTTGCTGAAAATGCCCCTTGAAATGATTATCTACCCGGATAATACGGCCCCGTACTATTTGGGGGAAATCATGTCGGAATGGACGTTGCCGCCGATCAAAACAGAATGCGGACTTGCGGGGCCGTATCTGGAAAACAGAACACCGACAGTTGAAAGTGAGGTTGAACAAAGATGGTAGAATTCAAGACCAGCATGAAAAAGGAAGAGTTGCTGGACGTTGCCGCCGCAAACGGTATCGCCGCCGATGACAGCATGACGAAAACGCAGATCATTGAGGCTCTGAACGCCCACAACGCGAAGGAAACCGCCGGGAAGCCCGCAGAGGGGGCCACGGAGGGCGCAGAGAGCGCCGCGGGCGGTGAGGGGGGCGGAGATACCACCCACGGCGAAAAGCCCGCAGAACGGCCCGGAGAGGGCGAAGAGGACACCGACGGGAGCGGGACCGGCGACGGCGGCGGAGAACAGCCCCCGGAGGAAGCCACAGAGGGCGCAGGAAGCGCCGGGAACGGCGGAGGGGGTAACGATACCCCCGGCGGCGGGAAGCCCGCAGAACGGCCCACAGAGGGCGCGGAGGGCTACGACACGTTCGTATATTGCGGGCCGTCCATTCCCCGCGGGCGGCTGAAAGAAAACGCCGTGTTCCGCGGGACCCTTGCGGACGTGCTGAACTACCTTGCGGACGTGATCGAGGATTACCCGCAGATTCCGCGCCTGATCGTTCCGACGAACCGGCTGGCGACGTTTGCCGTCAAGGTCAAGACCCCCGGCAATATCGCCCACAAGTATTACACCGACATTGTTTCGGCAATGAAAATGAAGAAGAACAAGGAGGGATAAGCGGTGGCGAACTACTATCACGGCGTATCGACGCGACAGGTTGACACGTCGGTTTCGACCCCCGTTGAAGCGGATTCCGGGATTGCGTTTGTCGTAGGTGCGGCCCCGGTACATACCGTCGGCGGGCCGGTAAACGAACCCGTCATGTGCTACACCTATCAGGAAGCCGTATCCGCGTTCGGGTTCTCCGACGATTGGGAGAAATACCCGCTTTGCGAAATGATCTATTCGCAATTCCAGCTTTACGGCGTTGCCCCCGTGGTGCTGGTGAACGTGCTTGACCCGGCAAAGCACAAGAAGCCCGTGGAGGAAAAGAACTATCCCGTCGCAGACGGCAAGGTTTATCTTCCGCTGGAAGCGATTCAGGCAAGCGTAACGGTGAAGAACAACGGCGCGGCGGAGGGACAGCCGGGCAACTACACCGCCGGGACCGATTACGACACCCTTTACGACGGGGAAAACCTGATTGTCGAAGTGCTGGAGGGCGGAGCAATCCCGGCAAACGCGGGAGAACTGACAATTTCTTTCAATGCGGTGGACACCGCCGCCGTGACAAAGAAAGAGATCATCGGCGGTTTTGACCCGAACACAAAGACGAATTCCGGGCTTGAACTGCTGGATTCCGTTTTTCCGAAATACGGAATCGTCGCCGATTTGGTGCTTGCCCCCGGCTGGTCCCACGATTCGGAGGTTGCCGCGATCATGTCAGCAAAGGTCCAGTCGATCAACGGCGTGTTCGAGGGGAAAGCCCTTTGCGACATTGACACGAACGACGTTCGGCATTACGCCGACGCGCCCGCGTGGAAAAAGGCAAAGAACATCAATTCTAAATATCAGCTTATTTGCTGGCCGCTCTTCAAGCTTGGGGAGCGGGTTTTTCATGCTTCCGTACAGGCGGCGGGCCGAATGGGGTTGACCGATTCGGACAACGGCGGTTGCCCGGCGGAAAGCCCGTCGAACAAACTTTTGCAGATCGACAGCGCGGTTCTTGCCGACGGGACGGTTGTTCTTCTGGACCTCCAGCAAGCAAACTACCTGAACAGCAACGGCATTGTTACCGCGCTGAACTTCATCGGCGGTTATGTCCTTTGGGGCGACGAAACCGCCTGTTTCCCCGCCGATACGGACGTAAAGAATTATTTCATTTGCGTTTCCCGTATGTTCGGCTGGGTTGCGAACTCCCTTGTCCTGACCTATTGGAGCAAGGTTGACAAGAAAATGACCCGGCGGCTGATCGACAGTATCGTTGATTCCGTGAATATCTGGCTGAACGGCCTTGTCAACGAAGAGAAGTTGCTGGGCGGGCGGGTTGAATTCCGGGAGGATGAAAACCCCGTTACTTCCCTTATGGCGGGCAAGGCGACGTTCCATATTTTCTTGACCCCGCCCAGCCCCATGCGTGAATGTGAGTTTGTGCTGGAATACGACGTGGAGTACGTTTCCGCGGCGCTGACGGCGTAAGGAGGGATGAACCGTGAAAGTTGAAAACGGCGTGACTAACTTTGCCGTGTATGAGGACGCGACGGAATATTACGGCATGGCGGAAGTGACCTTGCCGGAAATTTCCTCCATTACGGAGGAAGTCAAGGGCGCGGGAATTTCCGGCACGTTCAACGGCGCGTTTGTGGGCCATATCGAAGCTATGACCCTAACGTTGAATTTCCGTTCGGTGACGAAAGCCGCGATCAGACTGCTGGAGCCGCGGAATCATCAAATCGACTTGCGCGCGTCCCAGCAAGTATGGGACAGCGGCGCGGGCCGGTTCAAGCAATCCCACGTCAAGCACGTTTTGATGGTAACGCCCACAAAGTACAGCCCCGGCAAGCTTGCGCCCGCGTCGCCCGCAGAATCGTCCGGCGAATACGCGGTGACGTACTTTGCCACCTACATCGACGGCGTGAAGATCATGGAAATCGACATTCTGAATTTCATTTTCTTTGTGAACGGCGTTGACTATCTGGAGGACGTGCGAAAGGCGCTGGGCAAGTAAGAGATCGACCCCCGGCGGGACCATTCCCGCCGGGGGATTTTGCGCCCGCTTTCTGTATTTCAAATCTATAAATGACAATCGGAGGAATTGAACCATGAGTGACAAGAAAAACATTGCTGTAACCGGCGCGGAGAACGCCACAGGCGCGGCGGGAGCCGCCACCCATGAAATGACACAGCCCGCCGCGGAAAACGCCGTACAGGACGCGGAGAGCGGCGACGTGGGCGTTTATACGCACACGTTCAAGAAGCCGTTCGAGTATGAGGGCAAGACCTACGAGGAATTGACCTTTGATTTCGGGCGGCTGAAAGGCCGGGACATGGTGGCAATCGAAAACGAAATGCAGGGTATGAGCGAATACGCCCTTGCCCCGGAGATTTCCACCAGCTTCCAGAGCAAGATGGCGGCGCGGGCCGCGGGAATCGGAAGCGACGTGCTGGAAGCAATGCCCCTGAAAGACTTCAACAAGATCACGGGGGCCGCGCGCCGTTTTTTGCTGGATTCGGGCTATTAAAGCAGAACCCCGCGCAATGGTGGCGGCGTGAAACCTACAAGATGGCGCAAGCGTCTTTCACCGGCGTTCCGTTTTGGCTGAACATGACCGTTTCGGAATTCGCCGCATGGATTGAGGACGCAAACGCCGTCGAGAGAGCGCGCAAGAAAGGGAAATAGCGGCTTGACTTCCGCGGGTTTGCCAGCTAAAATGTGTTAAAGATAAGTTTCTTATCTTTAACACACTATCAACCGAATGGAGGACCTACTATGAAGAAGCTATTTTCCCTTATCCTTGCGGCGGGGTTGATTCTGTCCATTGCCGCGTGCGGTGCGGTGGTGGATTACGACACCCCGAAATCGGAAGAGTTGTCCGCCGCATACGATTTTTACACCGATTCGCAAAGGTCCCTTGCGTCTGGCATGGCGATCACGCCGGAGCAGGCCGACGAAGTTTTCATTGTCCTTGTTTCGTGTGGCATGGACAGCAAGGTTTCCAACGTAACCCGAAAGCAGGGCGATGACGGGCATTGCACCGTGAACACCGTTACCAGCTTCACCGCATACGACGTTTATTACACAGACGGCATTGTTGACCGCGTGGAAAAGGGCGGGAAAGAGTTGTACCCGGAAATGTATAACATTTTGCTTGATTGCAAGGTCAAGACGGCGGACGTAATGAACGGATTCGGAACGGACGTGATCGGACAGAGGGCCTATATCGACATTCTTAAATCCGAACTCTTGAAAATTACGGAGGACGATTACAAAGAGTTTGTCGCAACGGTTGTAAAGGACAGCGGTTATAATTATGTTTCGATTATGTGCGAGGACGGAACAGGGATTGTATTTCCGGGTTCTTTATCACAAATAGCGACATATGGAGAATTAGACAAGGACGGTTCTATTTTGGAAAGTTACGGAACAATTTCGATTCAGGCAGACGAAACGTACTTGTACGAAGAAAATTAAGAAATAAAACAATATTTTCAAAAGGGAATCACCCGCGGCGGGTGATTCCCTTTCTTATACCCAAAATCAGGGGGTGAGAGTTTGGCTGGTTCGAGAAAAGAGTATGAACTACTCTTCAAACTGCAAGCGGCTTTGGGCGGGAACTTCAATGCGGCGTTCAAAGGGGCGATCAATACCACCCGGCAACTGCAAAATACCATGCAAAAGCTAAATTCTACCACTGGCAAGATTGAAGCGTTCAAGAAACAGTCAACCGCCCTTGAATCGAACCGGCAAAAGCTGGAACGGCTGACCGCGGAGCATGACCGTTTACAGCGGGAATTGAGCCAGACAGAACAGCCGTCGGAGAAATTACGGGCCGCTATGGAGCGGAACGAACGGCAGATTGCCGACACCACCGCAAAGATCGAAGCGCAGGAAGCCCGCTTGCGGACGCTGGGCGACGAACTTTCCGACGCGGGCGTTGATACGTCCCGCCTGACGGAAGAAACCGAACGGCTGGCAAAGAGTTATAACAGACTGAAAAACAGTCAAGAGGAAATGGCGCGCTTAAATGCGGCTATTGACAAGAACGGCGAAGCCCTTTCTAAAGCGAAAGGACAATTCGCCGGAACCATAGGCACGATTGCGGCGCTGGGAGCGGCAATTTACGCCGGGCCAGTGCAAAAATCAATGGAATTTCAAACAGCAATGGCGAAAGTGGGGACGATTGCTGACACAAATACCGTCCCTCTTTCAAAAATGCAGAAAGAAATTATTAACCTTTCAAATGCGCTGGGAGTAAACGCAAGCACCGTCGCGGAGGACGTTTACAACGCAATTTCGGCGGGTCAAGATACGGCAAATGCGGTGGGGTTTGTTGAACAGGCGACGAAGCTTGCAAAGGGCGGTTTTGCTGAAACCGGGCAGGCATTAGACGTGCTGACTACGATTCTAAATGCCTATGGGCTGGAATCGTCGAAAACCGAACAAGTTTCTAATATGCTGATTGCGACGCAAAACCGCGGCAAAGTAACCGTTGCGGAATTGTCGTCGGTCATGGGTAAGGTGATTCCCACAGCGAACGCGAACAATGTTGCGTTGGAACAGCTATGCGCCGGGTATTCCATTATGACGGCCCGCGGAATTGCCGCCGCAGAAACGACAACATACATGAACAGTATGTTGAACGAATTGGGAAAGAGTGGGACAACGGCAAACAAAGCCTTAAAGCAAGCGGCGGGCGCAAGCTTCAGCGAACTAATGGCGCAGGGGAAAAGCCTTGCGGACGTACTGGAAATTTTGCAGGGGGAAGCAAATAGGAGCGGGAAAACCCTTGCGGATATGTTCGGAAGCGCAGAAGCCGGAAAAGCGGCAATTTCGCTTATGTCAAACGGCGTGGCAGGGTTCAATGATGAAGTTTCCGCAATGGTTAACAGCACAGGGGCCGCGCAAGCGGCCTACCAAAAAATGATGGAAACCACGGAGGAAAAGATCAAAAAGGCAAAAACTGCTTTGTCGAACCTTGGAATCGTGCTGGGAGATACATTCTTGCCCTACGTAACCACGGCGGCGGAAAAACTGTCTGTTCTGATTACAAACTTTTCCGCATGGGCGCAGGAAAACCCGAAATTGCTTTCAACGCTTGTAAAAGTGGGCGGCGCAGTTTTGGGACTGAAAGCCGCAGGGCAGGCCGCAAAAATCGGATTTTTAGAGTTGAACGGCGCAAGATTGACAATTCAAAAAGGATTTGAGGGAATCCGAACCATTTTCAACCTTGCAAGGATTGATTCGGCGGGCTTTTCCGGCGCGCTGAAAGGCGTTGCAAAAAACGTGATCGGCTATTTCGGCGGAATCGGGAACGCGGCGGGCGGCGTGGGCCGCGCATTTACCGGCCTGTTCAGCGGAACGAAGATCGGGAATCTGTTTTCCGGTATCGGCGGAGCCGCGGGCGGGCTATTCTCTAAAGCGTTTTCCGGTATCGGCGGGCTGGCGACAGGGGCCGCAGGCAAGGTGACAGGCATTTTCGCAAGAGCGGGAAGCAAAATCGCCGCCGGGCCGCTGGGCAAGATCGGCGGCGTTGTCGGAAAGGGGTTCAGCAAACTAACGACCATGATTGCGCCGCTCCAAAAGCTGGGCGGGGCGATTTTGGGGCCGTTCGGCGGTATTGCCGGAAAGATTCTGCCCGTTGTCGGCGTGATCGGCCTGATTATTGCCGCCGTTCAGATATTCCGGGACCACTTGGACGACATACGGGCCGGGGTTGAAAAAGTATTCGGCCCGGCGGGGGTTGCCGTCTTTGACAATATCGTGGGCGTGATTACCAACATAGGCAACACGATCAAGGGTATTTTCAGCGACGGGAACCTTGCAAGCGCGCGTGAATTCATCAACGGAATTTTCGGCGAACAGGGCGTTGCCGTGTTCGACACGTTCGTTTCTATCATGCAGACGGTGGGCGGCGTGATCGGACAGTTTATTTCGTTCATTGACACCAGCGTAAAGCCGGTCATTGAAGAACTGTTCGCGTTCATCGTCACGACCGTACTTCCGCAAATTGCACAGACCTTTGTTGAATGGGGACCGACGATCACGGGGGTTATTCAAAGCATTTGGGAAATCTTTCAAACGGTGGCAACCGCCGTCATGGGGATAATTCAAGCCCTTATGCCTACGATTCAATCACTGATCGGAACATACCTTGAAGCTATCCGGTCCGTGATCGGCGGCGTACTGACCGCAATTCAGGGCCTTTTGAACGTGTTTGCCGGGATTTTTACCGGCGATTGGTCCCGCGTTTGGGAGGGTGTAAAAGGCATTTTCTCCGGCGTTTGGGAAGCGATCAAGGGCATTGCAAAGGGCGCAATGAACGGAATCATTGACATTATAAACGGGCTGATCGGAGGGCTGAACAAGCTAAAAATTCCAGATTGGGTCCCCGGTGTTGGCGGAAAGGGTATCAACATTCCGTTGATTCCGAAATTCGCAAAAGGCACGCCCCGGACACCTGACACGTTCATAGCGGGCGAAAAGGGCGCGGAACTTATCACCAACGCCCGGAACCGAACCGTTTTCAAGGCGGCGGAAACCGGGCAGATTTTCACGAACCTTGCAGGAATGGCAAAGACCCTGACGGGCAACGGCGGATTTCAGCAGTACCGGCTGGCCAACGTGGGAGCGGAAGCCCCGGACGTGAACCTGCCGACGCTTTCGACGGCTGACCGTCAAAGATCGGTTGTCATCCACAGCGCGCCGGTTTTCCATGTGGGGAACGACGCACAAGCACAGGACATTGAAGAAATCTTGCGGAAGCACGACGAAGAACTTTTGCAGGAAATCGACGAACGGGACCGCCAGCGGGCGGACGACGAAAGGCGGCGGGCCTATGACTAAATATACGACCATTGCCGGGGATATGTGGGACGGTATCGCCTACAAAACGCTGGGCGACGAAACATACACCGACAAGATCATAAAGGCAAACCCGGAATTCCGCCGCCTTTTCGTTTTCCCGGCGGGAATCGTGCTGAATATCCCTGACCCCGAGCCGCGGGTTGCTGGCGGCTTGCCGCCGTGGAAAAGGGGGCAGGGATGAACGCACGAAGAGCGGAAATCAAGCTGTTTCTGGACGGCGCAGACGTGACCGCAGATATTAACCGGGACTTGCTTTCCATGACCTACACGGACAACGAAGAGGACAAAGCGGACGATTTGCAACTTTCCCTTGCAGATCGTGAATGGATTTGGCTGGGAAACTGGCTGAACAACGCGACGGCGGGAAAATCCGCGGAGGTTTCCGCCGTCATCATTCAAAAGAATTGGGAATCGGCGGGGGACCGGGTGCTGGATTGCGGGACGTTCGAGGTTGACACCGTGGAGGGGTCCGGCCCCCCGGCGAAAGTGAATATCAAGGCCGGGTCAATCCCATATAAGACCGCCGCCCGAACGCAGAAAAAAACAAAGGCATGGGAGAAAATCAAGCTTTCGGCGATTGCAAATGAAATCGCCGGTAAAAACGGGCTTGCCTGTATGTTTGAATCATCGACAGACCCGTTTTACGACCGGAAAGAGCAAATGCAGGAATCCGACATAACCTTTTTACAGCGCCTTTGTAAAGACGCGGGAATTTCCCTGAAAGTCACCGCAAAAATGATCGTTCTGTTTGACGCGGCGGACTATGAGCAAAAAGG
>ERZ779622.447-NODE-447-length-24638-cov-5.341049_pt1 | contig 24638 bp, 27 predicted proteins | sample MGYA00514188_ERZ779622 | MGnify/ENA primary metagenome ERZ779622 (study PRJEB29562, sample SAMEA4376702) | mouse gut metagenome | isolation source: Cecum | study: EMG produced TPA metagenomics assembly of the A DSS colitis mouse model was used to assess the... | reverse complement strand
CCCTTGTACCAGAATTCCGTCAGCTATCTGCGTATTCCCATCTCCCACGCTTTTTCGATCGCCGCCTCAAAGTCCACATGTCCGGTTCCGTATGGTACCTCGCGGTATCTGCCGGGCAGCGTCTCCTTCAGGTGGAGAGATGTGATATTGCCTCTCCCCAGTTCCAGATCCTCCAGCACGTCCGTCTGATACTGCACCGCCGCGTTGGTCAGATTGCCGAGATCCGGATAAATCTTCAGATAGTTGGAGCCGCACAGCACCACATACTTCATGGCTTTCTCCACCGTGTTCATAAACTCATTCTCCATGGTCTCCAGTCCCAGTATCACGCCCGCCCTCTCCGCCGTCTCCGCGCCGATCTTCAGATTTTTCAGATAGCGCCTCTTCGTCTCTACCGTTGACGGCTCATAGTACACATCATATCCGGGAATCATCACAACTCTGACACCGATGTCATCCGCAAACCGAATGGATTTTTTCAGGATCTCCATTCCCCTGGCCTCGTACTCCGGTTTATCGTTTCCCATGGAGTATTTGGTCAGTGCGCTGACGCACATGGTGCGGATCGGGATCCCGACCTCGTACATTGTTTTCACAAGCTCAAGGCGCTCCTCCTTCGGCATATCCAGACGTCCGATCTTTTCCTCGGAGTCATCGATGCTGAGTTCCACATAGTCATACGCGGCTTCCTTCGCCGTCTCCAGTTTCTCCCTCCAGGACAGGGTGGAGGGCATCGCTTTTTCATATAATCCCAAAGCATATGCTTTCATATTTTTGCCTCCTGCTATGCCTGTTTTTAAAAATTGCTTTTTCTCACCTGACAGACTTTTACGCCCTGGGCGCGTATCAGCTCTAACTCTTCCTCCGGGGCCAGCTCATCGGTGATCAACTGTTTTACCATCTCGATGCCGCAGCTTGTAAAGCTGCTGTTGTGTCCTATCTTCGTATGGTCCGCCAACAGATAGACCTCCTGCGTCGCGTGCTCTATCATCAGCCGATTCACGTTCACCTCATTCGCTATCTCCGTGGACATACCCGCTTTCGCGCTGATGCCGGCGCATCCCAGAAAAGCCTTTTTCGCAAAAATATTCTGCAGGTTTCTTGTGGCAAAATCACCTACCAACGCCTCCTTTGGATGCCGCACCTCGCCGCCCGTCAGGATGATGTCAACCCCGTCCGCCTTCTCCTGGCTTATCGCCTTGCCGTTGTTGGTGATGACTGTCACATGCCTGCTCTCGATGTATTTTATTATGTTCAGCGCATTGCGGCTGGTGTTGATAAAGATGGTGTCCCCATCCTCCACCAGCGTCGCCGCGTATCTTGCGATCAGGTCTCTGTATATGGCTTTGTCATCCATATACCCGGCCGCCTCCCTCGATACCCTGGCGCCGCCGTAAAATCTTGTGATCTGCTTTTTTTCTTCCAGGAACTGGAGATCCCTCCGAACCGTCACCACGGAGACGCCCAGCCTCTTCGCCAGCTCTTCCACCCGCAGCTGCGGATTCCTCTGCAGCATCTCCAGCACCTGATTTCTTCTTCCCTCCACATACGCTCTTTCCCGTTTCATGTCATCCCCCGCGCGCTGTCTCCACAGCGCAAGTTGTATAAGCGAACTATTCTATGATCCCCTTCTCTCTCATCTTATCTTCCATCTCCTGCACAGACATAATATTGCGCAGCCCGATCACGATGGTTCCCTTCTTCTCCGCGTCCTTAAACATGTTTGTGAAGTTCTGCGCACAGAATACCACGTCGTACTGCGCCGCAGCTGTTTTTCCCTCGGACAACGCGCAGTGATGGATCTTGCCCGGCTTAATGCCGACCTTATCCAGCGCTTTCTGCATCGTCATTTTCATCATCAGGCTGGAGCCCGCTCCGTTTGCGCAACATACCAAAAAAGACATATTTTCCTTAGCCATTGTTCATTCTCCTTTATTTTATTTATTCTTCATCCCTTTATATTTCTCATAATCTTCCGTCACAAGGAAGTAGCCTTCCTTATCCGCCCGGTACTCAAGCTGCGGAATAGCAAGAAGCGCAACCGCGACGATCGCGACACCCGCATAGCTTAAGAATTTCATAACCGCCGTCATGACCGGCCATACTACCGCCCAGTCCCACATGCCGAGATATCCGCCGTATGCCGCCATGCCTACCCAGCCTGCGATGATCGCGGAGCCAAACACCTGGCAGAGGCCGGAGATAAACGGCAGGATAAGCGCCGCCTTGATACCGCCCTTCTCGTTCGCGAAGATCGCGATCGTAGCGTTGTCAAAGAATACGGGCACGAATCCGCAGATGACAAGCACAGGGCTCTTCAATACGATCAGCACTGCGATGGCGATGATCTGCCCGAGGAAACCTGCCAGGAAGCCCAGAGGCACCGCGTTCGCGGAACCGAAACCGAAAATAACCGCGCAGTCCACACCCGGAACGGAACCCGGAAGCAGCTTATCCGCAATACCCTGGAAGGAAGCCGTCAGCTCCGTCACAAACGTGCGGACGCCGAGCTGCAGGATCGCCAGATACACCGAGAAATACAGACAGGTCTGGATCACATAGAATACCATGCTCGCGCCTTCTTTCAGGAAGCCGCCTTCCACCAGATAGTCTCTGCCGAGAATGCAGAGGATCGCGCCGAAGAACACCAGCATCAGGATGGAAGTACAAACCATGTTCTCATTGAAGATGGACATGAAGCCCGGAAGTTCGATATCATCGATCTTCTTCACTTCCTTGCCGTCTTTCTTTTTGCCGAAAAGTTTCTCGGCCAGCCAGTAGTTGATGGCTACGCCGAACATCTGCTGATGCGCCAGCGTGAAGCCCGCGCCGTCGGTAACTTCCTGGCAGGGTTTGATCAGAAGGTTTGTACCCACTGCCCAGTACGCGCCGAGAATGACCGCCATGACGATGATCATAGCCACATGCTGCGTCAGAAGACCCGGCAGCGCGAACATGATCAGCCAGTAAGCCGTCGCCGCCTGCTGCACCTGCACATGGCCGGTTGTAAACAGCGCACGGAGCTTTGTCACCTTGTTGAAACGGACGAGCAGGATGTTGACGATGAAAGCGATCAGCAGCAGGATCATCGCGTCGCCGAAGCCCTTTCCGAACACTTCCTCCACGCCTGCCGTCACCGCATTCTGTCCGAAGTACGGGTCAATCACCATGGCGTCGATATGGAATACATCTTTCAACCCCACCAGGACCGGACGGAAATTTGAAACGAGTCCTCCCGATCCCACCGTCAGGATCAGGTAGCCCACGATTGCCTTAATCACACCTGCGAGTACGTCATACCAGGGCTTTTTCTGCAGTATGTACCCCAACATAACGATAAGACCGATCATAAATGCAGGCTGCTGCAAAATATTCGTTGCAAAATATGACCAAGCGTTCATTAAAAAGTTCATATATTCTCCTCCTTATTTTATATTTGTTTTCAGCTCAGATACTTCTTATCCAGCTCCAGAAGATCCTCCGGCGTCTTCGCCGCCTTCAGCTCCTCCATCAGTTCTTCGTTCGACATCAGTTCCGCCAGCCTGGACATGTTGTCCAGATGCTGGCTCGGATCGCAGGAAGCGAGTGTGAAGAACAGCAGCGCGTCCTTCTCGGGATCCCCGGGGTCAAAGCTGACAGGCTCCTCCAGTTTCATAAACGCGATCGCCGTCTTGTGGACCCCCTTCGCGCACTCCTGGGAATGAGGCATCGCCACATCCGGCATGATCACGATGTAGGGACCGTACTCCTCGATACAGCGTATGATATCTTCCTTGTAGTTTTCTTCCACTGTGCCGTCCGCCTCGAGCACCTCGCAGCTCATGCGGATCGCTTCCCTCCAGTCTTTCGCGCTCTGCGCAAACTTACAGTGATTTTTTTCAACAAATTCTCTCAGCATATCGTACCCCCCGATTATAAGCAGGACCGGAACGGAATGTTCTGCGGAGCCTCGAAGCAGTCCTCAAATCCTCTTCTGTGGTGATAATAGATCTTATCTTTGTCCTGCGGATACACATACTTTCCGCCCACCTGCCAGAAGAACGGATGGAACTTGTACTCGTTGCGGTCTTTCTTGAAATCGTAGAGCAGTTTGATCTCCTCGCAGTCCGCCTGGAAATTCGTCCACACATCCCAGTGGATCGGCACTACGACCTTGCACTGCAGATTTTCCGCCATGCGCAGCACGTCGATGGATGTCATCTTGTCCTGCATACCGATCGGGTTCTCGCCGAAGGAACCGAACGCCACATCGATATCATAGTCCTTGCCGTGTTTCGCAAAGTAGATCGAGAAGTGGGAATCGCCGGAGTGGTAAATGTTGCCGCCGGGAGTCTTCACCAGATAGTTCACCGCCTTATCGTCCATGTCGGTCGGGCAGACGCCGGTCAGCTCCTCTCTGTCGGGACCTGTCTTATCGGTCGTCACGATACAGGTTCTGTCGAAGGAGTCAAGCGCAACGATCTCGATATCCTTGATCTTGATCGTATCGCCCGGTTTCACCGTGATGCAGCGGTCCTCGGGAACGCCCCATTTCATCCATGTCTCCACGGATTTCTTCGGTCCGATGAACGGAACGGGGATCACATTGCCCTTGTCGTCCGTCGTGGTCATGCCGCTCTGGATCACATGGGCCGCCCACTCCGCCGACATATGATCCTGGTGATAGTGTGTGGCGAGCACCGCGTCCACCTGCTTAAACGCAAACGGATCGATCACAAACGGTACATTGCGCAGATTCGGCTGCATCGCGCGTCCGCCGCACATATTCGCCATCTGGTGTCCCACCTTCATCTTTCCATCGCCGTGTGTTCTCTTTCCGTTTCCACACCAGAGATCGATCGTGACATTCGCGCCGCCGGGCGTCTTAAACCATACGCCGGTACAGCCAAGCCACCACATGGCCACATTCCCCGGCTCGACCACCTCGTTCTCGATGTCCTCCACGAGCCAGGTACCCCATTCCGGGAAAGTTGACATGATCCAACTCTCCCTTGTGATTTCGTCAATTTTGCTCATAAAACCCTCCTTTTCTTTTATGAAACGTTCATATAATTCATATAATTTATTATTATATGTTTCGTTATTTTTGATTATATCATAATATATGATTTAATCAACCTTATTATATGATCTATTTGAATTTTTATGATCGTTTTTCGATCTTTCACGATTTGCACAAATTGTATATGTTCATTTTGTGCATAATGCATAAGATTTATGTTCAAAAGTGTATATAAGAAAAAATTGGAAGATTTTTATTCATCCGCCGGCCTGCCAACTAAACTTGCATTCCCATGGTATAATGGTAAAAATGGCCTATAGGGAGGAACACAGAATGCTACACAGATTATTTCACCCCACAAAACTGAAAAACGGGAAAGCGCCGGATAACTCTGCACTTTATGAGAGGGCATCTTCCTTCACCAACAGAATGGAAGCCGGAGAGGAAAACTGTCTGTCCGCCCTGTATCCCATGGTGTTGTCGAAGGACAGGAGGCTCGCGAATATGGCGGCCGAAGCCATCCACACCCACATGAAAAGTCTGGACGCGCCAAAGATCATTGAACTGAGCCGCAGATTTCGCTGCTATACCTCCATGGAGTGGTTTATAGACTGGTCAAAGATCTCCCTGTCTGAACTCAGAAAATCCATCGACAGTCCGCAGGCTTTTCTCGACATCCTCCGGCTTGGCACTTTCCACCCCAACGGGTATTTCAGGGAGAACTGCATAAGGGCAGCGGCGGACGACAAGGCCTCCCTCCCCTATATCGTGCTGCGTTTGAACGACTGGGTGAAGCCGGTCAGAGAGGCCGCCTACGGCGTTCTCTCCGGCAGACTGAAACGCCTGAAAACAGATGCCGCCATAGAGATGCTCCCTTATCTTTGCCGGACAAAACTGGGGGAACGTTATGATCAGGAGCAGTTTCGGAAAATAGAGGAAGTGCTGACCGAAAAAATCCTCTCCCACAGGGACGATATCTCACCGGACAGCATCGCAGGCTATCCCCCCGTCACGAGAAGGTTTTTATACCGGATCCTTCTCCATCCCGATACTCTCTCCAGACCCATCGCGCACCGGCTTTTGGAGCGGGAGAAAAATGGAAACGAGAAAGCGCTTATCATCAGCATGATCCTGAATAATTATGAATGCGGTGAGGAGGAATTAGATCTCTACAGCAAAAACAAGAGTCCTCTTGTGCGAAAGAAAGCGCTGGAACTCAGATATGAGCGCACAGGAGGGGCATGGGAGGGACTGGAGCAATACCTTCTCGACAGATCGGGAGGCATCCGAAGCGATGTCTGTTACATCCTGCGCAGACATACTTCCTTCGACATTCTCTCCTTCTACCGCGCCAGACTCCACACGCCGGACGAGGCGATCGCCATACTCGGCATCGGTGAGAACGGCACGGCGAAAGATCAGGATCTTCTGGCGGAGTATCTTTCTTCCGGTTCCCCGAAAATTCTGAAATATACCATGCGGGCTCTGAGCAGTCTGGGGGCCGTGGGATTTGAGGAGGACTACTGGCATTACCTGCATGACACGGATGTCACAATCTCCAGGACCGCATACGGCGCGATCTGCAAAAGCGGCATCCGCTATGGCTCCGAAAGACTGTACCAGTCGTACCAAAACTGCAAAAACAACCGCACGGGAAAGTACCTGCTCTATCTGCTGATTCACGAGCCGTCCTGGCAGCGTCTGCCTTATCTGCTGCTTTTGTACAGGCCCGACCCCTCACCATCCGACCCGGAACAGGCCCGGCTGCAGATGCTGATCCGCCGGGCGCTGTGGGCAGACAGAGGCCTCTACTCAAAGATCACAAAAAAATACGCCGACCGCATCATCCAGATTATGGACACGCAGGCCGGCATTCCCGACGGTTTAAAAAAGAGTATTCTGTTTGATCTGGCACACATAACGATCGTTTGATCAGTCCTCGACTTTGTAGGCAAAACAGTCGATATTCTCGAACCCCAGACCTCTCACATAATTGACGGAACGCTCTATATCCTCCCCCGTCGTAAAATCTTTGATATCGGGGATCCTTATGACACATTTGCCCTGCAGACCGACCCTGCTTATCTTTTCCAGATTCGACAGCAGTATCTCGTTGCCTGTCCCCGTATATCCGCGGTATATCGCGCAGTCTGTGCTTTTGACATCTATGATGAACCGGTCCGCCGCCTCCAAAAGCTTCGGGACGTCCACATCCACGGAGAGAGATGTCTCTATCGTCGTCGCAAACATACCGTTCACCCGGCGGATAAACGCCATGATCGCATCGTAATATAACAGAGGTTCCCCGCCGCCGAATGTGATGCCGCCGCCCGTCGCCACAAAATAGCAGTAATCCTGCATGATCCGTTGCAGCAGCTCCTCCACTGTCATTTTTTTCGTCTTTGCACCTGACAGCAATCTTCCGTTGATGCAGTATCTGCACTTTAGGGGGCAACCGCTTACTATCACCAGCGTGGTCACTCCCTTTCCGTCCGTGTGAAATCTGTGTCTGTCGATCGTTATAACGTCAAACATCTCCATAGCGCTTCCCCTTATTCTTCCGCTTCCGGCTCCTCACAGGGTGCCTCGCCCGTTGTATGATACAAATATTCCTCGTCATCTTCCTCCTCAGGAGGCACTGCCCCCTCCCATTCCATCTCCTCATAGGGCGCTTCGCCTGTCAGTTCCATCGGTGCTCCGCTGCCAAGCGGCGCACATCCGACCAGACTTAAACCCGCCAGCGTTCCGACTCCCAGCCCCGCCGCTCTTTTTAACAGTTCTCTGTTTAATATTTCCTCCTCCTGCCTGCATTTGGGGCATGTACCCCTGCAATTTCCCTCAAAGGTACACTCTGTCTGGTGCAGATCGACATGCAGTCTGTCCGCCACAGCCTTCCTGATCTTTTTTAACCTCTCACATTTTGCCTTACCTTTATTCATCGCCTTCCTCCTTCTCCATCCTTTTTCACATAGAGCCAATATCTGTCGTCGATCTCTATGACAATGTCCTCGCCGTACTGATACACCTCACAGCCGACGATCGGATCATTCGCCTGAAAATTCTGATCCGGTTCCCTGTCCTGAGTGACTGCGCTCTCGATCCTGCCCAGGTAGCTGAACTCCTCCCGCCGCTCCGCATAGCCCTCCTGAGCCGGAGACTGAATATAGAGCGTGTCGTTCACATACGCCATCGGCGCGATATCGCCGGGGACTGCCGCCTCCGCAGACATCTCCTCCCCGGGTGTCTCCTGTACAGGCGCTTCCTCCGCAGGCGCCTCCTCTTCCGCCGCAGGGGCTTCTTCCTCCGCGGGTGCTTCCGCCACAGGCGCCTCCTCCGAGCGGTTGCCGAAACGGTCTGTGAACGAGAACGATCCGAACGCGATACACATCAGAGTGAGGCAGGCCGCCATTGTCCCCAGAGCTTTCCAATTTATTCTCCTTCTCACAGGTTTTCCGGCTTCCTCCACGATACTGTCATCCAGCTCCCCGAGAATTTCAAAGAGATCTTCTTTTCTCACAGCTCAAACCCCCTTTCCGTCAGATAGTTCCGCAACTGCTTCCGCATTCTCTCCAGCGTCTTTGACACATTCCCGGATCCCATTCCGTAAACTCCGGCGATCTCTGAGACTGGATCCGCGTACCAGTAGCGGCGGACAAATATTTTTCTCTTTCTCTCTGGAAGTCCCGCCACAAATGCATTGACAGCTTCTGTCAGTTCCCAGCGGTCGATCTCCTGCTCCACATTATCTTTCCCTGACACGCAGTCCGCCAGCTCGTCCAGGACAAGCGTAAACTCGCCGCCTCCCCGCTTTTCGGCGCGGTTGTACTTATACCTGTTGAAGGACAGATTGCGTGTGAGCTTTCCGAGAAATGCCGATAACTGTTCCGGCCAGTGTGTCGGCATCGCGTTCCACGCGTTTAAGTATGTATCGTTGACGCACTCCTCCGCGTCCTGCTCATTTTCCAGTATATTTTTCGCGATGCTCCTGCAGTAGCGGCCGTATTTATCGGACGTCTCGCTGATCGCCCGGTCGTTTCTGTCCCAGTATAGCTGAATGATATCGCTGTCCTTCATGGAAATTCACCTCCTCTACCTATATACACAACTTTTTTCGCGGGATGTGACATCCCAAATCAAATTTCCGAAAAAAATGCAAATATCCGGCTGCCAGAACGACAACCGGATACAAAATAAACACAGTGAGCCGACTCACGCCTCACACTTCCTTTTCAATTCTTCCCATCTCCTGTCCACTTCCGTCTGACACAGCGCGATCAGTTCTCCGCCCTCCGGCGTAAAGAGATGTTTAAAGCGCTTCTGGGTGCGGAAAAAGTCCTCCACGGGCAGCTTGTTCTTCGGCTCGTAACTCAGGATCCACTTTCCGTCCACCACCTCATATAACGGCCAGTAGCAGCTCTCAACTGCAAGCTTACAGATATTCATCAGCTCGGAGGGCTCATAGCCCCAGCCTCTCGGACAGGGGGACATCACGTTCAGAAACGCCGCTCCCTCTGTGTAGATAGCTTTTTCCGCCTTCGTGTGCAGATCCTTAAAATTCGACGTGAACGTGGTCTGCGCCGCGTAGGGGATATGGTGCTCAGCCAGGATCGCCGTCAGGTCTTTCCGGATCTGCACCTTGCCGCTTGACACCGTCCCTGCGGGCGTCGTCGTCGTGTCCGCAAACTGCGGCGTCGCGGAGGAGCGCTGAGTTCCCGTGTTCATATAAGCGCCGTTATCGTAGCAGACATAGACCATGTCGTGCCCTCTCTCCATCGCACCGGAGAGGGACTGAAAACCGATGTCGTAGGTTCCGCCGTCGCCGCCGAAAGTAATAAATTTATACTCTTCCCCGATCTTTCCCTTTTTCCGGAGCACCCGGTAAGCGGTCTCCACGCCGGACATGGTCGCCCCCGCGTTCTCAAAGGCATTGTGGATATAGCTGTCCTCGTAGGCGGTATAGGGATACATGAAAGTGGATACCTCCAGGCATCCCGTGGCGTTGCCGATCACCGCCCTGTCCTCCGGGTGCAGCGCTCTGAGTACCGCACGGACCGCCACGGTCCCGCCGCAGCCCGCGCACATCCTGTGCCCGGGCGAGAGGCGCTCCTGCCTGCTCATCACTTCTTTATAATTAAATGCTGTCTCCATCTCATTTCCTCTCATTTCACCCTTACTTTTCCCGCAGTCCGATATAGGCGTACATATCTTCTGCTTTATGGGTCTGCGCCAGCTTTTCAAGCTTTGTATAGACTTCTTCAAAATCTTCCACGGTGATGTCCCTGCCGCCCAGGCCGTAGAAATAATTCACGACCCCCGCCTTGGACTTCGCGCCGTAGAGTGCCGAACGCACCTCCGTCCCCAGGGGACCGCCCGTGGCGGAAAACATCTCGGAGCGGTCCAACACCGCCACCGCTTTTCTGTCTTTCAGCGCCTGCGCCAGCTCCTCCTCGGGGAAGGGACGGAACACCCTGATCTTCAAAAGTCCGACCTTTTTGCCGCTCCGCTCTCTGATCTTATCCACCGCCGCCTTGCACGTGCCGGCCGCGGAACCGATGAGGACGATCACATACTCCGCGTCCTCCATCCGGTACTCCTCGAAAAAGCCGTACTTTCTCCCGGTCATCTCCTCAAACCGCTTCGCCACATCCAGGATCACCTGTCTGGCATTTTTCATCGCCTCCCGCTGTCCTCTCTTGGTCTCCATATAGTAACTGGAAACCGCGTAAGGCCCCACAGCCATCGGCTCCTCTTTTTTCAGAAGATAGTGCGCCGGGCAATACTCTCCCACGAACTCCTTCACCTTCTCATCCTCCACCAGCAGGATATTCTCCACGCCGTGGCTTGTGATAAAGCCGTCCTGACAGATCATCACGGGGAGATGCACCGACTCGTGCTCCGCGATGGGGTATGCCTGCAGGAAGTTGTCGTACACCTCCTGGTTGGACTCCGCGTAGATCTGGATCCAGCCTGCATCCCGCGCCCCCATGCTGTCCGAATGGTCCGCGTTGATATTGATGGGGCCGCTGAGCGCCCGGTTTACAAGCGCCAGCACGACAGGGAGACGGTCGGAGGCCGCCACATACAGCTCCTCCCACATCAGAGCCATCCCGCAGGAGGATGTCGCCGTGACGATCCTGGCTCCCGCCGCCGAAGCGCCGACCGCCGCGCTCATGGCGCTGTGCTCGCTCTCCACATGGATGAACTCCGTGTCCACCTTTCCGTTCGCTATGTAGTTCGCCACATACTGCGGGATCTCCGTCGAGGGCGTGATGGGGAACGCGGGCATCACATCGGGATTTATCTGTTTGATGGCATAGGCCACGGCCTCATTGCCGGATAAACGTTCTCTGATCGCCATTTACTTCCCCTCCTTCATCTCGATCGCTCCAAAGGGGCACACCTTCGCGCAGATGCCGCAGCCTTTGCAGTGGTCGTAATCAAATTCCTGCCGTTTTTCCCCGTAGACCGGGATGGATGAATCCGGGCATACCGGCACGCACAGCAGGCACTGCCTGCACTTATCCTTCTTATATAAGGGCGTGGAAGTCCTCCACTCGCCCGTGTGAAAATCCCTGGAAGTGGCAGTCTCATAGATCTGATTGCCTTCCGTGATGTCCTGCCACGGGCTCCTCTCATTGATAACATTCTTTTTCATCTGATCGTTGTTTCCTTTCCCGCAATGCACACACAGCGCACTCTCTACGCGCTCTTTCTGACGGGATTTCTCCCATCCTCCGCAAGCGCCGCAAAAGTCATATCAAGCGCCTTCATATTGCCCTCGATCACCTCCGGCTTCTTCGCGAATTTATGTGCAAAGGAATCTTCCATTTCCTTCAAAAATTCAGCGGGCGTCACCACGCCGGACACCGCCACGACCGCCGCCAGCATGGGGGAGTTCGGATAATATCTGCCTAACGCCTCAACGGATATCTTTCGCGCGTCCACCGTGTAGACGCTGCCCTTCCATCCGTGCCGCCGCAGCTGCGAGACGATCTCCTCTCTGCCGCGCTCCGTGTTGACGATCACCGCGCCGTTCTTTTTCAGTCCCTGCGTCACGTCGATACTCGCGATCAGGCCGTCGTCCACGACCACGACATAGTCCGGCGAATAGATATTGGAGTGGATCGTGATGGGATCTCTGCTGATCCGGTTGTACGCCGTGATCGGCGCGCCCATGCGCTCCGGGCCGTACTCCGGGAATCCCTGCACATACTTTCCCGTCTTAAACGCAACATCCGCAAGCAGCAGAGCCGCCGTCTTCGCCCCCTGTCCGCCTCTTCCGTGCCATCTGATCTCAACCGTGTTTTTCATAATATCCATTCTCCTTCCGCTAAATGATTTTGCACAAACCTGCGCGCATAGAAAAAGCCGACCTGTTCATTCACATAGTCGGCTTCTAAAGTCTCTCATCCTCTTCTCGTCCCATTTACGACATACCAACATATGCGTCCTCTGTCACGGGAGGATCCCGTCTGCATCTACTCGCTCTCGCTTTGGTGCAGCAACTCGGGAGTGATATTCCGGTCCATTCTACTCGTACCGCTTCTCAGCATATGCGGCTCTCTGTGACTTTCCAAATGGATGTACTGTCTCCGTCATCGTTTTTCAGGTTTATTCAACTTAGTTCATTATAGTAATGTAGAAGAGCGTTGTCAAGTTTTTTCGTACCGGATATTTCATCCAAATCCCGTCATTCCAGATTCGCGTGTCTTTTCATCAGAACCCTGTTGGTTTTTTCCGGCTCCCCATCGGAGATCATATCGATAACGATCGCGTCGCCGATCAGCAGCACGCTCTGTTCGAATGTATTTGCCCCCGGCTGAATGGATTTTCTTTTATTGTCCCGGCATTTTGTGCTTGCCGCCGGCACTTCCGTCACACAATCCGCCAGATTTCCTATAGCGGACGACGGATTTGTGGTGATCAGCGCAAGCTCCGCTCCCGTTTTCTTACATTTCTCCGCCATGATCGTCAAAGTGCCCGTCTCGCCCGAACCCGAGGCAATGATCAGCAGATCTCCCGGCCCGATAGCCGGTGTCACCGTCTCCCCCACCACATACGCGGTAAATCCCATATGCATCAGCCGCATGGCAAATCCCCGTATCACCATCAGCGATCTCCCCGCTCCCGCCACAAAGATCTTATCCGCCTTTTTTACCCTGCTCTCCAGTTCCCGCAGCTGTCCTTCGTCGAGATTCTCAAACACATCTTCCAGCTCACGCATCACATCCGCTAAGATAGTCTTTATCTCCATTATTTTATATGTCCTTTCATATCTATGGCAGCCTGTCGAATATTTTCCGCGTGACAGAGCGCTCCCCCCGCGATAATGATTTCCGCTTCAAGCGCCGCATACGCGTCTATCGTATCGATCTTTACGCCACCGGCAACCGCTGTTTTAGCAGAATCCACAGCGAGAATCAGTTCTTCCAGATCTTTTAAAGGCGTCCTTCCGGCCTTCTGCATATCCACGCCCGTATGTACCCCGATATAATCGACCCCCATATCCGCCAGTTCTTTTGCTCTCCCCGGAATGTCTCTCACACAGATCAAATCAGCCAGTACCTTCCTGTCATATCTGTGCGCCGTCTCCGCCACTTCCGCGATCGTCGCATTGTCAGCGAGCGCCAGCACCGTGACGATATCGGCTCCCGCCTCACATACATCCTCACATTCCAGCGCGCCGCCATCCATGATCTTTGTGTCCGCGAGTACGCACAGATCCGGATATCTCTCCTTTAAGGCTCTGACCGGGCGCATACCCTCTTTCATGATCACAGGAGTTCCCACCTCATAGATGTCCACAATGTCATGCACCTGCTCCGCTATCTCCAAAACCCGTTCCGTATCTGCAATATCCACCGCAATCTGCAATTTCATAGCCGCATCCTTCTCTCAACTGTTATTGGAAATATTCCAGCGCTTCCCTCGGAATATCCTTTGCCGCCTCTTCATCCACAATAAACTCCACGTTGGGATGCATTCTGAGCCAGGAAACCGGGAACTGCGGGTCCAGCTTTTCGCACTCAAACATCTTCTTCAGAAGGGGAGCCTTATGCGCGCCGGAGCATACGACATAGTAATGTTTCGCCTTGATATGCTCCTCCATGCCCGTTGTGACAGCATATTCCGGAACGCCGGTCTCACAGTCGGCGAACGCGGACTGATTCTGCTTGCGGGTCGCCTCATCCATCTTTACGACGTGTGTTCTCGGCAGCAGATAGCTGTCCGGCTCATTGAACGCGATGTGGCCGTCATCACCGGTGCTGGTGATCGCGATATCCAGCCCTCCCGCATCGACGATCTCCTGGGCATACCGCCTGCACTCCGCATCCAGATCTTCGGCATCCGCCTTCGGATATCTCACATTGTCCAAATTGATATTGACATGATCCAAAAAGTGATGATGCATAAAGTAGATAAAACTGTGCGGATCATCCGGCGTCAGTCCCGCGTACTCGTCCATGTCAAAAGTCCTCAGCCTGGAATAGTCTACTTTCCCCTCCTGATACATCTTCACCAGATACTTGTACATACCGATCGGGGAATTTCCCGCCGGAAGACAGAATACCAGATCCGGTTTCTCATGGATCAGGTCTACGACCTTCTCCGCCATCACTCTGCTCACTTCGTCATAATCCCTGCACAAAACAATCTTCATTTTTTTCTCCTCTTTTCCAATTTATTTATTTGTCAAAACAGTGTCACACGATTCCCACCAGGGACAGCGCCAGGCATACCACCAGGATTCCCACGATCAGGACAGTCGGGCTCACTTTTTTCTTTATCAGATAATACATCAGCACTGTGATCAGCACCGGCAGGAACCCCGGAATGATCTGGTCAAAAAACGCTTCCTGAATGGATACGGACGCCGCGTCCGTGATGCTGATCGTCGTCTTGATATTGAAAGTGATCAGCGTTGCTATCAGACCGCCTATCACAGTGCAGCCCAGAATGGAAGCCGCCGTCGAAAGATCCTTTGTCTTTTCTCCCAGCTTTGATATAGACGTCGCTCCCATCTTATATCCCGCATGGACAAAAAAGTATTTTGATAAAAACACCGCTATGTACACGATAAAATAGATCGCGGGCCCTACCAGGCTTCCCTCGTTCGCCATGGAGGAACACACGCCGGCCATGATCGGCATCAGCGTAAACCAGAACAGCGAATCGCCGATTCCGGCCAGCGGACCGAACAGAGACACCCGCAGATTATTGATCAGGTCCCTGCTCTGCTTTTTCTCATAGAGAGACAAAAGAAGCCCCTGCAAAAACATGGTCATGATCAGCTGACAGTTAAAAAATCCGCTGTTGTCCTTCAAAGCCTCCCGCAGTTCCTCCTTGTCATCCCCGTATATTTTCTCGAGATACGGAGCCATCATCGCGCACCAGCCGCTGCCCTGATATCTCTCATAGTTAAAGGTTCCCTGCAGGAGAATGGACCGCCATACAGACTGATTGAGATCCTTTTTGGTAATCACATAATTAGATTCCTTCATCTTCGCCACCCCCATTTTCCATCACTGCCGAAACGGTATCTTCCTTTTTAAAGAAATAATTGTACATCGCAAACGCTGCTCCGATTAACGCCACCGGAAGGATATTGTTAAAGCCGCCGTAGGTCGCCGCCAAAAAGCCGATCACGATAAACGGTGTGTATTTTACCTTGAACATCGTCGTCAAAAGCATCCCGAAGCCGAGCGCCGGCATCACGCCTCCCGCCACCTCCAGACCGTTCATGAACCACTCCGGAATGATCCGGATCAGCGCGCTGATGGCATCCTGCATCAGATAGCTCGCGAGGAACGTAAATACCATATAGACCACACCCGCCAGAAACAGTCCGAAAATATTCAGCCGGATAATGCCTTTTACATCGCATTTGTCGATCATTCGATCAAGCGGTTTCATAAAAAACGCATAGCCGGTGTACAAAAGCACAAGCACATACTGCATCAATACACTGAATGGCAATGCCAGGCCGACTGCTGCTGCCGGGTTCACCCCTGCCCCGCACGCAAATATGGCGCCCATCATCCCGGCAATAACCGGATCGGGCGGAATTGCGCCTCCCGCCGGTGTCAATCCCGCAAAAGCCAGCTCCGTCAGACCGCCTACCATAGCCCCGTGCACGGGATCGCCCAAAATAATACCTGCGCCGGTCGCCACTATGATCGGGCGAAACCAGAAAAAGGCTTCCGACATTCTATCCGTACCCGTTATCAATCCCCAGATCGATAACAGAACCGCCTGAAAAAGTGTTACTGACATAATTCTCTCCTCCTCTTTTCCTCCTACAATGTTACATGTTCCACTGCCGCTGCGGGCACATCCTGAAAGTATAACCGTTCCGTCCTCTGTTCCAGCTCCTTCAGCGCCGCCACGTCCGCCTTATCCGCGTACACCCTTGAGCTGATCTGCTTTTTCCCCTCGGAAAAGTGCATATTTCCCACATTCACCTCTCTGATCGGCACGCCTTTTCGGACCAGTTCCAGCATTTGATGCGGCGTCCTTGTCACGATAAAGATTTTCTGTGAAGGCGCCGCTCTTCCGATAATTTCCGCCGTGTGATCGATCGTAAAAAAGCGGATCTGCACATTGTAGTGGTTGGCCGTCATACGCATGATATCCTGCTGCAGTTTGTCATTCGCCACCTCATCATCGGCAATCAGAATCAGATTCGCCTTTGAATACGCCAGCCACGAAACGCCGACCTGACCGTGTACCAGTCTGTTGTCAATCCGACACAGCACAATATTGGGCACTCCCATGATCTCATCCTCCTTTCTTTTCTTTTATTTTATTGATTTCTGTAATTATATATCATTTCATTATTAATTTCAATAGTTTTTATGTTATATTTTCTTGAATTTCATAATTTTATATCATATTTTTATTGTCATCAATATTTTATCTGTATTTTTAAACGGTTTAAGGGGAAAGTTTGTATTTGAACAAATGCTCTCTGTCTGCTATAATAAAAAACTGAAACAATACTCTATCTTGGAAAAGGGCTTACTATGCAGACAACCAAAAAAGCTGCTGTCAGGCAGGAAAAAATTCGCGATCTGTTATTATCGAAAGGCACGGTTACTCTGAGTGAATTGTGTCAGACTCTTTGCTGCAGCGAGGCAACGATAAGAAACGATCTGGCAAAGTTGGAAAAGCAGGGAGTGTTGAAGCGGGTAGCCGGAGGCGCTGTCGCCAATGAGAATACCCCGAGAAATTCTGTGATCAGCAAACGGCTGAAGGAAGAACTGGAGGCAAAAAACCAGATTGCGGAGTACGTGATACGAAACATCATTAAGCCCAATATGATCATCACTCTGGATTCCGGAACTACCAATATGGCTCTGGCACAAAAATTGCTGGACTACAAGATTCCCTGCATCATTGTGACCAATTCCTTTCATGTCGCATCCATCGTCTCAAAAGCCGAAAATATTCAGCTCTGCCTCGCCGGAGGGTGTTATGACCCGGAGCACGGCTCTTTTCACGACGAAGTTTCCGATCTGATCTTAAAATCTTACCGCAGTGAGATCTGTTTTCTGTCGCCGAACGGCGTTGATAAGGACGGAACCGTCACAAATTCCGGCCTGTCCGAAAACTCTATTAAAAAACAGATGAGCAGACAGGCAGTCCGCACCATCCTTCTGGCAGACAACACCAAACTGGGACGGACAGAGCTGAAAATCATCTGCTACGCAAAAGATGTGGATTTATTAGTCACCGACGCCAAAGCGCCCAGAGAGCAGATCGACGCTCTCACCGCCGCCGGGTTCACTATTGCCGTCGCCGGATAACGGCCTCTTTACAGCGCACATCATACGGATCCCCGCGCAGATATATCACCCGCAAAAAAACTGTTGACAAACTCGCAATTTTCTATATGATATAATCAGTGTGCCAAAAGGGTAAATGCGGAACTAAAAATCAGCATGTACCCGCACAGTGCACAAGACGATTTACTGATGCTCAAGCAGCAGGAAATTGTCTTATTTTACCGTGTGCTGGTAGGACGCACGCGGAACTGGAATAGGAGGAAAAAAATGAAACGTACTTTCGCACTACTTGCAGCAGGCATTTTAACCCTTGGATGCGCCTGCGCTCTTTCCGGCTGCGGCAGCAGCGGTGATGCTTCATCAGAGGATAAAGACGGCAACGGCTACGCTGATGAGATCTATCTTTACAACTGGTCAGAATATATGACGCAGGATATTCTGGACCAATTTGAGGAGGAATACGGAATCAAGGTAATTGAAACCACCTACGAATCCAACGACGAACTGCTGGCAAAACTGATCGCTGGAAAAGAGGGGGAATATGACATAGCCGTTCCTACCAACACCTATATACAGGCCTTCAAGGACAACGACCTGCTCGAGCCCTTCGATGAGGGCGCCATCACCAACCTGAGCAATATCGACGACGCCTATCTCGGCCTTGCCTACGACCCCGAGAACGAGTACACCGTTCCCTACTTCGGCACGATCAACGTCGCCCTGGCCAACAGGCCGATGATGGATGAGCTGGGGATCACGGTAAACACTGCCGAAGATCTGTTAAATCCCGCGCTGGAGAACAATCTGCTGATCTTCGACGATATCGAGAGCAACATCACGCTGGCACTGCAGGGCAGCGGCATCGATCCCGTCACCACGGATCTCGCCGCCCTCGATACGGCAAAAGAATACCTGCTGAAGCTCAATACCAATCTGAAATCCTACTCTCAGATCGCCGACGAGCGGATATCCATCACAAGAGGGGAAGTGGCATTAGCATATATCTACAGCGGCGACGCGATCCAGGCGATGCGGGAAAACAGCGATCTGGAAGTGGTGATGAAACAGGAGCAGTTCCCTCTCACAATCGACAACCTTGTCATTTTAAAGGGGACAAAACATAAAAAAGAGGCTCAGCTCTTTATCGACTTCATACTCCGCCCGGAAATCTCCGCGGAGCTACTGACCAATTTTTCCTATGTCTGCTTCAATGAAGCCGCGGTGGAATATCTGCCGGAAGATCTGGTCAATATGGAAGTCTGCGTGCTGTCCGACGAGATCAAGAACAATCTCGTGATCATCAATGAGAAAGACGGCGAGATGCTCGATAAGATGGTCGCCGTCATGACGGAAGTGAAATCCGCAAAGTGAAATACCCCGCAGCAAGCTGCTGGGTATTACACCCTCGCGGCAGTCGCCAGATATCCCGTGCAAGCACGGCTACCTGGCTCGTTGCCCGCGGAAATAAAACAGTGTTTCTCTGTTATGATCCGCAGGCCTCCACCAGCTGTCTCACCTTCTCCGCGGAAACCACATCATAGCATCTTTCATGCGGCGCGGAGAGATACGCGTAGGAGACATTTCCCAAGGCCGTCGTCGGATCTTCCCTGTAATCCTTGCAGGAGGAGTGCACCTGGCTTATCCCGGTGTACTCCATCAGCTCCTTCGCATTCGTCTCGTTGACGCCGCTGCCCGCCAGTATCTGGATCCGGGAGCCATAATCCTTCCGGAGCTGTCTCAAAAGTTCTCTCCCCTCCACCGCTTTCGCCTGCTGCCCGGAGGTCAGCACCCGATCCATCCCCAGGGATATCAAAATCTCCATCGCGCCGCCTGCAACACGGCAGACATCGAAAGCGCGGTGAAATACCGCCTCCTTCTTCCGCGCATGGATCAGATCGACCATCCGCCCGGTGCTCTCCTTATCGATGCTGCCGTCCGCATTCAAAAATCCGAATGCAAGGCCGTCCGCCCCGCTGTCGAGGAGCAGCTCAGCCTCCTCAAACATCAGCGCTTTCTCAGCCTCCGTATAGCAGAATCCCGCCGCCCTCGGGCGCACCATACAGATCACCTGCAGGTCCGTATCCTGTTTTACTCTTCTCAAAACTGCGACGGTGGGCGTCAGTCCCCCCACGCTCAGCGCGGAGTTCAGCTCCACTCTCTCCGCCCCGCCCAGAGCAGCGCTCAGACAGTCCTCATAACTTCCGGCACACACTTCAATGATCGTTTTCATTTCTGTCCTCCCCATTTATCCATAAAACCGACCGCCCACAACGGCAGGTTCAAAATCCACTCTTCCTTCCTGTAATCCGCCATGGAAATCCGCACAGACAACGCCGGATGAAATTTGTCCCGATATACTTTCAGGCTCTTTGCCTGAAGATTGATCTCGGCTTTGACCTCCAGCGGGATCACAGCTGCTCCGTTATCTACCACAAAATCCACTTCTGCAGCGCCTCTGTCCGCAGACCAGTAGAAGATATCCACCCCGCTGAACGTCATAAACTGCTGGAGCACATACTGTTCCGTCAACGCCCCCTTAAACTCCTTAAACAACGCATTTCCATCCAACAGGACATCCTGCCGCAGCCCCGTCATGCAGGACAACAGCCCCACATCCACAAGGAACAGCTTAAACGCTTTCAAATCTTCATAGGCTTTCAGCGGCAGATTCGGCGCAGTGATCCGGTGTACCTTGTGCACAAGTCCGCAGTCTGTAAGCCACAACATCGCCAGTTCATATTCCTTTGCCCTTGCCCCCTCTCTGATCAGGCCGTAAATAAATTTTTTATTCTCTCTCGCCAGCTGTGACGGAATGCTGTTCCAGAGCATCCTGATGCGGGGGACTGCCTCATTCGGAGCATGTTTTGAAAAATCCTGCTCGTAAGCCGCCAAAATACGCTGTTGTATCTCCCGCACCTCATTGAAATCCCGATCGTCCGCAAAGGCCTGCACCGCCTCCGGCATCCCGCCGACAAAATAATACTGTTTCAACAGATCGATAAAATCCTGTTTGAACGCAGCTGCCATGTCAAAATCGCCATTTTGCAGCAGCTCCGCATATCCCTCCCTGCCCATCGCCCTCAGGAATTCCGCATATGACAGCGGGTAAAGATCCAGAAACTCCACCTTCCCCACCGGAAAAGACGTTCCCGGATGCAGCGCCACCCCCAGGAGACTCCCTGCGCAGACGATCTGGTACTGCGGCGCATCCTCATTAAAATATTTCAGACTGGAAAGAGCCTCCGGCACCTCCTGCACCTCGTCAAAAATCAGCAGCGTATTGTCCGGATCGATCTTATACCCGGCAAAAAGCTCCAGCCCCATGATCAGCCGCCTTACCTCCAGACCGCCCTCGAACAGCTTTTTCATACGCTCGTTGCTGTCAAAGTTGATATAGACAGTCTCCTCATATTCATTCGCCCCGAACTCTTTCATAAGCCAGGTCTTCCCCACCTGGCGGGCTCCGCGGATGATAAGCGGTTTGCGCCTCTTTTTCATCTTCCATTTCCTAAGCCGTTCCATCGCTGTACGATACATGCTCATCACCTCACAACTATACTATCCACATTGTATCATATTTATACAAAAACACAAACGACTTTTGCGTGTCAATTCGCATTTTTTCAATGGACTTTCTGTCCTCTGCCGCCTGTACCCCAAAACCGACCACCTGTCAAAAAGCAGCGGAAATTTTCATCTCTTTACGATATACTGGGAATACAGTCAGATGATCGCAGAACATCGTCTGATGCACCATTCCAGAAAGGAGGCAATCGAAACCGATGCAGGTAGAGATCAAAATAGACAGCACTTGTAAAGAGCCTAAAATCATCATCTATACCGATAAAGTTACCGATGAGATAAACAACCTTGTCAGCAAAATGACGGAGCGCTCTCCCAAAGTTCTCTCCGGGTTCCGGGGCGATACGCTGGAAATATTGGAACAGTCCGATATTGTCCGCCTCTACGCAGCGGCCGGAAAAGTTTACGCAACCACAGACAACGGGGAATATACCCTGCGTCTGCGGTTGTATGAACTGGAAGAACGACTGAGCAAAGACCGTTTTGTCCGCATCTCCAACTCGGAGATCATCAATCTGAGGAAAGTGAAAAATTTTGACTTAAGTTTCACGGGCACCATCTGCGTTACCCTCTCAGACGGCGCAACAACCTACGTTTCGAGAAGATATGTGAAAAGAATCAAGCAGGTGCTCGGAATTTAGGCTGCCCGGAACAAAACCGCCCGGAATCGGCCGGGAGAAAGGAATACTACGAAAATGAAAAAGAAAATTTTGACACGCGCCCTCTTAGGCGCCCCCATCGGACTTACGATCTGTGTCCTGTGCACGATCGTGATCTCACTTCTCATCGGAGACGGAACTTACTACCCGGTTTCCCCTGACCTCATCGCTGTCTGCGGCAGCGAGATAAACGCCGTCCTGCTGCAGACCGTTTTCGGCATGATCTACGGCGCCCTCTATGACGTCTCCTTCGTCATCTGGGATATGGAGAACTGGAGCCTTCTGAAAATGACAGTAAGCCACCTTGCATTCTGCTGTGCCGCTTCCTTCCCCATCGCCTGGTTCATGCGGTGGATGCCCCACAGCCTGCCCGGCACCCTCTGTTACTTTGCTCTGTTCTTTGTGATCTACGCGGTGATCTGGCTTGCGCAGTACTGCGCCATCAGGAGGCAGATCCGGCAGATGAACAGCAGGCTGCGGGAAAAAGAGCGGGACGAGGCAGTTTAACTTTACTTTACTCTGAAAAGCGGCAGCCCTCACGCTGCCGCTTTTCAATGGCTCCCTACGTCATCTCATCCCGCAGCGCGTCGATGATATTCTCCTTCCGGATCTTTCCCGTGGCATACGCCATCGTGATAAAGACGATGCCGAACACCTCCAGCACGCTGAGCAAAAGCGCCGCCCAGGGAATCACAAACGCCACATCATCCAACTCCTCGATCGCCATGAGCGCCCTGTGAATCAAATAGGAAAGCAGTATAGCCGCAGGCACCCCCGCCGCCAGCGTGCGCACACCGTAGAAAGCGCACTCAAAACGCATCATCCTCTTAAAGCCCCTGTCCGACATGCCCACCGAACGCAGCATCGCAAACTCTCTTCGCCGCAGCATGATATTGGTGGAGATCGTGTTGAACACGTTGGCGACCGCGATCAGCGAGATCATGAAGACAAACACATACGTAAAAATATCGATGATAAACTCCGCGCTGCGAAACAGCTCAAACGCCTGCGACACATTGAACAGACTGTAGTTCGCCATGACCTCCTTCTCAAGCAGCCGCTCCTGCATCTTCCGAAGCAGTCCCGCCGGATTTTCCGTCCAGAAAAATGCGCCGGTATGCGCACGCCCGTCCACAGTCTTAAGGCCCGCAAACCGCTCCATCGCGGACAACGGCGCCGTCACGACAAAATAATACGCCGCATCGTCCTCCAGAACATACGCACCGTCCAGAGGATAGGAATCCTCAAAGGTCGCGCAGATCGACAGACCCTCCCCGCCCTCCGCGGACTCGATCACAAAATGCATGGAATCCCCGGCGAAATAAGTGATATGCTCCGCCCAGTCCATCAGACAGACCAGAACCTTCCCATCAGGCCCTCTGTACTCCTCCACGGGAAGTCCCGTCTCCTCGATATAGGCCTCGTAGATATCGTCCGCAATAAACTGTGTGTACAACGTCACCTCCTGTGCGGCGCCCGTGCTGTCATCCCCCTCGGCGGCTCTGTACATGGTGAGAAACTCCTCCGGCAGCTCTACGGTCTGCGCCCGGTAAAAATAATCCGCCTGCCAGGTGCTCCTCCCGACGCCCTCGAGATCCGCAAGCTCCCGGTACAGCTCCTCAAACTCCTCCGGCGCCATATCCTGCGTTGTCAGCTGAACATCCCCGTCCGCCTTCTGTCCTGTGATCCTGTCGCTCACTTTCTTTAACGCTGTCCCGAAAGCGCTGCCTGTCACAGTCAGCACAACGCTGAGCGTCAGGGAGAGCACAATGCTGCGATAACGCCTCTTATTCCGCCTGAAGTTTTTTAGCGCCAGCGTCCCCTCCAACCCATAGAGTTTCCACGCCGACTTTCTGATCCTGATCCTCTTTGCCTCCGACCTGATCTCACCGTTTTGGCGGATACAATCCATGATCGGCGTGGCGACCGCCTTCCCGGCGGGCAGATATGCGGAGATAAAGATCGTGGCAAAACTGACCAGAGCAGATCCCAAAAGCGCCGGGAAAGACACATGCAGCGTCAGTTTTTCTCCGTAATTGATAATACTGGCAAAATTTTTCGCCACCGAGGGCAGCAGCAGGACAACGCAGCCGATCCCCGCAGCCATCCCCGCCGGAATGCCGATACAGCCGATGCAGAACCCTTCGTACAATACCGCGCCCCGCAGCTGTTTCGCGGTCGCCCCCACCGACATCAGAATACCGTACTGATGCATACGCTCATTCATCGAAATATTGAAAGAATTGTAGATCAAAAAGACCGAGCCCGTCATAATAATCGCAGTAAGGACGCCGCCTATCGTATACATAAATACATTGAACACTCGGTTATCGGAAACACCCATAAAACGAAGCAGATCCTCATTGACGCCAAAGGAACTCTCCGCCTCCCGCCTCTGCCCGTAATCCCGGACACTGCGGGGATTTTTTAACGCCGCGTAAAAGCTGCCGCCCTCCGCCTTCCCGTCCGCCTTTGTGATCACCGTATACCCCGGCGTATCGTGCAGTTCAAAACCGGGCCTCCTGAAAGATCCCACCACCGTATAAGTCTTCTCTCCTATGACAACAAACTCTTCCCCCTGCCTGAAGGGATCGCACTGCGACAGAACTT
>ERZ779622.445-NODE-445-length-24669-cov-8.111847_pt1 | contig 24669 bp, 28 predicted proteins | sample MGYA00514188_ERZ779622 | MGnify/ENA primary metagenome ERZ779622 (study PRJEB29562, sample SAMEA4376702) | mouse gut metagenome | isolation source: Cecum | study: EMG produced TPA metagenomics assembly of the A DSS colitis mouse model was used to assess the... | reverse complement strand
TGTGGTGCTCACCCTCAACGCGCTGGTGGTCATCTCCACCCTGTATACCGCAGACGGCCCTCTGGCTGAGTGCGGAGCCGCCGCGGCCAGCACCACTTTAGGCAAGGCAAATCTGGCGCAGACCGCCTTCGGCGTGGTATTCGGCGAGACCGCCGGCGCCATGTTCGTGGCAATTTGCCTGTTCTTCTTCGCTTTCTCCACCATTTTGAGCTGGAACCTGTTCGGCAAAATCAACGTTATTTATCTCTTCGGCAAAAAATCCGCCAAGATTTACGCCGTTCTGGGATTGGTGTTCATCTTCCTGGGCACCCTGATGTCCAACGACCTGGTGTGGGAGCTGACCGACATGTTCAACAACCTGATGGTCATCCCCAACGCCCTGGCCCTCTTCGCTCTCACCGGCATGGTGGTCTCCTCCACCCATATGGCGGAGAAGAAGTGACCTTTATAGTTCAAAATGGCCGCCCGCCGGGCGGCCATTCTTTGTCTTTACCTCACTGATAAAATATGGTATGATTACCTGACTTGAAAAGGGGGCGTTTCTCGTGGCTGACCTCAGAAAGAACACCGTCCACACCCTGGAGATTTCCGGCTACACCGCTGAGGGAATGGGGGTGGCCCGGCTGGAGGGGCGGGTGATCTTTGTGCCCTACACCATCCGGGGGGAGCGCTGGAAGGTCCGTCTGGAAAAGGTGAACAAGAACGTGGCCTGGGGTAGGGGAGTGGAGCTGCTCTTCACCTCTCCGGAGCGGGTGGAGCCCGACTGCCCCCTCTTTGGAAGGTGCGGCGGCTGTCAATTCCGCCACATGACCTACGCGGAGGAGCTGCGGGCCAAGGGCCGGCGCATCTCCGATGCCCTGGAGCGGGTGGGCCACACCACACTGGACCTGCCTCCTGTCCTGGGGGCGGAGGACCCTATCCGCTACCGGAACAAGGTGCAGTTTCCCGTGGCCCGGGGAAAGAAGGGGCTGTCGGTGGGCTACTACCGGGGCAGGAGCCACGACGTTCTGGACGCCCCGGACTGTCCCCTCCAGCCCGAGGCGGTTACCCGTCTGCGGGCAGCTTTCAAGGACTGGATGGAGGCGTACAACGTCCCAGCCTACGACGAGGGGACGGGCAAGGGGCTGATCCGCCACCTTTATGTCCGCACCAGCAGCCGGGGAGAGAGCCTGGTGTGCGTGGTGGCCAACGGGGACAAGCTCCCCCACGGCGATGAGCTGGCGGAGGCCCTGCGCCGTGCGGAGTCCGGGCTGGCCGGGCTGGTGCTCAGCGTCAATACCCGGGACACCAATGTGATCCTGGGAGACAAATACGCCGTCCTCTGGGGCCGGGATTGGCTGGAGGAGGAGTTATGTCAACTTTCCTTCCGCCTGTCCGTGCCCTCCTTTTTCCAAATCAACCGGGCGCAGACGGAAGCGCTGTACGGCGTTGCACTGGACCTGGCTGGATTGACCGGGACGGAGACCGTCCTGGACCTGTACTGCGGCATTGGCACCATTTCTCTGGCCCTGGCCCGGCGGGCCGGGCGGGTCATCGGGGCGGAGATTGTCCCACAGGCAATTGGGGACGCCAAAGAAAACGCCCGCCGCAACGGTATAAGGAATGTGGAGTTTTTCTGCGGCGACGCCGGCGCGGTGGCTCAGAAGCTGGGGGCGGAGGGCATCCGGCCCCAGGTGATCTGCGTGGACCCGCCCCGAAGGGGGCTTGGCCCCGAGGTGCCCGCCATACTGGCCGGCATGGCCCCGAAGCGGATTGTATACGTCTCCTGTGACCCGGCCACGCTGGCTCGGGACGTGGACCGTTTCGCTCAGATAGGCTATCGGGCGGTGAAGGGCCAGGGAGTAGACCTGTTCCCTAGAACGGCCCATGTGGAGACAGCTTGCCTTTTGGTTCGGGAAAAGTGATGGAAAAGAGGAGTATCCGGATTTTTGAGGCGGGCGGCTGGGCATAGGGACGTGCCGGGCGTGAATAGGGTTAGGGCGGAGGTGTTATAAATGCTGTCGCCTGTAATCTATCTGATGATGAACGGACTGTTCTTTACCCTGCGCCTGTCCGGAGGAGGGGGAGCGTTCCCCCGGCCGCTGAAAGCCGCGGAGGAGAAGGAGTATCTGGAGCGGTGCGCCCAGGGAGACCTGGAGGCCAGAAATATCCTGGTGGAACATAATCTGCGTCTGGTGGCGCACATTGTAAAGAAGGGGTGAAGCAAACGGAAGATTTTTCCCGGTCAAAAACGGCCCCATAGGGGCCGCCGAATTTTAGGTGAATGTCCAGGTGAAGTTCCTCTTTTGTACTGCCTTTTTTGACTACGATCTTGTCTAAAATGGTGGTGACCAGAGCGGAATTGACGCCGTTTTGAAAGGTCAGCTCCTGTTCCAGCGTGGCACGGATTTCCCCTAACTGTGCTGTGGTCTGTTTGCCTTTTTCTGATTCCAGCTGAATTACCGCCAGCTTTTCCTCCAGTGTCTTGATTTGCTCATTGAACCCATCGTTGCGCTGCTTGAACTCCGCTGTGGAGATGACGCCCTCAATGCTCATCTCCAGCAGGCGGTCTTTTTTTGCCTGGATGGAGGAAAGGTCTTCCTCAATGTGACGGATGTCCTGGGCGTAGTCGTGCTCGTCGGGGACAGACTGGAGGACGGTCACCACTGCGTCAATAATAGCTTGTTTGTTCTGGGTCAGCTGGGCGAAAATTTGAGCCATGATCTGATCCAGTTCTGTAGTACGCAGTTGGGGGGCGGAGCAGGCCACCCGGCCGCGGTTCCGGTATACCCGGCACTGCCAGACCTCTTTTTCGCCCTTGGCGCTTTTCAGCACCTGCCGGTGGAAGCTGGTGCCGTGCTGCTCACAGATGATCTTCCCGCTGTAGGGATAGCGGTTGTGGAACTCGGCGGCGCTTTGGTGGGACATCATCTGCTGGCTGCGCCGCTTATACAGGGCATTGGCCCGGTCCCACAGCTCCTCGGAGACAATGGCCGGGATGGATGGGTCCGGATACATGACCCACTCGCTCTCGTCCAGGAAAATTTTCCGCTTGCTGCGGTAGTCCACCGTCTGGGATTTGTTGGCGCAGTACCAGCCCTTGTATTTGGGGTTACAGAGGATGTGCCGGATGGTCAGGACATTGAAGGCGTTACCCTTCCGGCTGGTGAAACCTTCGTCATATAGCATTTGCGAAATACGGCGGATACCAATCTGCTGGTTGGCGTAGAGATCAAAAATCCGCCGTATTACCTGAGCCTCCCCCTCGTTGATGGTAAGGATGCAGTCCTTTTTGTCATAGCCCCACAGCTTATCATTGCCCAGCACATGGCCGTTTTTAATCGCCTGCCGGAAGCCGAATTTCAGCCGCTCGGACAGCTTACGTACCTCATCCTGGGCCACTCCGGCCATGACTACCAGCCGGAATTCGCTGTCGCTGTCCAGGGTGTTGATGTTGTCGTTCTGGAACAGCACCCCCACATCGTGTTCCAACAGTTCCTGGGTGTACTTGATGCTGTCCAGAGTGGAACGGGAAAAGCGGGATATCTCCTTCGTGATGATGAAGTCAAACCGCCCCGCTTTGGCGTCTCTTATCATCCGATTGAAGCTGTCCCGCTTTTTGGTGCTGGTCCCGCTGATGCCCTCGTCGATGTACCCTTCTATGTAGGTCCAGTTGGGCTTCGACTGGATCAGCTCGGTGTAGTATTGAATTTGGTTTTCCAAACTGTTGATCTGTTCGTCCTTTTCGGTGGAAACTCTGGCGTAAAAGGTTACCCGCAAGGGTAGGTCGAAGATGGTTTTGCCGTTTCGCATTTCATTGCGTATCCTGAGCACATTCATGTCCGTTCGCCTCCTTTGTCAAGCACACAGGATACCGGAAAAATTCCGGGAAGTCTATCACAGAATGTACCAAATCCACCGCGCCGGAATAGGCGGAATTCGATATGAGACCAAGGGAACGGATATGATCCAGCAGAACGCTGACCAGTTCTCTCTGTGCGCTTTCCAATTTGCATCACCTCAGTTCATAAATATTGTTGGTAGAAAGAAAAAATGCCAAGCGGACAAACTCCACCTGGCATTTGATTGATAAATCATCCGATTAACTTTTTGTCGGTTTCATTCTTTTGCCGAAAAAACGCAAACACCTTTGCGGACAAGCGTCCACGCATTTCCCGCACCGGATGCACTCCGGGGAACGGGAGATATTCTGCGGAGAAAGGGCCACCGGACAGGCTTTTTCACAGGCCATACAGGAGATACACAGTTCCTTTTCCCATTGGATTTGCACAAGGCTGAACCGGTTAAACCAGCCATAGATTGCCCCCAGCGGGCACAGATATTGGCAAAAAGGCCGGTATATTTTCATAGACAACAATACAACGGCAATCAAAATCCCCAACTTCCACAGAAACAGACCGCCGGCTTGGCCCCGGAGAGCCTCATTCGTGCTAAGCAGAGGGATTGCACCGAACAAGGTGCCGGAGGGACACAGATATTTACAGAACGCGGGGACTTTTGCAAATCCCCCGAACAAAAACATGGAACCAACACACACCAAAAGAACCAGCACTGCGTACTTTCCATATTTCAGGATGTTGTGACCGGGCAGGCGCTTTTGCTTTTGAAAAATGGGGATTTTGTGCAGGAGGTCCTGCACCAAACCGAAGGGACATAGCCAGCCGCAGACAAATCGTCCCAGCAGACTGCCGAACAGGAAGAAAAAGCCCAGGGCGGCAAAGGGGACCTGGAAGCCCCGCTGGTTCAGCAGGGCCTGGAGCGCCCCGATGGGGCAGGAGGCGAGGGCTCCCGGGCAGGAGTAGCAGTTCAGGCCTGGGACACAGACGTATTTCAGCCCGCCCCGGTAGATTTTTCCGTTGAGAAAACCGTACAGATACCCGTTTGTCACGATAGTAAAGAGCAGCTGTACCGTCAGCCGAAGTTTTTTCATATGTCACCCAATCCCGATACACTCCAGGCAGATCATGACCGCCTTTCTCCAGATCACGTCCATCTGCCCCTGAAAGGCGCCGGCTGCGAGGAACATGATCCCGGACAGGACGCCCAATATCCAGGGCCTACTGTGCTTCCAAAAGCTCATTGACGATTTCCTCCCACTTCGACTTCTCCGCGGAGCCTACAACGCCGCCCAGATATGCTCCTTCCCCGTCGAAAAAGAAGGTGGTGGGCACGCCGCTTACGCTGGACAGGACCGCCTGGTTGATGGAGTCGTTGGCCAGCAGATGGGGGTAGGCCGCCCCTGTCTCCTGGACCAGGCTGTCCACAAGGGACTGGTCCTCCCCCTCCCACACATCGCTGACAATGCCGATGATTTGGAACTCCTCAGGGTCGTATTCTGACGCCAGCTCCCCCAGGCCCGGCATCTCCCGCAGGCAGGGGTTGCAGTAAGTGGCCCACACGTTGACCATGGTGAGCTTGGACTGGGTAAAGACCTCCTGAGAAACTGTGTTCCCCTCCAGGTCGGTTCCCTCAAAGGTAATGAAGATAGGGGCGGGCTCCTCCTCCGAGGACGACGCCCCCGGGGTGGAGGACTGGCTTGCCGCGTCCGTTTTGGGCGCGGGCTCCACGGGCAGCTCGCCGCTGTTCCCGGCGCAGCCGCCAAGCAGGACCAGCGACAGCATCAGGAACACGAAAAACATTTTGCGCGGTTTGTTCATGTCAGTTCCTCCATATTTCACAACTTTTTCTGTCTTGTAAGAATACAAGCCTCAACGCGATCCGCGATAATGCCACGGTCTCGCTGGGGATAATATTCCAAAATTGGCTGCAAAACTTTTTGAACATCGTTTGGTGCTAGTTTTGGTATTGTCAATTGTGTTCCATATAGGCTCCGGGCCGTATTCATCTGCCGGGTGAACGTAGTGTTGAAGGGTCTGGCCCGCAAAGCGGAAATCAAAGCAGGCGGAGAGATATCCATTTGAGACAGCTGTGTGTTGGACAAAAGCCCCGCACCGTTATCAAAGATTGGACAATAGTCGTATTTACCGTTCTTTTCAATGACCGCAATATTATTCAGGTGGTGGTCATCGTTGCAAAATAGGGCATCCACCTCAAAAAGCAAGGTCAGGTATTGCGGGAACAGCTCCAGACCAGTCATCTCTGCTGTCATTTCCGCCAGATAGGCAATCCGTTTTTTGTCACTGGAAAGGCGAGCCAGTTTCTCTCTCAAAGGTTTTCCCAAATGACTGGACAGCAGACGATTGACTGTAATAAGCGCCTGGCCAGGTTGTAAAAAATTCCTGCTGGAGCATCCTGTGCGCTCCCGGCCATGGACTTGCAGTCGCTCCATATGATAGCGTACAAACGTGAAGGGCGTGTCCGTCTCAAGATTGCTCTGCTCAAGCAGTACGGAAACAACGGTTTCCGCCAGTGCCTCATAGCCAAACTGATCCAGCTTGTACCAACAGTCCGCTGCCTGGTCATACCACTTTTCTTGATTCCCTTTCGAGGAGGTTTCCGCAATTTTTTCATCTGTCACAAGCCGGATCGTCATTTCAGCACCTCAATGGTCAGCCATTGCTGATCCTCCGCCATACGTCCGCCGGTTTTCTCAATAATGGCTAAGGGATCATACTCATCCAATCCCAAGGTTCCTAAATACTCCCGCAGTCCGGCCCGCTGCCGGGGGATACAGCGATCTTCAAGGAAACGTTGGAAATCCTCCCAGTTGGGCAGCAGATTATTTCCAAATGCGGTTTTTATGGTAGGAACCGCCTGGTTCTCTACGATCACTGTCTGGGCGGTAAAATCCGCATAAATTGTAGAGCATAGGGCATTCCGATCATAGAGACGTAAAGCACGTACCTCATGGCCTTGAGCCAGCTGCTGCTCCGCGAACTCAGAACCGCTGAGTATGCGGGACATCATAATTTTCGTCCCATCAAAGGTCAACTTCAGCTCCCGCCGCTTCTCTGTAATCCCCAGTGCCTCTACCCATGTGGTAGGCAAGGTAATCTTACAAGTTTTGGAGTCGCTGCTGGCCGTTCCTCCAGCCGAGCTGATATTTACCCTTGCGATACGCCGTTCCATGTTCTCACCTCAATTATATTATACGGTATTCGGTACGAATAATCAAGAATGAGCCAAAACAATTGGGCCGATACTTTTCGCTTACCCAAATTGTTTTGGCTCATTCTCTCTATATGTCAGAACATTTGCTCCATCTCAATGCCGCCTTTAAAGGTTACCAGCAGATGCTCCCCATCTATAATTTTAACTTTTTCCAGGACACGGCGAGCAATGCCGTCATCATATGTTTCCAAGCGATGAGGTAATGGGAGTTGTTCTGGATAGCGGCTTGGTGAAAATCTTCGTCTCTTGTTTATAAGTATACGAAACGGTTCTATATCACCATCCCAGTCCTGTCGCTCCGCATACTGAGCAATCAGATTGATCACAGTATTATCAATTTGCTTTTGCTGTTCAACTAGATTCTGATACCTCGCGGCTATGTCTGCCGCTTCAAAGGGCTGGAGGAGATATTCCTTCTGGTGGAGCATTCTATTGATTGCTGCGACCAGGGCCTGATGAAGTTCAGATTCTTGAATCGTTGGGGAATTGGTGCAGTATTTCCTTCCATTGCTGAGTCGGTTTTGACAGCGCCATACAATGCGAGTTTTACCATTCCTTTTCCATGTACAACGGCGATATGGAGAATTGCACGCCCCGCAAATCAAAACTTCAGACAATGTATATTTGCTGGAGTAAATCACCTTTTCCTGCGGCGGTTCTGGGAGCTTTTCCGGGGTTCTCGCCGTAGTGCGTCGGGTCATCTCATCCTGAACAAGCACAAATGTCTCGCGGGGAATAATAGCGGGATGACAATTTTTTACCAAATACTGCGCGAGTTCTCCTTCGTTTTTCTTTCTGGTACCAGAAATGGGATCAATGGTATAAGTCTTCTGCAGCAATGCGTCACCTGCATATTTTTCATTTCGGAGAATGTTCTGAATAGCCCCCATCGACCAAACCGTCAACCCAGTTTTTGTTACAATGCCCTCATCTTCCAACATGCGCTTGATGTCCTGAAGGCTTTTACCTGACAGATAGGCGTCATAGATCTGCCGTATAACCCTAGCCTCTTCCGGTATGATTTCCGGCTTTCCATACGCACCTTTTCGATAACCCATCCAACGCTTGTATTGGTACCGCACTTTACCCTCACGAAATGCAGCACGAACACCCCATTTGACCCGGCTGCTGGTGGCTTCGCTCTCAGCCTGAGAATTTGCCCCCAACATGGCCAGGAAAAATTCGCTGTCCATCTGCGAAGTATCCAGCCGCTCCGTTTCGAAAATGACTGGTATCCGCAATGTTTTCAGCATTCGTACATAGTGCAGGCAGTCCTCAGTGTTTCGCGCAAAGCGCGAGATAGATTTGGTCAAAATGAGGTCAATCTTTCCTCGTTTGCACCAGCGAATCATTCGCTGGAACTCTGCTCGTCTATATACTGAGGTTCCACTAATACCTTCATCTGCAAAAATATCGGCGAGAATCCAGTTGGGATTTGACTCAATGATATCCAAATAGTACGCTCTTTGTGCTTGGTAGCTGTTTTGCTGCGCTTCCTGGCTGGTGGAAACACGGCAGTATGCCGCAACCCGCAGTTTTTCTGGCCTTTCCTCTGCCCTATCAACTCTTGCTGGGATTTCAATGATTTCCCTTTGTCCGTTCATTCTGCAGACCTCCAATTCCTATGTGCTGCAAAAAATGACTGGACTAATGAATATTGGAATTCCGGACGAAGCCAAGCGCAAAACGCACAGGCAATTTCTGGATGAGCGTAAGTTCCTCCATTCTTCCCTTGCTTAGACTGTAGGCCAATAGCATTTGTAGCTTCAATCCACTTTTTTGCGGTAAGTGTTGACGAAGGACTTTTTAATTCTTCTAGAAGCGTCTCATAACCAGTTACGTTGAAATTTATGTTATTTCTTAGCTCCCAGTAGTGCAGAAAAGCAATAGTATTTCCACCGCGCAGCCAACTCTGCACTGCATAACCAGGAGCATTTTTAAACACCTTCTTTGCCTCTGCGGTCAGCGATATGTAATCTACTGGTACATTAGCATGCGACAGCTCAAATTCTTCTAAAACCGCTAAACTATTCGGTCGAGGAATTCCAGTAGCCGCATCCATCTGGTATCGGTCATATAGAAGTTGATCATACCGCTCATATTCCAAATCAGAAATGAGTCCTTCCTGCAAAAGATTTTTCAAAATTACTTCTTTAGAGAAAATATATGAAACCTGATTCTTCGCCATTTCTTCTGCACTCATGAAACAGTCACCTCCACAAATCATTTATGTTCTTATTATAACCGATTTGAATGTATTGCGGAAGTACCTGGGATTAAATATTTCATATTTGTGGAGTTAAAACATTTCTCAGATTGCAATCTATATCGTATAGGTGGACTTCGTTCTTAGGCTGTGTGGTCAAAACGCTCAAAAGAATCTTTTGCTCTTGTATATATTGACTAATTTCAAAGGAAAAAGCTAATATTCTACGTATTTGTGGAGTTCCAACGAGGACAAAAAATACATTTCATGCAAAATAGTTTCATACCAGGAATTAGGGTCTACGTCGGTGTCCAAAGAGCACAGTATTCCGTAGGTGTCATGATTTATAAATGCTTGTGCCGCGAATGAGTTCATATACCCGTCTTGTGTATAATCGTCATGATATTTTCCTAAATATGATGGAAAATATTGTTTGCAAAACCGCTCGTATACGGCGATACCATTTTCCAAATTAAAAAATTCTATTTTAAGGTTTTGCATGTTTAAGAAATTTTTACCTACAGCGGAGTTAAAGATTGCTATGCAGTATTCAATGATTTCTAATATAATTTCTTCATTAGCATGCTTTGAGAAGTAACTCTTTATATGCAAGATTTCTCTTTTGTCTGTTAACATTTTGCAATCCTCCCAATAGATTTTTTAATATTATAGCATGAAATCTTTGTTTTGGCTATCGTTTACTTTCAATTGGGAAAAAGCTCTTTTCACAAAAAGTTATTACATACTATCTGGACCAGTGCGGACAAATGATGCGTCGGTTTATCATCCCCCTCCATTTCAAAAACAGCACGACGGATTTCCTGATTTGCTGTCTCTAACCGATGACCGCTGGTAAGTGGGATCATTCATGAATTATTGGGCTTTATCTGCGCAGGTGATATGCCTTTTTCCAATTCATCTGCTTCATCGATTGCGGTATTCCTCATAATGCCGGCGCGCTGTGATTGCAGCTCATGCAGCTGCGTCCACCGCAGAGGACATCGCGATTTTTTGTTGTAGAGAGCCAGCATAGCCTCCGCGTAGCCCATAGATCCCATTTTACGTTCCCGCGCGCTGCGAGTAATTTCCCGCGACGAAAATTTACCGACTTTTTCCTGGAACAGATCATCCCGAAGGTTGTCGCCGAAGGCGGTAACCAACAGGGCAATCCCTTTGATAATATTGGCTGTTAGCGACTCTGGCTCTCCTTCCCAGGAAGCGACACAGAGGCGAAGCGTACGGTCCAGCGTGTTGAGGCCATACCGATGATAAATGGATTCTATTGCAGAAATCGCGCACACACAATTCGGACCCTTTTTGGAAGAAATCCTCAGCTGGTAGGATTCAGCCAGGCTCTTGATCAAAATCTGATCGTCATTACCCGCCTCAATATTTGCCATAAAGATTTCGTACGGCATCAGTGGTTTTACAAATTTCTGCTGCTTGGCAAACGTATCCGCCTCCTCCATATAATCCATCCCATCATACACCATACACCAGACGGGCGTGTCCCGGGAGCCCGACACGGCAGCCACGATTTCAATGGTGTGCTGTCCGTTGAATACATAGTTAATTCCATCCCGCCTGCTGACCTTGACCGGATTGATCTGGCGCACATCAAAATGTTCGGCGGTCTTTTGGATGTGGGCAATAGACAGGTTGCGCTGATATGTCTGGTTGGAAACCAGATTCTTAATTGGAATTTTCTCAAAATGTACGTCAGGAACAAACGCACTGTAGTCGGTCATGATTACCCTTCCTTCTTGATCGTATGGAGAACCGCTTCCACCTCATGTTTCAGCAGGATAAGCTCTTTCCGCGCAGCCTGCCTTGCGCCAGAGGATATCGCACTGAAATTCACGGACTGGTTTGCCCGCCGTATGGAGCTGATCCAGGCGGGGATTGTCAGCGTAAGACTGGCAATCTCCGCATCCGGATCGTAGCTGGGCATATCCTTGACAGAAATTTTCGGTACATCAGAGAGCGCGGGTTTCCGAATTCCTGCGGGGAGTATCGTATCCAGGCAGCTGCCGCCTCCCGGCGGATCGATTCCGCTGCGCAGAAGCACGTTCAGCTTTTGGAGCTCTTCCGGGGTTTTATAGGGCAATTCCATGATGCGGTCAACAGTCAGCCATAACCGGCCAAACAGCAATCCTTCTGCCAGCTCCGGCACGGCGGCTCGTACAATATCAATTGCCTTTGCATATGTGGCGTAGCGCTCTACGGTCTCCTGCCGGATATGGTACAGCTTTCCAAGCATCTCCCGTATCCGGATCGGTACAGGTTCGTACTTGGACGTGCCAGCGGAAGAATTTCGGCGGTTTCCTGTGTGGAATGACCCGGAGGCTGCGTAGTGAGCGCCAAGCAGCTTTAGAGAAAGATATTGCCTCCCGATAAGATAGCGTCTCATGGCGTCGGAGAGGTCTGTCCGCTGAAGTTGATTGCGGCAGATCCAGTCGATCACCTCCTCACCGTTTCTGGCTGAGCAATTTTTGATACGGAAAGGAATTCCCAGGCGGTGGAAGGTCGCGTACCGTTCAAAGTCCACCAGCAAACGCCTGCTCCAGACATATACAGGTTCTCCGCAGCCGAAGCGGCGGATCTGCTCTTCCATGCGCGCCAACCCGTCTGTTCCTGACGGCTGTACCAGCCGCCGGTAGTCCTCCCAAATTTTCAGGGTGTATAGTTTTCTGATGTTGATGTCAGAGTCTGCCAAATTCCCTCATCTCCTTTCGCCTCTTGTGGTGCCGGAGTGCCCAGCTTGGCTATAGGCGTTTCTAGTTCAAAAATGACATATTCCTGAAAAACATGGATCAGCGGTTCCATGCGGTGCTCTGCGGCGGGCATACCAAACCGCTCCCGCCAATCAGCAGGAAAGTACGGCGCATATCGCCGGGCCGCATCCCCGCTGTAATAAAACGCCTCCGCAGACCGCAAATCAAATGCCAGCAGCTGCTCTCCATTCTCACATAAATACTTTCCGGTTAAACGGTAGCGGCAATCAAGATTCCACTCCATAAGTGCATAGATTTTCGCAAAAAATATCGGACAGGACAGCTGACGGGGTTTTCGTTTTTTGCTGCCAGCAGAACACCACGGGAGAGCGTCCCTGGCATCCTCTCGGCTGGGACGCAGTGTAAGCGTCCTGGTACCGCGGTTCACCAGAATTTGTATATACTCTGTTTCCTGAAATCTCTTCAGACAGACACTGTTGACCCACATTTTCATTCGTCCAAAGGAAAGAACCGGCTCGGAACTGCTGGAGAAAAACTGACTGCGTATAACCTCAAAACCATCATCGGAAAAAATGCCGCTTGGAACTTTCTCCGGAGGCAGGTATCTCTCATCCTCCATCTGTCGAATCCTCCCGCCGGATCTGTGGAATAAGCCGCTGAATATCATCCGCAACCGCACCGGCTTCCATAAAATTCCGCTCACCGCCTCCGGCGGGCGGTTTTGCGGGGGCCATAAGCCGCCAGTCTCCACAATTGTCTATGACGGCCAAATCCTGTAGCTGGCAATGTGCGTACCAGACGGTTCCAGCTGAATCCGCCCACGGCGGCGGGAAAGCGGCGACAGCCCGACGCGCGGCGCTGCGAAAGAATCTATGATCGATGCCTTCAAATATCTTGTCAGGAATCAATATTTCAGCGTCCTTCCAATAGAACAGAAGGACGGACTCCTCACAATTGTTGTGGCATATACCATTGATGCAGTATTTATACTCTGTGTTCCAGCCAAACAGCCGGTATAGCGTGGGGATAAAGGCCGTACCGCAAATCGTTCTGGGTATCCATCCGCCGTTTCCGGCCAAACGCGCCCAGCGCAGACTGTGCCGCCCCTTTTCTTCCGCAGGCCGGACAGCCAGCATCTTTTTACCGGAGTGAACGAGCAATTCCACAAACGCGATCTCTCTGAGCTTTTGGATACATATACGGTTGAAGCAGATTCCCTTCGTGGAAAGCGTAACGCACGGTGCGCCGGCAGTATGAAAGAATTGGGATCGGACGACCTCAAAGCCCCTCAAATCAAACTCGCCGGGCTGTGCTTCGACGCGGATTGTTTTCAAGTCAGCGGAAGATTCGCAGACGCGCAGGGAGGCCTCCTGATAGTCTGCGGCGTCAAATCCGGCCCAACGCGGATTCACAGCGACAAACCCGCACATAGGACCATCTACTACCGTGTGGAGCTCTGGCAGAATGCCTCTGCCACCGTATTTTGCGTTGCTGAGCAGCTTCTGTACCGCAAAATAGTCCTCTGGAGTGATAATCGGTTCGTGATGGTCTTCCGCAAAATAGCTGAGACGATCTCCGCGATTCTTCCTGGACTTATGATTCAGATAATTGGGAGTGAAAGTTTTTCTCGCCTGGACAGCTCCGCAATGACGCTCATTTCGCAAGACCTGGAGGACGCTGCCCGCAGACCACACCGTATTCCCCTTTTTCGTCCGGCAGCCTAATTGTGTAAGCGTGTCCGCGATCTGCTGGCAGGTATATCCATAGAGATACAGGAAGAAAATGAGGCGGACAATTTTGGCTTCTTTTTCGTTTATGACCAGGTTTCCTTCTTCATCCCTGTCGTATCCAAGAAGCGGCGGCGTAAGATAGATTCCGCTTCCGAAACGCATTTCGATGGAGGCGTTCATGGCGTTGCTTTTGATCCGGGATTCCTCCTGAGCGATGCCGGAAAACATCATCAACTGCATCTCGCCCTGCATCTTCAATGTAAAAAGATTTTCGCTTTCAAAGCGTACGCCTACCGGTGGGTTCAAATCCATCAGTTCTCGGACAATCTGCCCGCAGTCCACATAGTTGCGGGCGAAGCGGGAGATGCTTTTTGTTAGGATCAGATCAATTTTTCCTGCTTTGCAGTCTTGAATCATTCGGTTGAATTCTTTCCGTTTCTGTATGCTTGTCCCGCTCAGCCCCTCATCCGCATAGATTGAAACAAGCGTCCAATTGGGATGTTTCTGCACCTGACTTTCGTAGTAGTTTTTTTGTAACTCATAAGAGGAGGTCTGCCGGGGATCTCCCGTGGAGACGCGCGCATAAACCGCCACCCTCTTGGGTGTACTGTCATCATCAAAATCCGGTTGCGCCGCTGTCACAGGAATGATGCGAACTTTTTCTGAGACGGTTCCCTGATACCGGCGGCGGATCTTGTCCTTTTGTTGTTGGATGTTTTCTTGCCTGCGTTCACTTTCATTCACGTTTGGCTACCCCCGGAACTTTTTCCTCAGTATAGAATATTTTCCTGACAAATGGAAATAACCACGGGGACACTGTTATCCCTGTGGTTATTGAAACAAAAGAATTCACATATTTTTTGACTTGCCTTCGCTATCGTCCCACGTTTGGTAAAATTTTGACCGAATCTGAACGAAGGCGAGGCAAAAACATGGTACTGAATTACAAACGAATCGGACAAAGGATACGCGTCATACGCAGGGCACGAAAAATGACCCAAGCGGAGCTAGCAGAGTGCGCAAACCTCTCTGTCCCTTACGTCAGCCACATTGAGAATGGAATCAAGCAGGCCAGCCTGCAAGCGGTTGTCAATATCGCGGAGGCTTTGGAGTGTACCGCAGATAAACTTCTTTATGAAAACCAGCCGGACTGTTGCAGTATTTGGCAGCCGGAATTGTCAGAGATGCTGTCCGGCTGCACTGCCTCTGAACAGCAGTTTTTGCTGGAAGTTCTCAGTGCAATAAAAAATTGTTTCATGACCAACAGGCATACATTCGGCAGCAAGTGAATCGGTAGATATGCGCTTACTGTCCGTCCCAAATCACCGTATAGCGGCATACCATTTCTCTCCCGCGCCTCTGGAAAGCCTTCTGTCCGTAGGCTTTCCAGAGGTGCTTTCCTTTTGCTTCCCCCGTTAAAAAAATACTATGCCCAGACCGGGGATCAGGACGATTTGATTTCCATTGGGACCATTGGCCTGATAAAAGGAATATCTACCTTTAAAGCGGACAAAAATGTACGGCTGGCTACTTACGCCAGCCGGTGCATTGAAAATGAGATATTGATGTATTTCCGTTCTCAGCGGAAGCTCCAGGGAGAGGTCTCGCTGACCGATACGCTGGAGGCGGCGGGGGATGGGGGGACGCTGTCCCTGATGGATGTGATCGCGGTGGACGACCATATGCTGGAGGATCTGGACACTCGGGACGCCTGTGTGAAGGTGCGCCGGTGTGTCCAGACCTGTCTCACTCCCCGGGAGCGGATGATTATCACCATGCGCTATGGCCTGGATGACAGGCCGCCCCGCACCCAGCGGGAGATTGCGGGCCAGTGCGGCATCAGCCGGTCGTATGTGTCCCGCATCGAAAAAAAAGCGCTGGAAAAACTGCAAGTAGGGATGGAGGGCTGGTCGCCCTGATCCGATTTTGTAGTATTTTAACAAAGGAAAGCTTTTTGCCCCAAGATATTGGGGCAATTTTTTCTGCGGTTGAGGTTGACTTCTTTAGACTATTGCACTACTATGATAAAGCAATAAACAACGCCGCGCCTGTCTGAGGCGCGGAAGGAGGAACCGCATGGGACAGACACACAGCGAGCAGGCGGTGCAGCGGCTGCGGGAGCTGTACCGCAGCTATGGATATATTCAGTATAAAATGAGCAAATTTGAGCCTTATGACCTCTACGTCCACAACAAGAGCTTTCTGGTCAGCGAGGACATTCTCACCTTTACCGACGCGGACGGCCGCCTGATGGCGCTGAAACCGGACGTGACCCTCTCCATTGTGAAAAACGCCAAGGAGGGGGCGGGACTGCAGAAAGTCTACTACAGCGAGAACGTCTACCGCACCTCCCCCATGACCCGGGGGTTCCGGGAGATCATGCAGACAGGGCTGGAGTGCGTGGGGGAGATGGACCTGGTGGCTATGGGCGAGGTGCTGATGCTGGCGGCCAGAAGCCTGGAGCTCATCGGCGGAGACTACCTGCTGGACGCGAGCCACCTGGGCTTTGTGGCCGGGCTGATGGACAGCGGGGACACGCCGGATGGCTGCCGGACCGAGCTTTTGAAGCGGATGGGAGAGAAAAACGTGGCCGCCCTGGGCGGGCTGTGCCGGGAGCTGGGCCTGGACCCGGAGATGGCGGAGGACCTGTGCCGTCTGACCTCCCTCTACGGCCCGCCGGCCGAAGTGCTGCCCCAGCTGGAGGAGATGGTCCGGGGAGAGCGGATGGATTCCGCCCTGGCTGAGCTGCGGGACGTGTGCGCCCTGGTGCCCGAGCGGCATCTGAGGCTGGACTTTTCCGTGGTCAACAATATGGACTACTACAACGGCCTTATTTTCCGGGGCTATCTGCCCGGCCTGCCCAGCGGAGTGCTGTCCGGCGGGCGGTATGACAACCTGCTCCACCAGATGGGCCGGGGGGACGGAGCCGTCGGCTTCGCCGTGTACATGGACCAGCTGGAGCGTCTGGAGCGCCAGGAGGAGACCTTCGACGCGGATGTGCTGCTGCTGTACGACGACGGGACGCCCGCTGGGGCCGTTCTTCGGGAGGCCGAGGACTGCCGCCGGTCGGGCCAGAGCGTTCGGGTGGAGCGCCAGAGGCCGGAGGGGCTGTCCTTCCGGGCGGTGCGGAAGGTGGGGTGAGGGAGCGTGATTAATGTCGCCTTGCCCAAGGGACGTCTGGGGGAGAAGGTCTATCAGATTTTGGAGGAGGCCGGTTACCCCTGTCCCGCTATTTTGGAGGAGAACCGGAAGCTGGTCTTTGAGAACGAGGCGGCGGGGGTACGCTACTTCTGGGTCAAGCCCAGCGACGTGGCCATCTATGTGGAGCGGGCCGCCGCCGACGTGGGCATCGCGGGGAAGGATGTCCTGCTGGAGTATCAGCCGGAGATCTATGAGCTGCTGGACCTGGGCATCGGGAAATGCCGGATGTGCGTGGCCGGAAAGAAGGACTTCCGGGACCGGCGGGACCGGACCCTGCGGGTGGCCACCAAATTCCCCAAGATCGCCAAGGGCTACTACAGCGCCCAGAGCCGGGACATCGACATCATCAAGCTCCACGGCTCTATTGAGCTGGCTCCGCTGCTGGGGTTGAGTGATGTGATCGTGGACATTGTGGAGACGGGGAAGACCTTGCTGGAGAACGATCTGGAAGTGAAGCATACCATCGTCCCCATCAGCGCCCGGCTGATCGCCAACAAGGTGAGCTATAAATTCAAGTACGAGGAGATCACCCGGCTATGCCGGCAGACGGACGAATGGATCAGAAAGGAGGCGGCGCGATGAGCCGGTATATGAGTTCCCGCTTCGATACCCTGGAGGCCTATGTGCCGGGGGAACAGCCCCAGGATATGCAGTATGTAAAGCTGAACACCAACGAATCCCCCTTCCCGCCCTCCCCGGAGGTGCTTTCGGCGGTGAACGCCGCCGAGACGGGGAGGCTCAACCTCTACCCGGACCCGGAGGGAACCGCTCTGCGCGCCAGACTGGCGGCCATGTACGGCGTGGAGCCGGACAATGTCTTTCTGGCCAACGGCTCCGACGAGCTTCTGTTCTTTGCCTTTATGGCCTTCTGCGACAGCGAGCGCCCTGTGGCCTTTCCCAACATCAGCTACGGCTTTTACCCGGTGTACGCCCAGCTGCTCCAGGCGCCCTACACGGAGATTCCCTTGCGGGAGGGGTTTGTCCTGAACCCGTCGGACTACTGCGGGATCGGGAAAAACATCGTCATCGCCAACCCAAACGCCCCCACGGGCCGGGCCATTTCGGCTGCGGATATTGAGGAGATTGTCCGCACCAACCCGGACCGGGTGGTCCTTGTTGACGAGGCCTACATCGACTTCGGCGGGGAGAGCTGCCTGCCCCTCATTCAAACGTACGACAACCTTCTTATCTGCCAGACCTTCTCCAAGTTCCGCTCCCTGGCCGGGGGCCGGCTGGGCTTTGCCCTGGCCTCCAAGGGGCTGATCGCCGACCTGGAAAAGATCAAATACTCCGTAAACTCCTACAACATCAGCCGGCTGACCACCGTCGCCGCCCTGGCTACCCTGGACAGCAACGACTACTATGTGGAAAACAGCAAAAAAATCCAGGCCAACCGGGCCTATACCACGGCGGAGCTGGAAAAGCTGGGCTTTGAGACCCTACCCAGCCTGGCCAACTTCATTTTTGCCCGCTGTCCCAAGGTGGAGGGCGGAGCTCTGTACCGGGGGCTGAAGGCCCGGGGCGTGCTGGTCCGCCACTGGGACAAGCCGGAGATTGCGGATTGGCTCCGGGTGACCATCGGCACCCGGGAACAGATGGACATTTTCCTGGACAAGGTCCGGGAGATCGTAAGGGAGGCGGGCTGAGATGCGAACGGCGGAGCTGGAGCGCAAAACGGCGGAGACGGATATACAGCTTTTTCTCGGCCTGGACGGCACGGGAGAGAGCGGGATAAGGACGGGCTGCGGCTTTCTGGATCACATGCTCACCCTCTTCGCCCGCCACGGGCGCTTTGATTTGAAGGTCTCCTGTAGGGGGGACGCCTGCGTGGACGACCACCACACGGTGGAGGATGTCGGCATCTGCCTGGGAGACGCCTTCGCCAAGGCGCTGGGGGACAAGCGGGGCATTGTCCGGTACGGCTCCTGCACCTTGCCCATGGACGAGGCCCTGATCCTCACCGCTGTGGACATCAGCGGCCGGGGACTGCTGTGTTACGGGCTGGACATCCCCACCCAGAAGGTGGGCCGATTTGACACGGAGCTGACAAAGGAATTTCTCATCGCCTTCGCCCGGCGCTCGGACATGACTGTCCATGTCCGCCAATTGGCGGGGGAGAACAGCCACCACATTATCGAGGGGGCCTTCAAGAGCCTGGCCCGGTCCCTCCGAACGGCGGTGTCCATCGACGGCCGGTTCGCCCGGGAGATTCCCTCCACCAAGGGGGTGCTGTGATGCTGGCCGTGGTGGACTATGGGGTGGGCAACCTGTTCTCCCTGACCTGTTCCCTCAGAGCCGTCGGCGTGGAGGCGGCGGTCACCGGGGACGAGGCGGTCCTGGCCCGGGCAGACCGGGTGATTCTCCCCGGGGTGGGGGCCTTCGGCGACGCGGCGGATGCCTTGCGCCGCACCGGCCTGGATCAAGCGGTCCTCCGGGAGGCGGAGCGGGGAAAGCCCCTGCTGGGTATCTGCCTGGGGATGCAGCTGCTGCTGGACTACAGTACGGAGTACGGGCGACACCAGGGCCTGGGACTGATTCCCGGGTCGGTGCGGGCCATCCGGCCGGAGGTTCCCCGGTCGTACAAGGTGCCCCACATGGGCTGGAATGCCCTCCGTTTCCCCAAGGACAGGCCGCCCAGCCCCCTGTTCCGGTACATACAGGAGGGGGATTGCGTCTATTTTGTCCACTCCTACGCCGGGACGGACTGTGAGGAGCACACCATCGCCACCGCCGAGTACGGACCGGAGCTGACCGCGGCGGTGGCCAGGGACAACATGTATGGGGTCCAGTTCCACCCGGAGAAGAGCGGTCCGGTTGGGCTGAATATATTAAAAGCATTTTGTGAGCTATAAGTATTGTAAGGATTATAAGGAGGAAAAAATTATGTTGATTATTCCCGCCATTGACTTGAAGGACGGAAAAGTAGTGCGCCTGCTGAAGGGTGATTTTAATACGGTGCAGCAGGTGGCCGACGACCCCGTGGCCACAGCCAAAGCCTTCTGCGAGGCCGGGGCCCGGTATCTCCACATCGTGGACCTGGACGGCTCCAAGGACGGAGTGCGGAAAAACTCCGAGCTGGTCAGGGCCGTGGTCGGCGTGGGCCTGAAAACCGAACTGGGGGGCGGCATCCGCTCCATGCAGGACCTGGAGGAGGTCTTTGCCCTGGGCGTCTGGCGGGCTATCATCGGCTCGGCCGCCGTCAGCGACCCGGACTTTGTGAAAGCGGCCCTGGAGAAGTACGGTCCGGAGCGCGTCGCCGTGGGTGTGGACGCCAAGGACGGCCTGGTGCGCACCGCCGGCTGGGTGAAGGAGAGCGGCGAGAACTACCTGGACTTCGCCAAGCGGATGGAGGAGCTGGGCGTCAAGAATATCATCTTCACCGATATCGACACCGACGGCATGCAGACCGGCCCCTCGTTCGCCCGGCTGCAGTTCCTCCGGGATAAGCTGGACTGCTCCATCACCGCCGCCGGCGGCGTGTCCTGCAACGCGGATATCCAGGCCCTGAAGCGCATGGGGGTGGAGGCCGTCATTGTGGGCAAGTCCTGGTACATGGGGGCCCTGGACCTGAAGCAGGCCATTGAGGAGGGCGGTCCCCAGTGATCGCCAAGCGGATCATCCCCTGTCTGGATGTGAAGGACGGCCGGGTGGTGAAAGGGGTCAACTTTCGGGGACTGGCCGATGTGGACTCCCCGGTGGAGCTGGCCAAATTCTACAGCGGCTGCGGGGCGGACGAGCTGGTGTTTTACGATATCACCGCCTCCGCCGAGGGGCGGGCCCTGTTTACCGATATCCTCCGCCGGACCGCCGAATGTGTGTTCATCCCCCTCACTGTGGGAGGCGGTATCCGCACCGTGGATGATTTCGACCGGGTGCTCAAGTGCGGCGCGGACAAGGTGAGCGTCAACTCCGGGGCCTTGCGGGACCCATCCCTCATCGCTCAGGCCGCCAGGCGCTACGGCGACCAGTGCGTGGTGCTCAGCGTGGACGCCAGGCGGGCGGACGGGCAGTTCCGGGTCTTTGCCAAGGGGGGCCGGGAGGACACCGGCCTGGACGCCATAGAGTGGATCAAGGCGGGCGTGAAAAACGGGGCGGGGGAGATCGTCCTGAACAGCATCGACACCGACGGGGTGAAGAACGGCTTCGACCTGGAGATGCTCTCCGCTGTCTGCGATGTGGTGGACGTGCCGGTAATCGCCTCGGGCGGGGCGGGGTCCGTCGGCCACTTTGTCACGCTCTTTGAGACCTTGCCAAAGGTGGACGCCGGACTGGCCGCCTCCATCTTCCACTTCGGGGAGGTGTCCATCCCGGAGCTGAAGCGGGTTTTAGCGGAGAGGGGAATTCCAACCAGGCTATAAAAAGAGGCGGCGTCCTCGCCGCCCCCATTTTAACGGAAAGTGTGATACCATGCTGAAGATTGACCAACTGAAATTTGATGAGAAGGGCCTCATTCCCACCGTCGTGGCGGATGCGGGCAGCGGGAAGGTGCTCACCCTGGCCTACATGAACCGGGAGAGCCTGGAGATCAGTATGAAGGAGGGCCGTACCTGCTTCTGGTCCCGGTCCCGGCGGGAGCTGTGGCGCAAGGGGGAGACCAGCGGCAATGTCCAGCACATTGTCGATATCACCGCCGACTGCGACCGGGACGCCCTGGTGGTCCGGGTGAACAAGGACGGCCCCGCCTGCCACCTGGGGACCGACTCCTGCTTCAACGACAGGGTGTTTGAGGGCGAATCGGCGGAGCCTTTCTCCGTCAAGGGCCTGTACGCCCTGTTGGAGGGCCGCAGGGAAAACCTGCCCGAGGGGTCCTACACCACCTACCTGTTCCAAAAGGGGATTGACAAAATCCTCAAGAAGGTGGGAGAGGAGTGTACCGAGGTCATCATCGCGGGCAAAGCCGGTGACAAGCGGGAGACGGTCTACGAGATCGGTGATCTGATGTACCATGTGATGGTACTGATGGTGGAGATGGGCGTCTCGGTGGACGATGTGTTGGCGGAGCTGGCTTCCCGCCATGTCATTGACCACAAGGTAAAACAGGAGAAAATGACATGATACAAAACCTCCATGCGCATACCACGTTTTGCGACGGCAAAGACACCCCGGAGGAGCTGGTCCATGAGGCCATCCGGATGGATATGGATTCCCTGGGCTTCTCCAGCCACGCCCCCTTGGCCGGACAGGGAGATTGGAACATGGCTCCGGAGGACGTTCCCCGCTACCGGGCGGAGATATTGAGTCTGCGGGAGCGATACACCGGACGGCTGGAGATTTTCTTAGGCCTGGAACAGGACTATTACTCCCCACCCCCCGGGGACGGGTGGGATTACCTAATCGGTTCGGTCCACTGTGTGGAGAAGGACGGCAGGCTGCTGCCGGTGGACTACCTCCCCGAGGACTTTGTTCGGGGTGTACGCCAATATTACGGCGGCGACTACTACGCCTTCGCCGAGGACTACTACCGGCTGGTGGGCGGTGTGGCGGAGCGGACCGGCTGTCAGATTGTGGGCCACTTCGACCTTATCGCCAAGTTCAACGAGGGGGACCGGCTCTTTGACACCAGCCACCCCCGGTATCGAAACGCCGCCCTGGATGCCCTGGACCGGCTGGCCGAAAGGGATGTAATCTTTGAGATCAATACCGGGGCTATGTCCCGGGGGTACCGCTCCGCCCCCTACCCCTCCCCAGCTCTGCTGCGGGCCATGCGGGAGCGGGACCTGCCCCTCTGCATCACCAGCGACTGCCATGACCGCTCCCATCTGCTCTACGCCTTCCCCCAGGCGGCCGGGCTGGCCCGCTCCTGCGGCTACCGGGAGCAGATGGTCCTCACCGGGGAGGGCTTTGTGCCCGCGGCGCTGTGAGCGGTGATTTTCCCCTTTACGCCGGGCGCGCGCTATGGTATAATCCCCCAAACGGCAAAGGAGCTGGTTATCCATGTTAAAGGTCAACGAAAACTTCTTAAAGCTGCCCGGCAGCTACCTCTTCTCCGAGGTGGCCCGGCGCATCCGGGTCTACAGCGAGGCCCACCCCGGGGCGGAGATCATCAAGCTGTCCATCGGCGATGTAACCCGGCCCCTGGTCCCGGCGGTGATCCAGGCCATGCACAGGGCCGTGGACGAGATGGGTACGGCGGAGGGCTTCCACGGCTACGGCCCGGAGCAGGGCTATGAGTTCCTCCGGGAGGCCATCGCCCAGGGGGACTACGCCGCCCGGGGCGTGGAAATGAAGCCTGATGAGATTTTTGTGTCCGACGGGGCCAAGAGCGACTGCGGCAACATCGGCGATATTTTCGGGGTGGACAACGTGGTGGCGGTGTGCGACCCGGTGTACCCGGTCTATGTGGACACCAACGCCATGGCCGGCCGGGCCGGGGAGTATCAGGAGGAGCTGGGCAGGTGGAACCGGCTTGTCTACATGCCTTGCGTGGAGGCCAACAGCTTCTCGCCCGAACCGCCCAAGGAGATTCCCGACATCATCTACCTGTGCTCCCCCAACAACCCCACCGGCGCGGTCATCAGCCGGGAGCGGCTGAAGGCATGGGTGGACTACGCCAACGCCCACGGGGCGGTGATCCTGTACGACTCGGCCTACGAGGCCTTCATCTCCAGCGGTGACGTGCCCCACACCATCTTTGAGATTGAGGGGGCCCGCACCTGCGCCATCGAGTTTCGGTCCTTCTCCAAGACCGCCGGCTTTACCGGCAACCGCTGCGCCTACACCGTGGTGCCCATGGAGCTGGAGCGGGGGGGCGTGAAGCTGAACAGCCTGTGGAACCGCCGCCAGTGCACCAAGTTCAACGGCGTGCCCTATGTGGTTCAGAGAGGGGCGGCCGCCGTCTACACCCCCGAGGGCCGCGCTCAGATCATGGCCAATATTGACTACTACCGGGCCAACGCCCGGGTCATCCGGGAGGGCCTGTCCGCCGCCGGCCTTGTGTGCTTCGGCGGGGTGGACGCACCCTATATCTGGCTGAAAACCCCCGGCGGCGCGGGCTCCTGGGAGTTTTTCGACCAGGTGCTGGACAAAGCCAACGTGGCCACCACCCCCGGCGCCGGCTTCGGCCCCAGCGGGGAGGGCTACATCCGCCTTACCGCCTTTGGAGACGCCCGGGCCACCAAAACCGCCGTGGAGCGGGTGGCGGACATGTTCCGATAAGAGCAATAAAAAACCTCTCGTGCCAGGCACGGGAGGTTTTTTATCAGCCATATTCCATTACACAGCGCGGGTGACCTTACCGGAACGGAGGCATCTGGTGCAGACGTAGACGTGAGTGGGGGTTCCATTCACGATTGCCTTGACCCGCTTCACGTTGGGCTTCCAGGCGCGGTTGGAGCGGCGGTGGGAGTGGGAAACCTTGATGCCGAAGGTCACGCCCTTGTCGCAGAATTCGCATTTGGCCATGTTGCTAACCTCCTCGCTATGAGAATATATAAAATTATGGAAATTACCTTCAAAAAAGGTCCGGCTAACATCATAACAGATATTCTACGGAAATGCAAGTGTTTTTTTCAAAAAGTCCGCCAAAGGCAAGTTGTAATATGAATTTGGACAGTCGGAATTTGTCCGGCTGTTATTTTTTAACAGAGCTGGTTTAGGTCACATCAAAAAGCCACGGGGCGCCGACCCGTAGACCGCCGGGTGGTTACAAGGCTTTCCAGCACTGATATGGACAGGGGCAGGACCCCAGAAAGGAGCTCAAAAATGAGCAAAGGATTTAACGTAGATT